>Ga0207700_10002652_pt1 | contig 10303 bp, 14 predicted proteins | sample LARL82metaG_FD_184348 | JGI IMG/M metagenome (GOLD analysis project Ga0207700, IMG submission 184348) | Corn, switchgrass and miscanthus rhizosphere microbial communities from Kellogg Biological Station, Michigan, USA - LAR L8-2 metaG... | ecosystem: Host-associated > Plants > Roots >...
AGGGGTTGAGGTACGGGTTGCCGTAGTCGAGCCCAATGACAAAGCCGACCGCGACCTGATGATTTTCGAGGTGATAAAGAAACGAGCCGCCATACGTGCTCCCATCGAGCGGCCACCCGATCGTGTGCACGACACGCCCCTGTTGGTGCCGCTCCGGCGCGACTTCCCATAATTCCTTGAGGCCGATCGCATAGGTCTGCGGGTCATGCCCGTCGCGCAAGTGAAAGCGGCGGATCAGCGTTTTGGTCAGCGAACCGCGGCAGCCCTCCGCGAACAATGTTTCGCGCGCGATCAGATCGACTCCGGGCGTATAGCGCTCGGTCGGCTCGCCATCCTTGCCGATGCCCATATCGCCGGTCGCAACGCCGCGCACCCGGCCGGCGGGGTCGTACAGCACCTCGGCGGCGGCGAAGCCGGGATAAATTTCGACACCGAGCGCCTCGGCCTGCTCCGCCAGCCAGCGGCACAGATTGCCGAGGCTGATGATGTAATTGCCATGATTGTGCATCTGCGGCGGGGTCGGCAGCCGCAAGGCGCGGTTTTTCGTCAGATAAAGGAAACGGTCGTCGGTGGCAGGCGTGTTGAGGGGCGCGCCGCGCTCCTTCCAATCCGGAAAGAGTTCGTTGAGCGCGCGCGGCTCGAACACCGCACCCGACAGGATGTGGGCGCCGATCTCGGAGCCTTTCTCGACGACGCAGACGGCGATCTCGCTGCCGGCCGCCGCGGCAAGCTGCTTCAGACGGATCGCCGCGGCGAGGCCGGAGGGCCCGCCCCCGACAACGACGACGTCGTATTCCATCTGCTCGCGTTGCACGTCGGACACCGACCTCACCTCTGCTGCGCTACCGATCCGACTATAAAGGATCGCTGGGAAAACGGCAGCGCGGCCAATTCGCGGCTGATAGGATCGGCGGCATGAGCGAACAACCGGTGGCCGACCGAGCCGCGGCGGTGGCCTTGCTGCGCTGGTATGTCGAAATGGGCGCGGACGAGGCGATCGGCGAGGTCGCGCCGAACCGGCTTGCGCCGCCTGCGCCCGCGCCTGTCGCCCGCAGCGCGCCGCCGATTGCGCCCGCCGAAATGACGGCGCGTCCGGCGGCTCCCGCCGCACGCGTCGCGCCGCCCGGCACCTTCGCAGAGTCCTTGGCCGAGGCGGCGCAGTCGGCGCGACGGCTAGCCGCGACGGCTGGCTCGATCGACGAACTGGCCGCGCTGGTTGCGGCGTTTGACGATTGCCCGTTGAAACGGACGGCGACAAAGACCGTCTTTATCGCCGGCAACCCCGCGGCGCCGGTCATGTTTATCGGCGAGGCGCCGGGCGCGGACGAAGACCGCATCGGCCGGCCGTTTGTCGGCCGTGCCGGGCAGCTCCTCGACCGCATGCTGGCGGCGATCGGCCTCGACCGCACGACCGTGCAGATCACGAATGTCATCTACTGGCGGCCGCCCGGCAACCGCAAGCCGACCACGGCCGAGATCGCCGCCTGCCTGCCTTTTGTGTTGCGGCATATCGCGCTGGCGAACCCGAAAGTGCTCGTGCTGTGCGGCGGCACCGCAGCAAGCGCGCTGTTGCCGGTCAGCGACGGCATCACCCGGCTGCGCGGCCGCTGGTTCGAGCTTTCGGTGCCCGGCCTCGACAAGCCGGTCCCGACCCTGCCGATGTTCCACCCGGCTTTCCTGCTGCGCACCCCCGAGCGCAAGCGCGAAGCGTGGCGCGATCTCTTGGCGCTCAAGGCAAAGCTGGACGAGCCGGCGGCTGGACTCTAGCGCGGTGGCGGGTGGGCCTGCGCCTCGCTACATGTGAGGCCGACGAGCCACGAATGACGGAGTGACCGATGGCAGGCCGCCTCGACCAGACCCGCCCGTTTCTGCCGGTCAACATCGCGCTGCTGACGGTCTCAGATACCCGCAGCGCCGCCGATGACCGCTCCGGCAACACACTGGCCGAGTTGGCGCAGGCCGCGGGCCATCGTATCGCCGCGCGCAAGATCATTCGTGACGAGTTCGATGAAATCGCCGCGCAGCTCAAGGCGTGGATCGCCGATCCGGAGATCGATGTCGTGATCTCGACCGGCGGCACCGGGGTCACCGGCCGCGACGTGACGCCGGAAGCCTTTCAAAGCGTCTACGAAAAGGAGATCGCCGGCTTTGGCGAGCTTTTCCGCTGGCTCAGCTACGAGAAGATCGGTACCTCGACGATCCAGAGCCGTGCGACGGCAGGGGTCGCCGGCGGCACTTATCTATTCGCACTGCCGGGCTCGCCGAGCGCTTGCCGCGACGCCTGGGAAGGCATCCTCGTCCACCAGCTCGACAACCGCTTTCGCCCCTGCAATTTTGTCGAGCTGATGCCGCGCCTCCAGGAGCACCTGAAGGGTTAGTGCTTCACTGCTCCTCCCCTCCCGAGAGGATCAGAAGCCGCGGCGCGGCGCGAGACGCCGGTAAGCATCGCCGTCATCGACATCCTCGAGGGTCGCCACGAAGCCGACCGACACGCGAGCCGGCAGACCGGCGAGCGCGTCTTCGAGCGCGTGCGGGCTGGACCAGCGCACTTCTCCGAGCAGCGCCGGCAGGCGCGGTGAGCGGCGCATGCCGACCAGCCAAAACCCGCCATCTCCGGCGGGCCCAAAGACGAGATCGTGACGCCCGAGCATATGGAACGCGGCCGCGATGTGATCCGGGCCGAGCGCCGGGAGATCGGCGCCCACCAGGACCGCCGGTCCCGGCGGGCAGCCGGCGAGGGCGCGCTGCATGCGCGTGCCAAGATCGCCGCTGCCTTGCTCGATGACTGGGTGACCGTACGGCCAGAGCCGCCGGCGATGAATTGCGCGGTCCGGCGTCACCGCGATCCGCAAATGCCACCGCCGGTCGCGCCCAAGGCGGCGCAGCAATCGCGCCAGCATGAACCGCTCGAAGCGCAACGCCGCGAGGTCGCCGATATCCCGCGCGAGGCGCCGCTTGCCGCTGCCATAGACGGGCGCTCGGGCGAACAGGATCAGATGACGCCGGGGGCGCATCAGCCGTAGAGCCGGCTGATCCGCGCCGGCGGCACGCCGGCGAAATAGAGCGTCAGGCAGAGCAGATTGCGTATGGGCCGGCGGAAATATCCCTGGCGGCGATACCGCCGAGCAGATGCGATGATTTGTGTCCCAATCGGCGCGAGACGACGGCGTCCGAGACGGCGGGCGAGATCGACATCTTCCATCAGCGGCAGCGGCGCAAAACCGCTGATCGCGTCGTAGAGGCTGCGGGCGATCAGCAGACCCTGATCGCCATAAGGCAGCGCCAAAGCCCGGCAGCGCCAAGCGACGATGCGTTCCAGTCGCCGCGCCGCAGGCTCGGGATCGTCGAGCACGAACCCGAAATAGCCGGCCCGCTCGGCCGCGTCGGGTCGGGCGATGAATTTGCCGACCGCTTCTTCCCATCCCGGTGCGAGCCGGCAATCCGCGTGCAGAAACAGAAGCCATTCGCCGGTCGTTGCGCCGGCGCCGGCGATCAGCTGTGGGCCGCGGCCGCGCGGCCCTCGAACCACTCGCGCGCTCTCGCTCTCGGCGATCGCGACCGTGCCGTCGCGCGAGCCGCCATCGCTGACGACGATCTCACCGATCAGTCCGGACCCGGCCAGCACCGCCAAGGCGCCGGGCAGCTCGGCCGCGGCGTCAAGCGTCGGGATCACGACTGAGATGCGATTTTGTTCTTGAAATGTTCTCAACGCCGCCCCATTATAGGCGCATGCATATGCCGGCCACCCCCCAGCCGCGCAAGGGACGCGGCGCCGGAAGCAACGAGAGCGGCCGTTTCGAGACCGAGAAGCGGGTGCCGTTCGACGATGGCTGGGGCTCCTCGGAAGAGGAGCCGGCGCGGCTGGCGACGACGCTGTCGGTCGACGCGACGCGCACGATCATCGCGCGCAACGACTCGCCGGATATCGGCTTCGACCGTTCGATCAACCCGTATCGCGGCTGCGAGCACGGCTGCATCTATTGCTATGCGCGGCCGAGCCACGCCTATCTCGGCCTGTCGCCCGGCCTCGATTTCGAGACGCGCATCTTCTACAAGCCGAACGCCGCCGCATTGTTGCGCGATGAATTGCGCAAGAAGGGTTATGTCTGCCGCCCGATGACGCTCGGCAGCAACACCGACCCCTACCAGCCGGCCGAGCGCAAGCTCGGCATCACCCGCTCGATCCTCGAGGTCTTGCGCGAGTTTCACCACCCCGTGACGATCGTCACCAAGGGCGCTCTGATCCAGCGCGACATCGACATCCTGTCCGACATGGCGAAGGAGAAGCTCGCGGTCGTGACACTCTCCGTGACGACGCTCGACCGCGACCTTGCCCGCATCATGGAGCCGCGCGCCGCGACTCCCGAGCGCCGCATCGAGACTATCGCCGCGCTCTCCAAGGCCGGGGTCCCGACCGGGGTGTTGTCGGCGCCGATGATCCCGGCGCTCAACGACCGCGAGATGGAGGCAATTCTCGCGCGCGCCCGCGAGGCCGGCGCGAGCGTCGCCGGCTACACATTGCTGCGCCTGCCGCTCGAATTGAAAGCCTTGTTCAAGGAATGGCTCGAAACCCACGAACCCAAGAAGGCCAGCCACGTCCTGTCGCTCGTTGCCCAATGCCATGGCGGCAAAATCTACGACTCGGCCTGGTCGAAGCGCATGGTCGGTGGCGGGCCTTATGCCGAGATGCTGGCGGCGCGCTTCGACCGCGCCTGCCGCAAGCTCGGTTATTCGCCGCGCGCGACGCACATGCTCGACACGAGCCGCTTCCATCCGCCGGCGCAAAAGGGCGATCAGCTCGCGCTGTTCTGACCCCGCAGCCACTCGGCGAGCGCTACGGCGTTGTTGTGCGCCTCATCGCGGGCGGCGAACAGCAGGGTTATCGTGCCGCGCATCGCAAGCAGCGGTTCGAGCGCCTCGCGGTTCTGTTCGAGTTCGGCGAAATACCGGCGGCGGAACTCGTCCCAGCGCGCCGCATCATGGCCGAACCACCGCCGCAATTCATCGCTGGGCGCGACCGCGCGCAGCCATGTGTCGATCTGCGCCTCACCCTTCTTCAGGCCGCGCGGCCACAAGCGATCGACAAGCACGCGTTTCCCGTCGCCGCGTGCGGCCGGCTCGTAGACGCGCTTGGTGCGGATTTGTCGCGGCATCGCAGCATTCTAAGCTAGTGTGGGCATCCGTGATCGCGGCACAGCGGAGGCGGCGCGATGGCCAGAGAAAAGCGGCTCGAAGCGCGCGATGTCGAGGCGATCTTCCGCGCCTTCGCCGAAGTATTGCGCGAATTGCCGCCCGACACCGAGGCCGGCTTTCTCGATACCGAGGGCGATCTGCGGCTCGCGCCGGATATCGGCCGCAAACTGCGCACCGCCCGCAATGTGCGCGACGTCTTACGTCAGATCCGCGAAGCCGAGCGCAAGCAATAGTCCAGCCGCACAGGGCTGTTCGACCGAACCGCGAAATGCACCTGATTCCGACCTGCAATATCAGGCGGCGGTATTCCCCCTGAGAAACCGCCGGTTGTGTCAGCGCGCATCGGCTCGATGTTGGGTTCGAGCGAGCGGCCGCGGCTTTGGTCTGGCTGCAAATCCCGCTGCAAATGCAGCCAGACCGCCGCGAGCCGAGCGTGTCCGGAGAATAGTGGCCGCCGACAAAAACCCTGCAGATGCAGGCTGGCCTGTTGTTTCAGCGCCCCTCCGGCCCGGCGGCAATGCCGGCTTCGTGCAGCCGCGCGACCTCGCGAGCGGGCAGACCGAGCACCTCCGACAATACCTGGTCGGTATGCTCGCCGAGACGCGGCGCCGGCAGGGTCGGCTCGCGCGGCGATGCGCTGAAATCGAGCGGCAGACCGGGCATCGGATACCGCCCGATGCCGGGCTGTTCGACTTCCGCGAAAAGGGGGTTCGCCGGCGAGCAGCGCGGGTCGTCGCGCACCAGCTCGACAAAATCCTGGTAGGGGCCCCACAACACACCGCTGCCGGAGAAGGCCGCGGCGATTTCCGCCAGCGTCCTGCCGGCGCACCAGCGCGCGAGCAGCGCGGCGATTGCGTCGCGCGCCTCGTAGCGGCCGGTCTCCGTGTCGAGATCGACCTCCATCATCTCGCCGATCATCGCCAGCTTGTCGGCCAGCCCCGTGGCGCGGCCGAGCGCGCGCCATTGCCGCGGCGTCAGCGCGATAATCATGACCCGCCTGGCGTCGGAGGTCGCAAAATCGCGCCCGAAGCTGCCATAGAGATCATTGCCGATTGCCGGCCGCGCATGACCGTTGATCGCAACATCGCCGATGTAGCCGAGATGGCCGACCGCCGCGAGCATGACATCCGCCAAGGCGGCGACAACCTCCTGTCCCTCGCCGCTGCGCGTGCGGTGGCGCTCGGCGGCGAGCAGCGAGGTCGCGAGATAAAGTCCGGCGGCGATGTCCCAGGCCGGCACGACATTGTTGACCGGCGCGCCCCCCGGCCCAGTCACGATTGGGAAGCCGCTCGCCGCGTTCACCGTGTAGTCGACGGCGGCGCTGCCGTCGCGATTGCCGATCAGCCGCAGCAGGATCACATCGTCGCGTTTCGCTTTGAGGCTCGCGTAGTCGAGGCCGGGCAGCGGCGGCAAATTGGTCAGCACAATGCCGGCGCCCCGGGGATTGTCCTTGGGACCCGGAGCAGTCGCGATGGCCTGGGCGAGTTCGCGCCCTTCCGGCTTATCGAGCGCCAGCGCGACCGAGCGCTTCGCCTTGTTCATCCCGGCCCAATAGAGGCTCGCGCCGTCTTGCGTCACCGGCCAGCGGTTGAAATCGATGCCGCCGCCGATCGGGTCGATGCGGATGACTTCCGCACCGAACTGCGCCATCGTCATGCCACCGAGCGGCGCGGCGACAAAGGCGGAAAGTTCGACGATACGCAGATCCGCCAAGAGCCGGTTCATCGCCGCGCCTCCGTTCCCGCTATCGGCCTATTGAGCCGAAACAAGCGCCGCGCGGCAACCTGTCGGCAGTGCCGTGGCGCGGCTCAGGAGCCGAACACGACGGCGTGCATGATGCGGCCGGGCAGGAACGTGAAGATCCCAGCGATGACCAGCGCGCCCAGGAACAGGCCCAGCATCGCGCGCTGATGCTTGCGCACATCGTGCTGCCGTGCCCGCCACACCGCGAGCGGCAGCATCGCCAGGGTGAAGATCGAGAGAAGGTGGATCGGGCTGAACGGGCCCCACAGGCGGATCGTATGAATAAAGAACGAGCTCAGCACGAGCACGAGCATCAGCCCGGCCCAGAGCCAGCCGACCGCCCGGTGCGGGATCGTCCCTTTGGGCGCCGCCAATTGCACGGCGCCGAGCGCAAAGGCACTGAGCGCAGCAAAAGCATGGACCTGAATGACGGCCGGCGCGGCCAAAAGCGGGGCGAGGTTCATCGCGCGCATCCCCTCAACCACGCTAATGTTAATAGCACTAACATTAGCGTGCAAGGGGTCCTCCGCTACGCGCTGGTGGGCTTACGCGCTTGCGATGAAGGAGCGCAGCGATTTCGCCTCGAACTCGACCTCGTCGAGCCGGTTCTTCACGAGATCGCCGATGCTGACGATCCCGCAGAGCCGCCCATTGGAGACGACGGGCAAATGCCGCATGCGTCGGTTCGTCATTTCGGCCATCAGCTCCTGCACGGTGTCACCCGGCGCGCAGGTCACGACCTTGCGCGTCATGATCTCGTCGACGCCGCGCGACAACAGCTCGGCACCGCTGTCGACGAGCGCGATAACGATGTCGCGCTCGGACAGGATCCCGTCGACGCTCTCGCCATCCTCGCTGACAACGATCGCGCCGATGCGTTCGCGATTGAGCGTCTCGACAGCCTCGGCAATCGTCGCGTCGGGCCGGATCGTCGCGACCCAGCTGCCTTTGTTGCGCAGGATTGTCTCGACATTCATCGGGCGTCTCCCATGCCGGAGAGAGCGGCGCCCCGCGCTCGCGGGAGCCGGAGCCGCCGCCGTCTTCCGGAAGATAGGACAAAATGTCGCAGGCCGAAAGGGGCAGCCTCGATCGCGCCCCGTGACGCTCTCCGGCGCGACAGGTCGCCTGTCAGCCCAGGGAGTGGATGATCTCGCGGTAGGCCGCTTCCGGAAACGCCTTCAAGGTCCGCGTTCGCACCGACCCCATCTGGCCGAGCAACAGCGAAAAACGCGCCGCGACCGCATCATCCGGCGCCTCGTAAATGACGATCAGGTCGTAATCGCCCATCGTCATGTAGAAGGACTTGAACTCGCCGCCCATCTCCGCCAGCGCGCGCCGGGCGGTCTCGACACGCTTTGGCGACTCCTTCACCTGACGGGCGCCCTGATCGGTCCAGTTGGCGAGCATGACGTAGGTCGGCACGGCGGCTCCCCTTTCAGACTTGTGGCCGATAGCTTATCGCGCGCTGCGGCGTTCTGTCCGGGCATGATGGCGAAGCCAGCGGCCTAGAACAAGCGAGGGCGCGGAATTCCCGCCTGCTACTCGCCGTTTGAGAGATAAACGGAACGGATTGCGTGCTTAACGGAAGGTTTACGGGCCGCGCCGTATAAAACTCGCGAAAAGCGGGTCACAACCGCGCGGCCGATGGTGGTTGGACATGCGTGACTGGGTCGCCGATTGGAACAAATGGAGCCACGCCGAACGCGTGCTCGCGCTGCTCGTCACCTTGATCCTGCTCGCGCTTCCGCTCAGCCTCCTGATCACTGCCAAGACAGGCGTCTAGGCGCAAAAGGCCCGAACGAAGCGGTCGCGCCCGGAAAGGCGCCGCGTCACTTCGCGTCGGCGAAACGCCGGCTGAACGCCTCCTGCCATTCCTCCGTCGCCGCGAAGCCGGCCAGCGTCTTCGCGGTGCCGCGTGTCGCCTCTTTCAGCTGCTCGTCCGGCTGGTCGTAATCGACATCGAAGCGGCAGGGCTGGGTCGCGTGCCAGGGCGTTTGCGTGAACACCTCGATGCGGTTGTCCTCGGGGTCACGGAAATACACCGACCAGGTGTTGGCGTGCGACACCGGCTCGGGCTTGGCGTGCGGCAGCTTGCGCACCTTCTCATAGACGCGGCGCACCTCGTCGAGGCTGTCGACGCGGAACGCGACATGGCCGATGCCACTCCCGGAGGCTTTCGCATCGCCCGGGATCAGCACGATCTGATGGTGCTCCTCGGGATTGTGGCTGAGGAAAATCAGCTCACGGCCTTTCATCGGCCCCGCATCGAGGACGCCGCGGTCGCTGACGATAAAACCGAGCACGTCGGTATAGAACTTCTCCATCGCGGCGGGGTCGCGGGCGCGGATCTCGAAATGGCTGACGGTGTAGCTCATCGGCGTCCCTTCGGGTTGCTGCGGCAAATGATGCGCGAAAGCGGCGCGGCGGAAAAGCCCTTGCGGCCGGACGGCGTTGCCCCTAAGCCGGGCGAACCTTGACCGGCCGGAGAGAGACATTATGCCCAGCCTGCCCGATCGCCACAGCCTCGAGGCGCTGCGCGCCTGGGATACCCCGACGCTCTGCAACGCTCTCGAAATCGTCGTCCCGGCGCGGCGCGCGATCGGCTTTACCCGCCGTCCGCTGGTCGCCTGTTTTCCGGAGATGAAGCCAGTCGTCGCCTTCGCGCGAACGGCGATGATCCGCTCGCGCGAGCCGCATCCGCGCGACCGGGAGAGCGCCAACCGCATCCGCCTCGGCTATTACGAGCACATCGCCGCCGAGCCGCTGCCAAGCCTCGCGGTCATCCAGGACATCGATGCGCCCGACACCGGCTTCGGCGCCTTCTGGGGTGAGGTGCAGACGCATGTCCATAAGGGGCTCGGCTGCACCGGCGTCATCACGGACGGGTCGGTGCGCGACCTCGACGCGATGGCGAGCGATTTTTTCGTGCTGGCCGGGTCGATCATGCCGAGCCATGCGCATGTTCATCTCGTCGAGTTCGGCGGCACGGTCACCGTCGGCGGCATGGTCGTCTCACCCAACGACATCATCCATGCCGACCGGCACGGCGCGGTCGTGATCCCGCCCGAGGCGGTCAGCAAAATTCCGGAGGCGGTCGATCTCCTGACGCGCCGGGAGAAAGTGCTGATCGAAGCCTCGAAGCAGCCCGGCTTCTCGGTCGACCGGTTGCGCCAGGCCTATCGCGAGCAGGACGACATCCACTGAGAAAAGCGCGCCTCTCCGCCGCAGGAAGAGGTTGCGTGAAGGGGCGGCTAGATCTCGATTTGGCCGCCGAGTTCGACAACGCGGTTCGGCGGGATGCGGAAAAACTCGGTTGCATCGAGCGCGAGGCTGTTCATGAACATGAACAGCCGGTCGCGCCATCGCA
>Ga0207700_10002655_pt1 | contig 10303 bp, 10 predicted proteins | sample LARL82metaG_FD_184348 | JGI IMG/M metagenome (GOLD analysis project Ga0207700, IMG submission 184348) | Corn, switchgrass and miscanthus rhizosphere microbial communities from Kellogg Biological Station, Michigan, USA - LAR L8-2 metaG... | ecosystem: Host-associated > Plants > Roots >...
GCTCGTGGAGGAGCACTTCGACGACGCCGAGCATTGCGACTTCTACCTGAAGTACGGATCGACGGTGCTGGAGATCTCCATCGAGCCGTACGAGGAAGACGACGCGGTGCTGGAGATCCTCGCCTTCGTGGTGCAGGACGTCGAGCCGTCGTTCGAGCTCATGCGCGAGCTGCTGCAGATCAACTCCGAGGTCGCCCTCGGCGCGTTCAGCGTCGTCGGCCGCGACGTTTTCTACTCGCACTCCTTCCTCGGCCGGCGCCTCCAGGGCGAACAGCTCATCGCCTCGCTGGAGCTCGTGGCCACGATCGCCGACGAATATGACGAGCAGATCGTGCAGAAATACGGCGGCACGACCGCGCTCGACTCCCTGCGCCGGGCCACGCGGCGGCGGCCGGCTCAGCCGCTGGCGCCGGCAGACACGAACTGATGGAGCGAGCGGCACATCCCTTGCTGAATTTGCGGTCGATGGGAAAATTCGTCGCTCTCGGCTTTTGCGCCGCGCTCCTCCTCGCCGGCTGCACCGGCGGCCAGGAGGGAACCGCCGCCGAGGAACAGCAGCCGAAGAAGAACCCGATCACGACGACCGCGGCGCAGACGGCGACGCAGCCGCAGCCGCCGGCGCCGGTCGATGCAAAGAAAGAGCTGAAGGCGATCAGCACGGCCATTCCGATCTACGCGAACGCGCAGTATCGCGAGGACCTGACGCGCCGCGACTCGGTGATGATCCGCAACCAGTACGGGCCGAAGGCCGAGGTCTACACGCTCGCCACCGACGACTCGTATCCGCAGGTCTACCACTACTACACGACATACCTCGCGCAGTTCCGCGCCTACCCCGCCCAGCCGCCCTACCCGCCGCAGCAGAACTGGCGCACGCTCGAAGTGCACCTGAACCAGGCCATGCAGGACCCGTTCATCCCCGGCGACACGATCAAGGCCGGCGACAAGCAGGTCACGCTGCAGGTGGCGGAGACGGAGGCGGAGCCGAAGACGGTGATCCGGTACATTGTCACGGCCGAGGCGATCTCGGCACCGACGATTCCCTCGCAGTAGATTGGTTGTTAGTTCTTAGTTGTTAGTTCTTAGTCGACAACAACACCTAAGAACTAAGAACTAAGAACTAAGAACTAACAACTAAGAACCGCCATGTATCCCTGGCGAAAAATCCTCATCCCCACCGACTTCTCGACCGCCGCGGAGTGGGCGTTCGACGGCGCCGTCGCGCTCGCCGGCACGACCGGCGCGGAGCTGCTGATCGTGCACATCCGCACGACGTGGTCGTCCGACGGCGCGCTTCGCTTTCCCGCCGACGACTCGATTTACGAATACGCCGAGGAGGTCGAGATCGAGAAGCTGCGCGAGAGGGTGCGGCATGCGAACGCCTCGATTCCGATCCGCAAGATCGTGCGCAAGGCTTCGGATCCCGGCGCGGAGATCTGCAGCACGGTCGGCGAGGAGCAGGCCGACCTCGTCGTCATCGCCACGCACGCGCGGCACCACGTCGCGCACCTCCTCATCGGCTCGACGACGATGCGCGTCCTCACCGATCCGCCCGCGCCCATCCTCGCCATCCGCTACGGCACCAAGCCGCGGCGCGGGCTGCGGCGCCTCATCGTGCCGGTGCATCTGCAGCAGACATCGATGCCGGCGGCGGAGCTGGCGGCGAAGATCGCCGGCGGCGAAGGGAGCGAGGTCCACCTGGTGATGGTCTGCAGCGACGCCGACGTCAGCGCGGCCGAGGCGAAGCTCGCCGAGCTCGACCAGGCGTCGTTCGGCGGGGCGGCGGTGAAGAAGACGCTGGTCGGCAGCGACGTCGAGCGCGAGCTCATCCGCTACGTCGACCACATCGGCGCCGACGCGCTCTTCGTCAACGCCCGCCACGACCTCGGCGGGGTCAAGCAGGAGATCATCCGAAAGACGGGCGCGCCGGTGATGATCGTGCCGGGGTAGAGGGCTATCTGCTTCTGGCGCAAGGAATTGCGAAGATTAGAATTCCGAATTGAGAATTGAGAAGGGGAGCCTTCAGGCCGGCGGTCTCCACGTTTTCTTCATTCTCAATTCGGAATTCGGATCTTCGCAATTCCGCGGGGATCGTGCCCGGGTAGAGGGTTATCTGCTTCTGGCGCAAGTAATTGCGAAAATTAGAATTCCGAATTGAGAAATGGGAGCGCTCACGCCGGCGGTCGCCCGTTTTCTTCATTCTGAATTCGGAATTCGGATCTTCGCAATTCCGCGGGGATCGTGCCCTGGTAGAGGCTATCTGCTTCTGGCGCAAGGAATTGCGAAGATTAGAATTCCGAATTGAGAATTGAGAAATGGGAGCGCTCACGCCGGCGGTCGCCCGTTTTCTTCATTCTCAATTCGGAATTCGGATCTTCGCAATTCCGCGGGGATCGTGCTCGGGTAGAGGGTTATCTGCTTCTGCCACAAGGAATTGCGAAGATTAGAATTCCGAATTGAGAATTAAGAATGGGAGCGCTCAGGCCGGCGGTCTCCACGTTTTCTTCATTCTCAATTCGGAATTCGGATCTTCGCAATTCCGCGGGGATCGTGCCCTGGTAGAGGGTTATCTGCTTCTGGCGCAAGGAATTGCGAAGATTAGAATTCCGAATTGAGAATTAAGAAGGGGAGCGCTCACGCCGGCGGTCGTCCCGTTTCCTTCATTCTCAATTCGGAATTCGGATCTTCGCAATTCCGCGGGCCGGCTCGCCTCAGCCCCCCGGCTCAAAATATTTTCCCCCGGTGGGTAGGGATTTGATGCTCCCGGTCACACCTAGAACGGAAGCATCTATGAAACTCGTGTCCCCGCTCAGGAAAAAAGAGGTCGCCGGGGAGAACCCGGCGACCGAAACCATCATGCTGTCCGCTCAACAGCTCGACTACGTGGCGCGCGTGTCGGGCGACATCGATCCCGCGATGCATCGGGCGTTCGGATGGCCACACGCCATCTGCACGATCATTGATCGCTTTGCCCAAAGCGGAATCGATCTGACGGAAGCCAGCAGCGAGTCCGAGCTCGTCGAGCTGGCGACCCGTCAGTTGCGCGCCGGAAACCGGAGGCCTACCGCTAGCGTGCGGTCTTTCTCGGCTTCGGCGTCGTTCCCGTTAGCAGGCCGACCAACGTATCGATCGAGTCTGCCTGGGACAGGTCGATGCCGCTCTGGAAAGCCGCCTCGATAAGACCACGAATGATCTCCGCCCGGCTGATTGCCTTGCCGTGCTTGAGGCGGATGTCGATGGCAAGCCGATCCAAATAGGCGACGTGACGGTCGAGAAGTACGACCGTAATCTTCGCCCAAGGCTCGGTGTGTACGATGGGGCGTCCGCGATTGCTTTTGACAGGTGTCACACGCTCTCCTCTCGTTCTTTCAACTTCGAACCGATGCGCAGGACAGTGTACCTGCCCTGTCACACCAAGTCCATCTCTATTTACTGACCGAAGGCCACCGCTGACCGGACCGGAACGCGTGGGGAGTCGCGCCGGCCCATCTTAGCCGCACTCCGTCCTTCCAACCAAGCTCGAATTCATCTTTTTTCCCCCGCCGGCAGCCGCACCTCGAACACCGCTCCCCGCCCGCCGTTCGTCCCCGTGACGCTCCCGCCGTACCCCGCCACGATCGCTCGCACGATCGCAAGTCCCAGGCCGGTGTGCCGGCTGCCGCGCCGCGCCGCCGCCGGCCGGTAGGTGAAGAAGCGGTCGAAGATCCGGCCGATGTGCGCTTCCGGAATCCCCGGTCCTTCATCCTCGACGCTGATCACCGCCTCGCTGCCGTCCGCGCGCACGCCGACGCGCACGACGCCGCCCGCCGGCGAGAAGCTGGCCGCGTTGTCGAGGACGTTCTCGAAGACCTGGATGAGCCGGTCCTCCGAGGCGTCGACGACGAGCGGAGCGCCGGGCGGAGCGAGCTCGAAGCGGACGCGCTCCCCCTCGCGCAGGCGGAAGCCGTCGACGATCTTGGCCAGCAGCGCGCCGAGCTCCAGCGGCGCATGCTCCTCGCGCGCCAGCCGCGCATCGATGACGGAGATCTCCCGCACTCCGGATAACAGTTTTTCCATCCGCGCGACTTCCTGCTCGATCATCTGCACGAAGCGCCGGCGGTCCGCCGGATCGTCGACCTCGGCAAGCATCTCGGTGGCGTTGCGGATCGAGGCCAGCGGGTTGCGCAGCTCGTGCGAGACGTCGGTGGCGAAGGTCTCGATGAAGCGAAGGTGGCCGTCGAGCCGGCGCATGATCCGCTCCAGCGCGCGCGAGAGCTCGCCGATCTCGTCGCGCCGCGTCGAGCCCTTGAAGTGCCCGCGCAGGCCGCCGCGGCGGTCGAGGACGCGCCGCGCGTCGCGCCGCAGCTGCCGCAGCGGACGGACGATCGTCGTCGAGAAGAAGACGCTGACGAGGAAGGCGGCCACGAGCGCGGCGACGAAGATGCGCATGACGCTGAGCCGGACGGCGTAGAGGTCCTGCAGGATCGGATAGGTGCTCGCCGACGCCAGCACGGCGCCGATGACGCGCCCGCCGTTGATGACCGGCTCGGCGCGATACAACGTGACGGAGCGCTGGCCGCCGGCGCTGATTTTCTTGTCGCTCCCCTCGCGCCCGCCCAGCGACGCGCGCACCTCGGGGCCGAGAAGGCGGTCGGCGCTGTCGTAGAGATCGACGTCGAGCGGCGGCTCCGGCGGAGTCATGAGGCGCAGGACCGGCCGCGCGAGGAAGACGGCGATCCGGTAGAGCGTGTTGTGCCGCGGCGAGCCGCGCGAGGTCTGCGGCTGCGGAAGCGGGCGCGAGTCGGCGATGACGCGGCCGGCAGTGTCGAGGACGCGGAAGCGCACTTCGCTGCGCGTGCGCGCCAGGAGCTCGTCGGCGTCGATGGGGTTGAGCGCGGCGTCGCGCCCGAGCGCGGCGGCAACGATCCTCGCCTGCTCGGCGATGGAGCGCGCCTCTCCCGACTCGAGCCGCGCCTCGTACGCGCCGAGGTAGAGGACGCCGGCGACGGGAAGAAAGACGAGGAGGAGGTTGAACGCGAGGAGGCGGATGGCGATGCGCTTCATGTGATTAGCGGTTGGCGGTTAGCGGTTGGCGGTTGGCGGTTAGGAGGAAGGGCGGGCCCAATCGCTAACCGCTTCATGCCTCGCGATATCGATAGCCCACTCCATACACCGTTTCAATGCGATCAAACCCCGCGTCGATCTCCTCGAACTTCCGCCGCAGGCGCTTGATGTGGCTGTCGATGGTGCGCTCGCTGACGTAGGCGTCGTGCGGATAGCCGTCCTGGTGGAGCTGCTTGCGCGACTTGACGTGCCCCGGATGCCGCACCAGGGCGTGCAGCATCATGAACTCGGTGACGGTGAGGTTGACGGCCTGCCCCTTCCACCTCACGGTGTACCGCTGGAGGTCGAGCTCGAGGTCGCCCGCGCGCAGCGGCGCCTCGGCGGGCTTCCTCGGCGCGGCGTCGAGGGCGGCGCGGCGGAAGAGGACCTTGACGCGCGCCAGGAGCTCGCGCATCGAGAAGGGCTTGCAGAGGTAGTCGTCCGCGCCGATCTCCAGGCCGAGGACGCGGTCGAATTCCTCGTCGCGCGAGGTGAGGAAGATGATGGGGATCGTCTCGCTGATGGAGCGGACGCGCCGGCAAAGCTCCAGCCCATCCATCTCCGGCATGAGGATGTCGAGAATGACGAGCCCCGGCAGCCGCCGCTGAAACGCCTCCCACGCCTCCCCGCCATGCGCGTAGAGCTCGACCGCATAGCCCTCGCGGCGAAGCGCGAAGGCGAGGGTCTCGCGAAGGTTGTCCTCGTCATCGACGACGGCGACGGTTTGGTTGGCCGGCTTCACGCAAGTACACTCAGAGAATGACGGTGACGCTCAATATAGATGACGAGGTCGTGGAGCGGGCGCGCAAGGTCACAGAGGATCGTGGCACGTCGCTGGACGTGATTATCGGTGCCTTCCTGCAAGAAATCGTAACGGACGATATGTCGATCGAAGAGGTGCTGGCTAAGCTCGAACGACAAGCCAATGGGCGGAAGTGGTCGCGAAGAGATCTGTACCGATATTAATGATGGAGAGCGATCACTTCTCGCGATCGGACCAGCGCGACCTAAACGTAACGGCCCCTACTTCATCGCCCGCTTGTCGAACGCCCGCAGCCCCAGCGTGAGGAACACCACCGTCGTGGCCAGGAGGGCGGCGAGCATCACCGGGACGCTCATGTGCGGCATCGACGGCGTCAGCGCGGCGCGCATCCCCTCGGACACGTAGACGAGCGGATTGATCAGCACCGCGTACTTCATCGCCGGCACCACCTTCAGTCCGGCCCACGGGTAGTACGTGCAGCCGAACATGATCATCGGGCCGAGGATCACGCTGAACATCAGGCCGATGTGCTGCGGCGCGATGGCGGTGCCGAGGAACAGGCCGATCGCGGCGAACGCGGCGCCGGAGAGCACCGTCACCAGCACCAGCATCCAGAGGTGGCCGAACGTGAGGCCGGGAATCGGGCCCATGATCAGGCGCGCCAGCGGCAGGACCACCACCGCGGCGATCGTTCCCTGCAGCGTCCCCGACACCACCTTCTCCACCGCCACGAGCTTGATCGGCGCGGGCGCGAGGAGGCGGTCCTCGATCTCGTTCGTGAAGCCGAAGTCCTGCACCATCGGCAGCGACACCGACTGCACCGCCGACAGCGTGAGGCTCAGCGCCAGCACGCCCGGCAGCACCGTCGCCGTGTAGCCGCGCGGAATCATCCCCATCCTCGGCAGCACGAAGCCGAAGATGATCACGAAGAGCAGCGGCTGCAGCGTCGTGCGCAGCAGGAAATACGGCAGCTCGCGCCGGGCCACGGTGACGTCGCGCAGGAGGATCGCGCCGAAGACGCGCGACGGCGGTACGTAGTCGTCGGTCATGCCAGCTTCCTTCCGGTCAGGGAGATGAAGAGCGTCTCGAGGCTGGGCCGCGAGAGGTGGATGTCGCGCACCGTCAGGCCGCGCGCTTCGCCGGCGTCGATGAGCGCGGGGATGATCTGCCCGCCGCGCCTGCTGAAGACGCGCAGCAGCACCCCGCGACCCTCGGCGTTCGAGACGCCGTCGAGAGCGCGCGCGGCGTCGACGACCGGCGCCACGTCGGCGTCGAACGTGACTTCGACGAGCGTATCGCCCGGCGCCTGCGCCTTCAGCCGCGACGGCGTGTCGAGCGCCAGGAGCTTCCCCTGGTCGATGATGGCCAGGCGATCGCAGAGCTGGTCGGCCTCTTCCATGTAGTGCGTCGACATGACGATCGTCCGCCCCTGCGCGTGCAGCTCGCGGAGAGTCTCCCACAGTCCGAGGCGCGCCTGCGGGTCGAGGCCGACGGTCGGCTCGTCGAGGAAGATGATGCGCGGATCGTGCGTCAGGGCGCGGGCGATCATCAGGCGCTGCTGCTGGCCGCCGGAGAGCGCGTCGACCTTGCCGTCGCGTTTGTCGGCGATGCCGAGGCGCTCCAGGAGCTCGTTCGCGCGTTTCGTGGCCTCGGCGCGCGCGACGCCGAAGTACGAGGCGTGGAAGATGAGGTTCTCGACGACGCTCAGGCCGCGGTCGGGATTCGGCCGCTGCGGCACGACGCCGATCCGCCGCCGCACCACCGCCGCCTCGGACACGACGTTCGCGCCGGCGACGATGGCCTCCCCGCCGCTGACGCGCACGCGCGTCGTGAGGATGCCGATCGTCGTGGTCTTGCCGGCGCCGTTCGGGCCGAGCATGCCGAAGAGCTCTCCCTCGTCGACGGTGAGGTCGAGCGCATCGAGGGCGACGACCGGCGACGGAGTCTTAGACGGCGCCGGCCCGCCGCGGCCGCGCTTCGCCGGCGGCGCCGGATAAACCTTCCGAAGGGAGCGCGTCTCGATGGCGGCGGACATGCGAACGTGAATCTACATTCACATTTTCGTTGTGTCAAGCTATCGCCGGTGACGAAACTCCGCCCCAACGCTCCGAAGCAGGAGCGCAGCCGGCACACGATGCATCGCCTCCTCAGCGCCGCGGAGGCGCTGCTCGAGCACGGCGGCATCGAGGCCGCCACCGTGCCGGCCATCGCCGAGGCGGCCGGCGTCTCCGTCGGCGTCATCTATCGCCGCTTCCCGAACAAGGACGCCCTTCTCCGCGCCGTCTACGAGCGCTTCTTCACCACCACGGCCGAGCAGAACGTCTTGCGGCTGCAGGCGGTGAACGCGGACGATGCGATGAAACTCCCCCTCCCCGTCCTCGCCCGCGGCATCGTGAAAGGGATGGTCGAGGGCTATCGCCGGCGCCGCGGCCTCATCCGCGCGCTGACGCGTTACGCGCGCACGCATCCCGATCCGTCGTTCCGCCGCAGCGCGCAGAAGATGAACCGCGCCACGATCGCCGCGCTCGTCTACCTCCTCGAGTCGTACCGCGATCAGATCCGCCATCCCGATCCGGAGACGGCCATCGAGTTCGCGCTCTTCACGATCGCCTCGACGCTGCAGAACGTGCTGATCGAGGACGAGCGCTTCATCGCATTGCGCGTGCCGGAGAATCTGGAGGAGGAGCTGGTGCGGATGCTCTGCGGGTATTTGGGGATTGAGGAGGTCGGGCCACGGAAAACCAGAGCGCAGAATGCGAATGCAGAATGACGAAAACGGGATTCGGCCGGCGTAGCAGCCACCGCTTTCTCCATTCTGCATTCGCATTCTGCGTTCCGAGTTTCCGTGGCCGCACGGCAACGCATCAAAATCAGCGAGTCGTCTCCCCGCCCGTAGGCGCGAGCACATCGCCGCTGTAGTACCTCCCGTCCGTGCTCGCCAGAAACACGTACGTCGGCGCGAGCTCGGCGGGTTGGGCGGGGCGGCCCCACAGCGTGTCGCTGCCGAACTCCTCGATGTGCTCTTTGTCGAACGAGCCGGGGATCAGCGGCGTCCAGACCGGCCCGGGCGCGACGCAGTTCACGCGGATGCCTTTGTCGCCGAGGTTCGTGGCCAGCGACTTCGTGAAGACGTGGATCGCGCCTTTCGTCGCCGAGTAATCGAGCAGCGTCTTGTTGCCTTTCAGCGCCGTCACGGAGCCGGTGTTGAGGATCACCGCGCCTTCGCGGAGGTGCGGCAGCGCGGCCTGGACCATGTAGAAGTAGCCGAAGATGTTCGTGCGGAACGTCCCCTCGAGCTGCCGCGGCGTGATGTCGAGGATCGACTCCTGCACCATCTGGTACGCGGCGTTGTTGACGACGACGTCGAGGCGCCCGAACGCCTTCACGGCGCGCTCGACGAAGCGCTTGCACTCGTTCGGGCGCTGCACGTTCATCCGCACCGCGAGGCCGCGGCGGCCCGCGCGCTCGATCCACTGCAGCGTCTCCCGCGCGTCGCGTTCTTCCTTTGCCGACAGGTAGCCGATGGCGACGTCGGCGCCCTCGCGCGCGAACGCGATCGCCACCGCGCGGCCGATGCCGCTGTCGCCGCCGGTGATCACCGCGGCGAGGCCGGCGAGCCTGCCGCAGCCGTGGTAGCTCTCCTCGCCGTGGTCGGGCTTCGGCCGCATCGACGCCTCGCGGCCCGGCATCGACTGCGTCGGCGTCGACTTCGACGGCTTCTTCCCCCGCTTCGGATTTCGTGAAGGCATGCGGCGACGGCGTGCATGTTCGTTGCCGCTCGACAAGGTGCTGAAATTGGTGGAACGAGCGCGGCCGAGCCCGGCGGCGAATCGTCAATGAATTTGTGCCCACCCCTTGCACTGCATCGGCAGCGGAGGTGTCGTAATGTTTCGACTTCGTACTTATGCAATTGCAGTTGCCGTAGCCCTCGTGGCGGCGGGCTGCGGCTCCAGCGGCGGCGCAGGCGGCGTCTCGCTCGATCAGGAGTGGCAGCTCGGAAATCAGCTTGCTGCGCAGGTGCAGCAGCAGGTCCATCTGGTCAACGACCCGGTGGCTCTTTCGTACGTCCGCTCGGTGGGCGAGCGGATTCACGCGGTCACGCCGCTGGCGGACCGCCCGTTCAACTTCTACATCGTCGATGATCCCGAGGTGAACGCGTTCTCGCTTCCGGGCGGGCACATTTACGTGAACCGCGGCCTGATCGACAAGGCCGACAAGGCCGACGAGCTCGCGGCCGTCCTCGCACACGAGATCTCGCACGTCGTGGCGCGCCACGCCATCAAGCAGGCGGAGCAGGCGCAGGAGATCAACACCGTCGGCAGCATTCTCCTCGGCAACAATCCGAACGCGCTGACGCAGCTGGCGGCGCAGGTGCTGGCGGGCGGCGCGATGGCGCGGTTCAGCCGCGCGGACGAGAAGCAGGCCGACGACATGGGCCTCGACTTCATGTACCGCGCC
>Ga0207700_10002657_pt1 | contig 10298 bp, 12 predicted proteins | sample LARL82metaG_FD_184348 | JGI IMG/M metagenome (GOLD analysis project Ga0207700, IMG submission 184348) | Corn, switchgrass and miscanthus rhizosphere microbial communities from Kellogg Biological Station, Michigan, USA - LAR L8-2 metaG... | ecosystem: Host-associated > Plants > Roots >...
CAAGTTATTGGAACGATTGACAGAGCATGCCTAGGAAGAAGCCTGATATCGACCGCATCTTCCACGCCCTCGGCGATCCCACGCGCCGGGCAATTATGGAAAAACTCAGCGCGGGTCCCATATCGGTCTCGCAGTTAGCGGAGCCGCTCGATATCACTCTGGCAGCAGTAGTTCAACACTTGCAAATCTTGGAAGACAGCGGGCTCGTACAAACCGAAAAGGTCGGGAGGGTACGCACTTGCAGCCTCGAGCCCGCGGGGCTTTCGGCGGCAGAACAATGGATTGCTGACCGCCGCTCGACGTGGGAACGCCGGCTGGATCGCCTGGGCGATTTACTGGCTGAGCCGGATCAAAGCAACTAGCTGCCGGCGCGTTATTGCGATCCGCGCGACAGCAGCATCACTTTCGCGGTGTGGAAAATGATGAAAGCATCCAGCGCTGGAGCCAGGTTCTTGATGTAGTAAAGGTCGTACTCCAGCTTGACGATGGTGTCCTCTATCGTATCGCCGTATTTGTGATTGATCTGCGCCCACCCGGTGATTCCGGGCTTGACGCAATGCCGCTGGCGGTAATAGGGAATCCTGCGCTCCAGTTCGGCGACGAATTCCGGACGCTCCGGGCGCGGCCCGACAATCGACATGTCGCCCTTCAGAACATTGAACAGTTGGGGCAATTCGTCAAGCCGCAGCTTACGGAGCCATTTTCCCACTGGCGTAATCCGCGGATCGTCTTTCTTAGCCCACACGGCACCGCTGTGCGCCTCGGCATCGGCGTACATAGACCGGAACTTGTAAAGCATGAAGGGCACATCGTTCTTGCCCGTCCGACGCTGGCTATAAACTGCTGGTCCTGGAGAAGAGAGTTTTACGACAATCGCCACCAGCGCCATGATGGGCAACGCAACTACGGCGGCGACCACGGCGATCGCCATCGAATAGACCGACTGCAACAAAACCCGGCTCGGATTCGGCCCCAGTTCGGTGGAGAAGATCAACTGCGACGGTCGGAGTTCCCGCGTGGAGATGCGGCCAAACGTGGATTCGTAGGTGGTCAGCGCATCTTCGATGTGAATGCCGGACAGCCGCAATTCTAAGAGCTGGTTCACGGGCAGGCGTTCCCGGCGCTCGGCCATCCCGACCACAATGCGATCGGGGCGGAACTGGTCGACGGTGGTTTCCAGATCTGAGATCCGGCCCAGAACCTTGGCCCCGGCAAGTTCCGCGCCGGTCTCCACATTATCGACATATCCGAGAGCCGTCAGACCGGTTTCGGGGTGCTCGATCAGATACTGCACAATCTCCTGCGACACCGACGACGTTCCCAGGAACAGCACGCGTTCCGAGCCCATCGCCTTCATAACAACGGTGCTGAAAAGTATCCGCCAGATGGGAAGAAGGATGAGAGTCAGGGCACTGCCCACGATCATGACCCAGGTGGGCAGAATGAGGTCCGGGAGCCGTAAGTAAACCAACAGAGCCTGGGTGAGGAAGGTGACGCCGACCACCACGATCACCTGCTGGAGCAGCAAGACTCGCGACCGGATTCGAAACTGGGTGTATAGGTCGTGGAAATAGATGCCCAGCATCAGGCAAGCCACCACGAGGGCAATGCGAAGCCATCCGTTATCGTCCAGGAGGAAGACCTCCGGAGCGGCTTCCAGCATGAGGAACGTCGCCACGACGTAGCAGGTGTATGTGAGTATGATTTCCGAAACCAGGAGAGCGACTACACTGGTGGGAATGAAGACTCTGAACAGCCGAATCATCTGGATCGCTTGCTAAATCGCGCCAGACCGCGCCGCACGTTCATCGGGTGCGAGGAACCACGTCCGAGTGCTGCGGCCGGCGCCAGCTCTATCGTTAATGATATCGGCTTCCTCATGGTAAAGCATTAGAAATGCAGCGGGCCGAAGACGTGACAAAGGTTAATCCCCCGCCGGCGACAAAGCAGAGCCTGCCACCGTGGCCTTCAAAGAGCCCCGCACCAAATCGACTATCGGCAGGCCACGCTCGGAAATACGCTCCATGGTTTCAGCGTTTTGTTTCTGAGCCAGCACCAGATGGTCGGCCCAAATCAGAATCTGCTCGACGTTGTTCACCAGCAGGCGGCCGATGTGCGGAATGGATTCGAGGATGAAGTTTCGATTCGTGCCGTAAATTTCATCCAAACGGATGTGCGGATCGAATACCTTCACGTCCCGCCCCTTGCCGATCAGTTGCTCGAGCAGGGTCACTACAGGGCTCTCGCGAAGATCGTCGGTATTCTCTTTAAAGGCCAGTCCAATGACGCCAATTCGCTTGGCGGGCAGATCCAGAACCGCCTCGATGGCCCGCTGCAGATGCTGTTCATTGCTGGCGAGAGCGGACTGCAGCAGCGGGAGCTTCAAATCCAACTGGCCGGCACGGTAAGCCAACGCGCGCAGGTCTTTGGGAAGGCAGGAGCCGCCGAACGCAAATCCAGGCTTAAGATAGGCCGGCGATACGTTCAGCTTCACGTCCTCACACAGTGTCTTCATGACTTCGTGAGCATCGATGCCGAGCTTTCCACTGAGCGCTCCCACTTCATTTGCGAACGAGATCTTGAGCGCGTGAAACGCATTACAGGCGTACTTGATCATTTCGGCGGTGCGCAGCGAAACCTGGCAGCCCTTCACGCCCAGTGGCGCATAAAGATCGGCTACCCGCCGGACCGCTTGTGGATCCGATCCGCCCACCACCACCAGCGAGGGCTCGACGAAATCCTTGACTGCCGTGCCTTCCCTCAGGAATTCGGGGTTAGAGACCACCGCAACGGCGCTGTGTCCAACAAAGGCCGGCAACACCACTTCTTCGCAGGTTCCCGGAAAGACTGTGCTACGGATGGCGATGATCAGCGGCTTGGAGCGACCCGAAACCCGGGCGGCAACCTCTTCGATAGCGCGACGCAACTGGCCCAGGCCCAGATTTCCGTTCTTTTCCGAAGGCGTGCCTACACAGATCAGCGCGATATCGGCATCCGCGATCCCATCCGCCGAATTGGAGGCCGACAATCGCCCCGCAGCAGTATTTTCGCGGACCAATTCATCCAGGCCCGGCTCGTAAAACGGAGCACGGCCGTTGAGAACATTGTCCACCTTGTGCTGATCGCGATCGATGCCCAGCACCCGGTGCCCCAGGCTTGCTAAACAGGCCGCCGTCACGCACCCGACGTAGCCCAGGCCGAGCACGGCAACTTGCGTTGGATTCTCCGAGTTCAATGACCCAAACCCCAGGTTTCAGTATGACACGGCAACCCTACGGAACTCTCGCTGCGCTAGCTTAGGGACAAGGTCGGAGCCACCACCGCTGCCAAGGCGCGTCCCAGGCTCAAATGTTGGTCTGCATCCAAGTGGATCCCGTCCACACGGCTTGAGGATGTCACGCTTGCCGCATCGAAAAACAAGCAGCCGAGTTCGGCCGAGACCGCGCGATACGCATCGCTAAGGCCGCTACACCTCTGCTCCGCGCCGGAGAATTTCGCGGCCAGCACGCCCCGCGGAGAGCGAACCGGAGGCGGGCACACAACCAGAACCGGGGGCACCGGCATTCCCGGCTCGATGGGCGCCTTCCGGATTTCGTTCACCAGCGTCGCAATACCTTGGGCGGCCGACCACGCGTTGTTGTAGGGATGCGAGAACTGAAAATCATTTGTTCCCAACATCAGAATCACCAGCGACAAAGGGGAATGCATCTCGATGCGTTGCGCTAAACCCTCCAAGCCATTGCGGCCTGGCTTGAATGGATCTTCCCAAACTGTACGCCTGCCGTTCAGACAGTCTTCCGTAACTCGCAAGCTGTGGCCCAGACCGGTCAATGTGTGCTCGAGTACACCGGGCCAACGTTCATCGAAAGGCAGCCTTCTGCGCGTGTTTGGAATAATTCCCCAAGTCAGCGAATCAGAGTAGATCAAGACATGATGCAAGGCATTCCCCACCAAAACAGTGTACGTCTAAGCGGGCCTAGCCCACGCAACCGGCGCACGCGCCCCAAGGCTGACACGCTAAACTCGTTAGAGAATCTATGCAGACTGCATCAGCTAACGCCGCAGCCATTCTCGAGGACAAGATCAAGACCCACACCGCCCGCGTCGGGATCATCGGGCTGGGCTATGTTGGATTGCCGCTCGCGATGGAATTTGCCAAGGCCGGGTTCCCGGTCACCGGAATTGACGTGCTGGAATCGAAGGTTGCCAAGCTGAATCGCGGCGAATCCTATGTGCAGGATGTCCCCACCGAAACCCTGCGGTCGATGGTGGAGACCAAGAAGTTCCGGGCGACCACGGACTTCTCAGTGGTGGCCGACCTCGACACCATCAACATCGCCGTGCCCACCCCGTTGCGCAAGACCAAAGATCCCGACATGAGCTTCATCGTCTCGGCCTGCCAGGAAACGGCCAAGTATTTCGGCCCTGGGAAGCTGGTGATTCTCGAATCTACTACTTATCCGGGAACTACCGACGAGCTGGTTCTGCCGATGCTGGAACGGCCGGACTTGAAAGTGGGCGAGCAGTTCTTCCTGTGCTTTTCTCCCGAGCGGGTCGACCCGGGCAATCCCAAATACCAGACCTCTAACATCCCCAAGGTGGTCGGCGGGATTACCGAGAGCTGCACCAAGCTGGGCGCACTGTTTTATTCCCAGGCTCTGCAGACCGTGGTGCCCGTTAGCTCCACCAGCGTAGCCGAAATGGTGAAGCTGCTCGAAAATACATTCCGCATGATCAATATTGGCTTGGTCAACGAAATGGCTCTCATGTGCGACCGCATGGGCATCAACGTCTGGGAAGTGATCGATGCCGCCGCCACCAAGCCTTTCGGGTTCATGCCATTCTATCCGGGGCCTGGTTTGGGCGGCCATTGCATTCCCATCGATCCGTTTTATCTGTCGTGGAAAACCAAGCAGGCCGGGATCGAGGCGCGCTTCATTGAATTGGCGGGCTATATCAACGGGCAGATGCCGCACTTTGTGGTCGACAAGATTCAAAACGCGCTGAACGATCACAGCAAGCCGGTGAAAGGCTCGCACATCCATATATTGGGAGTGGCCTACAAGCGCGACATTGACGACGTGCGCGAGTCGCCGGCACTGGATATTATTCTGCTGCTCGAACGGCGTGGCGCGCGCGTTACTTATAGCGATCCGTACGTTTCGAACATCCGCCTGGATGGCCACGATTTGTCCGCCGAGGACCCCAATGCCATGTCAGCCGCGGCCGACTGCGTGGTGGTTGTAACGGACCATGCCAAGTTCGACTACCCCGCCATTGTCAAGAACGCGCGTCTGATCGTGGACACGCGCAACGCGCTGAAGAAATATCCGTCACCCAAAGTCGTGCGGTTGTAATACTTATTTCGCCCCGCCCTGCGACTTCTGCAACCGCAGGGAAAAGAAGCCTTTTATGGTAGCATCGGTGAAATGAGGGAGCCGGTTTGTTCGATTTCCTGAAGGCGCCCGTCGCAGCGCTCGGAGACTTCTATATTCTGGCTGGACGGGCTATTCGAAATATTTTTCGCTCCCCTCACTACTCCGACGACATCGCTCTCCAGATGGACAACATCGGCGTTGGGAGCCTCCCCATCGTCATCTTGACGGGATTTTTCAGCGGCTTGGTGATCACCATGCAGATGTCGCGGGCGCTCTCGCAGTACGGCGCCACCGACCAGGTGGGGCAGATCGTCGCCATAACGCTGGTGCGCGAGTTAGGCCCGGTGCTCACGGCCCTGCTGGTAGCGGGACGAAATGCATCGGGAATCGCCAGCGAGCTGGGGTCCATGCGCGTCACCGAGCAGATCGACGCCATGCGCGCTCTCGGGACGGACCCGATTCAGAAGCTGGTGACGCCGCGCATGATCGCCACCTGTGTCATGCTGCCGCTGCTCACCATCGTTGCCGATTTCGTGGGCATGATCGGCGGTTATGTGATTGCCAAGCTTTCGCTCGGCCTGACCACTTCCCAATACTGGACCAGCGCTTATCAAGTGCTGCAATACAACGACATCGCTCAGGGCCTGTTGAAACCGTTCGTATTTGCGTTCGTCATCTCGGTGGTCGGCTGCTTTTATGGCCTCAACACCACGGGTGGTACGCAAGGCGTCGGCCTATCCACCACCAAGGCCGTGGTCGTCGCCTCGGTCTGGGTTTTCGTGATTACCGCCGTGCTGACGCGAATCTTCGTTTACATGCAGTGATGACCGCCGCTGCCAATACTTCCGCTAACGATGAGTTGCTGCGTGTCGAAAACGTCGGCGTGCGTTTTGACGACTTGGTCGCATTGGACGGAATTTCGTTCAGGATCAGCGCCGGGGAGACGCGCGTCGTCCTGGGAGCGGCGGGCAGCGGAAAAACAACGCTGCTAAAGGCCTGCCTGGGCCTGATCAAGGTCAACTCCGGGCACGTTTTTCTGTTCCGACGAGATATCACCGAACTGGAAGAACGCCAGCTTTTCGATATCCGCAGCCAGGTGGGCGTACTGTTCCAGGAAGGCGGCCTTTTCGATTCGATTACGGTGGCTGAGAATGTCGCTTATCCGCTGGTCAACCGCCGGGTCAACACCATTCCCATGGCTGAAATCGACGCCAAAGTGGAGGAAGCGCTTCGTTTCGTAGAACTCTCGCATACGCTTGAGAAGTTTCCGGCCGAACTGTCTGGAGGGATGCGCCGGCGCGTCGGAATAGCTCGCGCAGTAGTGAGCGAGCCGCCCTTGGTGCTATATGATTCACCGACCGCGGGCCTGGACCCCATCACCGCCAACACCATTATGGCCTTGATCGCCAAGGAGCGCGATTCCAAGAATAGCGCCAGCTTGATTGTTACGCAGCGTTATCAAGATGGGCAGCTCATGGCTAATTTTCGCTACAATCGCACCCATGGACAGTTGGAGCCGGTTTTCGAAGACAGGGCCGGAAACCAGGATGGCTCGAATCCAACACGCACCATCTTTATGGTCATGAAGGAGGGACGTCTCATCTTTGAAGGCGTCCAATCGGAGCTTGAGGCCTCCGACGATCCCTACATTTCCAAGTTCGTCCCACAACATTCGGTAACTTATGGCGATTCAGACTAAAGCGAAGTGGGCGCGATTGAAGGTGGGGATACTGGCCATCGCGTCGATGACCATCCTGGCCATCCTGATCTTTCTGATCACTGGGCAGACCAATATCTTCGAATCCCACGTGGTCGTTTATACCTACCTGGCGGACGCCGCGGCTCTGACCATCGGCGCTCCCGTTAATGTGAACGGCATTCCCATCGGCAAGGTGAAAAGCATCACGCCATCCGGATTGAAAGATCCACAGCGGCTGGTGCGTGTGGAGATGGAGATTCCCGAGCACGAGCTCAAGAACATACCGGTCGATTCGCTTTCCTCCATCAGTTCCGCCAACGTGTTAGGCACCAAATACATCAATATCAAGTCCGGCATGAGTGATATGACGGTGCGAGCGGGAGGGGAAATTCGCAGCCTCAATACCGCGGAGTTCGAGAACGTCGTGCAGCAAGGTTATGCGGTGTTGACGGCCCTGCAGGGGACCGTCGACAAAGTCAACACGATAGTAGAACGCATCGATCGCATCACCGGAATTGTTGAGTCTGGAAAGGGCAGCATTGGCAAATTACTCGTCGATGAAACGCTTTACAACCATTTTCTCGCTATTGTCGACGAGGTGAAGCAACTCGCGGACGCGCTGAATAGCGACCAGGGCACGCTTGGCAAACTCCTCTACAGCCCCGAGGCTTATAACGAGTTTCGAAAATCGTTGGCCCGAGTCGATAGCTTACTCCAAGGCCTGCAGGAAGGGAAGGGCGCGGCCGGCAAATTCCTCAATGACCCCGCGATCTACGACGAGATCCACAAAACCATCGCCGATGCGGATAAGATCATCCAGGACCTGAATGCCGGGCAGGGCACGGCCGGAAAGCTGCTAAAGAGCGATGAGCTCCATAAGCAGCTGCTGGACAGCATCTCCAAGCTCGATCTCATCATGGATAAGGTCAACTCCGGACAGGGCACCATCGGACAGCTTCTGGTCAACCCGCAGTTGTACGACAATTTGGCCGGGGCCACGCGTGAGATGCACGGGCTCATGCGAGACTTCCGCACCAACCCGAAGAAGTTCCTGCGCATCAAGCTCGGCCTGTTTTGAAATACCTGATCACGAACGCCGATGACTTCGGCTTTACACGCGACGTCAACGAAGGCATCGTGCATGCGCATCGACACGGGATTCTCACCGCGACTACGCTGATGGCCACCGGGCCGGCGTTCGATCACGCGGTTGAGCTGGCGCGAGAAAATCCTGCACTGGACGTCGGCGTCCATCTGGTACTGGTCGGCAGCGAGGGTTATCCGTCTACGGTGGCGCGGCTAGTGGCGTCGCTGGGTCGGATGCGGATCTACGATGAACTTGCCCGCCAGGTCGGCAAGGTGGTGGACGCGGGCATTCGACCCACACACCTGGACACTCACAAACACACGCATCTGTTGCCGCCGGTTCTCGAAGCGGTCGCCCGGCTGTCGGAGGAGTTCAAGATCCCCTGGGTCCGCCGGCCGCTGGCGAGTCTTTTCGAGCGCGTGCTGGCGCAACACGGCTGCCGCACCACCGACCATTTCGCGGGCTTCGCGCTCACCGGACGTTATGATGCCGCTCGGCTTGCCAAGCTGATTCGGCGATTGCCCGACGGTCTAACCGAATTCATGTGTCATCCCGGATTCTGTACCGCCGAGTTGGAACGGGCGTCCACGCGCCTGAAACAGAGCCGCCGCCAGGAACTAGATGCGCTGACCAGCCCGGAAGTCCGCGCCGCGCTCGAGGAATCGAACGTAGCGCTCACCACATTTAATTAGGGGCAGTACGCTCAAATACCGATCTCTCAAGCGCGCCGAGCCAATTTCTTTTCGAAACAGACCAACATAAAAGGAGCCTCGATCGTTTAACAAAATATGAACGGACAATACACGGCCCGTGCTCTTCCAGCCGTCGCATTTGTCGAACCGGCTGAGAGACTGACAGCCTTGTTCGATGTTCATTACGCGCGCCTCTACCGGTTGGCCAGGCGACTTGCACCTAGTACCGATGATGCTCTCGACCTCGTGCAGGAAACGTTTCTAAGAGCGGCCCAATTCGCGAAATCCTTACCCGTCGGCGCCACAAATGAGGAGGCCTGGCTGGTACGGGTGCTCGTCAACATCCGCCGCGACCAGTGGCGCAAGAGGTCCGTTTGTGAGCGACACAATAAAGCAGCAGTCGCAGGCAGCCGGCTAGCGAGTGGCGGCGACCCAGAAGAGGTGCTGATTGCCAGGACAGCCGTATGGCAAGCACTCGATATTCTGCCTCCTCGCCGGCGGGCCATCATCGTAATGTATGAATTAGAGGGGTTGGCGATTCAAGCCATTGCATCCCTCCTGGGCATTAGCGCCATCACGGTCCGCTGGCACCTGTCGAAGGGCAGGCGCGAATTGACCGCCGCACTTACGGCTTATCTAGGGGACCACAATGACAAAGATTAGTGACCTGTTGCGAGATGCAGACCCGCTTCGATACGAACCAACGCCATCGGACCACCAAAACCTCCGCCGTGCGGCTGTTCTTGCGGCAGCTTCCGGAGCCTGTGCGCCCGGCGGCGTGGGATCGCGGTCGCGGACAGCTATCTTCACTACGATTGCCTTGGCGGCGATCACCATCGCATTCCTCGGCTCGCGCGTGTGGTCTGTATTTGTTAGCGATCTGCAGGCGGCAGCCATTCGCTTTGAAGTAAGGTTAGCCGAAGACAGGCCTGCCACGGGCCTGCGGGAGGTGAAGCTCTCCGGTCCGGACCGATCGATTTACCTTCATGATGAGGTGATCGTTACCAATAGCGATATAGCAGTGGCGCGAGTAGTCCCTGGTCGTCGTCCATCTGAGTTCAATGTTGCCCTCGAGTTCAATTCATCTGGGGCCGAGAAAATGCGTGCCGCTACGGCCAACCACATCGGGAAGCCCATTGCCGTCCTCTTGGATGGCCAAGTCGTTATGGCTCCTGTGCTCCGGACATTGATTAGCGCATCAGCCAGGATCACCGGCAACTTCACGCGCACTCAGGCCGAAAGGATCGTCAAGGGAATTGAAATTCAATAGGATTACCTAGCCCGCCGCCAATTCGTTCAGAATACGGACTGCTGTATCTTTCCCTCGCTCGCCCACTTCTCCGACCGGCCCTACGCAGCCCGGACACCCGGCATCGCAACTGCACGACCGCAGCACATCCATCGCGCCCGCCAGCAATTTCGACGTGAGCTTAAACAGCGGC
>Ga0207700_10002658_pt1 | contig 10296 bp, 8 predicted proteins | sample LARL82metaG_FD_184348 | JGI IMG/M metagenome (GOLD analysis project Ga0207700, IMG submission 184348) | Corn, switchgrass and miscanthus rhizosphere microbial communities from Kellogg Biological Station, Michigan, USA - LAR L8-2 metaG... | ecosystem: Host-associated > Plants > Roots >...
CCCCGCTGTCCCCGGCCACGTGGAAGCTGCCGCTGTTCAACCGGACCCCGGCTTCCTACACGCCGCTTACCCCGGCTCAGATAGCCGCGGCCCGGCGGGACGCGACGCGGCTGGATATTGGCTGGGTCCTGGTCTGGTTCTCCAATCCCGCGATCGCCCAGTACTTGTCCGATACCGGTTTCCGGTACAGCTACCGGGCCGACGGGGTCTCGGTCTACCGGCCCGCCGCGCGCTGAGCAGAGCCCTTTAGGGATGGGTTAGCTAAAGCCAGCGTCAGGCTATTTGCCTATCATTGCCGGTTATTCCATAGGCTTCGTGGTGCGCCTGCGCCAGCCCGGGCCGCCCAGCCGGTCAGCTGCTGCGGTCCCGGCCCGCCCCGGCCGAGGTGTCGGCCAGCAGGCCTTCCGCGGCCAGCCCGCGGACCAGCCCGCGCAGCCCGGCGGCCAGCCCGGCGCGCTCCTCCGGAGTGAGAGCGCCGATGATCCGGGCCTGACGGGACTGCCACGCCTGCCAGACCCGCGCGGCTACCCGGCTGCCCTCCGGGGTGAGGTAGAGCCTGATGTAGCGCTGGTTGGCCGTATCGCGTCCCCGCTGGATCCAGCCCTTGCGCTCCAGCCCGGCGGCGAGGCGGCTCACCGTGCTCTTCTCCAGCCCGAGGAGGGCACCCAGCTGTCCCTGGGCGATGCCCCGCGCGGCGACCAGTTCGATCAGTGCCCGGGCCTCGGACGCGGACAGCACGGGGATGGCCGCCTCATCCGGCCCGGCCGCGCCTGGGGACCCAGGTTCGGCCGGGGGCCCGGGGTCGGCTGATGGCCCAGGTTCGGCTGGCGGCCCGGGTTCGGCCTGGCCGGGGCGGCCGCGGCCGCCGTTCCGCGGTGCCCCGTTGCCCGGGCCGGCGCTGTCCGGGTTCACCACCCGGAGCAGCTGAGCGAGCAGCTGGACCAGCTCCGCGTCGTCCGCTGCCAAAGAGTTCACCTAACAGTTGTACCGCACAACTGGCCAGATGGTACGTTTTCAGCGTGACAGTTGCCCCGTACAACTCACGGCCCGGCCGGTGCCCCGCCCGTTGCGGCCCGGCCGCCCCCGGCCGGCCGGCCGCTACTGGCCGGCCCGGCGCTGGCGGATCGGCCGCCGCGCGCACACCTTACCGCGATCGCCCCGTAGGCTCACGGTCGTGACGAAACAGGGCCGGGTGAGCGCGCCCGGGCAGCTGAGCGGGCCGGTGACCGGCGGCGACAGCGCTACCGCGACGGCGGAGCCGGAGAACACGCTGCTGCCGGCCGAGCCCCTGCGTGACCTGGCCTCCCGGTACGGGCTCAAGCAGACCGCGGTCCGCCCCCCGTTGCGCGGCTACGCCGCGGAGCTCTGGCAGCGGCGGCATTTCATCAGCGGGTTCGCCACCGCACGGAACGTCGCGATGTACACCGAAGCCCGGCTCGGCCAGCTGTGGCAGGTACTCACTCCGCTGCTCAACGCGGGCGTGTACTACCTGATCTTCGGCCTGCTGCTGGGCACTAACCGGGGCGTTCCGAACTACGTGTCGTTCCTGGTCACCGGGATCTTCGTATTCAACTTCACCCAGCGGGCGTTCATCACGTCCTCGCAGGTGATCCGGGACACGCTGCCGCTGATCAGGGCGCTGTACTTCCCCCGGGCCTGCCTGCCGCTGGGCTACGTGCTGATCGAGCTGCAGCAGCTGATCCTCTCCTTCGCCGTGCTGTTCGTCATCGTGCTGATCAGTGGCGAGCCGATCACCCTGTACTGGCTGCTGATCATCCCTGCTCTCATCCTGCAGACCGTGTTCAACGTGGGGTGCGGGCTGATCCTGGCCCGCTGGGGCTCGGGTTTCGACGACGTCAGCCAGCTCCTGCCGTTCATCGTGCGGACCTGGCTGTACGTCTCGGGCGTGCTGTTCAGCCTGCAAGCGCTGACCCTGACCCTGCACGGCAAGCTGTCTCACCATCATCATCTTGCCTACCTGCTGCAGATCAACCCGGCCGCGGTCTATATCACGCTGATCCGGAACGCCCTGCTCCGCTCAGAGCGGGACGCCGCGCCTGGGGCGCAGCCATACAACGCGGCCAAATGCCACCTTTATCAGGTCTTTCCTGGCCAGAAACCGACCTACAGCGCGTACTGCCATCCTGTCTTGCCGGGGATCCCGGAGCTGTGGCTGTGGGGCGTGGGCTGGGCCGTGGTGGCAGTGGTCATCGGCTTCCTGTTCTTCTGGCGTGCGGAGGCGAGGTACGGCCGTGGCTAGCCCCATGGTGGTCGTGGACGACCTGCACGTGGTGTACCGCGTCTACGGCAGCAACTCGGACAAGGGCACGGCGGCCAGCGCGCTGCTGCGGATGATCCGCCGCCAGCGGCGCCCGTCTATCCGCGAGGTGCACGCGATCCGCGGGATGTCGTTCGTGGCCTACCGGGGTGACGCGGTGGGGGTCATCGGCCGCAACGGCTCGGGCAAGTCGACACTGCTGCGCGCGATCGCCGGGCTGCTGCCCGCCGAGGAGGGTGCGGTGTACACCGACGGCCACGCGGCCCTGCTCGGCGTGAACGCGGCCCTGCTGGAAGATCTCACCGGCGAGCGGAATGTGGTGCTCGGCTGCCTGGCGATGGGCATGTCCACCCAGGAGACCAAGGAGGCCAAGCCCAGGATCGTGGAGTTCTCCGGGGTGGGCGACTTCATCAACCTGCCGATGAAGGCGTACTCGACGGGCATGGGCTCCCGGCTGCGCTTCGCCATCGCGTCCGCGAAGAGCCACGACATCCTGCTCGTGGACGAAGCCCTGGCCACCGGGGACGCCGAGTTCCAGCGCAAGAGCCATGACCGCATCGACGAGCTGCGCGCCCAGGCAGGCACCGTGTTCCTGGTGGCGCACCAGCTGAGCGAGATCTACGAGACCTGCAACCGGATCATCTGGATCGAGAAGGGCCAGATCGTGAAGGCCGGGGACGACGTCCCCGGCATCCTCGACGACTACCTGGTGGCGTCCGGCCGCGACCCGCGGTTCCGCGACCTGGCCACCGCCACCGCACCCCCGGACTAGCCCCAGCCCTAGCCGGGCTCAGGCTGGCTAGGGCGCGGCGAACGCGGCCGCGCCGCTGGGCGCGCCCAGGCCGGTCGGCCCGTCGTACTTAGCCCCCGCCGTGCACAGGTAGGCCTTGCTGGCCGGGCAGGTGCCGTCGGATCCGCTGGTCACATCGAACAGCCCGGACGTGTGCTGGTACAGGTAGTGCACGGGGTAGGTGCCGGCCTTGGGCGCCTTGCCGTTGGCCAGCGCGTACACCGCGGCGATGATCGGCGCCGCCTCACTGGTCCCGCCCAGCTGCTGCCAGCCGGTGGGCAGGCCCAGGCCTTTTTCTGGTACCGAGTCATACACCGCGGCCCCGGTGGTCGGGTTGGCGTCCGCGGCCACGTCGTTTTCGGTCCGCCGGGGGCACCCGGTGTCGTTCTGCCAGGATGGCTTGGCCTCGAACCGGGAGCAGCCCGAGCCGGTGGCCCCATTGCCTGAGTTCGCGCTCCACGCGGTCTCCGAGCTGCGGGTGTACCCGCTGCTGCTGGTGCCGCCGATCTGCAGCGTGGTGCCGCCCACGGTGGTCACGTACCGGTACGCGGCCGGCCACTGGGTCCCGTAGCCGGAGTCCCCCGCAGCCGCGGTGATCACCACGCCCTGGTGGTTGAAGTAGTGGTCGTAGTTCTTTTCCCCGGTGAACTCGCTGCCGCTGCCCCAGCTGTTGGACACGTACCTGGTCCAGCCGGTGGCGGTGGCTTCCGCCTTGCTCATGTTGGCGACCCCGGGGCTGTTCGCTTCGACCAGCAGGATCTTGCAGTTCGGGCAGATGGCCGAGACCATGTCCAGGTCCAGGGACGCCTCTTCGGCCCACGCCGACGCGTTGGCCGGCAGCGGGCCGGATTTCCCGTTCTGGTTGACGATCTTCAGGCAGCCGGTCGAGGTCTTGCACGCGGGGAGCCCGAACCACTTCCGGTACACGGCCAGGTCACCCGCGGCGTGCGAATCGTTGTAGGCGTCCACGATCGCGACCCGTGCGCCCTTGCCGCCGCTCTTGGCCGCGGCGGCCAGACCGTAGGCACCGGTCAGCTGGTTCGGGCGCAGCGCACCTGCGGCTGGCTTGTTGGCCGGGGTCACCCCGGGCCGCGCCGTGTGCCCGATGGACTGGCATTGCATCTGGCCCGCGGTGCTGGGCACCGGGCAGACCTGGGCCAGCCCGGCCGGCAGCTGGATGTGCCGCGGCTGCGCCACGAAGTGCGGCGCGGTCACCGGGGCGGCCGGCGGCGAACTGGCCGAGGATGGACTGGCCGAAGGTGAACTGCCGGACGGCGAGCCGGCCGTGCCAGCGGACGCACCCGCGGCCGTCCCGGCCAGGGCCGCCACCATCAGGCCGGATACCAGCGTCACCGTTCCTGTCCTGCGCAGCAGCACAGCCAGGCGCATGAAGATCCTCCAGAGCACAGCTCACCCCGGGGAGGGCGAGGCGGGGGGATGAACGTAACACGCAGCGAGCCGGGTGCGCGGCAGGCCGGGCAAAGCGCACCGTTGATCTATACCACCCGGCCGGGCCTGCCCGGGCATTACCGGCGGAATGTGGCGTCCTTCACCCCGCGGCCTCAGCTGTCCGCCGGGCGCAACTGCAGCCGCATGCAGGTGCCGCCGGCCGGCCGGGACGAGGCGGCCACCTCGCCACCCTGGGCCCGGGCCAGCTGCCGCACGATGTACAGCCCGAGACCGATCCCGCCGAACCGGCGCCGGTCGCCAGTCTCGCCCTGCACGAAGCGCTCGAAGATCCGCTCGTGGTCACCGGGCGCGATGCCGATCCCCTCATCCTGCACGGTGACCTCGATCCAGCCGCTGGCCAGCCGCGCCGCGACGGTGACGGTGCCACCGCCCGGGGAGTACTTGAAGGCGTTCTCCAGCAGCTGGCCGACGATAATGTCGGTGGCCATCGGGTCCCCGTGCGCGGGCGGCAGCCCGTCGGGGATGTCCGCGGCCAGGGTGTGCGCCTCTGACAGCGGCCGGAAGGCCATGGCCGTACCGCGGAGCAGGGCACCCAGGTCGAAGGGGCCGTTGGTGACGGTCAGCTGCTCCGCCCCGGCCCGCGAGCCGAGCAGCAGCTGCTCCACCAGCCGCCCGAGCGAACCAGCCCGGTCGGCGATGGTCTGCACCGCGGCCCGCCGCTCACCGTCGGTCAGCTTGTCCCAGCGGCTGGCCAGGGTGCTCGCGAAGCCCTGCACGACCGTGATCGGCGTGCGCAGCTCATGGCTGGTGGTGGCGAGGAACAGGTCCTTGGCTTCCTCCAGCTCTTTGGCCGCGGTCACGTCCCGGAAGTCGATGACCCGCTCGTCCCGGCCGTCCAGCCCGTTGCACAGCACATCGAGCCACCGGCCGCTGGGCAGCCGGTGGGTCAGCTTGCCGCGGCCGGGCTGGGGCACCGGGAACGGCGGCGGCCGGCCGGTGACCTCTTCGGCGGACAGGCCGGTCAGGTCGTGCGCGGCCGGATTCCACTGCCGGATCAGGCCGGCCGCGTCGAGCACCGCGATGCCGTCGGCGCTGGCATCGATCACCGCCCGCTCATGGGCCCGTTGCCGGACGACCTCCTCGAACGCCATCGCGTTGGTCAGCGCGACGCTGGCGTGCCCGGCCATCAGCTCGAGGAGCTCAAGCTCGATGTGCCCCACCTTCCGGTCGCTGTACAGCGCGTACAGGCCTCCGTAGGGCCGACCGGCCACGTGCGACAGGCTGAGCGCGATCGTGTGCAGGCCGGGCAGCGCGGACCAGATGAGGTCGTCGAAGCCGCCGGACTCGCCGGTGGCCATCATTACCGTCTGGCCGGAACTCATCAGCTGGCCGACCAGGCTCGACTCCAGGTCGGCGGTGCGCCCGCGCAGGCTGGCCGGCAACCCGTCCATGCTGACCAGGCGGAGCTTGTCGTCCTCGATGAGCACGAACCCGCCCGCGTCGGCGCCGGTCAGCTCGCGGAGGCTGGCGGCGATCCGGTCCAGCACCGACTCCAGGTCACGCTGGGCGTTCATGTCGGCCACCACATCGCCGAGGCGGCGCACCACCCGGGCGCGCTGCGCGATGTAGTACCGGGCCTCGTCATCCTCGTCAGTGGGGTGGCACACGTTGACCCAGCCCAGCATCTCGCCGCCCCGGCCGGTCAGCGCGCTGATATCGATGCGCAGGTCGATGAGGGAGCCGTCGCTGCGGGCCCGGCGGGTCACGAACGAGAGCTGGCCGCCGCTGCGTACCCGCTCCAGCACCGCGTTGTGCTCGGCCTGCAGCTCCTCCGGGATGATCGGTGGCGCCAGCCCGAGCACCTCGGCCGCGGGCCAGCCGAACATCCGCTCGGCAGCTGGATTCCACAGCAGCACCGAGCGGTCCGTGCTGAACGCGACGATCGCGTCGGCCGCGCTTTCGATTACCGCCCGTGCCGTCGCGTCCACCCGGCTCTGCCCGGCTGCGGTTGGCACACCCATCCCACTCATGGTGCCATCCCGTCGCGATCCTGGCCTGGCAATGCCCAACGCCGGTGCTGGCCCGTGACCTGCCGGTGCTGGTCAGCACGGTGGCCAGCACCCTGCCCAGCCCGGCGGCCACCAGGCCGGCTGTCAGGCCGGTCACCGGAGTGGGTCAGCGCACTCGCCAGACCGCGCCTGGATCACTGGCGCTGCAGCTCCCGGCGGTCAGCGGGGTGCCGCTGGCCACGCTGTCGCCCGGGTCCGCCAGGCACGCTCCGGATTGCGGGTTCCGCAGCCACTGGCCGCCGCCGGCCGCGGTGATCTGCCACTGCTGCGCGGCGCTGCCGTCGCAGGTAGACAGGTCCACCGCGGTGCTGCTGCCGATCTCCAGGCAGCCGCCCGCGAACCGCACCGTGCCGTCCGGCTGGACCGCCCAGGCCTGCCCGGGCTGGCCGCCGCACGCCGAGGTCACCACCGGGTTCCCGGCCGTGGTGCGGCCACCCTGATCCGTGAGGCAGATCCCCGGGACCCCGGAGACGACCGGCCCGGCCGGCATCGTCCACTTCTGGTTGGCCTGGCCGTTGCACGCCGCGATCCACGCCTGGGAACCGTTGCGGCCGGCCGCCGATCCGCCCAGGCACAGCCCGGCGGTCGCGTTGACCAGCTGGGCGCCAGTGCCCACCGTCCACTGCTGGCTGGCAAAGCCGGAGCAGGTGGCCAGCACGGCCTTGGCCCCGTTGGCCTTGGCCGACCCGGAGACGGCCAGGCACTTGCCGTGTATCCGCAGCGTCTGGTCCTGGGCCAGCGTCCACTGCTGCGACGAGCTGCCGTTACAGGTCCACAGATCCAGCGGGGTGCCGTCGGCCGATTTGTTGCCGGTGTCGTTGAGGCACTTGCCCCCAACGCCGAACCGCACCGGGCCCGCTGGCCCCTGAGCCGGCGCGGCCGCGACGGACCAGCCGAAGGAGACCGCGCCAGTGATGCCAGCCGCGGTGGATGCGCTGACCTGCACCTGGTAGCTCCCGGCGCGCTTGATCCATCCGGTCAGCTGCCCGGCCGGGCTCAGCGACAGGCCGGCGGGCAGCCCGGTCGCGGTGTAGGACGCGGCCGGCCCGGGCGCCGGGATGGCCTGCTGCAGCTGCAGGCTGACCGGGTCGCCGGTGGTCTGCTTCTGGTTGCCGGGGTCGAGCAGCCCGAGGACGGCTGGGTTGGCCTGGTCCAGGTCGACCTGGCCGGCCGCGGCGATCCCCGGCACAGTGCCGGTGCTGGAGTACTGCCAGCTCGCCCACGTGCTCCAGCCGGCCGGCCGGGCCGGGCTGCCGGTGCTGGAGTAGTCAGGCACCCACAGCGGGGTGTGACCGAACCCCGTGCTGCTGCCGGTGCAGGCCGCCCACCACGCCTTCGGGGTGTAGATAATGGGCAGCCGGCCGGTCCTGGCCTTGACCTCGCTGTCGAACTTGTTGATCCAGGCCACCATGGCCGTGCTGGTCAGCCCGTAGCACTCGGTGCCGTACGGGTTGTACTCCAGGTCGAGCATGACCGGTACCGAGCGGGCCTGCGCGCCCAGGTCACTGAGCAGGTAGTCCGCCTGGGTGACCGGGTTGCTGCTGCTGCCGTTGCCGTTGGGGATGGCGAAGGCGTAGGCGGCTACCGATAGCCCGGCCGCCTGGGCCTGGGCCAGGTCGGTCAGCGCGTAGGGATTGCGGTAGTAGTCCCCCTCGGTGACCTTGACCGCCGCGAAGCCGATCCCGGACGCGGCGACCTGGGGCCACTCGATGGCGGCCCCGTTCGGATGCTGGAACGAGGCAACGTCGATGCCCTGCTCGTCGCCGGGCGCCGCCGCGGACGGGGTGACGCCCGGCGCCAGCTGCCCCGACCCGGTCATCGGCGTCATCCGGGCCGGGTGGGCCAGCTGGTCCAGCACTTCCGGAGAGTGGGTCGCGCCCACGTTCGACCGGTTGGCCGGGCCCGCCTGGCCAGCCGCACCCGCCCTGGCCGCGGCCGGGGCGGCGGTGAGCCCGGCCAGCGCGAGCGTGGCCGCAGCGCAGCAGACAGAGATCAGCCAGTGACGCGGCGGCCGCGATGACGCACGCATGTGAGAACTCCCCTTCTCGGCACCCGGTGCCCAGGGTCAGAAATGGTGTGCCTGCGTCCCCGGCAGGCCTGAAATGCCCTCCATTGATACCGGTCCGCCCGGGAACGGCGCAGCCAAACCGTAAATAAAGCTTCCAGTAGCCGCACAGCTGCTGGCTGTGCCGGTTACGGCCCAGGCCAGGGGCGGATTCGACGGCCATCACGGCACTACTGCCGGGCCGGTCCAAGAATTCGTTCCATGGTAATGACGAAACGAATCCGGGGTCTACCCGCGCCGATACGGGAATGGCGGCGTTACGGGCCGGCCCGCGAATGCCCGGCTGGCTGGCCTCAGTGGGCCGGACAGCTAGAGATCTTAACGGCTGGGGTACGGCGGTTGGAGGGCGAGCCTGGTCTTGGCGATGAGGCCGCGCCGGGTGGCCCGGCCCAGTGGGCGGCTGCGCCTCTCTATCGGGTGGACCGGCATGGCCCCCTAGACTCGCCCCCATGGACGCCGGCGCGCTGTCTGCTACCCCGGCCGCCCAGGCGGCCCTGGAGGCGCTGCGGGCAGCAGCGGGAGCGGACGGCCCGATGGAGCGGCACTGCCTGCGCCAGTTCGCGATCGCCGAGCGGCTCGCCGGCAACCGGGCAGTGGACCGCGAGTTGCTGCTGTGCGCCTGCTGGCTGCACGACGCCGGCCTGTACATCCCCAGCCGCGACCCGTACGTGACCGAGGGCGCACGCCTGGCCGACCGGGTGCTGGCGCCGTTCGGCTGGCCGCCCGAGCGGCTGCAGCGCTGCATGGACGCCTGCGAGCAGCACCACGCGCCGCGGTCGCGGCTGGCCATGGGCCTGGAGGTCGAGCTGGTCCGGCAAGCAGACCTCGTCGATGTCACTGCCGGGATCGTGAACTTCGGCCTGGACCGCCAGTGGGTTCGCGGACTGTTCCGCAACGTCCCGCGCGACGGGTTCTGGCGCCTGCTCGGCGGAGCCGTCCTCGGCGAGCTGCGCCACCGCCCGGCCAGCCTCACCGGTGTCTTCTTCTCCCCCCGGCGCACGCGAGCGTAGGCACTAACCGGACCAGGGATCTTAAGGGGCGAGTCACAGCCCCATCGCCAAGACCGGGCTGGGCCTCCAACCGCGGTAACCCCAGCCGTTAAAGATGTCTAGGTCGCCGGAAGATGGCAAGCTGACCATATTCCTGCCGGATTGCCGGCGTCTGCGGAATATGAATACGGCGGTTACCTGCTGGCGCGATGTTCGTGGAGCCGGGCGAATTCGCCGACCGCTCCGGGTCGGCGACCCGGCGACGAAGGGGTGAGGTCGCTGGGCCGCAGGCGCCCGTCACCGGCAGTCCTTGACTTCAAGCGCTTGAGGTTTGCTTTGCTGCAGTCATGACGGCTTTCACCATCCAGGATGTCTCCCGGCGCAGCGGGCTCAGCGAGCCGACATTGCGCTACTACGAGGAGGTCGGGCTGATCGGCCCGGTCGACCGGGATGCCAGCAGCGGGCACCGCCGCTACAGCGGCGAGGATGTCGACACGCTCCAGATGCTTGCCTGCCTACGTGCCATGGGCATGGGCATCGAGGATATGCGTACGTATCAGGCCAACCGGGCGCGCGGACGTGCGGCCGCGGCCGAACAGCGCGACCTGCTGCTGCGCCATGCCGAACGGGTCGAAGCGCAGATCGAGACCTTGCGCACCCACCTCGACTACCTGCGCGACAAGGCGGCCGTGTGA
>Ga0207700_10002659_pt1 | contig 10294 bp, 9 predicted proteins | sample LARL82metaG_FD_184348 | JGI IMG/M metagenome (GOLD analysis project Ga0207700, IMG submission 184348) | Corn, switchgrass and miscanthus rhizosphere microbial communities from Kellogg Biological Station, Michigan, USA - LAR L8-2 metaG... | ecosystem: Host-associated > Plants > Roots >...
AGACGCGGCTAAGCATAAGAAGTTGAATCCAAATGCCAGCGCGAAGAATTCGGGAAAACCGGAATGAGATGGGCCCTGGACTCGACGGCCATCATGCTAATCTAGGCTCACCGTGCGCGAAGGGCTGCTTGAAATCTTTCAGGATACTTACCGGGAGCTACGTCCGGTGGCCGCAATTCCCGAGCTGAACATCGAATTCTTCGCTTTTGCTAACGTTAACAATACGATTCGCCTGCGGAATGGGCGACTCCTGGTGCGGCTTTCGGATCTTCTGGAGGGCGCGCCTGACGCCGTGCTTCGGGCTATCGCCCACATTCTGCTGGCCAAGATGTACCGGCAACCCATCGACCGCGGACAGGCTGCGCGTTATCGAAAATATGTGGCCAGTCATGAGATCGTGCGCAAGACACACCTGGTTCGCCAAATTCGCGGGCGCAAGCGGCTGCGGCCGGCGCGGGGGCATTACTACGATCTGGACGCGATTTTCGAGCAGTTGAATACGCGGTTCTTTCACGGGCTAATGGCTCGCCCGCGCATGAGTTGGAGCCAGACTAAGACGCGACGCATTCTGGGCCACTACGATCCGGCGCACAATGCGATCGTCATCAGCCGCATCTTCGACCATCCCGCGATGCCGGCCTATGTGCTGGAGTACATCGTTTACCACGAGATGCTGCATTTGAAACATCCAGTACGCCTTCGTGGAAGCAGGCGGTGTGTTCACTCCCCGGAGTTTCAGGCGGAGGAAAGACTGTTTCCTCACATGACCGCAGCAAATGCATTTCTGAAAAGACTCTAAAGCGCATAGGTCGTTATAACTTTGTTCATGAGAATCGATTGGGCGGCGTAAGTGCAGGACCCGTCACGCTCGTGGAGCTTTGAGACTTCTTTCTTCGCACGAGCACGAGCGCGATCACGAAAATTGCGATCGGCAGCAAGTAACCTTGGACGAGGGCCGCGGGATTCACCTCGCTGATGCCGAATGCTTTTTGACCAGCATCATTCTCGTAGACAGAAATGGCGATCAGCATCGGTTTGGGACGTTGTTGAAACCACGCGAGGTAGGTTGCCTCGGATCGGTGAAAGTGTTCCGGCTTTGCGGGACCGCTCCGAGCGTATTGAACCGCGCTGCCCGCGCCGTATGCGATCTGGATCGAGCGTGTCAGCGTTCCCGCCGACCGCTTTGCTTCCTCAATGACCGTGTCCGCGTCTAAGGGAGGGGAGCCTCGACCCTCCAAGGCCAGAACGACGCGTTCGAGATCTTCGTTGGGAAACAGCGTCGAATAAAGAAACGGGAGAAAGGTTGCGGACAGGAAGAAGATCGAAAGAACGAGTAATATGATGGCGAAGATCGATCTTCGCGACTTGGCAGCCATAACGTTCCTTCCCCCAAAACCACTTTGCGGCCAGCGTAACGAGCATACTACGCGATGACTATGAATCGCCGAAAGCGCGTGTGTGACCTACGAAGCGGAGCCAAACCAATGGACCGCAAAGCAGTTCCACGGACTGTCGTCAAGCGAGTTTGGATACACTGAAAGGTCGCGAAACCGATCAGGAAGGTCACAGCCATTCATGAAACTACTCTTAGGATTTTGGAAATTCATCGTCATTTACGCAGCGGTGTTCTCCTTAGCGGCCAGCTGTCAGCAGACCGCAGCCCCAGCAACCCACGGCATTGCTCTCGAAAATATCGACCACTCAGTCAAGCCGGGCGACGACTTTTATCACTACGCGAATGGCGAGTGGATCAAGCGCACAGAAATTCCGCCCGACCGCGCCCAGGTCGATGTATTCACCAAGCTCAACGATTTGAGCAACCAGCGGACCGCCAATCTGATCGAGGAGATCGCGAAGTCCAACCCGCCCGCAGGCTCAGACACGCGCAAGGTCGCCGACCTCTTCAATTCCTACATGGACGAGGCAGGTATTGAGTCCCGGGGACTTGCGCCCATCCGTCCGTACCTCGAAGTCGTGGCTGCCATCAAAGATAAGCGGGAGCTGGCGCACGCGCTCGGCGAGAGCTTGCGCGCCGATGTGGACGCGCTCAATAACACAAACTTTCACACCGAAAACATTTTCGGACTTTGGGTCGCGCCCGGCTTTAACGATTCCGATCACTATGCGGCTTATCTGATGCAAGGCGGACTGCAACTGCCGGATCGTGAGTACTACTTATCGGACAGCGAACAGATGCGCAAGGTGCGCGAACAATACCAGACTCATATCGCGGCCATGTTGAAACTGGCTGGCTTCTCAGATACGGACGCCCGTGCGGCACATATTCTTGAACTGGAACACGCGATCGCACAGACGCATCGCAGCCTTGAGGACAACGAAAACATTCACAAGGCTAACAACACTTGGAGTCAGACAGACTTTGCGGCCAAGGCTCCTGGTCTGGACTGGACGGAGTATTTTCGAGGAGCTGGCCTGACCCAGCAAAACAGCTTCATTGTTTGGCAGCCTGAGGCTTTTACCGCAGAGTCGGCGTTGGTGGCATCGGCCGCTCTCGAAACCTGGAAAGATTGGCTGGCATTCCATTTGATTGAGGCCTACGGCGGCGTGTTGCCAAAGGCGCTGGCGCAAGAGCGCTTCGACTTCTTTGGCAAGGTACTGTCCGGCGCACAGCAACAACGCCCACGATGGCAGCGCGGAGTATTTGTAGTCGACGGACTGCTCGGCGATGTGGTGGGAAAGATTTACGCACAACGTTATTTCCCGCCATCCGCCAAACTGCAGGCCCAGATCATGGTGGTTAATCTCACAGCGGCCTTCCGCAAGCGCATTGATGCTCTCTCCTGGATGGACGCCTCCACCAAAGCCGAAGCCAAGGCGAAGCTGGCGACGCTTTACGTGGGAATCGGCTATCCCGAAACCTGGCACGACTATTCGAACTTTGAAGTGAAGGCCGACGATATTCTTGGAAACTTGTGGCGTGGAAACCTGGCGGATTACCAGCGCCAGATTGCGCGGCTTGGCAAATCGGTGGACCGGCACGAATGGTCCATGACGCCGCAGACGGTGAACGCGGTGAACCTCCCCCTGCAAAATGCGCTCAATTTTCCGGCGGCGATCCTACAGCCCCCGTTCTTTGATCCCCAGGCTCCGGCGGCAGTCAACTATGGCGCGATTGGGACTGTCATTGGTCACGAAATCAGCCACACCTTTGACTCCGAAGGCGCCGCGTTTGATTCGAAAGGCCGGGTCAGGAACTGGTGGACGCCCGATGATCTCAAACATTTCGAAGCTGCCACGGCCCAGCTCGCCGCACAGTACGACACTTACAAGCCATTTCCGGATTTAGCGATCAATGGCAAGCAGACACTTTCCGAGAATATTGCCGACGTGGCAGGCATCTCGGCAGCCTACGATGGCTATCACGGCTCGGTGGGAGCCGTTACACCTCCGGTGCAGGACGGTCTCTCTGGCGATCAACAGTTCTTCCTTGCCTTCGCCCAGAACTGGGGGTCGAAGACGCGGGATGCTGCCTTGCGCCAGGAGGTTATGACCGATCCCCATGCTCCGGGAGAGTATCGGGCGGCGACTGTGCGCAACATTGATGCCTGGTACCCCGCCTTCAATGTGCAGGCGGGGCAGAAGCTCTATTTGCCCCCTGCGCAGCGGGTGCGTATCTGGTGAGTTAGCCCGATCTTTAATCCGGCGGATTTGGAGCGCGGCGGCAGAAGCCTTTCCCTGCCGACAGCTACCATTCGGGGCCTGATTCCCGCAGTGTGATCCTAATCACGCGCGGTTGTGAGGCCGCGGATTGACGCCTCTGGCGACGCAGGACTATCCTTGAAGTTGAAATTGAAATTCATTTTCAAAATCAAAGACACTGCATAAATGCTTCAGGCATTCATCATTACCCTCCGCGAAGGAGTTGAGGCCGCTCTGATTGTCGGCATCACGCTGGCATACCTGACCAAGATCGGGCGGCAGGAGCTGCGCAAGACGGTCTATGCAGCGCTGGGCGCAGCCTTTCTCGGCAGTATCGGCGTGGCCATCGTGATCTCCCGTACCCATCTGAACGAAGACGTTTTCGAAGGTTGGATCATGCTCGTGGCCGCCTTCTTCGTCGTCACCATGGTCATTTTCATGATGAAGACCGGGCGCAAGCTGAAGGGTGAAATCGAAGGCAAAGTTGGGCTGCTGGCGGGCAATGATGCCTGGATCGGGCTGTTCTTTTTCATCTTTCTGATGGTGCTGCGCGAAGGTGCGGAGACGGTGCTGATCCTCTCCGCGGTGTCGTTGAATTCAACCGAACTGATGAGTTTTCTCGGGACCCTCCTGGGCCTTCTGGCCGCGATCGCGTTTGGCGTGATGTTTGTTAAGGGCAGCGTCCGCATCAACCTGCAGAAGTTCTTCAAAGTCACCACCGCGATCATGTTCCTGGTCGCGGCGCAGTTGCTGATCTCCGGATTGCACGAACTTTCCGAGAGCGGGGTGATTGCCTCTTCCAAGCGCGAGATGGCGATCATTGGGCCGATCGTGAGCAACGACTGGTTCTTCTTTGTTACGATTTTCGCGCTGGCTGCTTTGATGATTCTGTTTGAAGCCAAGCGGCGCGAACCGGCGCCGGCTGCGGCTTCGCCTGCCGAGCGACGCAAAGCCAACTGGAGCGCACGCCGTGAGCGGCTCTGGATGGCTTCGGTATATATCTTCTCGTTCGTCTTCATCGCGTTGGTGACGGCGGAGTTTATTTATACCAAGGGTGTGAGCGCGCTCTCGCCGGCCACCGAGGTTACGTTTTCGAATGGACGGGTGAGCATACCCCTCGCACAGGTGTCGGATGGCGATCTGCATCGCTATCAGGCCCAGGAGAACGGCACTGCGGTCCGCTTCTGGCTCTACCAGAAGCCCGACGGCAAGATCGCGACAGTATTTGATGCCTGTGAAATCTGCGGTTCGGTTGGCTTTTATAAGAGCGGTAACGGGGTGATCTGCAAGAACTGCGCGGCTCCAATTAATCCGCAATCAGTAGGGACGGCCGGAGGATGCAATCCGGTGCCTCTTAAGGCAACGCAGACCGCCGATGCCGTGATCATTGAGGAGGCGGACGTTGCGGCCGGGGGTCGCATGTTCGCACAACAGTAAGCGATGTTCGTCCGGCTCGTATACGAATCGTTCCGGCGCCAGAAGCGGCGCAAATTGCTGGCGGGGGCCGCCATCACACTGGGCGTGACCGTGGCGACGGCAATGATCGCCGTAGCCACCGACATCGGCGACAAGATCAACCGCGAACTGCGGACCATCGGCGCCAATCTGGTCGTCACCCCGCAGGAAGATTCACTCGACGTCGAAATTGGAGGAGTGAGCCTGAAACCTCCGACCGACGGCGCCTTTCTCAGCGAAGCGGACCTGCCGAAAATCAAGGGCACCTTTTGGCACAACAACATCACCGGCTTCTCGCCCACGCTCCCCGTCAACATTGCAATCGAGCAGAACGGAAAACGGCAGGATGTTACCCTGCTGGGAACATATTTCGCCAAACAGCTGTCATTCGGTACCGAGCGCTTCACAACTGGTGTGCGCTCGACGCATCCCTGGTGGAAGGTTTCGGGAGAATGGCCCGAAGATTCGTCACGAGACGTTCTGTTGGGAGAGCGTCTTGCTTCGCGGCTGGACAAAAAGTCAGGTGAGGAAATCACCGTCTCCGGCCGTCAACTGCGGGTTACCGGAATTCTATGCACGGGTGGGACGGAAGACGATGAAGTTGTTGCGCCCCTCGCTGTAGCGCAGGAGATCCTGGGTCGTCCTGACGCTGTCAAGAGGGTTTACGTCAGTGCCTTGACCAAGCCGGAAGATGCTTTTGCCCGGCGCGATCCCAAGAGTTTGTCAGGCGCGATCTATGATCGCTGGTATTGCACGCCGTATCCGCAGGCGATTGCGTTTCAGCTGGCAGAAGCCATTCCGCACTCCCATGCCGAGCAGATTCGCCAGGTCTCGCAGAATGAAGGCGCAGTTCTCACGCGAATCGAAGGCCTTATCTTTCTGATTACGCTGGCGGCGCTGTTTGCTTCGGCGCTGGCGGTATCGGCTGCGATGGCGACCACAATCTTCGAGCGGCGCGCTGAAGTCGGGCTAATGAAGGCCCTGGGCGCTGGGAAACTCGCGGTGGCGTCGATCTTTTTCGCTGAGGCTTCGCTGCTGGCGTTGATCGGGGGGCTTGCCGGCTTTGCGATCGGTACCGTCCTCGCTCACCAGATCGGACGGTCGATTTTCAATTCGCAGATTTCGATACCCCCGGTGCTGTTACCGGTCATACTGGCAATCGCGGTGATGGTTACTTTTGCCGGAAGCGCCGCGGCCATTCGCCGGGCGGTCGGCCTTGATCCGGTGTTTGCGCTACGAGGTGAGTTATGAGCGCGCCTATGTCGAATTCCGCGCGTGATCTTGCCGCCAGCCGGGCGCGTGGTCCGCATACTTCGATGTTCCTGCGCATGCTGGTGCGGGCGGCGGTGCTGCGGCGCGGACGCGCTGTCTCCGCGTTGTTTGCCATGGTGGTGGCGGCGGCAGTGGCAACGGCAATGCTGAATCTGTATGTGGATGTGCAGGCGAAGCTGCGGCGTGAGTTTCGCAACTATGGGGCGAACATCATCGTGGTCGGAAGGGACGGCGCTTCCCTGCCCACAAATGCTTTGGCTAAGGTGGATTCCGTTCTTGCAGGTCGCGGGATCGCAGCGCCGTTTGGCTTGGTGGTAGCACGCACAGTCGATGGACAGCCGATCGTGGTGGCCGGCGTCGACTTCGACCGGGTTCGGCAACTGGATCGGTGGTGGTCGGTAAGCAACTGGCCCGCGAGTCCGCAGCAGGCACTGATTGGGGTGCGGGCATTGCCGACGGTAGCGCCGAAGAATCAGGCGTTCGATCTTAGCTTCAAGGGGCGAGTGCTGCACGTAACTCCAGCGGGTACGGTGCAGACCGGAGCAGCGGAAGACAGCCGCATTTACGTTTCGTTGGCCGACTTCGAATCATGGACAGGCGTGCAGCCTTCGACGATTGAAGTAGCGGCCAGCGGGTCTCCAGAAGAAGTGACTGGAATCCTGAATCAACTGACGGAGGCGATTCCGGGCGGGGATGTTCGCCCAGTGCGGCAGATTATGGAAGGCGAGGCCCGCGTGCTAGGCAAGACCCGGGCCACGCTGCTCGCGGCAGCGGCCCTGATTATCCTGACCGCAGCTCTGTGCGTGCTTTCGACTTTGATGGGATGGGTGTTCGACCGGAGGCGCGACTTCGCCATCATGAAGGCTCTGGGCGCATCCGGCCGTCTGCTCAACGGATTCTTTGCGGCGGAAGCGGCGGTTCTCGGCGCTACGGGCGCCCTGATCGGATTCGTTGTTGGCATTGGCATTGCGGCCTGGATCGGGCGGGTTAACTTTCACTCCCCGGTGGTGCCGCGTTTGAGCGTGCTGCCGGTAGTTTTGGCTGGTAGCATGGCAGTGACGTTGTTGTCGGCAATCCTCCCGATCTCGCTGCTGCGCCGGGTGCAGCCCGCGATCATTCTGAGGGGAGAGTGAAATGATTCAGATCAAGGATGTAACCAAGCTCTACCCCGCCAAGGAAGCGGGTAACGGGTCGGGCAAAGACAACGCGTCCATCCACGCGCTGGATCACATCTCGCTGCACGTGACCGAAGGCGAGTGGCTGTCGATCATGGGACCGTCCGGCTCAGGTAAGTCAACGCTGGTCAATCTGATTGGCTGCCTCGACCGGCCGTCCTCGGGTGAGATCTGGCTCGACGGGCAAAATGTCGCCGGCATCTCGGCCGCAGACTTGAATCGCGTGCGCGCGGAAAAAATTGGATTCATCTTTCAGCAGTTTCACTTGATTCCCTTCCTCACTGCCGTCGAGAATGTCATGCTGGCGCAGTATTTTCACAGCATGACCGACGAGAAGGAAGCCGTTGAAGCGCTCGACCGCGTGGGACTGGGCGACCGGGCACATCATCTCCCTTCGCAGTTGTCGGGCGGCGAGCAACAACGAGTGTGCATCGCAAGGGCTCTGATTAATGATCCCAGGATTATCCTGGCAGACGAGCCCACCGGGAACCTTGACGCGACCAACGAAGAGATCGTCCTGCGCTTGCTCCGCGAGTTTCACCAGCAAGGACGCACCATCGTGATGGTCACGCACGATCCGGTCATGGCGCGTCTGGCCGACCGTCGCATCGAGTTGCATCACGGGAAGATCGCATCGCAAGAGATCTTTTCCCTTGCCGACGAAGAACAACTCGACGAGGTACTGGAAGAATTGTGGGTGTTGGCCGAGCACGGAGAAATCGCCGAAGTCGAGCGCATGGAAGTGCACGGTGCGCTGCCCGTAAGTCTGGCGATTGAGAAGATGATTGAAATGGGGATGGTGGTTTCGGCGCCGCATCCTCCGGAACCGCATGATCACAAACCATTCGTGAATCCATGCCATGATGCGTTGAAACCGGTTGCTGCATCCATTGGCGATGGAACGCTGATTGTCGAACTCACCTCGCGCGGCCGCGAGCGCGCGGGCAATATCATCCGTCGACACCGCTTGGCTGAGCGGTTGTTTACGGACAGTCTTGCCATGGACAGCGAGACTGAGATTGAACAACAGGCCTGCAAGTTTGAGCACATTCTTTCCCCGGAAGCTACCGACAAGATCTGTACCTTCTTAGGTCACCCGCGAACGTGCCCCCACGGCGCGCCGATTCCGCCGGGACCGTGCTGCGGGAACGTAGGTGGGTTTGCAGGAACTGTGGTTCGTGAAGTGGCCCGTTCCAAATAACCGCGGACACACTGCCTTGTTTTCTGCCGACGCCACAACGCGTGCCCGCATCTTGGTGATTACAGCCTCTAAGCTCTTCACCATTTATCATCAAGCCAGCTATGAGACGTCCCACCATCGGTGTATTCGATTCGGGCTTTGGCGGCCTCACTGTTCTTAAAGCGTTACTTGAGCTTATTCCGGGTGCCGATTATGTCTACTTTGGCGACACCGCTCGACTTCCCTACGGATCAAAGTCGGTAGAAACCGTTGCCCGTTACGCCGTCGAGGCGGCGCATTTCCTCGAATCGCACGGCGCACAAATGTTGGTGATCGCTTGCAACACGGCGACGGCACTCGCCCTTGATCGCATCACGGCGGGTGCTCACGTTCCTGTGATCGGTGTGGTTGAGCCTGGGGCGGAGGCAGCCGCCGCCGCCACCAAGAATCAGAAGATCGTTGTGATTGGAACTGAGGCGACCGTCAGCAGCCACGCCTACCGGCGTGCGCTCGAAATGCGCGGACTGCAGGCCCGGGAGAAGGCATGCCCTCTGCTCGTTCCCTTGGTTGAAGAAGGATGGGTCGAGCATTCCGTGACGGAACAGGTCGCTCGAATTTATCTTGCCGAGGCTTTCGCAGACGGGTTTGGCAACGCTGACACCATGGTCTTGGGCTGCACCCACTATCCTCTGCTCAAACCACTGTTACACCGTGTGACGCCGGGGCACGTGAGCATTGTGGACTCCGCGGAATCTACGGCTCGAGCGGTGGCTTCGCGCCTGCAGCAGTTTGTGCTCCCAACAGGCGACGCCGAAGAACGACGGGCGATTCCTAGACTGAAGTTCTTTGCTACGGACTCGGTGGAGAAGTTCCAGCGATTGGGCCAGCGCTTCTTAGGACATCCGATCGAAGACGTGCACCACGTAGACCTCAAGGAATAGTTTGCGCGCAAGGATCGGATAGCGATCGCGCGAGCCGTCGAGAAATAATCCATCCGCAGCACACAGACGTAATCCAAAGCAACAGAGTTGAAAGGGGCGGCTCGCAAGCATCTTTCGCCGAACGGCGGCGGTGTACGGGCGCATGTAATCTCATGGCTCACATTCTCGACAACATAATTTGGCGGGCACTTACTACGCGGCAGAGTGAATTTGCAGAGGCCTGCGGCCAGGCGCGGAGATTTCAGCGTGAGATTACTTCCCTCACCGCGTTTGAGGAAGACAGCGACCGGGGATATGCGGCGCTAGCTAACCTGGTAGGCCCGCAAGGCACAGCAGCGCTGTTTCTCGATGCTCCGTACGAGTCCCGCGCCGGATGGGACTTCATTGCGGGCGCGCCAATGTTAGAGATGGTTTACTCGAACGGCGCTCTGCCGAACGGCCAATCCAACCCGGCTTCTGGAATGGTTGAATTGGGGCCGCAGGATTCCGCGGAAATGCTTGCCCTGGCCACCCTTACAAAGCCGGGCCCGTTCGGTACGCGCACCCACGAACTCGGGTCGTACGTAGGAATTCGTTCCGAGGGAAAGCTCGTTGCAATGGCTGGAGAACGA
>Ga0207700_10002660_pt1 | contig 10293 bp, 8 predicted proteins | sample LARL82metaG_FD_184348 | JGI IMG/M metagenome (GOLD analysis project Ga0207700, IMG submission 184348) | Corn, switchgrass and miscanthus rhizosphere microbial communities from Kellogg Biological Station, Michigan, USA - LAR L8-2 metaG... | ecosystem: Host-associated > Plants > Roots >...
TGACGACCGATGGCCGGCCGGACAGCGACCGGGCGATCCGGCTCCGCGGTGCCCGGGTAGTCGAGCCTGATCGCCAGGTACGGCTCCGCCCGGTCCTCGATCAGCCGGTACGCCTGGACCGCGTCCGCGATGCCGAACGCGTGCGTCACCAGGTCGCCGACGGCGAGCCGGCCGGCCGCGAGCAGGTCGAGCACGGCCTCGAAGTTCCGTCCCTCTGACCAGCGGACATGGCCCGCTGGGTAGTCCACGCCCCACGCCTCGTAGGACGGGTCGTACCGGCCGGGACCGTAGGAGCGGGCGAACCGCAGTGACAGCTCACGCTGGTAGAAGGGGGTCCGGTCGAGCTGGAGCCCGACGTCGCCGACGATGACCACGGCGGCGCGGTCGCGGCACAGCCCGGGCACCCGCATGACGGCGTCCGGCGACCGGCCGGCCGCGCAGACGAGCACCGCGTCCGCGCCTCGGCCACGTGACCAGGCGAGCACCTGCTCCGTGGTCTCCTGACCGCGCTCGTCGAGCGCAAGCACACCCGCCCGGCCGGCGGCGTCGCGCGGGTAGGCGGCCGGGTCGATGCCCGCGACGTCGCACCCGGCCGCCATGGCCAGCCGCGCGGCGAGCTGTCCGATCAGCCCGAGGCCCACCACCACGACCTTCGATCCCGGGCCCGCCTCGGCGAGTCGCAGCCCGTGCAGCGCGACCGACGCGAGCGTGGTGAACGCGGCGTCCTTGACGCTGACGCCGGCCGGGACCGGCGCGCAGAGCAGCCAGGGCACGGCCTGAAGCTCGGCGTGGTTCGCCTTGCCCGCTCCCCCGGTCGCGACGAGCTGGCCGGGCCGGATCCCGGTGACCGCGGCGCCGGCCTCGAGGACAACCCCGGCGGCCGAGTAGCCGAGCGGCACGTCGAGGGCGAGCCGGCCGAGCACCGTCCGCCGGGTGCTCGCGATCCCCTCGGTGCGGGCCCTCTTCACGACCTGCCGGACCAGGTCCGGCCTTGCCCGCGCCTTGGCGAGCAGGCTTGACTGGGCCAGGGCCGTCACGGCGCGCTCAGTCCCTGGGGAGATCACCGAGCAGAGCGTGCGGACGAGCACCTCGGTGGGTTCCGGTACCGGTCCCGGCACGTCGAGCAGTGTCACCGGGCCGCCGTTAACCGGCTGCACAAGCTGCTTCACGTTTAGCTCCTGAGGGGTTAGGCCCGGCGCCAGACGGTGCTGACCCGGGCGGGCAGTTCGGGGTGGAGTGTGCAGGCGAGCACCGGCGCCGGCTCCGTCCTCGCGAACCCAGCGCTGACCTGCGCCGTGCCGACCAGGACGGTCAGCTCGCTTGTGGCGGTCACGGTGATGCTGACGTCGCCGGCCGGGGTGCTGGCCACGGCGCCGCCGGGGACGAGCCGCAAGCCGGTTCCCGGCGCCAGGTGCCAGCGCACGGTGACGCGGTGCCTGCCCGTGCCGGTCAGCTCGTCGTCTACGCGCATCTCATCCGCACGGACCGTCCACCGGCGGCGGTGGCCCGGCCGGCCAGGCAGGCTGCGGTAGCCGTCGTGGGCTGCCGCCACGGTCACGGCGGGCCCCTCGACGCCGGCCGACAGCCCGGTCACGCGGGCCCGGCGGCCGGCCCGGAACGCTCCCCAGACCTCGGTTGAGTCCCGGCGGTCCAGTTCCACGGTGTTGTGCGCCGCGGTTGACCGCTCCCAGTCGCGAACCGGCCCCGCGGCATAGCTGGACGTGCCCGTGTCGATGAGCAGCGGCGCCCCGTCCACGTGGACGACGCAGCTGAGGGTGTCCGCGTGGGCGTGCGCGGGCAGTTCGCGCGGGCACGGCGGCCCGACGTCGGCGAGCACGCGCCACCACCCGGCGCTGATCCTGGCCAGGCCGGTGTTCGGCAGCACGTGCAGCGGGCCTCCTGGCGGCGCGGCGGGGGCCAGCCGCGCAAGCAGCTCCGCGCTGACGGGGAACCCGTCGTTGAGGAGCGGGACTGTGACAGCCGAGGTAAGGGGGCCCGCCGGGGTAAGGACGCAGCCGAGCCAGCCGCGCATCGCACTGATCGCCTCGGCCAGTCCCGCGGGCTGTCCGAGGCCGGCGGCCCGCAGCAGGCCGGCGATGTCAATGAGGTCGCCGAGCACCTGGCAGTGGTAAGCCGGCGCGCGCTCGTAGTGGCCCCCGTCTGGCAGCACCTGCACGGCCAGTTGCCGGACGAGCCGCCGGAGCGACCAGCTGAGCAGTGCGTCGTCGCCGAAGAACACGGCGAGCCCGGCGAGGGCTTTCAGGTTCTTGATGAGGTGGTTGCCGCCGACGTCGGTTTCCAGGCTGCGACGCAGGAACCCGGCGTGCGCCGCGAGTTCGGCCCGGAACTGGCCGTCGACGGGGCCGCCGGCGACGAGGTGGCCGTAGAGCCCGCAGAAGGACCAGGCGCGCAGCGCCGCCGGGTAGGGGTGCCATGCCGGGCCGCGCCCGGGAACGACCGCGGCGCGCCACGATCGCCAGATCTCGGCGAAGAGCGCCGGCGCGTCCGGGGGCGGTGCCTGCTCGGCCGGTGCCTGCGCGGCGAGTGCCCATGCCCAGTCCCAGTAGTACAGGTGGAACCGCCAGAGCAGCGGAGCGCCGGCCATCGCCCAGTCCGCGCCGGCCCAGGCCGCCCCGCCCGCCCGGTCCACCGCCCCTGCGCGTGCGATGACCCGGGGAACGCCGAGCAGCTGTAGTTCCCCGGCGCGCAGCGCCTTACGAAACTGGCTGCCGGACCACAGGCCGGAGTCGAGTGGCGCGAACGCGGGAGGCCAGCCCTGGCCGCTGGCCGGCTCAGGCCCCGCGAGCAGCCATCGTGCCGCGAGCGGCACCGAGTGATCGAGGAGCATTCGCTGCGCACGCAGCCGCGCCCGCTGACCGCCCTGAGCCGGCCGCAGCCGGATGACGGTACGCCCCAGCCTGCCGAGGCCGACGGCAGTCACCGGCGTCCTCGACCAGTCCCAGCGATGCCGTCGGCCCCGGCACTCGCGGCCAGGCGGCACGGCGGCGCGAGCGAGGGGCCAAGGCCAAGGGCGACGGCCTCCTCGTAAACCCCTTCGGCGAGCGGACGGGGCGTGAACTCCAGGTCACGGCGGGCGGCGTCGATGGCGAATGCCTTGTCCTCCGCTAGCCGCTGCCACTGCTCCGCGCGGATCTTCGGCCGGCTGCTCAGCCGCTCGTAGCAGCGGGTCAGCGCGATCACGGGACCCAGCGGAACGGGAAGCAGCCGGGCCCGGCAGCCGACAGCGGCGGCGGACACGCGCAGCAGCTCGGCGAACGTCACCGGCTCCGGGCCCGCGATGTCGTAACGGGATCCCGCGGTGCCGGGCCGCTCGACCGCGGTGAGCAGGGCCCCGGCCACGTCCGCGACGTGAACCGGCTGCTGCAGCCGGCCGCCGCCGCCAGGCAGGGGAAGAAGAAGCGGGGGCCCGCCAGGCGGGAAAGCGCGCCCGGCCCTAGCGAGCAGCGCGAGCAGCCTGGACATGTTCCGGTCCCCGGGCGCGCCGTAGATCATGGTCGGCCGCAGGATCGTCCACGCCAGCCCGGACGAGCAGACCGCGGCCTCGGCGGCCAGCCGCACGGCCCTGGACCGGGCCGGCAGCCTCGTGGTGACGGCCGTGGTGGAGACGAGCACGGCGCGGCCGAGCCCCGCACCGGCCGCGGCCGCGACGATCGACGGGGCGTGCCCGAAGCCGAGCGACGCCAGGTTGACCAGCGCGTCGCACCGCGCGCTCGCAAAGACTCCGGTGAGCGCGGCGGCGTCGTCCAGGTCGCCCTCGAGCGGCGCCGCACCCCGCTCGGTCACCCGCCGGACCGCGCCAGCCGAGCGCGCTAGCGCGACGCAGTCGTGCCCGCGACGGGCGGCCTCGGCGAGCACGAACCCGCCAAGGAAGCCGCTCCCCCCGGTGACCAGCAGCCTCATGGCGCGCACGCCAGTGCCAGGTCGAGGATCTTCCTGTACTGCCTGGCGAGCGCGGCCCGGTCACAACGCTGTTCGGCGAAGGTGCGGCCGGCCTTCCCCATCACCGCGCGCAGTTCCCCGTCGGCGGCGAGCGCGCCGATCGCCGCGGCGAGCGCGCCACTGTCCTCTGGCGGCACCACGACGCCGCCGGCCTCCGCGATGATCTGCGCCGCCTCCCCGGTCACCGAGCCGACCACCGGCTTGCCCGCGGCCAGGCACTCGAACATCTTCGACGGGATGAACGTCGCGAACAGCGGCACGTCCCGCAGCGGCACCAGGCAGATGTCCGCGGCCGCGAGCAGCCCCGGCATCTCCGCGTGCGGCACGCCGGGCAGCAGCACCGTATTCTGCAGGCCGAGTTCGGCGACCCGGCGCTCAAGGCGCCGCTTGTCCGCGCCGTCCCCGACGAACGCGAACCTGACGGAGGCGCCGCCCGGCCCGGCGGCGACCAGGGCCGCGGCGTCGGCAATCGCCGGAAGGGCCTGCGATATCCCGTGCGTCCCCGCGTAGAGGACGAGGCAGTCGCCGGTCCCGGCGCCGAGCCTCGCCCGCCAGTCACGCTCGGCACCGGTCGCGACGGCGAACCGCGCGGCGTCTACCCCGTTGCGGATCGTGTGCACCTTGACCGGCGGCACCCCGCGCCTGATCAGGTCGGCCCGGAACCCCTCGCTGACCACGACCACCTGGTCCGCGACGGCGTACGCGGCGAGTTCCAGGCGCTCGAGCAGGGCGATGACCCGGCGGTTGGTCAGCACGCCGAGTTCCACGAAGATCGCCGGCCAGAGGTCGCGGACCTCAACAACGAAGCGGGCCCGCTTCATCTTCGCGAGCAGCCACCCCGACAGGATGGAGAAGAAGGTGGGCGAGGAGACCAGCACCACGTCGGCCGGCCCGGCCGCGAGGCCGCCGAGGAGCACACTGCTCGCCATGAAGCTCAGGTGACCCACGGTCTTGCGGGCCACGCCCTCGTTCGGCGTTGCGTACAACCACGTGCGGATCACCCGGTAGCCGTCGGCCCGCTCCCGCCGGAACACGGCCCGCCGGTAAGCCGGCGGCAGGACCCCCGTGGGATGGTTAGGCATCCCGGTCAGCACCGAGACGGCGTCACCCGCGGCGGCCCAGGCCGCGGCCAGCCCGGACAACCGGGCCTGCGGCGCGCCTGCCTCCGGCGGGAAATAGTGCGTGACGATGAGAACGCGCACCTCAGGCCTCTCCGATCCGCTGGAACAGCCCGGGCGAGCAGAGATACGCCACGAGCACCGTGACCCCCGCGAGATCCGCGCCTGCCCGGGCCGCCGTCCCGGCGTGCAGGCCGGCCACGCCGAGCAGGCAGAGCAGGACGGTGAGCGCGGAGGTCAGCACCGTTACCTCCTGGTGCGACCACCCCGCGTCGCACCAGCGCTGGTAGACGTGCGTGCGGTGCGCTTCAAGCCACCGTTCGCCGCCCCTGACCCTGCGCTGCAGGGTCCACGCGACATCCGCGAGGTAGAGCGCTACCGGCCCGGCGACGGCGTCGGCGGGCACGCCGAGCAGCACCAGGCGGACGGCGAGCACCGCCAGTGCCGCGCCGATCGCGTAGCTGCCCACGTCGCCGAGGAAGACCTGGGCCTGCCCGGCGTTCCACGGCAGGAAGGCACCAGCGCCGGCCGCGAGCGCCAGGCCCGCGGCGACCCCGAACTCGTCCCGCCGCCATGCCGCGAGGCACGCGTAAGCAACGCCGCCGATCAGGGCGTGCGCTCCGGAGATGCCGTTCACGCCGTCCATGAAGTTGAAGGCGTTGACGAAGCCGACCACCCAGACCGCCACCGCCGCGCCGCCCGCGGCGAGCGCGAGCGAAGGCAGCGGGAGCGACGAGACGAGGGACCAGGCGACCACGGTTGCCGCGGCCGCCTGGAGCAGCAGCCGGGACCGCACCGGCAGGCTGCGCAGGTCGTCGACGAGTCCGAGCAGGCCGAAGAACCCGATCGCGGCCGCCAGCGCGGGCCGCGCCTGCCCGCCGCCCGGCGCGATCAGCACGGCGGCGATCAGGCCGACGGCGATCGGCGCCCCGCCGCCCCGCGGCGTGGGTACCGAGTGCGATGACCGCGCGCCAGGCACGTCAAGCACCGCGAGCCTGCGCAGCAGCAGTATGGTCAGCGGCTCGGCCGCGAGCACCGTGGCGCCGCACACCGCGACCGCCCACTCGATCCTGTCCCCGGACACGTCGGGCGTCTCAGTGCTCGTGCCGTCCCGGCTGCCCGGATGGCAGCCGGGCCCCGTTCTGCTTGCCACGCCCGTTCCAGGCTGACCCGTTGCCGGGCGCATCGTTAGCAGGCGCCCCGTTACCGGTCACGCCGTACGGCCGGTACACGCCGTAGTAGCCGTACCCCTGCTGGGCGCTTGCCTTGTTCAGCACGCAGCCCACGACCGGCGCGCCCGCCTGGGCCAGCTTCTCCGTGGTCCGCCGCAGCTCTCCGCGCCTGGTCTGGCCGGACGCCACGACGAGCAGCACGCCGTCCGCGTAGCTCGACAAGATCATGGCGTCGGCCACCGGCAGGACCGGCGGGCTGTCGATGAGCACAAGGTCGAACCGCTGCGACAACTCGGCGAGGAGGGCGCGCATCCGCTGGCTGGCCAGCAGCTCGGTGGGGTTCTCGATCACCGTGCGCGCGCCGAGCGCCCACAGGCCCGCCACGCCGGGCACCGGCGCCACGGCCCGGTCGAGCGACTGCTCGCCGGCGAGGACGGAAGGCAGTTCGGCGTGTCCGTCCGGCGCGAGGAACTGGCTGAACCCAGGACGGCGCAGGTCGGATGAGACGACCACCACCCGGGCGCCGGCCTGGGCGAACACCGCGCCCAGGTTGACCACCACGGTGGTCTTGCCATCGCTGGCGCCAGGGCTGGTGACCAGAATCGTGCGCAGCGCGCGGTCGTGCCCGGCGAACTGCAGGGAGGTGCGCAGCGAGCGGTACGCCTCGGCCGTCGAAGAAGTGGGGGCGGTCAGCGGGACGAGCACCGGGCTCGTCGTCTTTCGCAGCAGCGGCACCATCGGCACCGTCGCGAGCACCGGCGCGCGGCTGATCAGCTCAACCGCCTCGCCGCTGGCCAGGGTGTCGTCAAGGCTGTCGCGGAGGAACGCCGCGGCGATGCCGACGATAAGCCCGGCCACCAGCCCGAGGAGCGCCTCCTGCGCGGGCCTCGGTGAACTTGGTGAGGCCGGCGCCACGGCGGGCGTCACCAGCTCAAGCCCGGTCGACGCGGTGGACCCGGCCACCTGGAGCTGGGCGAGCTGCCCCTTGAGCACCGCCTGCTGGGTGGAGAGCGCGGATATCTGTGCGGAGTCGGCTTTCGGCAGGCTGGCGAGTTCCTTGCCGATCGTGCTGATCTGCCCGTTCAGCTGGTTCTCGGCCGCGGCCAGGTTGCTGAGGGTGGTCGCCGTGGACCAGTCGACGAAGGCGGTGGCGTACGCGTTGGCGGTCCTCGCGGCGAGCGCCGGGTCCGGGCTGACCGCGGTCAGCGCGATCACGTTGGTCTGGCCAACCTGGGCGGCCGCGACGCCGGGAGCGCTGCCGCCAAGCTCCTTACGGACCGCGCTCTGCACCTGGGCGCTGTTGACAAGCTGCAGTTCGGTCTGCACCTCGGCAGAAGTGATGCTGCCCAGGCCGCCCGGCGTCAGGCCGATGCTCCCCGTCGACTGCACGAGGAGCTGTGCCGTGGCCGAGTACAGCTTGGTGGCGGTCAGCGACAAGGTCAGGCCGATGGCCAGGCCAAGCAGCGAGCAGGCCGCCAGCCACCAGCGTCCACGGCGCAGCACGTGCAGGTAACCGCGGATCGACGGCTCGGCCCCTGGCTCCGGCATGGGTTCCTCCACGTTCCTCCGAGGGCGGCGACCCCGCCAGCCGAGAGCTAACGGTACACGAGAAACTACTCAGCGTGATTGAATGCGCAAGATGACGGCGATTCTTTTGCTCTGCAGTGCGAACATGTGTCGTTCAGTCATGGCCCAGGGCTTGCTGTCGGCTCGGCTCGCCGGGCGGCCGTCACCCGTTTCCGTGACTTCGGCCGGGCTGCTCGCGGGCGGCCAGCAGCCACCGGCCGAGGCGGTCGCGGTCATGGCCGCTCGGGGCATCGATATCGCCGGCCACTTCAGCCGCCGCGTCACCGCCGCGGACCTCGCGGCCGCGGACCTAGTCCTCGGCATGGCCAGGGAGCACGCCAGGCACGCCTCCGTGCTGCTGCCGGAATGCTGGCCCCGCACCTTTACGCTCAGTGAGCTGTTGCGCCGGGGACGGCAGGCCGGCGCGCGCGTGCCCGGAGAGCCGCTCGGCCACTGGCTGGACCGGGTGGGCCGCGACCGCGGCCGCCACGACCTGCTCGGCACCGGTCCCGGCGACGACGTGCCCGACCCCTACGGTGGCCCGCTCGCCGGCTACCAGGCCACCGCCGGCCTGCTCGACCGGCTCACCAGCGACCTGGTCGCCCTGTGCCTGGCTTAGCGAGAGTTATCGGAATCAGCCGCCGCGAACCCTCTTTTCCTGCTTGACAGCCATGTTGATTCTTATGGCGGAGGCAGGAAAAGAGGGTTCGCCGTTCGGGTAAAACCCTGAGAACCTTGCCACCGAACGGACGCATGCTCCGCCCGGCCGCTACCTGGGCTCGTCCACTGCCTGCCCGACCCGGGCCGCCAGTGGCACGCCGAGCTCCGCCATCGCGCATTCCGCCAGCCGCCGCCGCAGCGTGGCGTCGTCATCGCCGGCCAGCAGCCCCAGCAGGTCACCAGGATCGAGCGGCTTGGCCAGGACGTGCCTGACCAGCGGATGGCGCGGCCGGTGGTCGACCTCGTCGCGGCCGAGCAGCTGCTCGGAGAGTTTCTCGCCGGGCCGCAGGCCCGTGTAGACGATGTCAACCGGGCGGCGCGACCGGGCGGCGAGCCTGCGCGCGATGTCGGCGATCCGGACCGGCTCGCCCATGTCGAGGATGAGCACCTCCCCGCTGCTGCCGACCACCACGGCCTGAAGCACCAGTTGCACCGCCTCGTCGGCGGTCATGAAGTAGCGGCTCACCTCGGGGTCCGTGACCGTCAGCGGCCCCCCCACCCCCACCTGGGCGGACAGCGCGCCAAGGACCGACCCGCGGCTGCCGAGCACGTTACCGAACCGGACGCTCAAGTAGGTTCCGTCCGCCTGTCCCGCCATGTGCGCCGTGAGCCGCTCCGCGATCTTCTTGGAGTAGCCGAGCACGCTCACCGGATCGGCGGCCTTGTCGGTTGAGATATTCACGAACGACTCGGCACCGCACGCGGCGGCGGCCTCGAGCACCGTCTGGGTGCCGAAGATGTTGCTCTTTACCGCCTCGACCGGGTAGCGCTCGAGGAGCGGCAGGTGCTTGAGGGCCGCGGCGTGGAAGACGATCTGCGGCCGGAACCGTTCGAAGACCTCGCGGACGCGGCACGCGTCCCTGATGTCCGCGAGCACGGTCTCGTCGGAGTCGAGCAGTGCGCGGCCGTGCAGCGCGAGCTGAACCTCGTGCAACGCCGACTCGTCCCGGTCGAGCATGATCAGTTCAGCGGGCGCGAACTGATGCAGCTGGCGGCAGAGCTCCGCGCCGATCGACCCGCCCGCGCCGGTGACCAGGATGCGACGGCCCGCGAAGCGCCCCGCCACCGCCTCGACGCCGGTGCTGACGGGCCGCCGGCCGAGTAGCTCGCTGATCCTCGGATCCCTGACGTTTTCGATCCTGGCATGGTCGCCAGCCAGCCTGCGCCGCCACGGGCCGTGCCGGCGCACGGCCGTGACCGCATGGCTGGCGACCACGACGGCCGGCAGCGCGACCAGCGTCCCGTCAGCGAGCGTCCGCAGCGAGTGAGGCTGCCCGCTGACGAGCACGCCGGCGAGCCACCCTGCGTAACACAGCCCGGCCGGCCATGCGATCGCGTCGCCGCCCGGCATCGTGCCCACCCGCACGAGCCACCGCGCGCCGGCGGCGAGCCAGCGGCTAACCGAGGCTACTTGCGGCCCGGAACTGGACCTGTCGGCGCCTGCCACTTCCGCGTCCACGCCACCCCCTGTCCCACCGGTACCGCTCGTCTCGTGGCATCGCGCGACAAGGCATGGCCGCGTCGGCCGGCGGTACTCACGATCGTGAATATTACAATGAGTAGTTAACGAGATACGAGAGGTGATGAGAATCGTGTTGCAGCTCGGCGGCAAACCCACGCGTCGCCGTGGTCAGCCAAGACACCCACAGGCCGGCCTGCGCCTCGCGCTGTTGTCGCTCGCCGCGGCGATCCTGCTGCTCGGGGCGGTGATCGCCGGGATCTTCGCTGTCACTCATTGACACGCTTAATCAGGGCTG
>Ga0207700_10002661_pt1 | contig 10291 bp, 8 predicted proteins | sample LARL82metaG_FD_184348 | JGI IMG/M metagenome (GOLD analysis project Ga0207700, IMG submission 184348) | Corn, switchgrass and miscanthus rhizosphere microbial communities from Kellogg Biological Station, Michigan, USA - LAR L8-2 metaG... | ecosystem: Host-associated > Plants > Roots >...
GCATACTTACGTCACGCCCCTGGTGGCGGATCGAGCGGTGGAAGCGGCCAGAGAGTCGGTTCTGCCCGGACCGGCGCTTACGTCCCGCCAGCGAGAGGTTCTGCAATTAGTTGCCGAAGGATGCACCGCCAAAGAGATCGCCAATGTGCTGAAGCTCTCGGTCAAGACGGCGGTCTTTCATAAAATGGCAATCATGGACAAGCTGGGCCTTCGTACGACCGCTGAACTGACCCGCTTTGCTCTCGAGCATGGGATAGCGACGGCTACGTCCGAGCGGGTAACTCTGCCAGTCAGCAGGGGAACCAGCAGCGGCATGAGCGTACCCGCGTTCAGCATGTTGGCAAAAGGCTAAATCTCACCTGAATCAGGTGACTTCAGGTGAAAATTCCCGCAGTGGGGCGCATCTATATAATGCAGGTGCCGCCGCCACATGGATACCAACTCACCTAAACCGAATCGCCTCAGCATCAAAGAACTGCTAAAGCCACACGTCAAACTTCTGATAGTGGGGCTGGCGGCAGTGGTGGGTGAGGGCATTGCCGATCTTCTACAGCCTTGGCCGTTGAAGATCGTGCTCGACAACGTCTTACAGTCCCGCGAGATTCATGGGTGGCTGAACCGGTTCATTCTGGCGACCGCCGGCACTGACAAAGTCGCGATCTTGAGATTTGCGGCCATCGCTGTGCTGGTGGTTGCGCTGATCGATGCGGTCTGCACCTATACCGACAAATATGTGACGACCAGCGTTGGCCAATGGGTGGTGCACGATCTACGGCGGACGCTGTATCACCACATTCAGCGTCTATCGCTGGCCTACCACGATCGTAAACAAACGGGCGATCTGATCAGCCGTGTGACCAATGATATCGATGCCATTCAGAGCTTCATTACCTCCGGCCTTTTAGGGGCGTTCGTCAACTGTCTCACGCTGTTCGGGATGGTCGGCGTCATGCTCTACCTCAACTGGCAATTCACTTTGATTGCTCTCTCCATTGCCCCCATGCTTTTTGTCGTAGTCTACAGCTACACCCGCAGGATCAAGAAAGCTTCGCGCGAGGTTAGAAAAAAAGAGGGCGAAATGGTGTCAGTGATGCAGGAGGTTCTCTCCTCCATCCGCGTTGTCAAGGCCTTCGCTCGCGAGGAGTATGAAGAACGACGGCTGGAAGAGGAGAGCCTGGAAAGCGTCGAGATCGCGATGCGGGCCAGGAGTCTGAAAGCCAAGCTGTCCCCTTTGGTGGGCGTCATTGTGGCGGTGGGAACGGCCATGGTGCTGTGGTTTGGCGCACGGATGGCATTAACTGGCCGGTTGTCGGCCGGCTCGCTGGTGGTCTTTATTATGTACCTGGGGAAGATGTACAAGCCGATGCAGGAGCTTTCGAAGATGACCGATACTTACTCGAAAGCCTCCGTTGGCTTCGAGCGGATCCAGGAGGTCATCGAGATGGACGGCGAGGTAAAGGATCTCCCGGGTGCGCGGCGCGCTCCCCGTTTCAAAGGGTACATCGAGTTCGAGAACGTGAATTTCGGCTACGAGCCGGATCGCCTGGTTTTGCGGGACGTCAAGCTCAAGATAGAGCCAGGGCAGGTGGCGGCGCTGGTGGGGCCGACCGGAGCGGGGAAGTCGACTATCATCAGCCTGATCCCGCGCTTTTATGATCCGACTTCGGGCTTGGTGAAGATCGACGGCGAGGATGTTCGGCGTTTTCAGCAGAAGTCGCTGCGGCAACAAATGAGTTTTGTGTTGCAGGAAACGCTGCTGTTTCATGGCACGATCTGGTACAACATCGCCTACGGGAAACCGGAGGCCACGCGCAGGGAAATTCTGCGGGCGGCGGAGATGGCGAATGCGCAGGAATTCATCGATAAGCTGCCGCAGGGTTACGATACCATGGTAGGAGAGCGCGGCGTCACGCTTTCGGGCGGTCAGAGGCAGCGCATCGCGATTGCCCGCGCCATCATACGCAATACGCCGCTCTTGATTCTCGACGAGCCGAGCTCAGGCCTGGATGCGGCATCCGAAAAACTGGTATTCGAAGCGCTGGATCGCCTGATGGAAGGAAGGACATCGATCGTGATTGCGCATCGGCTCTCCACCATCCGGCAAGCGGGCATTATCTTTGTGGTTAAAGATGGCATGATCGTCGAGCGTGGAAAGCATGAAGAGCTCGTGCAAAGGGGTGGCCTCTATTCAGAGCTCTATCAGATTCAATGCACGATCCAAGACGATCCGGAAAAACAGGCCGTGAGCCTATCCTAAGCGCCAATCTATTAGAGTTTCTTGAGTTCCGCAATTCTGGATTCGACCACCGAGGTGAATCCATCCACCACCTGGGGCGAATAACCGGCGGCGCGGAAAGCATCGCGGATCTGACTGGTGGAAAGCTGCGAGAGCAGGTCTCCGATCCAGCGGGCATCGGTGCGAGGGACATGCTTTCCGATCCAGTCGATTCTGACGCGGCTGAAATACTCGTGAGGATTCACCAGCACCACCGCGGCCGGCCGGTGCGGGGTGTCGAAGTCTACGTATTCGGAATCCATCCGGTCGATAAACTTGGAATCCTGGTATAGGGCCAGGTTCCCTTTCGAGAATTTGCGATCGCGCGTGAGCCTGACGTCGCCAAAGCTGGAGCCTAAATCGGAGACCATATAGACGCGGCGGGTCTCATCGGAATTCTGGTCGTGTTCCTCGTAGACGGCGTTATTCTCGTCCTTGAGATCCCAATTGTTGATGAGCGCCATCAGCACTCTCAGGCCGTTCCATTCGCGAGTGCCGGTGAAGGGACCGCTGCGCCAATGCCAGACGTCGACCTTTTTCTCGCCCTTTAGTTCTCGCTTCAATCGAGTGTCGTAGGAAGTGCCGTCTGGCTCGACCAGCGGCGGTCCGCGGTGCAAATGGGCCGGCATTTCGCGCACATGCAGGACAGGAACAAAGTAGTCCTCGTTAGCGAAATACCCGACGGCCCAGAGTATCCGGGAAGCGACGGTTTCCGGACGGGCTTCCGAGCCCAGCTTCACTTTCCACTTGACCCCGTTCTCGTCCTCCACGTCAAACTTCGGATTGGAGCCCTTGCGGTCCTCCTTCAGGAAGGTGAACGTGCTGTGGGGTGCGTGTTCGGCGCCGCCAGGACCGTAGAACAGGTTGCGTGCCCGGATGTCCTGAGGTTCGCGCCAAAGGGTAGTACGCACAGTTCCGGTAATTTCTGCCTCCGCGCCGGCTGCCTTATGCCTTTTTTTCGCTGCTTGGGCGGTAGGGAGGCTTATCAGAAGCGTGGTCAAGAACAGCGTAACCCTCTTACTCTTGTTGATCATACGACACACCTCTCCGAAATGGTCACCATCCTGATTAGCAAAAGCGATGCCACGGTATTCAGAATGGCTCTCGATGAGCGGCTCGTACGTCTCAACTTAGGGGGTGGGATGTGAAATTGATGGTGCAACCAGGGGACGGCGTGATGCCCACCGTCAAGGCGATTAACAAGGCCAAACAGCGCGTCGAAATCCTGATCTTTCGGTTCGACCGGAGCGAGATTGAAAAGGCATTGGTCAATGCGGTGAACCGGGGCGTTTTCGTCCATGCCCTTATCGCTTACACGAATCGCGGCGGGGAAAAGAATTTGAGGAAGCTGGAGATGCGGCTGCTGGCCGAAGGGGTTACGGTGGCTCGCACGGCCGACGATCTGACCCGCTACCACGGGAAGATGATGATCATCGACCGGCGCGAGCTTCACATGCTGGCTTTCAACTTCACGTCTTTGGACATCGATCACAGCCGCAGCTTTGGCCTGGTCACCGGACACAAGAAGCTGGTTGCGGAGGCGGTAAAGCTGTTCGAAGCCGACACCAAGCGCCAGCCTTACTCGGCGGGCCAGCCAAACTTTGTGGTTAGCCCGGTGAATGCCCGCAAACGACTCTCGGCTTTTTTGCAAGGCGCGAAGAAGCAGATTCTCATCTGGGACCCGGAGGTCAGCGATCCGGGGATGATTCGAATCCTGGAGGAACGGGCCAAAGCGGGAGTCGAGGTCCAGATCATCGGACGGTTGACGCACAAAAGCGCAAAAGTGCAGGCTCGAAGACTTTGCGCCATGCGCTTGCATACGCGAACCATCATTCGGGACGGTGTTCAGGCCTTTATCGGAAGCCAGAGCCTGCGGGAGTTAGAACTAAACGCGCGCCGAGAGATAGGCGTGATTTTCCGCGATCGCAAAAGCGTAGCGCAGTTGACGAAGACCTTTGCGGAAGACTGGGAATCGGCTGGACGTCCCGCGGTCGCATGCGTCGATCAGGCACCGGCAGTGGAACCAGCCGCCAAGGTTGCAAAGAAAGTTGCCAAAGCCGTGGTTAGGGAGATGCCGGACGTCGCTCCGGTGGTGGAGGTGATCGTCAAAGAGATGGTAGGGGATAAGAATGGGGGCATCGATCACCAGCAAGTTGAGCAAGCCGTGAAGGACGCCGTCAAGGATGCGGTTCGAGATGTGGTGGAAATAGCCGTGGAGCAAAACGGCATCGGCGCGCACAAGTAAATAGCCGCGAGGTCAGTGTTTGGCCGGGCGACGGGGCCAGAACTCCCGCGCCACGTTAGTGCCTGCGTCGACGCCCAGCATGATGCCACCCGAAGCGATGCCGCTGGAAGCTGTATGTAGCGCAGCCGGCTGCCACGCTCGTGAAATAAGTCCGCTGCCCATTGCTCCTGCGATTCGCCCAGAGGCTACAGTCTTTTTTCCAGTGGTGGTTTTGTGAGTAATGACCGTGCTCGATAGCGCGTAGCCCAATCTCGGCCCGAATCCCTTTTTTCCGGACGGGCGATAGCCGAGTTCTTCATGACGAACGGCGGCAATCGGATACTGGATCGAGTTCTTGACTACATGCTGTGCGAACCCCGACCCGACTCGCTTTCCAAATCCTTTGACGCCTTGGCCCCATTCATGAGGACTGTTTCGCAATTGTTGGATTCCGGCGCTGGCCCCGACGCGAACCGCGGCCCGTTTGCCGAAGGTATCTTTTACGTATCGAGAGCGATAAGGATGCCGGCCGTTTTGAGCAGGTTGCGCCGCGGCGGCCAGCAAGAGCGCGATAGTTATGAGTTTAGACCGCATGGCACGGGTGGTGGTGCAATCGACATGCCGGATTCCGCTTGGTCACTTGTTACGCTAACCTTGCGGTAACAGCCACTACGGGGCTTAGGCTACTACCATGCGCTATCAATTTTTGGTGGATACGTACCAGACCGAAATTATCAAGGTTCTGAGCACGTGGAGCATGTTCGATGATGCGGATTTACGCCGGCGCCCACGGTCTGATGATTCTCGGGGGCGGAATCTGCTGGAACATATGGTGCACCAGTCCGTCAGCGAGGACCTCTGGTTCAAGACCATGCTTGGAATTCAAGTGACCGACAATCCGTTGCCGGCCGAGGAGACGCGGATCGCTTTCCTGCGGGCCTACGCTCGCAATAGCCGGTCACGGCTGGCCGCGCTTTCTACGACGGACGAGGCTTGGTGGGAAGGCGCGGTGGGATTTTTTGATGTTCGCCGTACGCGACTCTGGATCATGACGCGAAGGCTTACTCACACGGCGCATCATCGCGGACAACAGACCGCACTACTTCGGATGTTGAAGCACGATCTGCATAGCACCTATGGGCCGACCGCGGACACCGGCGGGCTCATGCTGAATCATGCTCCGACCATCTACGCATATCCCGATGAGAGCGTCTTACTGGAGGAGGAGGAGCGGACTCGCCGCAAGAGGCCGTTGCCGGGTGTTGGAGCGCAGGCTGTGACGGAGCGTCCGGAGAAGGTTTAAAGAGCCGGACCGGAGGGCCGGCGCGGTCGAGGGCGTCCGCCCCACCAACGCCGAGGGGGGCCCCACAGGGAGAGAATAAAAGAATGGCCTTCAGTCCATTGGCGGGGCAGCCGGCACGGCAGTTAAATCTGGCGAATGTACCTCGTCTGGTGACGGCTTATTTTTCCGATCGCCCTAATGCGCAAGTACAAAGCCAGCAAGTCTCATTCGGAACGTCCGGCCATCGGGGTTCGTCGCTCCAGCGATCTTTCAACGAGTGGCACATTCTGGCGATCACTCAGGCGATCTGCGTTTATCGCAAGCAGAACGGCATCGAAGGTCCGCTGTTTCTGGGCATCGACACGCATGCGCTCTCGGAGCCGGCTTTCGCGACCGCGCTGGAGGTGCTGGCAGCCAACGATGTCGCGGTGATGATCGCGCGGGGGCGGGATTATACGCCGACTCCGGCGCTGTCGCATGCGATCCTGAACTACAACAAAAGCAAGCCTCCCGGATTGGCCGATGGGATCATCGTTACTCCGTCTCACAATCCACCCGAGGATGGCGGCTTCAAATACAATCCGCCCCATGGCGGGCCGGCGGACAGTCAGACGACCGCCTTCATTCAGGCCAGGGCGAATGAGTTTTTGGAACGTGGCCTGGAAGGTGTCCGGCGCGTCTCCTTTGAAAAGGCCCTCACGGCGGCGAGCACGGGTGAGCATGATTTCATAGTCGAGTACGTGGGTGACCTGGCTGCCGTGATCGATATGGACGCGATCCGGGATTCTAAGATTCGCCTGGGTGTCAATCCGCTGGGTGGCGCTGGAATAAATTATTGGGGGCCCATTGCAGACCGCTACAAACTGAATCTCGAGGTGGTAAACGAAACCGTCGATCCGACTTTTCGGTTCATGACGCTGGATTGGGACGGCCGGATTCGTATGGATCCATCGTCGCCGTACGCGATGCGAGCGCTGATCGAACTGAAAGACAAATTCGAGATGGCATTCGCCTGCGATACGGATCATGACCGGCACGGCATTGTCACGCCGAGTGCTGGCCTGCTCCCTCCCAATCATTACCTGGCGGTGTGTGTCAACTATCTGTACGGTAATCGGCCGGGTTGGGGAAAGGATCTGGCAATTGGAAAGACTGTGGTCAGCAGCAGCATGATCGATCGCGTGGCGGCCAAGCTGGGCCGGAAAGTGTATGAAGTGCCGGTGGGTTTCAAGTGGTTTGTGGATGGCTTACTGGCTGGCTGGTTGGGCTTCGCCGGAGAGGAAAGCGCCGGGGCGTCGTTTCTGGCGCGCGACGGTGCGGTGTGGAGCACTGACAAAGACGGTTTGATCGCGGCTCTGCTATCAGCGGAGATCAAGGCGCGTACAGGCAGGGATCCCGGGGAGATCTATGCGGAATTGTCGCGCGAGCACGGCCCGTCGTTTTACGAACGCATCGATGCCCCGGCTGGCGCGGAGCAGCGCGCCGCTTTAGCAAGATTGTCGCCGAAAGATATAACAGCAACCGAGCTGGCCGGCGAAAAAATCCAGCAGGTCTTGACTTCGGCGCCCGGCGACGGCAATCCGATCGGGGGCGTTAAGGTGATTACCGAGAACGGATGGTTCGCGGCAAGGCCGTCGGGAACCGAGGACGTGTACAAGATCTATGCGGAGAGTTTTCGGAGCCCCGAACACTTGCGCCGAATTCAGGAAGAAGCGCAGGAGATCGTCATGACACAGGTCGGAGACCTGCGCCACAGCCCAGCGCGTTGAGGTCATAATCCAGCAGATTGCCGATTCGATCCAGGCTGACGTCCGCGGGCGGATACTTCGCGAGGGTCGCGGCATCATCGGCGTAATGCCCCTGGCGCACGAAGACAGTGGTAACTCGCGATCCCCAGATTTCCTTGATGGCCTGCAGTATGCGGATTTTGTCGTCGACCACCACATAGTGCTCGGCCGGGTAGCGCCGTTCCACATCGGCCAGTTCCTGCTCTTTGTGCACGTAGATCAGGACATTGCCTTGGAAGACTTCATAGAGTCCCGAGCGATAGACCTTGTGGGGCTGGAATACGACGTCGCCATCGGACAGAATGACCGCCGGACCCCACGGCGCGACATGCTCCACGGCATCGATTGAGTTGGGGAAGAGACGATTCGCGAAGGGATACGCCATGAGAAAGTAAGAGACCGCCAGCAGGTTGGGATCATGCGGATAATCGATGCGATAGCGTTGGAGCGCTCCCAGATAATCTGCGTATCCGAGCTCGGACCGGATAGCTTCGAAGAGCTGCCAGTAACGTTGCGCGCGCTCGGGGCCGACCTTGGAATCGAGATGGCGCTTTAGGTCCGAGGTCACGCGATCGTTGTCGAGCAGCGTGTTGTCAACATCAAAGAGAAAGACGGTGTCGCTGGCGGGCATACTCTTCCTATTGTCTACTGGGAGTGCGCTCGGCTGCCCCGGTCGGCCACGATCATAACTTGCATGTCGCGTGCCCGGCGCACGACCTCCTGCACGAGCGTCCTTCCAAACGGCTTGGGATTCTTATGTTGTGCCGGTCTGGCGACGAACAGGTGTGTGATCCCATTCAAGTGCGCAAACTCAACTAAAGTGTTGGCGGCGTCCTGGCCCTGAAGCACGCGTGCTTCGATATGCAAGTTACGAGCGAAGTTCAGGTGGCGCTCCAGAGCCTCGCGCTCCGATGTGGCAAGATCCTGCATATCGCTATCGCGGCAGACGGCGACGGCGAAACAGTCGGCATGCAGGTAATCGGCGACCCGCTTTGCACGGCGTATGAGCATGGCCGAGGAAGGGTCGGGTGTGACCAGGATCAGAATGCGGTCGACGCTTCGTGGAGCTTCGCCCGATTCATCGCCGTTCGGCGTCGTCTCTTGAAATCCAGGCGAGTCGTAGTCCACCTGGCGGATTTCAACTTCGTGCGCGGTTTGCCTGAGCGCCAGTTCGCGCAGAGCGACCAGCGTAGACTCCTGGAAGAAATGTTCGAGTGCCTTTTTCGCTTTATCAGGTGCATAGACCACGCCGCGAGCCAGCCGGTTGAGCAGCGCCCGAGGGGTCAGATCGACCATCACCACCTGATCGGCCCGCTGCATCACCCAGTCCGGAATCGTCTCCCGAACGCGGATCCCGGTAATGTGCCAGACCTGATCGTTAAGGCTTTCGAGATGCTGGATGTTCATGGTGGTGAGAACATCGATGCCGGCGTCAATCAGGATTTCGACGTCCTGCCAGCGCTTGGCTCGTTCGGAACCCGGCACGTTGGTATGGGGAAACTCGTCGACCACGCACACTCCAGGTGAGCGGTGGAGGATGGCATCCGTGTCCATTTCTTCGAAGACGGTGCCGCGATAGTCTAATTTGCGGCGCCCTATGACCTCCAGGCCTTCGGTTTTAGCGATCGTGTCGGCCCGGCCATGCGGCTCAAAGTAGCCGATGACGACGTCCTGGCCGTGACGCTTCATCTCCTGCGCTTCTTCCAACATCTGGTAGGTTTTGCCGACACCGGCGGCGTAGCCCAGATAGATTTTGAGCTTGCCCGGTGGCCGCCGATCTGCCATATGCTAATGCGGAAAGATGCGGACGTCGATGTCGTTGGCGCCCCGAATCAATCGGTCCAATGGTGTTCCAGTGAGTCGCTCCCACCATCCCTCGCGAGTACTGTGGCCGACGAATATTTGGGTGATTCCACGTTCCCGCGCAAACTTCAGAATAGTCTCGATGGCGTCCTCACCATCCAACATCTCGATGTGCGCGTTCGCTGCGCGGGCGATCGCCAGATTACGATCGAGGGCGGCTTGGTCGTCGGCCGATAGTTCCGGCTGACTTACATAAGCGACGGTGAGATCGCCATGGAAACGCTCTGCATTACGGTGTCCACTCTGAATCATGGCCGTGGCGTTGGCGCGAGGAGTGATACACACGAGAATTCGTTCCTGAGTGCCGAAAGTAGAGGCGATACCGTTGCGCTGCAGGTACGCTTCGAGTTGGCGATCCACGACGTCGGCCGCCAGCAAGAGGGCAATCTCGCGAAGTTCCGACAGTTTCTGCGCCCGGCTGGACTGGCCTGGAGCCTCATCGTCACCGCGTCCGATGCACATCTCGGGAGGCGCATCCACCACCACGATTTCATCGGCTGCGTTCAAGAAGCTGCGTGGAACGGTTTGCGAAACTCTTTTTCCCGTGATTTTCTCCACGCGTTCGCGCAGTTCATCGATGTATTGAATATTCACCGATGAAATGACGGAGATGCCTGCTTTGAGAAGTTGCTCCACATCCTGCCAGCGGCTAGGATTCGCCGCGCCAGGCGGATTATCGTAAGCCAAGCCGTCCACCAGGCAAACCGCCGGATGCCGTTCGAGAATCGCGGGCACATCCATCACGGCGACGTTATCGATGGTCTTAAGTGGGATCACCGGAAGCTTGGCGAGCAGAGCCTGGATTTCGTGTGAAGTCTTGGGCTGGATTGCGGCCACCACGACGTCCTGTCCGCGCTCGT
>Ga0207700_10002666_pt1 | contig 10279 bp, 21 predicted proteins | sample LARL82metaG_FD_184348 | JGI IMG/M metagenome (GOLD analysis project Ga0207700, IMG submission 184348) | Corn, switchgrass and miscanthus rhizosphere microbial communities from Kellogg Biological Station, Michigan, USA - LAR L8-2 metaG... | ecosystem: Host-associated > Plants > Roots >...
ACCAGAAAACCGATTCCACTCCGCATTGGTCCAAGGAACCGAACCAAGACCGGAAACATATCCACCAATATAGGGAACGTCGGCCGGAATCAGGTGTGCATTAGTCCGAACGGTGTCAACCATGAACGTCGTGGCAATACTCATGCGTCCTCAATCCCTTCCAAAAAGAGCAGAACCATACCTAGAAGCTGCCACTCCTGAAGCACTTCATAAAGCCTCTGCCATTCCTCGTCAGAAACCTTACTCTTAAGCGCATCAAATACTCGCTCAACTCTAACCCTCAAAGCCTTACCATCGGCATTCAAGTCAACCTTAGTCATCTTCCAATTCTCCCCACCACTTAGACTTACGCTTTTGCTTGGGCTCTTCAACCGGGACAGTCACTTCCGGCGGAGGCGGGACGTCGGTCGCGGGGTCGCCTTTTGGTTCTCCCGAAGGATTGCTTCCCGGATCACCCACAATGGGATCACCACTCTGCGGTGACCCCCCTGGGGTTTGGGCATGCCCTTTCTCATACTGTTCCCGCCACGCCTGGTCATCAGCATCCTTCTTATCAAGCCGTTTCACCAAATCCTGATGACTCTTCGACATATCCCTATAAGCCTTAGTCCTTTCATCGCTTCTCAGGATACGAATAGCTTCCAACATTTCATCGCTGAGCTCAGGCATCCTTACCGTCATCCTCCTTCATTCCGTGTTCAAGCGAATGCAACAATTCAATCTGCTTTTGAGCCTTTTCCTTTGCGTCCGGCGGTTCGTGGACAGCCTTAACCTCCCCATCCTCATTCAACACATTCCAATTATCGCCGTCCTGTTGAAGGTGATACGGCATGACTACCTCGCTCCCACACTAGTTGATCCGTGACTTTCTTGACTCCAGTAATATCCTCGGCCATGTCCGTAACCCGTTGCTCTAGGGTTGCCCATCTAGCGGCGAGTTTCACAACAACCCTAAGTGTAGTGAATACTCCGCCACCGACGATAGCCGCCATGCCTAATAACAGATATGCGCTATTCATTAGTCCACCGGAAATCTAAGGCCAGTCAGGTCTATGAATCCGGGCGCTGCGCCCTGAATACTAGTCACACTGACATCACCGGTTGTAGAAACCATCAGTTCATACATATTCGCTCCGGTAGTAGCGCTATCCGCCTGCCGTACAATTCTGATACTAGCCTGAGGTCGATATCCCACAGGCAATGTAAACAGAACAGTAGCATTGACATAAGTACCAGGTTTAATCAACCCATCCAAATAGACCTCGCCACCACCTATTGGAACAAGCTTATATCTGCCTGTCTGGAATGGTGCGCCAAAGTCGGTCCAGCCATTGACGTACAGTGAACTAAGTGCATGCCACACTTCGCCCAATGGAACGTTAGTGGACGTGCCACCGGTACCCGGCGTCACCCCGTATATATTGGTGATGGCTGTAAGCTTGCCCCCGAATGAACCCCATTGAAGAATAGGAACGTTCCTCAAAGCATTCGGGAAGTTACCAATATAAGAGATGAATCCCTGCGCATTGTTACTAATCGCATTGTTGCTACTACTCAGACTGATGTATACCGCGTCATTGTCGGACGTATTAATCGGCCCGACAATATCCGTCTCAAGGTTCTGCGTTCCAACTCCAGGATTCCTAACAACTGACGATATGTGAAACGGCAGTGCCTCTGTAGTATCTCCAGTGATAACCTTCAGAATAGGCACAAGAACACCTAGAAACAGCTCTGCTGTCATCTCTGTTCTGATGCTTCCATTCTGCCAGTTGAACCCCGCTCGATAGACGTTTCCGAAAGCATCGGTGCCAGCGTTAGCGGCCATACTACCGATCAGGTTGCCATTGGCCGGAGTTCCCGAGTAACAGAATACTCCTTGACCGTTGACGATGAATCCTGGTCCAGCCAATGTGCCTCTGAATGTAACATTATTAAATTCCGCATTACCATTCTTCTGAATGATCCACCCAAAGACACCAGGACTGTAATTAGCACTCTGAATCTGTTGACGAATCAGAATGCCATTAAGTCCGACAATGGAATTCTCAAAACTCACGGGTACCTCTCAACATCACCTGTGAGCGATAAGGTTGCGGTTGCTCCCACATCGCCACCTGACCAGACACCCGTGAGAACCGACCCCGGATACAGAATTATTCCATTCAAATCGTCCGAATCGTTGCTTCCCGTCCACGTCCCACCAATCCTTCTACTCTGGTCAGTTGTCCTACCGTTGAACAAATAAAACGTAGGCTCTTTCACATTACTGCTAACCGAACATGCCGCATTAGTGGGCTTCCATTTCTGAAAAGCGTTAGTCGGCCCCAGGAAGACAGTCCCGTTCCCGTTAGCGTCCAGCGTGACGCTAGCACCCTCACTCAACGGATACAGGTAGTCCCCCATCAGTCCGCCCAGTATTCTTCTCTAATGGTAAGCGTTGCCGCTCCGACCGTAGCTAGGGCATAAAGATTCTCCTTCAACCCTTCGAACGGTGGCGTCCACACTCCTACCGGGAGAAGAGCACCATTAGGACTAGCAGCCTTAACCTGCTCCTGCGACCCCACCCAAATAGGATTCCCATTGGCCATCAGGTAGAACCGACGAATCTTAGGATTTCCCCCAACTGCAATATCAATGTTGGCAGTGCCAGGGCCGTTCAGTTGAAGCGTCCTGAATACGCCGCTGAGTGCTGGCATGACTTGAACATTGGGAAACCCGCAGATCTCAACCGGTACCTTTTCATAAGGCGGCTTAGTGTCGTGCTGCCTCAGCTCCTCAATCTCTTCACTGAATTCCAATTCACTGGGATGCTGTCTATTCGCTCCAGGAATCGCCCCAGGATGCGCCACGCGTGCCATGCCAGCCTTAGCCATTACCGCTCACCTTCTTAACGCCAGACGAAATAATCTTGACCGTGGAATTACCCTTCAGTAGCGCATTAGCGGCAACCACAATCAGTAGCAACCCAACTCCCACTTCAGCGGTTCGAAGCATCAGCTTGCGAAAATCTCCACTAATCCCCACGTTGCCCCCGCCGGTCAGAGCAGACACAACACCCCCCGCAGGATTACCCGCCGCATCTTCACATGCCTTTTTCATACTGGGGATAATCAGCAGCGAACAAGGGTCGGCTTTAGCCATTACGCTACCCTCCTTCTCACGATGAACTCACCCCGGTCATAAGGTCGGACCCTGACTTGAGTTCCCGTATGCGCAGCCTCAACACACTGCCCTCCGCCTATGCACATCACAACGTGTCCCGGCTCAGGGAACATCAGATCTCCGGGAATCTCTTGTCCATTCGGAATAGCCTGTCCGTAGACAATCTGCATTTCACTGATACGGGGAATCGTCTTACCGGCTGACTTATATGCTGCATACATCAAACCTGAACAGTCATATTCGTCTGGTCCCGTGGCTCCCCACTGATACCACTTACCTACCTGTGCAACGGCGAATCCCACAGCCTGATGAGCGGCCGCACTACCACCGCTAACCGACAAATCAGAAAGGGTAGTGAGCGAATCCCCTTGGGTGGTAGTGGTCCCTCCTGAATCGGATGAACCACTACCACCTAGAGAGAAACTAAACGATTGAGGCGTACCCGGAACCGGCCGTGTCCCTTGAATGATATCTCTGGTAGTGGCCAATACGCCTTTATTCGTTAGACCACTCCAGGCAAGCAAGACTCCTATTCCGCCAATGGCGAATACCTTGCCTGTCTGTCCGGCCATTAGTAGTTGTCATACCCTTCATCGTCATTCTGCTCATCCGTAGTATCGACATAGGTTTCGCCCATGTCTCCACTCGCATAAGGCACCATCTTGCCATGCCCCGGATGAACCGAATTAGCGTGCCGATAACTCCATTCAAGCGCAAGAAAGACAGCCGCACCTGCACTGAAAACAGTGGCATCACGAGTCAACAGAAATGCCCCACCGACCACGGCGGCACTAGTCCACATAGCCTTCTTGCGACTAGAGTCAACGCTGCCATTGTGCGGCATCGCGCCGTGCACCTCTGTAACCGGCGGCATTTCAAGCTGATAAATGCCGTAAACCAAACCGCCTGTCGCCAAACTGGTCATCACTGACTCACTAGGCTTCAGGATACTCTTAAAGGTAAAAGCCACTTCGATTCCTTTCTAGCTCAATGGTACAGTGATTTGCTGACCAGGATGAATTATGTAACTAGGACCCTTGACGTTGGGATTTGCCGCTTCTAGCGACTGGAGAGAAATACCGTAATGGTCCGCTATTCCCCACATAGTGCTATTCCACGGAGCCGGATTCCCGAACGGGACAACCGTCACCTTTGTAGTCCTACCACCTACAACAGGAGGGGGAGGCGTAGGCGACGGCACCGGAACCGGCGGGGGCGGTCCCGGTGGAGTCGGTATCGGCGCTGTCTGCGGCGCATGAATCAACCTATACGGTCCATGCTCCGGCGGCTGGCCAAGCTCTGCCACAACTTCACTGACAAGCTGATACTCATCATCATTCAGACCCTTCGGACTCTGAGCAATGTACTTGCCTAGCGCAGTAGTTGTCATCGCATAGGTTGCACCAAACAAATTCTGTGCATCCTGCTGCGCCTGACTCAACCAAGCTGAGTTAGTGGTGATGCTTGATCCGGCATTAGTGACCGTACCGCCCGGCTGATTCTCGTAAATATACGGAACACCGGTAGCCGGATCAGTTCCACCGAATCCATACACGCCCGATTCCTGTGAGTAAGGCAGTCCGGTAGTAGGGTCAACAGCATTAGGATCAGTCCCGCTAGTATCCGTGGTCTGCGCTGCCATGGAGTTGGCCTTACGCCTCTTGTAATAGACGTATCCACCGACCAAAACCACAGCGCCACCGACGCCGTACAATACCGGCTTTTTTACTTCGCCGATTCCAGGCAGCTTCACATCGCCCACCCATCTTCGCCGATATCAGGACTGTAATAAGCGTCCGCATTATCAGCCGTAGCGCTCTCCTGAGTAACCCAAGGGTCAACGGGAGTGCGTGCCATCATGGGCAACGGCGTGACATTGTGCACGGGCGTATTACTCTCATACTGCGGAGTCCATTGCGAACCCGTCGGAGTGAGATTCTGCGGAGGCGTCGCCCGGTAATGGTAAACCGGCCGGTCATCCTCCGGAATCCTGTGCATGGGAATCCGTTCCGTATCTAGCTGCACCGGCCTTTGTGGGGCCACTGTCAGGCTGTCAAACGGCTCCGGCCAATCCGCAGTCTCTTCCCTGTTGCTAAGCGGCCATGCACCTGTGTTAGGCGCTTTGGTGCTACTGCTATTCCATGCGTGTACTTCCCGGTTGTCAATGGTCTTGCCATAGAAGTTGACACCAAATCCAGCCCTCTGCGAATGCTGGAATATGTCAACGCCGTGTGCACGGTCCGGAAATGCACCCTTAGACGCTCCGAATGGAACGGAGTGCCCTCGCGTACCCTGAGGCTCATTGTGATCAGGAAATGGAATGTTATCCATGACCCAACCATCCATGCCTTCAGAATACAAGTCAGGCACATCACCCTGAATGACAACAGGCATTTCATTGCTGACATCCGGTCCGGGCCGACCGGCAAAAGTACTGCCATTCGGATCGTATGCCTTGCCGTGAATCTTGCTTGATACAAAGCCGTAGGCCTGAGTCTCTGGCAAGTCGCCAGCATCACCAATCTGCGGGCCGCTTGCACCTGACCAGGCTCCGGAATCCCAGGAAGAGCCTGCCAGCGCCATTAGCCAACCGCCCCCGAACTAGTGCCCATCTCGGTCGAGATGACGCCTGTAGCGCCACGAGATAGCGCCCCGACGACAGCCGGGGTCTGACGGCCGGGAAGGACCAGAGTCGCCACCATGGCCACACCCAGACCCAACACTACGGCCTTTTGAAACGTACCACCATTCATTTTAACCTCATTCTGCCCGTATGCCGTGTCCACCGGCATTAGTCTGGTTTCCATAACCCATGACTGCTACAAGGTGCTCAACCGGACTGGGTGCATTGCCCATCCTGGTAAACAGCACCGCTATCAGTCCAAGTCCCGCCACCATTTTAGCCACCGGCTCATTAACCGACGCCAGTCCACCGATCATGAGAGCGGCAACTACGGTGGCGGGAATCACGCGCCAATTGATAGAACTCAGCACATCGGTGCTGCCATTTGAGTAAGGCGCATTAAGAGCCTCGTTCAACAGCGTGAGTCCACCTGTAGCGATAACGATTCCCGCCGCCGTAGCCACGGTCACGCGCCCGGAAGCTTAATGCCAACCTTGGGCAGAACGTAAACACCGGCCGCAAGACCGATGGCAAACCACAATGCCTTATTCTTCATTTCTGTCTACCTTTCAGTTTGACGGGAAGGCCGCGACGACCTTGTGAATTTCCTCATGCTCATCCTCTGTGGCAGTCGCAGGGACCGTCACAGAGTAATGAGTCGCGAGTCCGGCATGATTCTGAACGACAGTCCCATTGTCCAGGAATAGAGTATGAGAGACAGGCTCCCCACCCTCCATGACAATCGGAACGGACGTATTAGTCGCAGTCTTGGCCGCGTCGAGCTGCCGCTGAAGAGACTGAATCATGCTTTGCATGTCAGCGATAACCTCAGCCTGCGACTTCTCTGCGGTCACATGGGGTGTAGGCTGGACTTCAGGCTTTGCGCCATACTTCTCCTTAGCCCAACCTTCGAATTCAGCCTTCTTAGCCTCGTAAAACCTCTCAAGGTCATTGACTAGGCCAGGATTCTGAGCCGCAATAGTAGCCGTGAGATTGGCAAGCTCTTCAGCGTCGCCAATAATGTTAGCCATTATCCTTCGCTTCCCTTTCTATCCGCTTAGCGCATCCCTGACACGGGTGCTTTTGATTTACCACAAGGTCGTGAGTCATGGCGTCCATGGCAAACCAGATTCCCACGATCGCCCCGACGCAAATCAAAGCGAAGTAGTCATACAGCTTGCCAGGCTCCATTACCGACCACCCATAGCCAGCGACGCAGGGTCACCGTTAGCAGCCGCAACCCAGTTCACGATAGTGTAAAGGGTATGCAGACCAGAACCGCCGATCGTACCCGTAAAGAGCATGTTCTGACCGCCACGGGTAATCAGGTAACCATTGCGGAGTTCACAGCCAGGCTGAGGGCCGAAGTCCTGGTTGAACGGCAGAACGTAAACGCCGTTTTCCAGCATCCTAGCCGTGTCAGCCGTACCCGTAATCAGGTCATACATGTTGAAGATACGGTGCTGCCACATCTTCTTAGGCCGCTGGAAAAGCTGATTCTTTTCCACCGTGAACGTAACCGGATCCGGCCAGTCAGCTTCACCCTGAGCACGCGAGCCAGCATTGTCAACCAGCATGAAAATCATCTCACGGATCGGGTAACCGAGTCCCGTGGTGAGTTGCTGTCCGGGAATGTTACCCGCATTCAGCTGGTAGTTGTTGCTGGCCCAAAACTGAGTAGTGTTGACAGCCGGAGGCGCCGGAGAAAGAGCGTGTCCCTTCGGGTCCGTCTGCTCAGGCTCCCACCAGTTATCTTCAGTAACCCTGACTCGCACAGTGCCTGGAGTGGTAGGCGCAGTGCCATACGGAGTACCCGACGCGGAAAGAATCAGCGAGAGACGATACGGAACCGCAGTGTTCTTGTTGACAAGAGACCCGATGCCATCGCGGGAAACCAGTTCAAGCGGAACATACAGAACGAACGTGAATGACCCGCCCGTGCCGCCCGCTCCGGTAGTCGCCACGTAAACGACAGAGGCGCGTGGGTCGTTCTGGTTGAAGTAACCGCCCCACTTATTGATCTGCGAAAGCGTGTAGCCATCGAACGGGCCGATGACCGGACGGCCGGACGTGTCGTAAAACTGAATGGTGTCGTAAACGTTGAAAGGACCATTCTGTGCAAACGACACAGTAGCCGCATTACCAGAAGTCACCATTTCGGTGAGAATGTAGCAGCCTCGCAGATATCCGTCACCAGGGAGTGCGAAGTCCGGAAGCTTCTGAGTGCCCGCGTTCAGCGTACGGGACTGGTCATACTGCAAGTCTTCCATGCTCTGAACGCCAGCACGGAAGGGCCGACGCGGCGCAGGCTGTTGACCCTTAGCCTTTGCACTGGGAGCCTGACGCGGATTTTGCGTCGCCGTCCCACTAACCATGATTGTTCTCCTTAACCATTGTATCCCTTAATGCCCTTAGCGGATGCGTTGAGCATTTGCCCAAGCTGATTGACAATATCCTCTTTGGGAAGAGGCATCAGCATGTGCTTTCCCCCCGTCCTGTGATCCGGATCGGGAAGCCTGAAACCTGCATCATAAGCCATTCTGTAATACATCAGAACGACATATGCTGCATTGGTGTCCATGCCGGACATAGATTCCTGAAGGGAGAGATACATGCAATAAAACTCGTTGGACTGATGTGTCACAGCCGCCCTACGGGAGTCATAAACGTTACCATCCCACATACCATCACTGAGTCTGAATGCCAACCATGACTTCTGTCTTTCTTCCCATGATAGGCGTAGACATAGATCATTGACGGTATCGCTGATACGCTTTGCAGCGTCAATGTCTTCTGTTTTTGCAGTGAGCAGGCTTCCGATACCCGGCATGATTTCACCCCTTGTCGATTACGCACATCGTGCCATTGCGACAGATGTAGAGGAATTGGAACGGTTTGAGAGAGCGGAGCGCCTGACTTACAAACTTGCCGTCAACTCCACCGATTTCGTTATAACGATCGGAGTTCCGAGTGTCAGGATCCTTTGTCAGGAATAGGTGTTCGGAATTACCATAAGACATCAGTGCAGTCTCTCCGGCCCCTGTTGGCTTTTGCACAAAAGTGAAGGCAGATAGTTCCATCGCTCCGGCCATCGCAAGGATGGTAACCATCTTTCCATCTAGCTTTTGAACCTTGGCCTTTACCAATGTATCGTCAAGGACAAGTATTCCTTTTTCTCGGCGTATACCTGCAACGTATCTGTCAGAGATGAGTCTTCCCAGAACTTCCCCTGTGATTTCGGGGTCGCGGTCAATGTCACCGAATTTCGGCCAGACCAGGTAGCCTCTGGGCTTATCCCGGAATAGGTCAGCAGGCTTAACAGTTGGTGGCCATTCTGACACCCGACGGAAACCAAGAGCTTTTCCTCTACGTTCTGTAACCGGGTCTCGTGGTTTAGATACCGCCACAAAAGCCGGAGTTTCAGGCGTAGCAATGACTTCGAGGGCGTCAAAACAAATAGTAGTCTTACCGTGTTGCGTCGGACCGCCAAAGGCAACATGCTGACCTGCCTTGAAATGGAACATGGTTTGGAAAAAGGCTTTACGGGGGATCACCCAGAGTCCATCTGGACGCTGGTATGCGCCCGGAATCGACTCAGGACCCATCAGCTTGCATCCTCATCGTTAGGCTCCATGAGACGGCTGTACTCCTCTTCAGCACGCCTCTGAGCTTCCATGGCCTGTGCACGCTGACGCATGATGTCAGCCTTCACCTGAGCCTCCAGCACGTCAGGGTGAATGACTCCGGAACCGGCCAACAGCTCAGGATTGAGCTTCTTATGGTTCGCTGCGATCTGAAGTCCGAAGGGAAGGACGGCAGCGAATAGCGCGGTGTACGGACCGATTGCAGTCAGGTAATCGATACCGGCCCCAAGCTTCTCATTATCCTCTGCGAGCTTGGCTGTTTCACGACAGATTGCGGGAGCGAAATGATTCACGGCTCCGGCGTCTGCGTATTGCTTTGTCATGAGGAGAATGGCAGATGCGATTTGGGAAAGACCGGCCAATCCCTCCGTGCGCTCTTCTACCTTTGTCTTTTCCGGCGTATTGGACTTCGCCTTAGTTGCACGCGGCTGACGGACTGCGGGCGGCGCGGGGGCGGCACTAATGGGCATGCTTCACTCCATTCACAATAACCAGACCTAGGGTGAGCAGTGCTACACCCAGGGCAATGAAAGCAATCGTATTGGCTTGCTTAATGGGCTCTTCAATTAGAGCCTTAGGATTCCAAAGCTTCATCTTTTCCTCTCATGGCTTGTCGCGGGGCGCACAGTAAAGAATCCAATAAAGGGAAGGGAGTGACCTCTATTGGCAGGAAACCCATGCGCCCCGCGCTCCCTACCTGTCGGCCCAGCTCAGGGCCGTCAAGACCATTGTACTACAGGTTGTAAGGTTGAGCGCCGATGTGTAAAGTATACATGTGCTTACATCAGGGAACTGTCGCTTTACAGGCTGGCAGACGGTCTTACACAGTGCAGGGTGCCGTCATCCC
>Ga0207700_10002669_pt1 | contig 10275 bp, 14 predicted proteins | sample LARL82metaG_FD_184348 | JGI IMG/M metagenome (GOLD analysis project Ga0207700, IMG submission 184348) | Corn, switchgrass and miscanthus rhizosphere microbial communities from Kellogg Biological Station, Michigan, USA - LAR L8-2 metaG... | ecosystem: Host-associated > Plants > Roots >...
GCCTGCCCGGATGAGGTAGGACACCCCGGGTTCGCCGGCCAGGCCGCTGCCGTCGGGGGTGAGCCGTTCCACCAGCGGCAAGATCGACACCTCGTCGACCTCGCCGAGGTCGCTCAGCCGCGCGTCCACCTGGGCCGGCCACGACCGATCGGCGCGCGCCAGCCCGGCGGCATACCGCCCCGCCAAGGCGGCCAGCCCCGCCACGCCCCCGGCCGCCAGCACCCGGTTCCAAGGCATCGCGGCCCTCCAGCATGACCGGCGTCAAAGCCCGTGCGCATCACCGCGTCACCAGCGCTGATGCCGCAGTGTAGCAACCGGGCCCGGTGGCGGCGGCGCGACGCCGGCGCAGATGATCGTGGCGTGATCGGCCATCATGCTCACCGGCCGGTACCAAGGGCATGTCCGGGTCAGCGGAAAGGGGTGATCCGCTGCCGCAACTGCGTTACTGCCTACGCAGTCATCTCCATCTCGTCACCACAGCCGCTCCGCATTTGCTGCACCGTCTTGGCCTTGGCTGCTGGCATGGCGACCCGCCACTCCGCAGCGGGCACCGGCCGCGGTGCACGGCCGGACCTGGCATCGGCAGGCACCGGCCGTGGGCTTCGCTGGGCGACCGGGGGATTGTTCGTGGTGGGCGCGGTCGCGTTCGCCGCCGCGGCGTTGGTGTTGTCCTCGACGTTCAACTGGCCAGACATCTTGCGCGAGCAGGCGAGCGTGGTGCTGCCGGCCTTCGCCGGCGGCGGCACGAGCCTGGTCTGGACCTGGTTCGCCGTAGCCTGGACGTACGCGATCCTGGCCGTCCCGATCCTGCTTTTGCCGGCCGTGCTCGGGCGGCGCGATGACCCGGCGCTGCGGGCGGCCACCTACGTGGGCGCCACCTCGGTGGTGCTCTCGCTGGTCGGGTTCTTGCGCTGGGTGTTCGTCGTCCCGTCGCTGGCCCGCTCCTATGTCACCGGCGATGCCACCACCCAGGCAGCGGCGGGCGCCGCGTGGACCGCCCAGCATCAGTACGGCGGCGCGCTGCTCGGCGAGCACCTGGGCCAGCTGCTCGTCATCGGCTGGTCGGTCACCCTCTGCGTGATCATCGTGCGCACTCGGGTCCTGCCCCGCTGGCTCGGCGTCACCGGGCTCGCCGTCAGCGCGCTCTACCTGCTCAACCAGGGCGACATCCTCGCCACCGCCGTCCCCGGCTTCCCGGCCTGGGATCTGGCCGGCCCGATCGGCAGCACCGGCTGGGGAATCTGGGTGGCCGCCCTCGGCGTCACCGTGCTGCTGCGCCCGGCCACCGCGACCCTCCGGCGCCCCGCAGCCGCAACCCGGCCGGCAGCGGCCGGGCCCAGGAGCTGAGCACCGCATCTCCACGCGATCTGCATCCGGACCGTACACCGCTCACACCCGCCCGCCGTCGACTGAATTCCAGAAACTTAATTCCAGAACTGAATACCAAGCGAAAACCGAGGGGGCACCCCATGACCACAGATACCAGCGCAACCCGCAACCGCGCCGGCATGGCCGCCAGGCCCATGCCCGGGCAGGCCATGGGCGACCCCCGCCGCTTCAACGTCAGGGCCTGGCTGCTGTGGACCATCGCCTTCGTCAGCTTCCCGATTGCCGGGATCGCGGCCCAGGCCGCCGTCGGCCGGATCAACGATGCCATCGCAGCGCTGGCCGGGGGCCTGATCGCGGGCGCGGTCATCGGCGTCGGCCAGTGGCTGGCCGCCCGCCGCCTGCTTGGCGACCCGCTGGCCTGGATCCCGGCAACGGCGGCGGCCATGGGCATCGGCCTGTTCGCCGGTGCCTGGGTGGTCGGCTATGGCACCAGCGTCGGCGAGCTGGCCGTGATGGGCGCCATCACCGGGGTCCCGGTCGGCGCCGCCCAGGCGTTCCTGCTCCGCGACCGGGTGGCCCGCTCCTGGATGTGGGCGGCGGCCATGCCGCTGCTGTGGGCGCTGGGCTGGACGGTCACCGCCGCCGCGGGGATTGGCGTCGACAGTCAGTACGCGGTCTTCGGCGCCTTCGGCGCGATCACCGTCATGGCACTATCCGGGGTCTTGCTGGACCGGCTGCGCGCCGCCACCCCAGCCGCACCATCCCCACAGAACGGCCCGCCCGCCGCGACCGCCTAGCAGCCACCCCCGCAGGTGCTGTGGGACGACCTGCCCAGGTCGTCCCACAGCCGCAGGTCGCCGGGCACGGCAAGCCGAGTTAACGACCCGGTGGTGGCGGCCGGGCCCGCCAGAAGACTAGACCAGCGGTCCCGTGCACGCGGAACGGCTCGTCGGCGCAACAGAATTGCTGTTCCGTGCGGCACGGACGGCCAGCCAGCTGACCGGGAATTGCGCGCATATCGAGGCGGTTGCGAGCGCGGCAGGCCTCAATGAGTCCGGCTGCGTTCTGCGGGCGGCATCAGGAGCTCGGGTGCGGGCGGATCATGGTGCGGTGGCTGTGGCTATGACCCGGCGGACCAGGTCGAAGATTTCGAGGGGGCGCAAGAGGGCGGCGGTGGCGGCGGCTGATGCTGGCTGACCGTTTGCCGTTGTGGCGCCTGGGGCCGGTACGTTTTGAAGATGTCAGCGTGTGGGCCGGCGGCAGAGGCGGAGCGGAAGGGTTCTGTCGTCGCGGCCTGCGTCATGGGCGGCGTGGCCGGGGCCGCCCTGGCTGCTCATCGGGGCGCGCGGGCTGCCAGCGTGGGTGCGGCCGCCGGGGCGGCCGGGCTGGCGGCGTCCGAGGCAGTGGCCCGGGCGCGGCAGCGTCCCGGCGAGATTGTGCCGCTGTGGCAGCGGATCGCGAGCAGCGCCGCGCTGGTTGCCCCGCTGGGGTGGGCGGCCGGGCGGGTGACCCGCGCCGGGCCTGTCGCGGTGGGAGCGGCGACCGGGGGCCTGGGCGGCTTGCTCGGGATCCGCCCGCAGAAGGTGCTGCTGGGGCCGCTGTTCGGGGCCGCTGTTGGCTGGGTGTTCGCGGCGCGGCAGCGCCCGGTGCCAGCCTCGGTGGTCGCCAGCACCACGATGGTGGCCTACCGGGTTGCTTCGGCGCTGGTCTTCCGGGACGCGCAGGTGAGCCTGCTCGCCGAGCGGGTGCGGGCCGAAGATCTGCCGTTCGTCGTGCCGCGCGAAGCCCGGTCCCGGTACGTGGGCACCGGCTACGTCCGCGAGCTGGCCGGGGTGCTCGGCGGCCGCTACGTGGCTAGCGCACCCGACGTCGGCATCGTCGCCTCGGTCGACGAGCTGGTCGGCCCGCAGTTCGACCCGGCGGGCATCGACCCGCGGGTCCGCGAGTTCTACGAGCACACCACCCGGTTCACTCTTGACATCGTGCCGCAGTGGCGGCTGTGGGTGCGGCCTGGCTACCTGCTCTACCGGACGGTGGTCGCACGCCCCTTGGGGCAGGCGAACGTGCCGATGAATCAGCGTGAGACGCAACGGGGCATCCGCAGCCGGATCGACACCATCACCTCGGCCGACGCCGGCGTCGTGGCGATCCGCGGCTGGATCCGGTCGTTCGCCGATACCGACGAGCCGATCTACGTCGGCATCTACACCACCTACCGGCACCGCGGCCGCGGGTACGTGAGCGTCGGCTTCCCGCTGCCGCAGGCCAGCTTCACCGCCACGCTGCTGCCCCGTGCCCGCCCCGGCGGTGGCCTGGTCCTGACCAGCCGCAGCGACCTGGACCAGCCCGGCCACTACCTCGCCTACATCGACCCCGCCACCCGAGACCTCACGGTGCTGGCGGTCCACGGCTTCGCCGAGCAGCTCGACGTCTACACCCGCGACGGCGAACTGCGCGCCGAGCACGCCTTCTCCGTCTTCGGGCTGCCCTTCCTCGTCCTGCACTACCGGATGCACCGCAAACCCGCCAGGCCCGCGGCTTGATGATTCAAAGGACGGCTTCCCGGGCAGTGGCCGTCGATCTGATGTGCGGGCACACGAAATTCCTGTGAGACCAGACCGCGAGGTGATTCCGGCCTCGAACCGGCCCGGCCGCACATCGGCTCGTCGGCGCGACATATCGACCGTGACGGCGCGGCCCCCGATGACCGGACCAACGATCAGACTGCCGCGCAGATCGGCGGATCAGGCGCGGCCGTAGGACCCTCGGCAGTCACATCCCGTGCCCGGCTGGCCGTCAGTGGGCAGATTCAGTTGACCGCCAGCACACCCAGCCGCAGCCCGGGCACTGCGGCGCCCCGTGCCACCCCAGCCCGGCCCGGGCCGCACAGCACCACCCCGTATGCCCGCATGATGCCGTACCTGCCCTCCGGCACCGCCGAAGCCGGCCGCATCGCCTCAGCCAGCGACGCCAGCGCATGCAACCCCTCGGCTCGACGCTGCCGCTCCCGCCACGACAGCGGAGCGCCAGCCGCGTAGACCTGCGGGGGAAGATAGCTCACGGCCCCATTGTGCCGGAGGGTCCGGCTCCAGTGCCCGAGTGCGGGGGTCACGACGATCAGGCAGACGACCCTGGGGCCGGCCGTGACTGCCAGACTCAGGTCACCGAAGTTGCGGTGGACTGGTCAAACCTCCACCGCGCCTATGGTGCAGCGGGTGTCACCTTGTGCGGGCCGGGTGACGCCGCGCTGGTCGGTGCCCGGGCAGACCGTAACCCCCCGCAAGGTGACGGTTTTGGGGATCACGTCGTCGACCGGGCTGGTGGCGCCGGGCAGCAGGGTCTTGGTCGGGCCGCCGTTCTTGGCGAGGTGTCCGAGGAGCGGGTTCTTGTTCACGCGGTCGGTTGCGGCGGTGAATGCGCAGGCCTTGCCGGTCTTGTCGCTGGTCAGGTTGTAGCCGGCACTAGAGAAGTTGCTCGTGAAGACGGGAACGCAGTTGCCGCCGGTGTTGCCGGCCACAATCGTGGCGCCCAGACTGGCGGTCGCTGCAGTGTTGTTCGAGATGATGCCGCCGCCGGTGTTGTTCGAGACGGTGCTGGCGATGATCGTCAAGGTAGCGTGATTGTTTACGCCGTTCTCGATGCCGCCGCCGGCGTTACCCGAGATGGTGCTGTCGATGACTGTCATGGTGCCGTCGTTGTCGATGCCGCCGCCGAAGCTTTGGGCGTTGTTACCCGACACCGTGCTGTCGATGACTGTCATGGTGCCGACGTTGGCGATGCCCGCTCCGACGGTACGGTTCCCCCCGTTCTCGATGCTCAGGTCCTTGAGCGTCACTCCCACCGCCGAGTTAAAGACCACTCCTCCGCTCGCCGTCCCGTCGAGGACCGCAGGCGAGCGGGCCGGGCCGCCAGGCCACGTGGTGATGGTGACCGGGTGCGAGATGTTCACGTGGTCATCGATCGTGCCCGAGACCTTGATGGTGGCGCCGGAGGCGGCCTTGGTGAGGGCATAGCTGACGGTGGCGCACGGACTCGCCGACGTGCAGGTACCGCTGTCCAGACCTCCCTGTGACACGTACAAGGTTGTCGGCGCGGCGGCCTGGGCGGCAGAAGGGGCGAGAATACCCAAGGCCAGCACGGCCCCCGCCCCCAGCGCAATCGCCGAGTATCGCCCTGCGCGCAGGCGTGAAGACACAGCTTGCGTATTCATGGACCCCCCGTATGGCTGCCGGTGGCCGATCTGGTCCAGGGCAGTCGCCTGACACTACCAGAGGCCCGGACTGTCCGGGTGGCACCCAGCCTGCGCCCGGCCGGAGCCAGGCAGCCCCGCCGGGCACGCCAGGTGCGGGCCGGACGGCCCCATTCAGCCCGCAACTCCCGCAGCAAGCTCACCGGCTCCGCCGGCGACGACCCCGGCCCCCTCGAGCGCATCGCAGCCCGCAAGCGGCTCGTGCTCGCCGTCGCCGCCAGATACGGCATCCCCCGCAGCACTGCGGCCGGGTATGTCGCCCAGGCCCGCAAGCCCGGGTACACCGGCGAGGACCAGGACGGCTTGACGAAACGATTAGCAAACGCGACGAATGTTTAACGTGAGCGACCGGGCACGCGCCTAGCGTGGATCTAGCCCCGCAACGCTACCCCCGGGCCGGGTCTCATGGCCCCCGAAGGGACCCGGCCTTGCGGGGTCCCGGTAACTGGCCGGGAAACCGCCACGCGGAACCTAGCCCGCGCGGGGCCGGGCCTATACGGCCACCCGGCCGCACCCCTGGTACCGGCTCCCCCGCACCACCCCGGACGAACTTAGTGCCGAGTACGTCCGCGACTTCGGAACCCCCCGCACCAGGCAGTGCAGCGGGCCAGTCGCTTCCGTCAGGCCCGGGCGGAACCATGGCTGATGCGGCAGCTAGGGGGCCGGAGCCCTTCCGTCCCCCCTTAGGCGGGTCTCGGAAGGGCTCCGATGCTATTCCCTGCCCGGGTGCCCGGACAGCGTGCAGCACATGAAAGTACCCTCATGAAGGCCTCCGGCCCGCCACCGCCGGGCGGTGCGGAAAGCCCGCGGGGCTATCCGGCGGGCGGCTGCCGGGCCGCCTGCACGGCGTCTGCCTCGCCGTCATAGACCGGCAGGATCTTGGTCAGGCCCGCGGTCTCCAGGACGCGCCGGACCCGCGGGACCGGCGCCGCCAGGGCCAGGCGGCTGCTCGTGGCGCGAACCCGGCGCCAGACCCCGACGAGGACCCCGATGCCGGTGGAATCCATGAACCGCACCCCGGCGAGGTTGACCACCAGGCCGCCGAAGCCCTCATCGGTGACGACCCGCAGCAGGCTGTCGCGCAGCACGCCACAGCTGGCCACGTCAACCTCGCCGGTGACCTGCACCACGGCGATGCCGTCCTTTAGGCGGTATTCGAGAGCCAGCTGCTCCGGTGCCTCAGCGGTGTTCACGGCTCCTCCTTTCCGGCCGCTCCCACGCCCGGGCCCGGCCCGGCAAGACCGCCCGGGCAAGGCCTGCGGCGCCGGGTTCGCCGAGGCCAGCGAGGGCGCTGCGGGCACGGCGGCCTCTGATGGCCACCAGCCTGCACCGCCCGGGCGTGCCGGGGCGGCGTCCTTGCCCGCACCCGCTCCTCCGCATCGTGTCTGCCGTACGCGCATGCCAGCACGATGAGCCCGGCAGCGGGGAACCGGCCCGGATATCCAGGACCGGCGCAAGGGCTCATCCTGGGTGCGGAACGCTAAAACCGCTGCCGCCCGTTACACCCGCCGGGCCGGCCGGTGAACAGCCAGCCGGTCAACGGCGCGCAACACCCCTGTCATTCCGCCTCGAGCAGGCCCCTGGCACGCAGCATCTCCTCGACTTCGCGGGAAAGACTGTGCCAGTTCCGGATCGTCCCCAGGAACAGCTCGTGCTCGACCGGCACGCCCTTGGCCAGGTCGCTGCGGAACTGGATCAGGAACAGGTTGACCCGTTCCAGCATGTCCCAGGCCTCCGCTTCCGGCGTACCGTAATCCGGTTGGCCTCGCATCGGCTCCCCCCTCTCCCTGCCCGCATGGCCGGTACGGTGGCCGTCCTGCCGGTCACGCTGGCTTGATCATTGCTTAATTACCCTTCGCCCCGGCCGCTGAAGCCGCGGCGCGCCGAGTCCGGGGAGCGTCCGGCAAGACCTTCGCCCCGGTGGACCTGGTGGCGCCCGACGTCCAACAGGGAAGTGCCCGCGGCGGTCTTGCCGGGGGCGCCTCGGTTTACCCGGGCGGCCCGGCGCGGTGCCCGGCCAGCAGGCGCTCGATGTCCTCGCTCCGCCACGGCCCGTATTCCCGGTTGAGCATCCCGCTGATCGCATCGACCATGAACTGGGCGTCGCCGGCGTCCAGGTCGAGCTGGCCGAGGAAGCAGCCGTGGCTGTCGGCGATGGTGACGGTCGCCTCGACCGGGCCCGGTGAGATGCCTTCGGCCTGCAGCCGCAGGCCGTACAGCGCAAAGGCGGCCCCGGCCTGCTTGCCCGGCGTGGCGGGCGGCACCCCGACCACCCCGGCGTCGTGCCAGCGGCAGCGGATCGCTGTCATAGGCGCCCTCCCCGCCAGATCCTGGACCGTTCACCTGACTGTCCCGCAGCCACGCCCGCCTGTCACGGCCCGGGCGAGTACTTACCGCGATCCCAGCCCCGGAACAGTGCTTCACGCCGACCGGAGCGTGACGGCATAAACGGCATGAGGGCGGCCATTTAATAGCACTATTCTGAGACGCCTTTATACCTGAAAAATGGTTCTCGTAAGCGAGGGAGTTACTCTCTCTAGGCGCGCGCGCCCAATGTTGCGAACAAAGTGGCCTGGAGGGTATATCCGCAGGTCAGAGCAGTGCTAGTATGCTGCGAGAATTCTCGCATAAATGTGAACAGAATTGTTAACGGCAGGCATTCCCCAGTGTATTATGGGAAGTAACTGAATAGCAGGTGCCCCGGCGAGTGGTAGGACACTCCCGGGGCCGGCCCAGAGACCTTTAGGAGGGTCTGGACATGTCTAACGCTACACGCCCGCGCAAGACCACCGAGGAACGCCGCGCACAGGTCGCATCGCTGCGGGACCGCCTGGCCGAGTTCGAGGCGATGACCGAGGCCGGGCTGATCGCCGAGTACCTCGCACGGTTCGACGGCTACTCGCCGCGGAATGCGAAGCTGATCGCCATGCAATGCCCGGCCGCGACCGAGGTCCGCGGATTCCGGGCATGGCTGGACGCCGGCCGGTGCGTCCGTAAGGGCGAGCACGGCATCCAGATCCTGGCGCCCATGCCAGATCGCAAGGAAGAGGCGCGCGTCCAGGAAGCGGCCGAGCGCGGCGAGGAGACCGAGCGCAAAGGCCTGCGGTGCCGCCTGGCCTATGTGTTTGACATCGCGCAGACCGACCCGCTCGAGGTGCCCGGGAGCGGGTCATGAGCCGCCGGATGCCCGAGGAATGCGAGCACTGCGGCGAGTGGATTGAGTACGTCCGCGACCCTGACGGTATCTGGGCCGAGTGCGCGTGCTCGGCGGGGTACCTCCAGTGACCGCCGACACCGCGCCGCACGCCGCTGAGGCGATGGCCGCCGAATCTACGCCTGTGCGGGAATGCACGTGGAGTACCTCGGCCGCGCGCTCAGCGGCCTGGTGACCACGCCGCGGCTCTCAAGGAGGAACTGCAAACCATCTGGGCCGGCACGCTTGAGTCCGTCATCTGGCGGCCCGTCGCCGGCGCGCCATCAAGAGCCACATCGATCGCGACGCGCTAGCCGCGACAATGCGGCACATTGAGAAAGACCGGGAAATCCTCGCCAGCCTGGCAGGGAAATTACATGGAGAGCCATTCCGGCTGCATTAACCGAAAATGCATAAGTGCGGTAGAATTGAAGCAGGAGCCAGCGTGGCTCCGAGGAAGGCAGAAATGCGAAGTACCAGGCGCCGCAGGCGCGGCGCCATCAACTACCTGCCCATGCCGCTGAGCGCGATCATCTGGCTAGCCAGCCTCACAGTCAGGAAGCGGGCATGATGAGCTACCCCGACTATGACGACTACGACACCCGCGATCAGGTGGGCTACGGGCTTGGCCCGGATGACTGCCCGGCCTGTGGCGCGCCTCCCGGCGAGCAGCACGGCTGCTCCCTGGCTGACCGCAGCAGCGTGACCGGCAGGCACCCCGAGGTGACAGTCCAGCTGACCGGCACAGATGACAGCGCCTCCGCGGTGATGGGACGGGTCCAGCGCGCTCTGCGCGACGCGGGCGTGCCCCAGCGCGAGGTTGACCAGTTCCGCCTCGAGGCGACCAGCGGCGACCACGACCACCGGCTCCAGACGTGCATGCACTGGGTGGACGTCTGCTAGATGTACATCACGTGCGAGCAGGCCGGGGAGGCTGTCGAGCTGGCGATCAAGGAGACGATCGCCGGCAACCCGGAGCTAGCTGCCGAGGGAGACAGCATCGCCTGGGATATGACGCAGGCTGTGATGTCAGGATGCAGGCCAGCCGTCGCGCGGGAACTTGGCCGCTGGACCGGCGTCAGAGTTCCGGGAACGTCATGACCGGCATCAAGATCCGGCACCCCGAGGTGACGGTCCAGCTGACCGGCGCAGATGGCAATGCATTCGCGGTGCTCGGCGCCGTCAAGAATGCTCCGGCCGGCGCCGGGGTGTCAGAGGCCGAGCAGGCCGAGTTCTGGACCGAGGCAATCGCCGGGGACTACGACACGCTGCTCCAGACCTCCGTGCGCCAGGTGGACGCCAGCTAGATGAGCCTCCGCCGCAAGCCAGGGCCTGGGGGGCCTGGGGTGGCCTGGTCCGCAGCTGAGGGCCAGCACGCAGCGGTGCGTTGCCGCGGCCTGGCACGGCCAGCCTGATGGGTCCTGGTGAGGTTCGCTTCTCAAGCCTGGACGACTGGCGGGGTAGCCAAGGGGGGGCGGGCGGCCCGCCCGGTGGTGTTGAGGTG
>Ga0207700_10002670_pt1 | contig 10272 bp, 7 predicted proteins | sample LARL82metaG_FD_184348 | JGI IMG/M metagenome (GOLD analysis project Ga0207700, IMG submission 184348) | Corn, switchgrass and miscanthus rhizosphere microbial communities from Kellogg Biological Station, Michigan, USA - LAR L8-2 metaG... | ecosystem: Host-associated > Plants > Roots >...
CTACAGCAGGCCGGGGCCGCGGCGTGAGCGGGATGGCTCGGGCTACGAGCGGTCAGGGCCGCGGCGCGGGCGCGACGGCGAGGGCTACGGCCGGCCGGGGCCGCGGCGCGAGGGGGACGGCGGAGGTTACAGCCGGCCGCGGCGCGAGGGGGACGGCGGAGGCTACAGCCGGCCGGGGCCGCGGCGCGGGCGCGACGGCGAGGGCTACGGCCGGCCGGGGCCGCGGCGCGAGGGGGACGGCGGAGGCTACAGCCGGCCGGGGCCGCGGCGTGAGCGGGATGGCTCGGGCTACGAGCGGTCAGGGCCGCGGCGCGGGCGCGACGGCGAGGGCTACGGGCGGCCGGGACTGCGGCGCGGGCGCGACGGCGGGGAGGACAGCAGGCGCGGGCAGGACGGCGAGACGCCCGGAGGGCCGGGACGGTACGCGCGAGACGACGGGCCCGGCGGAGAAACCCGCTGGGCGACCGCGCGGGAGCTCCGGGCGCCGCGGCTGGAGTTGCCCGAAGGGATCACGGCTGACCAGCTCGACCCGGAGGCGCGGGCGGAACTGCGGACGTTGCCGCGGGACTTGGCCGACGCGGTGGCAGCCTGGCTGGTGGCCGCGGCCGCCGAGGAAGACCCCGATCGCGCCTTCGAGTACGCGGTCCAGGCGCGCAAGCTCGCGGCACGGGTGGGAGTCGTGCGCGAGACCGCCGGGGTGGCCGCCTACCGGGCCGGTCGCTGGGCCGACGCCCTGGCAGAGTTGCGGACCGCGCGGCGGCTCACCGGGCGGGCCAGCTATCTGCCGCTGATGGCCGACGCGGAGCGGGCTCTGGGCCGGCCCGACCGGGCGCTGGCCCTGATCCACGACCCCGACAGCCGGCAACTCGACCGTGCCACGCAGATCGAGCTGGCCATCGTCGAGTCGGGCATACGGCGCGATCAGGGACGGGCGGCAGCGGGGGCCGTCGTATTGCAAGTGCCTGAGCTCACCGGCGGCCAGCGTCACCCGTGGTCGGCGCGACTGTTCTACGCATACGCCGACGCGCTCTACGACGCGGGCCGCATGGACGAGGCACGGGAATGGTTCGGCCGCGCGGCCGCGGCCGACCCCGACGAGGTCACCGACGCGGCCGAGCGCTACGAGATCATGGACAGCGTCGTCATCGAGGATCTGGACGAGCCGGACGACGAGCCCGGCCCGGACGAAGCAGAACCGGCGGAGAGCGGGAAACCGGCCGCTGATGAGGACTAGCAGCAGGGTGCCGCGGTGCGGTTCACCCTGCCGCGGGCTCGGTCTTCTCCAGCCACCGCAGGATGCCCTCGACGTTGGCCTGGGTGCTGCTGACCCGCTCGGCCTTCTCGGCGAGTTCGGGCCCCGCGCCCGGCAGGAGCGCAGCGTAGCGCTCCCGGGTCCGGTCACGGACCATGGCGACCGTGTGATCGAGGTCCAGCCCGGCGCCGCGGGCACGGCGGGTCTCCGCCACCCATACGTTCAGCTCCTCCGCCGACCGTGCCAGGGTCGTGGTCACGTCGGCCACCGGCCCGAAATGACTGAACAGCAGCCGCTGGGGAGCCAGGGCACCGAACAGCCGCAGCGACTCCAGGGCCAGCGGCAGGTCGAAGTCCGGCGGCGGGCTGGCCGGGCGCAGGTCGCCGGTCTGCGGGAGGAACACGCCCGCGGCGTCGCCGACATACAGGTCGCCGCTGGCGGAGTCGATCAGCCCGACATGGTGCTTGGCATGGCCCGGCGAGTAATGGCTGTCCAGCGAGCGCCCGCCGCCGAGGTCGACCGATCCCCGCTCCTCGACGGTCCGGATCCGCTCGGCCGGAGTCGGCGCCAGTTCGCCGAACAGCCAGTCCAGGTCGTCACCGTAGACCATCCGGGCGCTGGCCATCAGGCGGCTCGGGTCCGCGAGATGACGCGCGCCGAATTCGTGGACCACGATCTCCGCCGAGGGGTACATCCCGGCGATGTCACCCACGCCGCCGGCATGGTCCAGGTGGATGTGGGTGACCACCACCGTGGCCAGGTCGCCAGGCCCCACACCCAGCGCGGCGAGTGCGTCCCGCACCACCGGCGCCGACGGCGCCGTTCCGGTCTCCACCAGGCACGGACGGTCGGCGAGGATCAGGTATCCAGCGGTAATCTGGCTGTATCCCGCCATCCGGGTGTCGATCTCGAACACGTCGTGCCCGAGCGGGGTGACTCCGGCGTTGCTGCGGAAATCTGCCTGGTTCATGTGGGTATCGTGCCAGAGGTGCCTGCTGGTTTCGCCGGCGGATGGGTAAAGCACCCGCGGCAATCCCATGCGGACAGTTACATAGTGAGTACGATCTGTCCGCAACAGGCCGGCCGCCGCGCAGGTGCGGCGCCGGGCCGCCCCCGTGCAGCCTGGACGCACGGGAAAGGCACGGAAGGGCAGTTTTGAGCGGAACGCGCGTGACAGCATCCGGCGCCGTGCCTGCCGCGGCCGCTGGCGCCCCGCCGCGCGGTCAGAGCGCCAGGTCGTGGGCGGTCCCCGCCGTGATCATCGCGGCGACGCTGCTCGCGGTCGGGCTGCGCCTCTATGACCTCAGCCGGCCCGGCTACCTGCTCGGCATCAGCGAGTACGACGACGGGACGGACTTCGGCAGCGCGATCCGCCTGGTGCACGGGGCCGTGCCCTACCGCGACTTCATCATGGTGCAGCCACCGGGGATCACGCTGATCATGTTCCCCATCGCGCTGATCACCAAGGGAATGGGCACGATCACCGGCATGGCGGTGGCCCGGGTGTTCACCGCCCTGGCCAGCGCGGCCGCCGTGCCGGTGGCCGGCCTGCTCGTCCGGCATCGCGGCTTCTTCGCGACGCTGGTGGCCTGCGGGGTGCTGGCGATCTACCCGGACAGCGTGCTGGCCGCCAGGACCGTGCTCCTGGAACCGTGGCTGGTGCTGTTCTGCCTGCTCGGCGCGCTGGCGGTGTTCGACCGTGACGACGTCTCCGGCAGTTGGCGGCGGCTGTTGGCCGGCGGCGTCCTGTTCGGGTTCGCCGGGGCCGTCAAGGTCTGGGCGATCATTCCGGTGCTAGTGGTCCTGGCGCTGACCGCGCGCCGGCCGCGGCGTGCCGCCATTTACGCCGGCGGGGTGGCGCTAGGTTTCTGCGTGCCCGTGCTGCCGTTCGCGCTCACCGCGCCGACGACCTTCTACCGCAGCGTGATCATCGCGCAACTGGTCCGCAACGACGTGATACGGATCCCGCAGGGGTACCGGCTCCAGCAGATACTCGGCCTGGTCCATGTCAGCCAGCTGGCCACGCCGGCGCTGGTGATCATGGGCATCGTGATCGTGGTCGTCCTCGCCGCCGTCTCGCTGCTCGGGTCCCGGCTGGCGCACAGCCGCCCGCCCGCGCTCGACTGGTTCGTCACCGGGACGTGCGCCCTGGTGGTGGTCGCGTTCCTGTGGCCCGCCGACTTCTACTACCACTACGCCGGCTTCATCGCGCCGTTCGTCGGGCTGGTCATCGCGCTGCCGGTGTCCCGGCTGTTCGCGGCGCTGCCGTCGGACGGGACCCGGCGCTGGCTCAGGCTGATCCGGCCCTGGGCAACGGCCACCGCGGCGCTCGTCCTCGTGGTCCTGACCGTGTTCCAGGTCGCCGCCGAGGCACGCGAGGCCTCGGGCGTGCCCGCCAGCGAGATCGCACAGGCCAAGCGGATCATTCCGCCGGGCGCCTGCGTCGCCACCGACCAGGCTTCTTACACGATCGCCATCAACCGTTTCGTGTCCACGGTGCCCGGCTGCGCACTCATGATCGACGGCGTGGGCACCGACTACGCGCTGTCCAACGGCCGGAACGGGGAAACCGGGGCCGGGAGTGCGCCGGCCGTGGAGGCGGCGTGGATGGCGATGTTCCGGCACGCCTCGTATGCCTGGCTCACCACGCAGGAGTACCGCAGGATCCCGTGGACCCCGCAGTTGACCGCCTATTTCCAGAGCCACTTCGTGCCGCTGACCGAGGGGCCTGACTGGCTGTACGTACGGACGGCACACCCGATCCCCGGACAGTCCGCCGGATAACGGCCGCCCCGCCGGCTCGTTCAGCCCAGAGCGAACGAGCGCAGGACCAGGCCGGTGCGCGGCTTGGGCGCGAACGAGGTGGATTTGCGCGGCACCCGCTCGCCGTGCGCCGCCACGTCCCGCACCACGTTGGCCGGCAGCGGCGGGCAGATGACCGCGGTCCGGTCGGCGGAACCGGCGGCCGAACGCAGCGCCTCATCCGCGTCATGGTGGATTTCCACGTGCTGGTCGTCGTCCGTGACCTGCCACAGCTTGCCGAGCAGCAGTTCCTGCATGACGGCGGCGGACAGCGCCCGCCACCGGTCGCTGCGGTCGGGCATCGCGTCCTTCGCCGCCTCCGGGTCGGGATCGGTGAGCAGGTAGAACTCTTGCCCGCCCGCGACCAGGAATGCCGTGTGCCGCTCGCCGGCCGCACGCACGGCGGCCAGCGCCTCCTGCGCAGTCGCCCCGGGCAGCGCCCGCACCGTGAACGCCGGTTCCGCCAGCCGCGCCGCCGTCGCCGGGCACAGCCCGGGAACCACCCGGTGGATCGCGCCGATCCGGGGCGGGAAGGCGGTCGAGTCCACCAGGAGAGCCAGGCCCGCGTCCCAGGGTCCCGGCCCGGCCCCCGCCTTTTGCTTGCGCGCCTGGAGTTGGAGGTAGGCGGCGTAGCGGTGGTGCCCGTCCGCGATGAGAGCCTGGTGGGTGCCCAGGTCCGCGGTGATCGCCGCCTGCTCGGCGGGATCGGTCACGGCCCACAGCCGGTGCCAGATCCCGTCCTCGGTGTGGATCGCGACCAGTGGTTCGCCGCGCCGCACCTGCCCGGTGATCTGCGCGGTGGCGGTGGCCGACCCGTTTCCGTCGTAGAGCAGGAAGATCGGCTCCAGGTTGGCCCCGGTCGCCTCCATGAGCTGGCGCCGCCCGGCGACCGGCCCCGGAATCACGTCCTCGTGCGGGAGCACAGGCCCGGCACCCAGCGGTGCCAGCCGCAGCGCCCCGATCAGCCCGCGCTGGAGCACCTGGCCGCCCTCCAGGGTCTGCTCGTAGACATACAGCGCCGGGACGGGGTCGGGCACCAGGATGCCTTCGTCCTGCCAGTCGCGCAGCAGCTGGGCCGCGTCGGCGTAGGCGGGCTCGGCGGGGCTGACGTTACGGGCCTGGTGGTTATGCGCATCGTGGCGGGGCAGGATCAAACGGACAATGTTGTGCGGATCGGAGGCCAGCAAATGGTCTTCGGTGTCGTGGGCAATCACGTCATACGGTGGAGAGGTGACCTCAGCTAGGCCGCTCACCCGGTCCTGCGCATAACGCAGCCCGCGGAAGGGCGCCAGCACGAGGCCAGCTCCAGGCGGCGCGCCGGACGGAAGGATCTGCACATATGTCAAAAGCACCGCACGGCGGCCACGATTCCCACCCTGGCGAAAATCCCCAGCCCAGCGTCGGCCAGCAGCCCCCGGGACTGCCCGCCGCGCAGGGTGCTGGGGCCGCGAGCAGCCGGGCTTTGGGGCATGAATGGGACAATGAGGCCCCTCTAAGGGCACAAAACTCACATTCACAGTCGCCGGTCGGGGCGGGAGCGGGCTTGCCGGCTGGTTCGGGGGCCGGGGTGAGCAATCCGGGCGAGGAGCCTGCGCGGGGTGCGGGCCGCCAGCAGGGCTCGGGGCAGCGGGAGCCGGGCGAGGAGCCTGCGCGGGATGAGGGCCGCCAGCAGGGCCCAGGGGGCGACAGTTACGCGTGGTACCGTCGCGGGCTCGACCTGCTGAGCCGGGGAAGCCCCGCGGCAGCCGCCGAACTGCTTGAACGTGCCGCGGAGGCGGAGCCGGGCGCGCGCAGCATCCGTGAGGCCCTGGCCAGGGCACAGTTCGATGCCGGCCGTTACGCTCAGGCGGCGGCCAACTTCCGGCAGAACGTGGAGGCGATCCCGAGTGACGACTACGCTCACTTCGGCCTCGGCCTTGCCCTTGCCCGCGGTGGGGATCCGGCCGCCGCAGCGGAACACCTCGCCCTCGCCGCGGCCATGCGCCCGGATCTGGCCCACTACACCGAGGCGCTGCGCGGTGTCCGGGCGACGCTGGCGGCGAGGACGCAGGCCGGAGCCGGGGCACCGCCCCCGCCGGCCCCGGACGGCCAGTAGGGCGTGTCCTGCAGACCTGCGCCATTGCGAGCGGCCGCCTCCCCGTTGCCTGCTCACCGGTGGACGCGCAGCAGGCTGGATGATCCACGGGGCACGCCGTTCCCTCGTTGACCAGGCCGGCCATGGCGGCTGATCGGTCGCCGCGCGGCGACGCGCCGCAGCAAGGCGCCGCGCCGCAGGGGACCCCGGCGCACCACGGTGCCGGGCCGCCCCGGGACGCCATGCCGCTGCGTGGCGCAGGCGAGCCGCTCGCCGCGCTGTACGACGTGGCCCTGCTCGACCTCGACGGGGTCGTGTATCTCGGCGGTTCCCCCATCCCCGGGGCCGCCGACGCGCTGGCCAAGGCGGCCGCAGCCGGCATGCGGCTCGCGTTCGTGACCAACAACGCCTCCCGCACCCCCTCAGCGATCGCCGCCCAGCTCACCGGGCTCGGCGTGCCGGCCACCGCGGACGAGGTCATCACCTCGGCGCAGGCGGCGGCGCGGCTCGCGGCCGAGCGACTGCCCGCCGGGGCGACCGTGCTCGTGGTCGGCGGGATGGGCCTGCGCCTCGCGGTGCGGGAAAGGGGGCTCCGCCCGGTGACCACGGCGGCCGACCAGCCTGCCGCTGTGCTCCAGGGATACGCGCCCGACCTGAGCTACTCACTGCTGGCCGAAGGCGGGCTCGCCGTCGCCGCCGGTGCCCTGTTCATCGCCTCGAACGCCGATTCCACGCTGCCCACGCCGCGGGGCAGGCAGCCCGGCAACGGGTCCCTGATCCAGGTGATTGCCACCGCCACCGGGCGGGCGCCGCTGATCGCCGGGAAGCCGGAACCCCCCTTGCACGCGGAGGCGGTGGCCCGCACGGGAGCACGGCGCCCGCTGGTGGTCGGGGACCGGCTCGACACCGACATCGAGAGCGCCGTCCGGTCCGGCGCCGACAGCCTGCTGGTGCTGACCGGGGTGACCCAGCCGCTGGACGCGGTACTGGCCTCGGCGCGGCACCGGCCGACCTACCTGGCCGAGGGCCTGGCCGGGCTGCTCGGCCCGCACCCCGAAGTGACCATCGCCGGCGGCACCTTCTCCTGTGGTGGCTGGCACGTCACCGTGGATGGCGGCCAGGTCACGGCGACCGGCTCAGGTACCGGTGTCGACGGTCTGCGCGCACTGTGTGCCGCGGCCTGGTCCACCGGTGCGGTGGACGAGCCCGCTGCGGTGACCGCCCTGGCTGGGCTGGGCCTGCCCCACTCCGAGGGCTGATCCCGGGCCGCCGGGCCGGCCCAAGGTGGACACCCGGCCTACGACCCTGGGTGGATGCGAATCATCGCCTCGGGCGACGCGCCAGCCCCGGCCGTCCCGAAAGACTGGCCTGACACGGCGGACGGGCATCGTGCTCGCGCCCCCGAGGAGGGAACCAGCGATGATCGAGGCACGGGGCCTCACCAAGCGGTTCGGCGACAAGCTGGCCGTGGACCAACTGAGCTTCACCGTCGAGCCCGGGAGAATCACCGGGTTTCTCGGCCCGAACGGGGCTGGCAAGACGACGACCATGCGGCTGATCCTCGGCCTGGACCGGCCCACCCGCGGCTCGGTCACGGTGCACGGCAAGGAGTTCAGCCGGCTCGCCTATCCGATGCACGAGATCGGCGCGCTGCTTGATGCCAAGGCCGTGCACGGGGGGCGTAGCGCATATAACCACCTGCTGTGCCTGGCGCAAGCCAACGGCATTCCCCGCGCGCGCGTCGGCGACGTGCTTGACCTCGTGGGCCTGACCGACGTGGCGCCGAAGCGCTCCAAGGGGTTCTCGCTCGGCATGGGCCAGCGGCTGGGCATCGCCGCTGCGCTGCTCGGCGACCCGGCCATCCTCATGTTCGACGAGCCGGTGAACGGCCTGGACCCCGAGGGGATCCTGTGGATCCGCAACCTCATGAAGGCGCTCGCGGCCGAGGGGCGCACCATCTTCGTGTCCAGCCACCTGATGTCGGAAATGGAGCACACGGCCGACCACCTGCTGGTCATCGGCCGCGGCAGGCTGATCGCCGACTGCAGTGTGGCCGAGTTCATCGAGCGCAACTCGGTCCAGTCGGTCCGGGTTCGTACGCCCAAGCCGGAGCTGCTAGCCGACCTCATCACCGCGGCTGGCGGGACGTCCGTGGCCGGGGCCGGCGGTGTGCTCGTGGCGCAGGGGCTGCCGGCGGACCGGATCGGGGACCTGGCCTTCGAGAACGCGATCCGGCTGCACGAACTGGCACCCGCGCAGGCCTCCCTGGAGGAGGCGTTCATGGAACTGACCGCGGACAGCGTGGAGTTCCAGGCCCACACGCCCGGCCGGCCGGACACGGGCCGGGCCAGCCGGACCGACCGCATGCACCCGACGGGAGTGGCCTGAAAGATGACGACAACCCAGATGGCCCAGGCCCCCCGCCAGCGCCTGCTGCCACCGGAGACCGGACGGGCCAGTTTCGCGGATGCGCTGCGCTCGGAGTTCACCAAGATCCGGTCCACCCGCTCCACCTACTGGACCCTGCTCGCCCTGATCGTGGTCTGCATCGGCATCGGCGCCCTGGCCAGCGCCGGGACGGCGTCGCACCCGAACGGGATCAGCGCGGCGCAGTTCGACTCCACCCAGCAGAGCCTGGCCGGCCTGTATGTGGGCCAGCTTGTCATCGCGGCGCTCGGCGCGCTGACCATCACCTCCGAGTACTCGACCGGGATGATCCGCACCTCGCTGGCGGTCCAGCCGCGCCGGGGCGTCGTGTTCGCCGCCAAGGGCGTGGTGTTCGCGGCGGTCACGCTGATCGTCGGCCTGATCACGTCGTTCGGGTCCTTCTTCGTCGGCCAGGCGATCCTGTCCGGCGCCCACCTGTCGGCCACGCTCGGCCAGCCGAACGTGCTCCGCGCGGTGATCGGCGGTGCCCTGTTCCTGACCGCGTGCGGCATGCTCGCCTACGGGCTCGGCGCCGTCCTGCGGCACACCGCGGCCGCCATCAGCGCCGCGATCGGGCTGCTGTTCGTGCTGACCGTCCTGGTCCAGTTCCTGCCGCAGTCCTGGCAGGACAGCGTGGACAGGTGGATGCCCGCGCTCGCGGGCAGCCAGATCTGGACGACCAAGGTGACCGGAGAGGCACACCAGTTCCCGGCCTGGGGCGGGTTCGCCGTGCTGGCCGGCTGGGCGGCGGTCGCGATCATCGCGGGACTGGTCTTGTTCCGGACCAGGGACGCCTGATCGCCGCAGGCCAGGAGCCCCGGTGCCAGGTGGTGTTCTGGGCACCGGGGCTTTCTGGTGCGCCGGGGATTCTGGCGTACCGGGGGCCGGCGTAGCGCAGCGAAATCAGGACTGGCAGCTCGGGCACCAGTAAGTGATCCGGCCCTCAGGGTCGCGGCCCTGGTCCGCGGAGCGGATCGGTGTGCCGCAGCGGCGGCACGGGCGCCCGCCCCGGCCGTAGACCCAGGTTTCCTCGCCGCGCCGCGCGGAGCCGGTCGTGATGATGCCGGCGCGCTCCTTGTTTGCCTCCAGCAGTCGCTGGGCCAGGCCGATGAGCGCGGTCAGGTCGGCCACTTCACCGACCGGGCGCCATGGGTCCACCCCGCGCAGGAACAGCGTTTCCGCCTTGTAGATGTTGCCAATCCCGGCCAGGTTGCGCTGGTCAAGCAGGGCCTCGCCGACCGGCCGGGCCGGGTCCGCCTGGAGCCGGCGTTCGGCCTCGGCCGGGTCCCAGTCCGGGCCGAGCAGGTCGGGGCCGAGGTGGCCAACCACGCGCTGCTCGGCGGCGGTGGGCAGGATCTCCACAACGCCGAGCAGGTAGCCGACGGCCTGCCAGGTGTCGTTGGCGAGGATCAGCCGGATGCGGTGGCCGCCGCTGGCCCGCTCGGCGGCGGACCGGACTCGCCAGGAGCCGTCCATCCGCAGGTGGGTGTGCACCGTGATGCCCGCGTCGGTCCTGGTCAGCAGGTGCTTCCCGCGGGGGACGGTCTCGGTCACGGTCTGGCCGGACAGGTCGGCCGTCGCGAACCTTGGCACCCGGAAGTCGGACCGGGTCAGCACCCGGCCGGCCAGTGCCGCGTGCAGCCGCCGCGCGGTGAGCCATACCGCGTCTCCCTCAGGCACGCCCGCCAGCCTACGGCCGCCCCGCAGCGCCGCCGCC
>Ga0207700_10002671_pt1 | contig 10271 bp, 7 predicted proteins | sample LARL82metaG_FD_184348 | JGI IMG/M metagenome (GOLD analysis project Ga0207700, IMG submission 184348) | Corn, switchgrass and miscanthus rhizosphere microbial communities from Kellogg Biological Station, Michigan, USA - LAR L8-2 metaG... | ecosystem: Host-associated > Plants > Roots >...
CGAGCACGGCCTCCTTCTCGCCCAGGTCCTCGACCCGGACGGCCAGGATCGGCTCCTCCGGCGGCGTCTCGGCGCCGAACCGCCTGATATCCGCCTTGCTGAACGGACGCTCCCAGGCGAACGCCTTGCCGCCAACTGACCACGTCCGGTGCCCGTGCCGCTCCCCCTCGCTGACCTCGGGCAGCGCCGAGACGGCACCGATCACGTCATCCAGACTCGCCACGACCGCTCCCGCCTCCGCCGGACATCCCATCCTCGCACGCGCGGCTGCCCCGCCCGGAGCGCACCGTCCACATCGGACACTCAGGTACGGCAATCCGTCCGCCCCCGCGCGCCCGCGCCGACCGCGGGAGCAGCCGGCCGGGTGGTTGCAGGGAGATACGGCCGTTCAGCCAGGTGGGTGGGGCCGGTTGCCCAGCGGTGCGCGGGTCTGGTAGGCCATCAGTGGCATACGTCACGTTGCGGCTCGCTCGTGTCGGACCGCGCTACCTGCGTGGTTCGTCTGATTCGCCGTGCCCGCGATCCGGGCAAGAGGAGGAGCAGTGCGCGGAACTGGGGGGCGGGCGGCGCGACGACGCGCAGCGTCCGCCGTGACCGGGATGGCGGTGGTCGCGCTCGTCGCGGCCACCATGAACGGGGTGGCGAGCGCGGCGCCGGCGGGCGGGACGGCGGCCGCCGAGCCGGCGGCGGCGACGACGCTGACCGGACCGGCCGACGTCGACAACCGGAAGGGTTCGATGAAGCCGACCGCCGCGCAGGCGTCGGCGGCCGCGAATCTGGGCACCAGGGTCCGCTGGAACGCGTACGGCACCCCGGCCTCGCTCGGCCCGGCGACGCTCGCGACCGGCCTGGCGAAGGACCCCGTGGCCGCGGCGAAGGAGTACCTGGTCCGCAACACCGCGCTGTTCGGCCTCGACGCCAAGGCCGTCGACGCGCTCGGCACGGTCGCGGTCAACCCGCTCGGCAGCGGCGCGGTCGTGCTGCTGCAGCAGACGTTCGGCACGCTGCCGGCCGGCAACGACGGCCTGGTCGCGCTGGCGGTCACCGGGGGAAAGGTGGTCCGGGTCACCAGCACGCTGTCCCGGACGACCGGCGCGCCCGCGCCGGCGACGCTGACCGCCGACCAGGCGGTGCTGCGGGCGATGACCGACGCGCAGATCCCCGCCGGCAAGCTCGGCAGCCGGTCCGTCCGCGCGGTCGCCGTGCCGACCGCGCAGGGCCCGCGGGCCGCGTACGAGGTGAACCTCGTCGCCCCCGACCCGGACCGCCCCCTCGCCTACCTCACCTACGTCGACGGCATCACCGGCGCCGTGCTGGTCCGCGAGGACCAGGTCGACTTCGACTCGGACAACCCGCAGTGGGCGGTCTTCCCGGCCACCCCGCCGCCGGCGGACACCTCCGCGGGGCTCGACACCAGGGTCACCTGGTGCCTGACGCCGACGGCCGGCTGCGTGAAGTCGGTCAGCGACCCGCTCACCGGCGCGGCCTGGGACACGAACCTCGCCACCGGGCAGCCGACGTTCACGACCCAGGGCAACTCGTCCAACGACGTGCTCAGCCTGGGCGCCGGCACGGGGCAGAGCAACGCGACCGCGCGGCCGGACCGCGACTACAACGCGTACCCGTTCACCGACCAGTGGCACGTCGCCCGCTGCAACCCGACGACGTTCACCTCGGCGCAGCGCAACGACGCCGACGCGGCGACCGCGAACCTGTTCGCGATGCACAACCGGATGCACGACTTCGCCGCGCTGCTCGGCTTCACCGAGGCGGCCTGGAACCTGCAGCAGGTCAACGTCAGCGGCGACGGCCTCGGCGCCGACGCCGAGCAGGGCCGGGCGCAGTCCAACGCGCTCGGCGGCAGCCGGAACAACGCCAACCAGGGCACGCCGCGCGACGGCCTGCCGCCGACCACGAACATGTTCCTCTGGCAGCCGCAGGCCGGCGCGGCGTACCCGCCCTGCGTCGACGGCGACTACGACATGACCGTGATCGGGCACGAGTACACGCACGCGATCACCAACCGGATGATCGCCGGTCCGGACGCCGGCATCACCGGCTTCCAGGGCGGCTCGATGGGCGAGTCCTGGGGCGACCTGACCGCGACCGAGTACCTGTTCGAGAACGGGTTCCGGGCGCCGGGCGACACCCCGTTCGTCGAGGGCGGCTACGTCACCGGCAACCTCGACCGCGGCATCCGCGACTACGACATCTCGAAGAACCCGCTGAACTACTCCGACCTCGGCTTCGACCTGGTCGGGCCGGAGGTGCACGCGGACGGCGAGATCTGGTCGGCCACGAACTTCCGGGTCCGCCAGGCGTTCGTCGACCGGTACGGCCAGGGCACCCCGGCGCTGCAGCTTTCCTGCGTCGAGGGCCGCACCGACGTGCGGGCCTGCCCGGGCAACAGGCGCTGGATCCAGCTGATGTTCGACTCGTTCCTGCTCCAGTCGGCCAGCTCCGTGTCGATGCTCGACATGCGCGACAACATGCTCGCGGCCGACACGGTCCGGTTCGGCGGCGCCGACCAGGACATCATCTGGGGCGCGTTCGCCGGCGCCGGCATGGGCCGGGACGCGAGCACCGACGGCAGCAGCGACACTGACGCGACGCCGAGCTTCGCCTCGCCGCTCGCGAACAACGCGACCGTCCGGCTGCTGCCGACCGGTCAGGCCGCCAACGCGGTCGTCCGCCTGTACGTGGGCGACTACGAGGCGCGGGCGGTGCCGGTGGCCGACACCGATCCGGCCACCGCCATCCCGGACACCTTCCAGATCGTCCCCGGGCAGCGGTTCGGCTTCGTGGCGACCGGGGCCGGATTCGGCGCACACCGGTTCACCGCCCAGTTCGCCGCCGGCCGGTCGACCCCGCTCGTGGTAAACCTCGCGCGCAACCTCGCCTCGACGGCCGCGGGCGCCGCGGTGACCGGCGACGGCGTGAACCTCGACGCGATCGCCGACGACACCGAGGCGACCGACTGGGCGTCGCTGGACGGCGTGGCCGGCAAGCAGGTCACCATCGACCTGGCCGGCACCGCGCCGCAGCGGGTGACCCGGGTGAACGTCTCGGCGCTGCTGCGCCCGGCCATCGCCGGCGACGCCGACCCGGGCGGGCAGAACAGGTTCAGCGCGCTGCGCTCGTTCGAGATCTTCGCCTGCAACGCGACGGTCGCGGACTGCGCCACGGACGCCGGCTTCACCCCAGTGTTCACCAGCCCGGCGGATGCGTTCCCGGCGCAGGCGTTCCGTCCGGTGGCGCCGGACCTCAACCTGCGCGAGTTTCCGATCCAGCCCACGCTGGCGACCGCGCTGCGACTGCGGGTGCTGTCCAGCCAGTGCACCGGCAACCCGCTGTACGCCGGTGAGCAGGACGACGACCCGACCGCGGCCACGGACTGCGCGGCCAACAGCCCGTTCCGTACCCAGGTCCGGATCGCCGAGTTCCAGGCCTTCAGTCGCTAACCGGCTCGCTCGCCCCGGGGTACCGGTGAGGGTCACCGGTATCCCGGGCCGGGCGGTCAGTCCGCCGGTTGCGGGTCCTCGGCGACCTCGCGGCCGGGATCGTCGAGGACGGCGAGCAGCAAGCCGCCGATCATGGCCATGTTCTTGTGGAACTGGATGCGCTGCTGGGCGCGGGCGGCCGGGTCCTGGTGCGTCCAGTACGAGTGGCCGGCCAGCGTCGTCGGCACCATCGAGCCCACCAGCGCCGCGGCGGCGAGCCTGGGAAACCGGCCGAGCGCGAGGGCGGTGCCGGCCACGATCATCGTCGCCGCGTTGGCCCGCACCAGCAGCTCGTCGTCCTCGGGCAGCGGCGCGACCCGGCGCATCGACGCCAGCAGCGGGCCGGCGGTGCCCACCCGCCCACCGGGTGTCCGGAACGCGTCCGCGCCCAGCAAGGCGTAGGTCGACCCGGTCAGCACCCGAGCGACGCTCCGCACGCCACGAGCCGTCACACCCATGTCCCACCTCCACGCAGCCGGTACGAGCGTCCCCCGCGCGAGCCTCACGGTAGGTCCTCGCCGGATCGACCCGGCACCCGGGCGCCCAGCCGCCGGCGGCCGGGACCGGATGCCTATCCCGGCGCGGCGGACCCCGCGTCGAGCGGCCACGCGGTCAGCCGGCCGCCACCGAGCACGGCGGCCGAGCGGACCACGCGGTGCGGGAGCCGGAGCGCGAGCCACCGGCCGTCCCCGGTCCACGCCTCCACCACCCCGCGGTCGACGACCACGCGCAGGCGGTCGGAGCGGGTCGGCACCCGGGCCGCCCCGGCCGCAATCCCGGCGGGCGCCCGAACGATGTCGAGCGCGGGGTCCAGCCGGAGCCTGGCACCCGGCCGCAGCTCCACCTCGAGATCCGCGACGCCGTCGAGCTCGCACCGGCCGCCGTGAACCGGCAGCGGCGGCCCGCGTAGCGTGTCGATGTCGGGGTGCGGCGCCACCGACACGCCGCCGTCCGGGCCGGCGGACAGCAGCACCGGCAGGCTGAGCATCCCGGCCCAGCCCGGCGGGTCCGGCGCCGCCGAGCGCAGCCAGGCCGTGCCGGCAAGCCGACCGGCCCGGTCCCGGTACGTCGTCAGCGCGTAGGCCGACCCGCCGTACCCGACCGTCCGCCAGGGCTCTGGCCGGAACCGACCGTCCACTTCGGACCCGCGGCCGGCGACCACCCGGTCGAGCCGGCCGGCGTCCCAGACCGAGACGATCAGCGCCGGCCCGTCGAGGTCGACGTACTGCGGGCACTCCCAGATGTCGCCAAGGCCGCCGGCGGCGGCCAGCACGCCGTCGGCCAGCCACGAGCGCAGGTCTCGGCTCCGGTACGCCAGCACCGCGCCGCCGCGGCCGCGCAGCCCGGCGCCGACGACCATCCGCCACTCCCCCGGCCGGCCCCACACGTACGGGTCCCGGAACGCGACGACTTCCGGGTCGCCCGGCGCCCGCAGCACCACGCCGTCCTTGCGCCATCGGACCAGCCCGGCGTCCAGAGGCCGGGCCAGCGCGATCCGGCCGCGGTCGAGGTCCTCGCCGGCGACGCTCGTGTAGACCAGCACCGGCCCGCCGACGTCGCGCACGGCCGAGCCGGACCAGACGCCGTCGTCGCCCTCCCCGGGCTCCAGCGCGGCCGGCAGCTGCCGCCAGCGGACCAGGTCGTCGCCGACCAGGTGCGCCCACCGGCAGGCCGGCTGCCAGCGGGTCCCGTCCGGCACCGACTGGAAGAACAGGTGATACCGCCCGTCGTGGACCAGCCCGCCGACCGGGTCGTTGAGCCAGCCGATCTCCGGCGTCACATGGACCCGCGGCCTCGCCTCCACGGGCCCAGTGTGTAACTCGGGGCGTCGCCCGCGCCGCCGGCGAGTTCAGCGCCACGCCCTAGGTTCCCAGGATGGACACCGAGGCTCTGCGCTGGTTCCAGCAGGTCGCCGACGGCGTGACGGTGACCGAGGTCGGCGACCTGGAGATGGTCAGCCAGCCGGCGGTCTCGCGGGCGCTGGCCCGACTGGAGAAGCAGGTCGGTACGCCGCTGCTGCACCGCACCGGCCGCACCCTGCGGATGACGCAGGCGGGATCGGCGTTCAAGCGGCACGTGGACGCGTTGCTGCACGAGCTGGACGACGGGCTGGCCGCCGTGGCCCAGCTGGCCGACCCGGACTCGGGCACGGTGGCCCTGGCGTTCCAGCACTCGCTCGGCACCTGGCTGGTGCCAGACCTGATCCGGTCGATGCACCTCGACCGGCCGGGCGTCCAGTTCGCGCTGACCCAGGTCACCGACGAGCCCACCGGCGGGACCGAGGCGGACCTGCTGCTCGGCTCGCGGGCACCAGGGCCGGGACACCGCTCCCACCCGCTCACCTCCGAGCCGCTGCGGCTGGTCACGGCGACCGAGCACCGGCTGCGCCGCCGGCGGCGCATCTCGCTCCGCGACGTGGCCGGCGAGCCGTTCGTGGGGCTGCGCGCGACCTCGGCGCTGCGCGCGCAGACCGACGAGCTGTGCGCGCGCGCCGGGTTCATGCCCGACGTCGTCTTCGAGGGCGACGACCTGTCCACCGTCCGCGGCCTCGTCGCAGCCGGGTTGGGGATAGCGGTGGTGCCGGCCCCGCGGGCCGGCACGCCGGAGGCCTCCGGCGACGCGCTGCACCACTGCGCCATCGACGATCCGGCCGCGGTCCGCGAGATCAGGCTGTCGTGGCCGTCGGACCGGCGGCTGACCGCGGTGACCGAGGCGTTCCGGGACCACGTGGTGGCCAGGGCGGTGACCGGCCGGATCCCGCGGGTCGGCGACGGCCTCGACTGAGCCGGATTTCCACCTATGCCGATGCCGAATGGATCGGCGGACTAATCGGCATTGGACGCATGGGTGTCCGGCGACGGATGCTGGGACACGTGAACCGCACCCGGCACATCGCTATGGTCGCCCACGACAACAAGAAGCAGGAGATGCTGTCCTGGGCGGACTTCAACCGGCTCACCCTGTCCCAGCACAGGCTGTACGCGACCGGGACCACCGGCACGCTCCTGGAGTACGAGATCGGACTGCCGGTGCACCGCTTCCTGAGCGGCCCCGTCGGCGGCGACCAGCAGATCGGCGCCAAGATCGCCGAGGGCGAGATCGACATGCTGATCTTCTTCTGGGACCCGCTCGAGCCGCAGCCGCACGACCCCGACGTCAAGGCGCTGCTCCGGCTGGCGGCGGTCTGGAACGTGCCGGTTGCGACCAACCTGGCCACGGCGGACCTGATCGTGTCCTCGCCGCTGTTCGACAACGGCTACCGCGGCCTCCGGCCCGAGATCGCCCCCCGCCCCGCGGCCGTCCCTGCCCCGGCCTAGCCTCCGCCCGCCCCGGCCGGCGGGCCGGCGACCGGCGGCCGGTGAGCAGACGGACCGGCCCCAGCCTCCGCCGGCCGCGGCCGACCCCGGCCGGTGAGCAGACGGACCGGCCCCAGCCTCCGCCGGCCGCGGCCGACCCCGGCCGGTGAGCAGACGGACCGACCGGCCGGCGGCTCCCCGTGGCAGCCGCCGGCCGGCCAGGTACTTCGTCAGGCCGCGACGAGCTCCGGGCTGAGGGCCGGCACCGGCGCGGTCTCGCGGGTGCCGCGCAGCGCCAGCCAGGCCGCCACCGCGCCGAGCGCGACCAGCGCCGCCGAGACGACCAGCCCGAGCCGGTACCCGGACAGGAACGCGTCCAGCTGCGGCGACCCGGCCCGCAGCACCGACGACTGCCGGGCGGTGAGGATCGCGCCGATCACGGTGATCCCGAGCAGCCCGGCCACCTCCCGGGAGGCGTTGAACAGGCCAGAGGCCACGCCGGCCTGGGCCGGCGGCATGACGCCGAGCACGGTCGCGGTCAGCGGCGTGGTCAGCCCGCCGCCGATGCCGATCACGATGAACGTCGGCATCAGCGCGCCGTACCCGGCGTCCGCCCCGACCAGCGCCGTGCCGGCGATGCCGATCGCCATCAGCACCATGCCCGCGGTCACCGACCGGTGCGCCCCGATCGCCCTGGCCACCCGCTCCGACAGCACCGAGCCGGCCACCAGGCACAGCGCCATCGGCAGGAACGCCAGCCCGGCCTCGGTGGGCGAGAACCGCAGCACGTCCTGCAGGTAGAGCGACGTGAAGAAGTAGATGCCGAACAGTCCGAAGGCCCACAGCATCAGCGCCGCGATCCCGCCGGAGAACACCCGCTCCCGGAACAGCGAGATTGCGACCATCGGGTCGGTCGCCCGCTGCTCGATCGCGACGAACGCGGCTCCGCCGGCAGCGGCGACCGCGAACGCGGCCAGGATCGACGGCGAGGTCCAGCCGTGCCCGCTGCCCTCGATCAGGGCCCAGGTCAGCGTCGTGAGCGCGACCGCGGACACGACCAGGCCGGGGACGTCCAGCCCGCGGCGCGCGGTCTGCCTGGACTCGCTGATCGCCCACGCGCCGAGCGCCATCGTGGCCAGTCCGATCGGCACGTTGATCTCGAAGATCCACGGCCACGAGGCGTGCTGCGAGAGCAGGCCACCCAGCAGCGGTCCGACCGCGAGCGCGAGACCGCCGACGCCGGCCCAGATGCCGACCGCCGCCGTCCGCTCGCGCGGGTCCGGGTAGGCGTGGCTGATGATCGCCAGCGTCGTCGGCGTGACGAGCGCCGCGCCGAGGCCCTGCACGGCCCGGGCGGCGATCAGCACCTCGACCGACCCGGCCAGGCCGGCCACGAACGAGGCCGCGGTGAACACCGCCAGCCCGGCCAGGAACAGGCGACGCCTTCCGTACGCGTCGGCGAACCGGCCGCCGGCCAGCAGCAGGCCGGCGAACACCAGGATGTAGCCGCTGACGACCCACTCCAGGCCGGACGTCGACAGGTGCAGGTCCCGCTGGATGGCCGGGATCGCGACGTTGACGATGTTGTTGTCCAGGTAGGTCATGAACGTCGCCAACGCGACGGCGAGCAACGCCCACGGGCGCCGGGTGATGGGCATGACTTGCTCCTCGCTCTACGGCATACATGTACGTCGTACATCTACGCTGTATAGGCGACACCATACGGTGTACAGTTGTCAAGCGTGAGCGCGAAGACGAAGGCGGCGACCCGACCGGTGGCCCGGCCGGCACTGTCCCGCGAGGTGGTCGCGGACCGCGCCGTCGAGCTGGCCGACATCGAGGGCCTCGAGGCGGTGACGGTCCGCCGGCTCGCGACCGAGCTCGGCGTCACGCCGATGGCGCTCTACTGGCACTTCAGGACCAAGGAGGAGCTGCTCGCCGGCCTCGGCGACCGGGTGCTCGACTCGGTCCGGGTGCCGGAGGCGACCGGCGACTGGGCAGCCGACCTGCGGACCGCGCTGGTCGCCCTGATAGCCGCGATGCGCCCGCACCCGCAGCTGGCCGATCTGGTGGCCGAGCGCATGCTGCAGCACCCGCACGGCCGCGACCTGACCGAGATCGCCCTGGGCACGCTGGCCGACGCGGGCTTCGCCCCGGCACCGGCCAGCTACCTGGCGATGCTCGCGCTGCGTACCGCCATCGCTCTGGTCACCGGCGACCAGGTGGACGACAGCGGGATGACCGCCGAGGAGCGCGAGGAGCAGCAGCGGCGCAAGACCGCGATGATCCGGTCACTGCCGCCGAAGCAGTATCCGGCGCTGGTCGCGCACGCCGACGCGATGACCTACTGCAGCGACGTCGACATGTTCTTCGAGCTCGGAGTCGACCACTACATCGCCGGCGTGAAGGGGATGGCCCCGCTGTCACGATGAGCCCGCTGCCAGGGTCCCGGTGGACGGGGCTCGCCGAGGTCACGACGCGACGGTAAGCACCGAGCGGGGTCTGACCCCGGCCTCCGGTGGTCAATACATGGCCGCGCCGCAGGTCAGACCGAAGGCGGGGCGGAGCCGGGTCACCAGGAGTGGCGTGCTCAACGGGGATCGGCCCCGTCCCGGTCGGCGCCGGGACGGAGCCGGGCCGCCGCGGCCGGCGGCGCCGTTGGGCCGCCCTGATCGGGCCGCGGCCGGGACCGTGCCGGCAGCAGCAGGGTGAAGACCGGGGCAGGAGCCGCCCGGCTGAGGACCAGCCGCCCGCCCTCGGCCTCGGCCAGCGCCCGGGCCAGCGCCAGCCCGATGCCGTGCCCGGCGGCACGTCCGGTGCGGCGGCGGAACAGCTCCGCGGCCGGGACGTGGACACCGGCACCCTCGTCGGCCACGTCGACGGCCACCGCGGTGTCGGCCTCCCGCGCGGTCACCGTGACCGTGCCGGCCCCGTGCCGGGTCGCGTTGGCCAGCAGCACGTCGAGGATCTGCCGGGTCGCGGCCGCCGAGGCCCTCGTGTCCGGCAGGCCCGGCGCGACCGACAGCCGCAGCGTCCGGCCGGCTTCCCGCAGCGGCTGTGCCCAGCCCCCGCGCAGCTCGTCCAGCAGCGCCGGCAGGTCGGCGGGGGTCCGGGCGGACGGGGCGTCGCGGGCGAGCGCGAGCAGCTCGTCGATGGTCCGCTCCAGCCGGTCGGCGGTCTCCAGGGCGCCGGCCACGGCCGGGCGGAGATCCTCACCGCCGTCGAGCGCGGTCTCCAGCCGCAGCCGCAGCCCGGTCAGCGGCGTACGCAGCTGGTGCGAGGCGTCGGCGGAGAACGCGCGCTCCCGGCCCACCAGCTCGCCGAGCCGTTCGGCGGTGCGGGTCAGGGCCGCGCCGGCCGCGTCGATCTCCTCGATCCCGGCCGGCGGTGCCTGGACGGTGAAGTCGCCCTCGCCGAGGGTCTGTGCGGCCGCCGCCAGCCGCACCAGCGGGTCGGCCAGCCGGCGGGACTGCCG
>Ga0207700_10002672_pt1 | contig 10270 bp, 6 predicted proteins | sample LARL82metaG_FD_184348 | JGI IMG/M metagenome (GOLD analysis project Ga0207700, IMG submission 184348) | Corn, switchgrass and miscanthus rhizosphere microbial communities from Kellogg Biological Station, Michigan, USA - LAR L8-2 metaG... | ecosystem: Host-associated > Plants > Roots >...
CGCGATCTCCGCGTCCCTCGGCGGCAACGCCTCGATGGCTCGCTCGAGGTGCGCGCTCACGATCGCGGTCGCGCCTCCGAGCTCTTCGAGCGTACGCGCACGCAAGACCGATGATGCGGCGGCACGCTCCGTTTCCCAGACACGCTCCATGACGAGCTGGAGATACGGCGCCTCGATCCTCCCGCTGCGCTGCCCCGGATCGGCGGAGACCTGCGCCAGCACGCTGTCCACGAGGGCGGACTCGATCCCCATCGGGTCCGCCGCGACGACCTCGTTCCACCGGTCGAGTGGTCTGACGATCGCCGCGCGCGCCGAGGAGACATCGAGATGGTCGAGGCGGAGCCGATTCGCGAAGACGCTCGGGATCTGTGTCTCGAAGGCGTCCAGCCGCGCAAGCGCGTCCTCGCGCAACGCGATCAACACGTGCGCCTCAGGCTCCGATATCAGCACGGGCAGCTGCTCGAGCAGGACGCGTTCGTCGTGATAGAGGAAGTACTCCTCGAACTGGTCGAGCACGACGAATGTCTCTCCTTGGACCGTCGGCAGAGCGACGTCGCCCGACCATTCGCCGATGACCACGACGTCCGCTTCCGGGGCGAGCTCTCGCAACCGGGGCGCGACCGCGGCGCGGAGGATCGAGCTCTTGCCGACACCGCTCGGCCCGTGCAGCACCGTCAGCTTCGCGGCGAGGAGGTTCGCCGCGATCACCTCCGTCTCGCGTTCACGGCCGAAGAAGAACAGCGCGTCGAGCTCCGAGTCCTCGAACGGCGCCAGGCCCTTGTATGGACCGAGCGGTGGCGCCGAGACGACGACGCTCATGCGATCGCCTCGGTAACGGCCTCCACGTACCGGCCGAGAGCGCCGATGTACTCGTCGAGCTGCAACTCGAGCAGATCGACGTCGCGCGCACGCCAGAGCTGCTGCTCGAGCGGACGCGCTTCGGGCAGAACGGCCCACGAGCGATACGCGAGCGGCTCGCCCGCACAGACCCGGTCGAGCACGAGGCGGAGGCTCCACTCATGGACGCCATAGCCGAGGAAGAGGAAATGGCTTCGCCGCAACTTCGCTGCGAGCGCAATCGGAATCGCAGCGCCGACGTCGCGGCGCGCGAGATAACCGATGTAGTCGTCCTCGGTCACGACGAAGCTCTCGTGCTCACCGTCCTCCAACCCTCCGCGCAGCCTCAGGACGACCGTGCGCCGTTCGAGCGAGAGCTCGGTCGCATACGTGTTCGGTCGGTCGATGATGTGCGTCTCGCCATTCGGCTCGCGGTGGCAGAAACGCCCCCGGTCGCGCCCCGACGCGAGGTACGAGACGACGTCGAACTCCTCGCCTTCGTCCAGCAGCGCCTGCTCGAGCGCGACGTCGTACCCCGTCGTCACGAGGAGCTGGTGCGGCAGGCCGCGAGCACGCAGGCGTCGCGGCAGCGAGGCGAAGAAACGATGGGCGCTCGTCGGAACGGCCGCCGACTCGAGCAGCGTGTGCAGCTCGTCGTACAACCGGCCCGGTCCCTTCGTAACGGCGACGAACTGGGCAACGCGCGTGAGCTCGGCGCCATCGGCGTACTCGAAGCGTCGCGCCAGCTCCTCGGTGAGCGCTCCGACGTCGATGCCGAGCACCGGCACCAGCCGTCCCGCGAGCATGGCCTCCGCGACCTCGGCGAAATGGTCGTCGTCCGCGCTCGCGAGAACGAGCCGCGCCCGCGGAAGCTCGTCGTTGAGGATCTGCCGCTGCAGCTCGCGCAGCTGCGGGCTTGGCTCAAAGCCCTGCTCGAGCAACGCGGCCCTCGCATCCTGATAGGCGCGGCCCGCGTCCGCGCGCCGGCCGGAGTAGTACAACGCCCGCATGAGGTGGCCCCACAGACGCTCGCGGAGCGGGTACCTGGCTACGAGGCTCTGCAGCTCCGGGACGACGTCCGCGTAGCGCTCGCACCCGATGTCGGCGTCGATGCGCTCTTCGAACGTCGCGAGGCGCAGCTCCTCGAGCCGGTCGATCTCGCGCTCGGCGAAAGGCTCGAAGCGGAACTCCGGGAGCGGGTCGCCGCGCCAGAGCGCGAGCGCCTCGCGGAGCCGTGCGGCGCGCTCCTCTCCCTCGAGCTCCCGCGCCGCGACCGCCAGCTGCTCGAAGCGGGCGAGATCGATCGTCTCCGGGTCGACGGCGAGACGGTAGCCGGGGTGTTGGGTCAGCAGGAGGTCGGGACCCAGCACGCGGCGGAGCGCCGAGATCGCGTTGTGGAGCGACGTCGTCGCCGTGCGCGGAGGCTGCTCGCCCCACAGCGAGTCGATGAGGAAGTCGGTGGACACGACCTCGTTCACGCGCAGGAGCAGCAGCGCCAGCACGGCCCGCTGGCGCTGCCCCCCGAGGGCGACCGGCTCGCCGTTCGCTGCGAGAACCTCGAGCGGGCCCAGGATCCGAAACTCGGGCACACACGGTTTCTAGCGGGTTCCGCGGCGGATTACGAGACGTATTCCCACCGTCACTTGCCGGTCGACGACACGCCGGGGACGATGATCTGCGGCTTGTGCCCGTCGCAGTCGAGCCCGACCTTGGCGAGGATGAGGCACTTCTGGATTCGTACGTCGTTCTGCGCGGCGAGCTTCGCGTTCACGATCTGCGCCTCGATGACCTTCCGCTGAGCCTTCGCCGACTGGATCGCCGTGCCGCGGTTCAGCGCTCGTAGTCGCGCGGCTTGGCGCTCTCGTGTGAGCTGCGCGTCGAGTTGCTTGAGCTTCTCGTGCTCGTCGGAGAGCGCCTTGTCGCGGGGATAGACGCTGAGGATCTGGAAGTACATCGGCGGACACCCGGGCGTCGTCCCTGCCCCGGTGAGGCTGGGCTGGACGCCGCAGAAGTAGTCGCCGCCGAGGTTGAGGCCGAGGTACTTGGTGAACATCGCGCCGATGTGCTCGCCATAGCCGATGCTCACCGGCTCGCTCGTCGGCGTACTCTTGACCGTCGGGTCGGATCCATAGGCGAGCTGCTGCCACGTCCACGCACTCGAACCGTCGTGGACCACCTGCTTCATCGTGTCGCCGTGCGTCTCGGCGAGGAAGCGATACCAGCCCGTCCGCTTAGGGCCGATGCCGGTGTGGACGGCAAAGCCGAGATCTCCGTACGACGAGCTCTGCAGCCCGTACTTCGTGTACCAGTCGCAGGCTTTGCCGTTCGCGGTGTTGAACCTGAACTTCAGGACGCCCTCGACCCAGACCGCGGTCTGTGCCTTCGTAAACGCGAGCACGCGCTCCGGCGCAAAGCGGGTGTGGTTCTCCGTCGTCGTCATGTTGTAGATCTGGTCGCCCGTCGGGATGAGGACGAGCTCGTCTGTGCTCCCGATGCTGACGTTCTGTCCGGGGTCGATGGCGCGGACGAACTCGTGGCCGCGGTCGGCGCTCGTGTAGACGCAGCCGAACTGGTCGCCGGCGATCGTCACGCCCCTCCCGCCGCCGCATCCCGCCGCCGCGAAGACGGTAACGAGCGCCGCCAACGCGGCTGCGGCGCCCCGAAGTCGCTTGTCACGAAGCATGACTCGTCCTTTCTGTCGGTGAGCAGTGCGTGCGCACAGTCGCGCTCACCGCTAACTCACTGCTAACGCGCCGCTAATCGCAGCGGGCGTTAGCGCGCCGTTTGTGGACGAGTAGTCCGCCGTGAGCGGCGCCTCCGAGGCTCGAGCCGCATGCCCAACGCACCGGCTCGAGCGAAGGAGGTGACACAGATGTCGAACACGCAGACCGTACGGCGCGCCACCGCCGCAGCGTTGACGATCGTCGCGCTCGCGGCCGCCTACCCGGCGGCGAGCTTCGCCGGCGGAGGCGGAGGCGGACCCCAGCCGACGGCGCCGACCACGCAGAAGTAGTGGGCTCGCGACCCACGAGGCACCGAGCGGAGAGCCCACACGGCTCTCCGCTCGCGTCAGGCGACCGCGAGCTCGGCGAGGAGCGCCCGCGCTCGCCGTGCCGCGACCTCGTTCTCCTTCCGATCCAATAGGCGGATCGCCGTCTCGACGGCGCCCGCTGCCTCCTCGGATCGGCGGCCGAGCCGCAGCACCTCGGCGAGATCGAGCAGGACGCGCGCGTGCAGGTTGATCGCGTCCGTTCGCCTCGCGAGCTTGACGGCCTCACGCGCGAGCGTCTCACCCTCCGCGACTCCGACGGTCCTGGCCAACAACTTCGCGCGGACGGCGTGCCACGAGAGCTGCGCGTCGATGTCGTGCGCCGAGGCATTCTCCTCCGCGATCCGCGTCCAGCGGTCGGCCTCTCCGTGCTCGCCCTGCGCGTACAGCGTGTCGCCGAGCTGCGCCGCCTGCGAGGCAAGATGCACCCGGTCTCCCATCACCTCGAAGGCGGCACAGCTTTCCCGCAAGATGCGCTCGGCCGCGGCCGGATCGCCGGCAAGCGTGGCGATCTCGGCGCTCACCGGTGCGAGGGTCGTGAACCGCGAACCCGCCAGGCCCAGCTCGTCGTAGAGGCCCGAGGCACGCTCCGCGAGAGCGCAGCCATCCTCCGTGCGACCTTGCATCGCCGAGAGCCCCCCGAGGTACACGAAGAGATTCGCTTCACCCAGGCGGTCTGCAGTTTCGAGAAGCTCGTCGCACCGCGTGATCGCAGCGCCGACGGGGGTCGGCCCATAGAACAACGCCGTCGGAATCTGTTGAGTCGACGGCGGCCAGCCCGAGCGAATCGAGCATTCGCGTGCACGTTCCGCGGCCTCCAGCGAGGGCTCGTATCGGCACCGCAGTCCGCCCTCGACGTACGAGACAAGCGCCCATGCGCGTCCGAGCGAGCGGTCGTCACCCGCCTCCTCGAACACGGTGACCGCCTCGGCCGCGAGCTCGAGCAATTCGTCGGCCGCACCGTCCTCGCCGTGGAAGAGACGCAGGTTCGCACGCTCGAGCAGCGCCCGCAGCTCCGCCACCCGGTCGCCACGCGCCCCGGCGGACGCGACCGCCTCGGAGAGGACGTCGTCGGCGCGGCTCGGATCGCCGGCCGCCCACACGGCGACGCCGAGCTCGGACAGGAGAGGCGCCCGCGTCGGGTGGGTCTCGGGGAGCAGCGCTGTCGCCCGCCCGAGCAGGTTCTCGGTCGCAGGGGCGTCGGCACGCTTCCATGCCCGGATCCCGGCCCGGCCGAGGCAGGCCGCGGCCGCCTGCGCAAGCTCGCGCACGTGATCGTCGACCTGCGCGATCTCCGTCCGATACCGGAACGCCTGCTCCAGGTGATAGCCGACGAGCTCGTCGGGACGGTCGCGCCGCTCGCCCGCCTCGGCCGCCCGCTCGTGCAGCTCGGCGCGCTGCGCCTTGGTGAGGCCGCGGTAGGCGACGTCGCGGACGAGGACGTGATGGAAGGCGAAGCCGCCGTCCACCGCATGGATGAGCCCCTTGCGTCCGAGCGCGTGCAGGTCTGCGTCGGCGACCGGTCCGAGATCCTCCGCCTCGGCGCGCGCGAAGCGGCGCCCCAGGACGGACACCCGCCGCAGCAGGTGAAGCTGGCCCCACTCCAGCCGGTCGAGCCGGCTCGCGATGAGCGCCTCCACCGTCGGCGGCGCCCGGTCGAGTGCGACGTCGGGCGCCTCGGCAGCCAGCGCGTGCAGCTGCTCGGCGAAGAGCGGATTGCCGGCGGCCCGCTCGACGATGTGACGACCCACTCGCTCGTCCACCGGGCCGGCGGCGAGGTGCTCGACGAACACCCCGATCACGTCGTCGGGCAGCGGCTCGAGCTCGAGCACGAACCCACTCGAACCGGGTCCACCCCATGCCGCGCGCGCCTCCAGCAGCTCGGGCCGCGCCGCGCAGAGGACGAGGATCGGCGCGTCCGTCCATCCGCCGAGGTACTCGACCAGGTCGAGCAGCGTCGGCTCCGCCCAGTGGAGGTCGTCGAAGACGACCACGAGCGGAAGCTCGCGCGAGACCGCCTCGAGCAGGCGCCGAACCGCCCAGAAGGCTTCGCCGATGGCAGCAGGTGCCTCCGCCATGCCGACGAGCTCGGCCACGCGCCGAGCGACTTCCTCCGCATCCTCGACCCCTGCCAGGGCCGAGACGATGCCCGCCTCCGACGCCTCCGGCACGGCCTGCCGCACGATCTCCGTCAACGGCAGGTACGTCGCGCCCGCACCGTACGGGACGCAGCGTCCGACGAGCACGCGTCCCTCGTCGCCGACAGATGCGACGAGCTCGCGCAGGAGACGGCTCTTGCCGATTCCGGCGTCGCCGACGACGGTCACGACGTTGCTCGAGTGATCGCGGCAGACGCGTCGAAACGCCGCGAGCAGACGCCGCAGCTCCGGCTCACGCCCGATGAACGGAACGTCGAGCCGGCGGGCGACGCCAGCCTCACCGGTGAGCCCGAGCAGCACCCATGCGTCCGGTCGGAGCTCCTCCACCCGCACAGCGCCGCGCACGAGCCGCCACGTCTCGTCCCCGAGCACGATCTCGCCTGGGCCCGCCCGTTCCTGCAGCTTCGCCGCGCGGTTGACCGCGACCCCGATGACGGTCGGGCCGGTTCCCGGCTCGGCGACGACGACCTCGCCGGTGTTCACCGCGATGCGCACCGGGAGCCCCTCGGCCAGACGCGCGACCACCTCGCGTGCCTCGACCGCAGCGCGGACCGCGCGCCACGCGTCGTCCTCGTGCAGCTCGGCAACGCCGAAGAGCGCCATCACCGCGTCGCCGACGAACTTTTCGACCACGCCGCCGTGCGCCTCGACCGCGGCGCGGACGGCGGCGAAGTAGGACGAGATGGTTCGAGCGTACGCCTCCGCGTCGAGCGCCGACGCGAGCTCGGTCGAGTCGACGACCTCGCAGAACAGGATCGTGACGGTTCGGCGTGAACCGGCAGCCTGCTCGACGTCGGCGGCCGCCACGGCGCGCAGCGCGGGGTCCTGGCGGAGGATCGCCTGCTCGAGCGTGCGCAACTCCTCGCTCGGCTCGAGCCCGACCTCGTCGCGCAGGATCCGACGCGCCTCCTGGTACGCGTCGAGCGCTTCCTGCTCCCGGCCGGTCCGGTACAGCGCGAGCATGAGCTGGCGGCGCGGCCGCACGCGGAGCGGATTCGCCGCGACAAGCCGCTCGAGCTCGGCGACCAGCTCGTCGTGGAGGCCGAGCTCCAGCTCCGCCTCCACCCGCTCCTCGGTCGCCGCCAGGCGTCGCTCGGCGAGACGTCCGATCTCCACCTGCGCGAAGTCCTCTTGCGCGAGGTCCTCGAGCGGGTCGCCGCGCCACAGTGCGAGCGCAGCGCGCAGGAGCTCGGCGCGCTGCCTGCCGCTGGAAGCCGTCCCTTCCGAGACGAGGCGATCGAACCGCGCGAGGTCGAAGCGTTCCGGATCGACGCGCAGCACGTACCCGCGCGGCTCGAGGCGGAGGCGCTCGGCACCGACCGCTTTCCTGAGACGGGAGACGTAGTTCTGTAGCGATGCCATTGCGGTGCGCGCCGGCTCCGGGCCCCAAAGCTCGTCGACGATGCGCTCAGCCGACACGGGCTCGTTCGCGTGGAGAAGCAGATATGCGAGCAGCGCACGCGTGAGCCGCCGCTCGATCGGCACCGGCCTGCCCTCCTCGACCACCTCCAGCGGACCGAGGATCCGAAACTCCATCCACGGGTTGTACCACCGGGTTGGCCCGGGATTAGGCGCGCCCGCAACAGTCGGGCCGTGCAAGACGCCGATCGGCTCATACGCGAGGTGCAGCGCTACCTGCGCGCCGTGGAGGCGTTCCGTGCGGAGGGGCACGAGCCGAGCTGGCGCTCCGAACAGCCGGCCCCGGCCGGAACGCCGTCTCCCCGGCGTCTCCTCTCCGGCTCGACTACGGCGCTCGGACGGTTGGACCCCGGTTAGCCCTCGCCATCAGCCTCCTCTCGACCTCCACACGAAAGGAAGGACAGCATGACCAGGCTCCTCCAGCTCGGCCTCGCGACGCTCGCGGCAGTCGCTGCAGCGCTCGTCGCCGGGGTCGCGCCGAGCGGCGCGGTGAGCGCAGGCAACAGCGTCACGTATCAGGATTCGACCGGCGAGGACCCGGCGTCACTCGACGTCCAGCAGATCGTCGTCTCGAACGACGACGCAGGGCTCGTCACGTTCGAGATCCACCTCGGCAACGCCGCCGCCTTCGGCGGCAAGAACGCCGTGACGATCTTCATCGACACGACGAGCAATGCGAACGACGGTGCCGGCCCGGCGTTCATGGGCGCCGAGCTTCTCCTCGTTGTCTCCGACAACGCCGTCGACCTCGGCCGCTGGGACGGCTCGAAGTTCGACTTCTCCGGCGGATCGCCCTCCTCTCTGACGTATTCGTTCTCGGCCGGCGTCATGACCGTGCGCGTGAACGCGAACGACCTCGGCCTGACGAGCTTCAACTTCCTGGTCGTCACGGTCAGCGACTACTCGAGCGACAACCCCGCCGTCGACCTTGCGCCCGACTCCGGGCACGGCGCCTACGCCTACCAGGTGAAGATCTCGCCGCCCATGACGACGACCGCGCCGCACGTGGTGACAACGGCGGCAAAGGCGAAGACGCCCAAGTGCAAGAAGGGCCACAAGAGCACGAAGGCCCACAAGTGCCACAGATAGGAAGGAGCTCGACCATGAGCAAGAACGCGAGCGATGAAGGGAGCGGTCAGCGATGAGATCGTTTGCAATCGTTCTCGCCGCGGTCGTGGCGTCCGTCTCGGCGTTCCTCGCTCCCGGCGCGGCGGCCGGGACGGGTCCGCTGCTGATCACGTCGAGCACGACGCTCACCGAAGATCAGTACGGCCCCATCACGATCGCCGCTTCCGGGGTCACGCTCGACTGCGCAGGTCATCGCGTCGTCGGGCCGGGCTTCGCCGGGATCTATCTAGGCCCGGTCAGCTCGGTCACCGTGAAGAACTGCCAGGTGAGCGGATTCCGCTTCGGCTATTACCTAACGGCGACAAGCAGCAACATGCTGGTCTCGGATGTCGCCGCCGGGAATTCTCAGGACGGGTTCGCACTCGCCTCCGGCTCGACGGCGAACACGCTCTCATCCGACCGGGCCGACGGCAACGGCGAGTCTGGGTTCGTCATCGACTCGTCGTCGTCGAACACGCTCAGCGCTGACACCGCGTCCGGCAACTCCGACAGCGGGTTCGCCTTGCTGAACGGCGCGGCGACGAACGTCGTCAGCGACGACACCTCGACCGGCAACAGCGCGCAGGGGTTCGCCGCATTCTCCGCCGGATCCGGGAACAGGATCAGCACCAGCTCGGCCGCCGACAACGGCGCGGTCGGTTTCGTCGTCCTCTCCAGCGCCAACGTCGTCCTCGACGGCAACCGCGCCAGCCGAAGCTTCTACGCCGGGTTCGCCGTCGGGGAGTCGAGTGGGGCGACGGTCAGCGGGAACACCGCGGAATCGAACCACGCCGGCGGCTTCTACTTCCACGATCTCACCGACAGCTCCGTGACCGCGAACACGGCGACGGGCAACGTCGCCGGCGGCTTCACGCTCGACGGCAGCACGACTCGCGTCACGCTGACGACGAACGTCGCAAGCGGGAACACCGGTCACGGCTTCGCCGCGTTCGGCGTGTCGTTCAACACGTTCGCCGGCAACACGTCGAACCACAACCTCGATAGCGGTTTCGGTCTAACCGACGGGGCCTCGGCCAACCGACTCGACAGCAACACCGCGAGCGCCAACGCCAGCCAGGGTTACGCGCTCTACGGCGCCGGCTCCGAGAACACCCTCACCGGCGACACGGCAACCGGCAACGGCTCCGTCGGGTTCGCGATCGTCGACTCGAACGGAAACGCATTCGACAGCGACATATCGAACGGAAACACGTATGCCGGCTTCGACCTCCTACGCTCGTCCGGCAACACGTTGACCCACGACACCGCGCACGGCAACCCGGTCGACGGGTTCAACCTCGATCAGGCGAAAGGCAACGTCCTCAGCCACGACGAGGCGAGTGGCAACGGCGACGCGTACGGGCTGCTCGCCGGCTCGACGAACAACGTCCTCGTCGCGGACATCGGCAGCAACAACGGCGTCCACGGGTTCGCCGTCTACCTCGGAGCCACGGGAAACACGATCTCGAACAGCGTCGCCCACGCCAACGGCGCGGTCGACGCCTACGACGAGAACCCCGCCGGAACGAACGCGTGGACAGGCGACCGCTTCGGCAGCACGAGCTTCGCCTAGAGCGAGACAGCGAAGGGGCCCTCACGGGCCTCTTCGCTATTCCTCGGAGTCTTCGGTCGCCGCCGGCTCGTCCGGCGGCACGGTGATCTTCTCGGGAGTGACCTCGCCCGGAATGAAGGTGATGTC
>Ga0207700_10002678_pt1 | contig 10261 bp, 10 predicted proteins | sample LARL82metaG_FD_184348 | JGI IMG/M metagenome (GOLD analysis project Ga0207700, IMG submission 184348) | Corn, switchgrass and miscanthus rhizosphere microbial communities from Kellogg Biological Station, Michigan, USA - LAR L8-2 metaG... | ecosystem: Host-associated > Plants > Roots >...
GGAGGGGCAAGTCGCCTCACTCCCCGAGGACTTCGATGCTTCGAGGCTTTGCCGCAATAGCGGCGAGAAGCTAAGGACACTGCTGGGCGCGGTTAGAGGACAGCTGCGACATCGCAGTCGCAAATAGGCTCCGCCACATTGACAGTCCACGATATCCCGAACATAATGTCGACGGCTTTTGGGCGCGGCTCTCCGCTGCCGTGCATTCCCGGTTAACCTCTCACAAAACTACAACTGTACGATCAGGAGGACACCCCATGCACCCACTTCGATTTCCCGCACCCAAGGTTTATGGCTTACTTGTCTTGCTCGGTGCGCTTTCCGGAGCCGCGGCCGGCAAAACACTCTGCGTCAACCCCGCCGGCTCAAACGGCTGTTTCGCAAAGATCCAAGCTGCGGTGGACGCTGCGGCAAACAATGATGTGATCCACGTTGAAGCCGGCACCTACGCGGAAGGAGTGGTCGTCGGCAAGCCGCTTTCGCTGATTGGATCCGGGGCTGACCAGACCACGATTGATGCGACGAATCTTCCAAATGGAGTCTTGCTGGACGGCCTGAACAATCCCGGCCTGCACAACGTGACGGTAGCCCGCTTCACGATAAAGAATGCCCTGTATGAAGGAGTAGTGCTGCTGAATACTTCGGACGCCACGGTCCGCGACAATCACATTCAGCACAACGACACCATCCCGCACACCTTTGGGTCGGGTCCGGCATGCAAGGGCCAGCCTGCGTATGAAACAGACGAGAGCGGGGATTGTGGCGGTGGACTGCACCTGATTGGCGCGGTGAGCTCGGTCATTTCCGGGAACACCATCGTGGACAATGCGGATGGCATTCTGATCAGCGACGAGACGCGTGAAAGTCGCGACAACCTGATCACGCGCAATATCGTCACTGACAATCCGGAGGAGTGCGGCATAGTTCTGGCCTCGCATCCACCGATGGGCTCGGTTCCCCCGCTTTTCGCTCCCCACTATGGCGTGGACTACAACACAATTGGGGAAAATGTGGTCGCAAGAAACGGAGTGAAAGTCGGAGGCGCTGTCGCCGGCATTTTTTCGGACGGACAAGGACCGGGACGCGTATCGCGCAACGTGATCATCCACAACGAGCTCACGCAAAACGGTATTCCTGGAGTCGCCCTGCACACACACGTTGGGCCTGCATTTGGCGCACCGGCGGACAACATGTCCGAGAACCAGATCATCGGCAACTTCATCTCCGGTAACGGTCCGGACGGAGATGACACGGCGACAGCAGGAACAACGGGAATCAACATCAACAGCGGTGGGGGCGGCTCCCCGGTTCGTGGAACCATCATTTCGCAGAATATTATTCGGAACGAGGATGTCGCCATCGCGGTCAATACCCCGGCGGAAGTCGACATCCATGTCAACGATCTGCTTGGCGGCAAGATCGGGATCGACAATGTGTGCGCCCTTGACGGGGCTGCATGCACCGGCACCATCGACGCGAATGAGAATTTTTGGGGATGTCACGCGGGTCCGAACACGAATGGATGCTCCACGACCAGTGGCGCCAATGTCCGCGCCGCCACATGGCTAGAAGCACCCATTACTCACAAGAAGGATCACGATCGCGACTAGCCAGGTAATTCCCACGCTTTAATAGACGGGCGCGCTCTGAACGTAAGCGCGCCCGTCTTTCATTCTCGATTACGACTCCGGCAATGATTCGTCGGGGTTGGTTGAGTCGAACCTAGCGCGAGATGCGCGTGTCGTTGCGCTGATCGTTGACCTTGTATCCCTCTGGGACTCGGAACAAGTGCGCGTCCGGATCCCCGAGAGTGATCTCGGTAATGGTGAAGGTTTGCTTGCCAAACTCGGGACTGGTGCGGATGGAAAGAAGATTGATCCCCAGCCGGTCCGAATGCCAGTATTCCCGCATATTGGTCACCGGCTGATCGTTGCCCCAGGTTCCGACATTGTAGATACTGCTTTCCCGCGAGCCCACGGTATCGACGCCTGCGATGTTCCGGCTACCGAGATCCTCCCACACGATATTTCCTTCGCCGTCGGGCATAGGGCCGGAGTGGCCCTTGGGTGGATTCGCGGCGGCAAGATTCCGGGCAAAGTCCCAGACCAACAGATCGCAGACGTGTTTCTCGGTGCTGCAGTTGTATAGTGTGTGCTGCTTCGGATCTTCAATCTGAATCCAGTTCATCGTGGATTTAACATTGCCGCCCTTGGGGATGAGGTACCAGCGCTCCTGGTAAAGACGGCCTTGCGCATCTCGGGCAATGCGGCGTTCGTTGACGTAGGTCATCGAGGCGCCATCGGCGGTATATTTCGTGGCTTCAGTCGCCAGCGTCGCCGTGAACGGCACGTTTGGGATCGGCGGAATGACGATGCTCTCCAGAACTTCGCGCACGCCGCCATCTTGCGAAGCCGGTCCTGAACGTCGTATTTCTGGGGTCTGCGCCAAGCAGGCCAGGCTGGTCAACCAGAGAATTCCCGCGGTCGAAGTGCGCATGTTCCCTCCCCGCCCCGGTTTTCAGGATGCTACGTCGAAGCCAGGACCGCGTCAAGACGCTGGTTCGCGAGGCACCGAGCGCGGAACCTCGGAATCCGCAGCTGCAATAAAAAGCGGCGGATGGTCGGAGGTCCATCCACCGCGCTCAGGAGGTATGAGTGATGATCGCTACTGCGCTACGTTAACTGGCCGCGGAGAGAAAAGAGAGAGTACGAGAGTACTCTGCGGAGGTATTTGCACCGACGCCGTTCCTGATTTGAGAGTGTCCTGATTTGGAAGGCCACTAAGTTCTTCCTCATTACTGCCTGATTACTTCTTCGGCAGGGCCAGCACCCGGGCGGAAATCGCGCCATTCTTCAGTGTGCCCCCAATAATTAGCGGGCCGAGGGGGGTGCTCAAGATTCCGCGACCGTCAAATCGGACATCGTACGTGTCTTCTGTAATAGTCTCCCAGCGGCTGCCATGCACTTCGAAGGCAAAGGTGACCGGAGAGATTTCGGCGATTTTGCCGTCCGCACCCAGGCCTTTGAAGTTGTGCGGGTTGGTGGTACCACCCGAGAACAGAATTCGATGGTCCCGCTCACCCGCTCCGGCGATGATGCCGAAACGCCCCGGCCCGGGGTGCGCTGGGAGCTTGCTCCATTCAATCTTGTTGGGATCCTTGTGGTCGATCTTGCCCATCCAACACTCGTCGGAGGCAACGTAAGGCGGGCTATCGGATGTGTTCTTCTTCGCGCCATCGACGTAGACAATCGCGTCGTCGGCAAGGGTCCCGGCGTGGCCGTAGACGGGGGTACCGGGAAGCGGAGTTGCCTGGCTCCAGACATTCTTCTCAGCGTCATAGACCTGCACGTTATTCACGGGACCGTTTTTCGACCGGCCGCCGACGAGATAAATATAGCGATCGTGGTTCACGCCAATCACGGCGCTGTCGACGGGCACAGGGATATCTTCCGCGCGATACCAGCGGTGGTCTTCCGGCACATAAGAGTTGACGTCGCCGACGGTCATTTCAGTTCCCTGCGCGTCGACAACATAACCGCCAAACAAAAAAATCTGTCCTCTTGCGGCAATCGCAGAGGCGCCCAACCGTCCGGCCACGCCGGGGACCGGGCGGCCTTCGGTCCATTTTCCAGTGGTGAGGCGCAGGACATAGACCTTGTTGGTGATGTCGTCCCATGTTTTCTTGGTGCCAACTCCCATGAAGGAGTAAACCTCGAGGCCATTTTTAAGCGACGCAACCGCATTGTTGGATACCGCGTCAGGCATGGGAGGAATCTTCGGTTGATCGGCCGCCAGCAGAAACACGGCGAACAGAACCGGGATCAGAAGGAGAGGCAATTTATTCATTGGTGAGATATTACGTCTTCAGCCATGTGGCGTCCAAGCGGGGAGTCGGCGGTTCAAGTGAGTCTTGAATCTCCCGCAGGTCAGTCCGACGGATCGAGCAGGGCAACCGGAATGTTGTGCTATCGTCTTCAGGTATTCCATAGGAGCGATCATGCCGGCTGCTGACAGGAGACTCCTTGACCTATCCGCCACGGACACGGTCGCTTCCATCGTCACTCAGATTAAAGGTCAACCCAGCCCCTTAGTCATTCTTCTGGGTGACTATGACGCGTCTCTGGACCCAGCCGTCAAGTCTCTGTTCAGCCGAGCCATCGTTCCGACCGCCATCGGCTCTGGAGTGGTGATCCTCGACAATGGCGCGAACTCCGGTTGCGCCGCAGCGGTCGGGCAAGCGGCTCGGGACCAGGAACAGGCACCGAAGCTGTTTGGAATTGCGCCTCATGGTGTCGATCAGCTCGAGCCGAATCACACGGTCATCGTGCGGCTTTCGCCGGAATGGTCCGACCCGATGAAGGCGTTGGTCCAGATTGCGGGTGAGCTTGCGAAGGACAGCGCCGCCGGAGATCGACCCGTTCTTAGCGTGTTGTTCGGCGGCGGCAATGCGGAGAAGGGCGCGCTCATTCGTTGTGCGCGCCGCAAGTGGCCGGTCCTCATTGTGCAGGGCAGCGGAGGAATGGCCGACGAACTCTTGCAAGCCATGGAACCGGCTGCAGATGGAACCCCTCCTCCTCCGGCTGCCGATCCGGATGTGCGAGAGATCATCGAGACGGCCGACATTTATAAGTTCTCGATCTCGGGAAACGTCGACGACCTCAACCGCATCCTGATGGCCCGAATCGATATGCGCGTCGATACGCTCACCGACAGTTGGAGTCGATACGACGATCTAAATCAGGCAGCGATCAAGAAGCAAGTGCTTTTCCGAAATTTGCAGTGGACGATCCTGAGCTTGGGTCTGCTCTCCACGTTGCTGGCGATTGCGCGATCTGGGAACGCCTTGCCTACCTATTTTCTGCAGTTGTTGCCCGCGCAGTATGTGGCTGACTTTCAAAATTTGGCTCACGTCTTGATCGTTCTGACTCCGATTACGATTTCGATCCTGGTTGCCGCAGGCAGCCGATTTCGCGAGGGGAACAAATGGGTGTTGCTGCGCTCTTCGTCGGAGGCGATTAAAAGCGAGATCTTCCGCTATCGGATGCAGGCAGGCGCTTACAGCAACGATCAGTGCCTGCAGACGTCACGCGAATCGAAGCTCGCAGCGAGGTTGAAAGACATCAGCTCCGCGCTGGTGCAGAGTGAAGTCAACCGAACCAACATACCCTCAGTGGCGAAGAACGACCCAACCCGCCTCACGTTCCTCAGCCCTGATGACTACCTGCGGGACAGGATCGATGATCAAACAAGATACTTCGTCGCAAAGACCGACAGCTTATACAAACGTCTGAAACGAACGCAGGTAGCAATTTATGTTGCCGGTGGGGTAGGCACGGCCTTGGCAGCGTTCCATGGGGATGTTTGGGTCGCATTGACAACAGCGATTGCGGCACTGCTCACGACAAGGCTTGAGACGGACCAGGTCGAGAACTCACTGGTTCAATACAATCAGACGCTCACGGGGCTGCGGAATATCGCATCATGGTGGAAGGCACTTTCGCAGTGGGAGAAAGGGCGTCGCAGGAATATCGACTTGCTCGTCGAGCAGACCGAAAAGACTCTTGCGGGCGAACTGTCTGGATGGGTGCAGCAAATGCAAACGGCACTCGATAAGCTAACCGAGAAGGAAGAGGCCGAAACGGTCAAGACTAAAGTTTCTGCAGCCAAGGCGTAGACACCTGCGAAAGTGGGGCCGGAAGGATCGGATCCACGAAAGCAAGCGAATTTGTGGAGAGCACGATGTTCAACCCTTCCGAAACGGCCAGACTCTCCTCTGTTGTCGCCTTGGCGGGCCGGCGTGTCGATGCGCCGGGCGCGAGTGACATACGCTTTCCTTCCCGGAACGCCGCCATGGTCGAAGGCAAGCTCCGGGAGTGCTTGCAGAAGGGTGTGCGCGTGCTGGTTTGTTCCGCAGCATGCGGCTCAGACCTGCTAGCCCTTGGGGTGGCGCGTGAGCTGGGCATCCGGCGGCGGGTTGTTCTGCCCTTTGCCCGTGCGATCTTTCGCGAGAAGTCCGTGGTGGACCGGCCCGGTGATTGGGGCGAACGCTACGACAGGGCGCTTGACGAAGTCGAGGAGCAGCACGACTTAGTAATTCTAGGGCCCAGTAAATCTGACGCGGACGCCTTCGCCGCGACGAACGAGGCGATTATTCAGGAGGCGCTGGAGATTGCCCAACACGAGGGGACGTTCGCGCAGGCACTGGTGGTTTGGAATGGACAGAGCCGGGGATCAACGGACCATACAGCTCAGTTCCTCGATCAAGCGCGGGGAAAAGGCATGCCGGTTCTCGAAGTTCAGACGCTGACGAGCTAATCGCCGACAGGAGCAGTAATTTCACTGATGGCCTACGCAAGCATGTTCAGAATCGTCCGGACGCGAGTCTCAGGCATGATCCTGCTCGCGATCTGCCTGACAGTCGGCGGCTATCCGATTCGCGCTGCCGGGCAGGAAAAAGAAGCTGCAGCCTGTAGCTCGGAAACTACAACAGCGGCGATGCAGCATTGCGAGAACCTCCGTTATCAGAAAGCGCAACAAGACCTCGACTCAGCGTACGCAGAACTCATGAAGCAACTCGATGAGACCGGCAAGGCGAAGTTGCGGACAGCGCAAGCGGCATGGCTGCGATTCCGGCGGGCTGATTCTGATTTCGCGGCAGACGCCGCCCGGGGAGGAACCCTGGCCCCACTCATCCGAGTTACAGTACTGGCTGACCTGACTGATGCCAGAACCGTCGAATTGAAAAAGTCTTTGCGGCCCTAGATCGTCTATCGTCTTGAGGAAATAGCCATGGCTAGCTTCGATTTGTTTCTTCCCATTGTGTTGCGATTCGAAGGCGGATACGTGGATGACCCAACCGATCCCGGCGGTGAAACGAACAAGGGCATCACAATGGAGACTTTTCAGCAGTGTTCTCACGAACTTCTTGGGATTGATCCCACGTCGGAGAATCTTAAAAATCTGACGGATGCCCAAGCCGGTGTAATCTACAAAACACTCTATTGGAACAAGATCCAGGCAGATTCGTTTGCGACCCAGGCTTTAGCAGATATCGTATGTGATTTCTTCGTTAACGCCGGAACGCATGCGACGAAACTGCTGCAGCATGTACTGAATAACATGGGAGCCAACGTCATTGAAGATGGAACGATAGGCCAAGCTTCCCTGCAAGCGCTAGCAGCGTTCGACAATGTCCAAGTCTATCGGCAGTACAAGCAAGGACGGATCCGCTATTACCAGACGCTGGGTCAGAGGTTCCCCCAGTTTCTGCAAGGGTGGTTGAACCGAGTGAATTCTTTTCCCGATCTTTAACAGCGCTCAAACCAGGACCAATCCCTTTTCAAGGCTCGTCTTCTTCGCGCGTTTCGGCGGGGGCCCCGACGAATCTTCTACACCTCGGACCTTCCGTACTAACCGTACCCGGCGTGCGGCCGACGAGTTACACTACGCTTTCTTCGCATCCGGCAAGCGGACCGGTTGCGCTCGTCGATCCGACCACAATGCGTCGTAAAGAGGCCGACAATGAAGTTGCTCACGAAGTTCAATCTTCTCTTGCTGGTTCTGTTCGGAACTGGCGGGCTGATCATCGCGCAAGTTAGTTACACGTTCCTCATCAGGAACGCCCGGCGCGAAGTCCTGCAAGAGGCGCAATTGATGATGGCCAGCGCCACGTCGGTGCGGGACTACACTTCTTCCGACCTGGGTCCTTTGCTTGAGCAAAATCCACAACACAAAGTGAAGTTCCTGGCGGAAACAGTTCCGGCATACGGAGCGATCAGTACGTTCAACCGGCTCCGGCAACAGTATCCAGACTATGCCTACCACGAAGCCACATTGAATCCGACGAACCCTGCCCATCGTGCCGTCGATTGGGAAGCCGACGTGATTCATTATTTTCGGGACCATCCCGATCAGAAAGAATTTATTGGGGAGAGGGAGGCGGCAACTGGGCCGACCCTGTACCTAGCGACGCCAATTGCGGCATCGCAGGCGTGCCTGGAATGTCATAGCAATGCGGCATCGGCGCCGCCAGCCATGATCGCCAGCTATGGGTCCGACAACGGTTTCGGTTGGAAGCCAGGCACCATCGTCGCGGCACAAATCGTTTCAGTGCCGATGTCACTGCCTGTACAGAATGCCAAGCAGGCCTTTCGTCTGCTGATTGTTTACCTGGTCATCACGCTCATTATCACCATCATCGGCCTGGATGCCGGAGTCTACTTCATCGTGATTCGGCCGCTAAAAGTCCTGTCGGATACAGCGGACCGCGCCAGCAAAGGCGAGACGAACCAGGCTGTCTTACCCATCAAAGGAAACGATGAGATCGCCACCGTGACGGCGTCGTTCAATCGCATGCAGGTCAGCTTGGCGAAGGCTTTCAAGATGCTGCAGTGAGATGGTCCCTTGATCGCGCGCGCGAGACTATTGATTCTTGAGAACAAAATTGACGCTGATCTCAGTCTCTACGGCTACAGGCTTGCCGTTCAGCATGTAGGGCTTGTACCGCCATTGCTTCACGGCGTCAATCGCGGCGGGAATTAGGAAGGGATGTCCACTGATCTCTCGAAGAGACTCCACCGTCCCGTCGCTTGAGATTGCCGCGTGCAGCACAACTTCGCCCTGAATGCGCGCTTGTTGAGCTGTCGGGGGATAGACCGGCAAGACTTTGCTGATTAGTAATGCGGTTGATACGCTTCGCGAGATGCGAACGCGCGCTTGATTCGACTCGCTGGAAGCCGCAGGCGTGCTCGCGCCCATGCTTGATCCGCCCTCCGTCGGCGCTGTGCCACTCACGCCACTCACTGCCGGAGGACTTGCGCTTGACGCTGCCGGCTTGGATTCAGCAGAGGTGGCAGCCTGGGGCGAAATCTCCGCGTTCTGAACGGCGTTCGTTCCTTTTCGGCCTGAGAAACGCGGAACAAGAACGGCGGCTAGGATCAGGAAGATGACGACCGCTCCACCGATGAGAAGAAGATATTTCGGTGAGCTCGATTTGCCTGTCTTGAGTGCGGACGGGACGGGTTCGGAACGTGGCTGGTTTGCTGGAGGCGGAACCGGCGAAGAGGTTGCTGCTGGGTTGCTGTGCAACGCTACCGCGCGCTTGTCATCGGGGAAACGAGCTGATGAGATCAGGTTTTGCCTTCGAAGAAAATTTTCGCGCTCCTGCGGCGACTCGATTTCCTCCGACACTTTGAGATAGAGATCTTCCGTCGAGGTGCACCGCGAGGCCGCGCGCTTCACCACGATGTCAGCGATCGGACCAATGTGAAGCGCCAACTCACGGCTCACGCGTTGCATAGTTGCAGGATCGATTGGCGACGAACTTCTGGGCTCCGTTTCGGATGTCCCTTGCGCTTGCGTGGATGCAGCGCCTGGCCGCGCGGGAGACGCTGATTGGTGGGGTCCGCTGCCGGTTCCGACTGGATTGCTATCAACTACCAGACGACGCAGCGCCTCAACCAGCAACTGGATGTCTGATCGCCACCGGGCATGGGTCAACTCGATGCAGTTGCGATACGCAAGTTCCCTGATAACCTCCGGTAACTGTTCGGCGCGGGGCATCTCGGCGGCACGCACCAGAACTGGAATCACCGGAATGTCCCGTCGCAAGGCGGAAGCAGTCTCGATGCGAACGAAATCCGCGGGATCGTCGAGGCGGCGTGCTCCGTTTTCGTCCTTCGCGTTGAGCCACGTCGGGCCCATCACCACCAGCAGTGCTCCGCATTGGGCAACACTCTCTTCAATCGCCTTTCGGAAGTCGCGTCCGGCTTCGATGCCAACGACATCCATGAACACCATGTGTTCGCCGAAGTGCTTGACCAGGTCGTCAAACAAACGACCGGCCTCGCCCTGCGAGTCCCTGCGTCGATAGCTGACAAAGATGGCGCCCACGCTCTAAGCCTTTAAAAAACTAGATGCCACTCGTGCTGCCCTCATTCGGTCGAGCATTCAGCAGCCATTCGACAGAGTGTACTCTCTAAGCAGGCGCCAGAGTTACAGATTGGTCATCCATCTGAATTTGCCCGACTGGCGGATGGATTCCGTCTATCCGTAATGATTGATGGCGTGCGCGACTCCAAATAGCGACTACCGGGGCTGAGTCGCGACCCCGGCGTCATCTGTTGACGATCCAACGGCCGATAAAGATTGTTCCTCTGAGCGTTAAGATTGGCCTCTAAAGAGTCACAACCACTGTCGTGCCCCGGCAAGTTTGCGATTTCTGCAGGGGACGGATCAATTTCTTCTCGTGCGGGGGGCGGGA
>Ga0207700_10002680_pt1 | contig 10260 bp, 5 predicted proteins | sample LARL82metaG_FD_184348 | JGI IMG/M metagenome (GOLD analysis project Ga0207700, IMG submission 184348) | Corn, switchgrass and miscanthus rhizosphere microbial communities from Kellogg Biological Station, Michigan, USA - LAR L8-2 metaG... | ecosystem: Host-associated > Plants > Roots >...
GACGCGGAGATCGGCGCGGACGTGAACATCGGCGCCGGCACGATCACCTGCAACTACGACGGGGTGAACAAGAACAAGACGGTGATCGAGGACGGCGTGTTCATCGGCTCGGACACGCAGCTCGTCGCGCCGGTGCGCGTCGGCAAGGGCGCGTACGTCGGCGCCGGCTCGACGATCACGAAGGACGTGCCGCCCGACGCGCTCGCGCTCAGCCGCGTGCCGCAGAAGACGATCGAGGGGTGGGCGGTGGAGCGGCGGGGAAAGATGAAGAAGAAGTGATCGTCATGCTGAGCCGCGACGACGGCGAAGCATCTCAGGCTGCGTAGCTGGAGATCCTTCGCTGCGCTTCAGGATGACGGGGGCGCTATTGCGGCTTCTTCCCCGGATCGAACGTCTCCGGCGCCGCGACGAAGGGGTTGATCGGGTTCAGGTCCATCCGCATTTTTCCGAAGTCGATGGTGACGATGAAGCTGCGCAGGTAGTTCTCGCCGAGGATGCCGGCGCTGCGGTCAGCCTCGGCGGAGTCGTACATCGGCAGGTTGTGGAACACGCCGGCCCACTTGTCGAAGCCGAGCTCCACGTTTTCGACCTTCGGCCCGTGCTTCTGCGCGCCGCCGAGGCCTTGCAGCATGGCGCTGTGGATCTTCGGCGCGAGGAGCTGAATCGGCAGGTCGTCGATGTGCTTCTCGTTGAGGAACGTCACCTCCGAGCCGGTATCGAGGACGAACATGAACCAGCCGTGGCGGTTGATCGTGCCGCGCACCGCCGGGCGGAAGCCCTCGATGAAGAGGTTCTGGTCGGGCGAGGGGCGGCGGTCGGCGCTCGTCAGCGCGGTGAGGGCGAGCTGGTTGCGGCGGAAGTCGAGCTCGACGCGGAACTCCTTGAGGAAGTTCGTGCCGATCAGCAGGTCGATGTGGAACTCGTTCTTGCCGCCGACGAAGAACTTCATCATGTCGTCGGCCATGATCGCCACGGGGATCTTCGACACGGTCATGTCGCCGATGTCCATCGCGTCGAGCAGCGCGAAGTGAACCGGGATCGGCTCGCCGAGGAGGCCGGTGAACGTCCCCTGGAAGTCGCCGAGGCGCTTGATCTTCAGCTCGTCGGCGAGGTGCTGCGAGACGATGCTGATGACCGCGCCGGAGTCGATGATGCCGGTGACCGCCTTGGCCTTGTTGAGGCGGACCTCGACGCGCGGGACGTCGGGGCGCGAGCTGCGCATCGACACGCGCTCGGTGCGCCGGCCGCTGACCTGATAGACGTTCACGCCGGAGAGCGCGGTGAGGTAGTCGAGGTGCCACTTCTTCACGACCATGCCGTGCTCGCCGGCGATGCGCGCCCAGTCGAGGCTCGTCTCGTAGTTGTTCGTCATGTACTCGAGCTGCGAGAGATCCCAGGCGATGGTCGAGTACGTGGTGCGGAACGGCGCGAGGTCGATGGCGGCGCGGAGATGGCGGCGCGCTTCGTCGTAGCGGCCGGCGATCATCTCCGCGTTGCCGAGGGCGGCGAGCTCCTGCGCGGAGCTGCGCCGCGACTCGATCGCGGGCGCGAGCTGCACGGCGCGCACGAGGTCGGCCTTGCGGATCATCGAGGTGAGGTCGTTGGGATGATCGATGTTCGCCGGCTGCACATTCAGCGGCACGATCAAGACGTCGGAGTAGAGCGTACAGCCGGCGACCGCAATCGTGAGGAGCGCCGCCAGCCGCCGATTCATCCAGCGATTTTACGGGCATTCCGCAACGAAATCGTGACGGGCGGCTAACGCTTTACCAAAATCCCGAGCTCGCGGATCTGGTACGCAAGAGCCTGCCGGGACATGCTGAGCATCGCCGCGGCTTGATTCTGGTTGCCGCCGGCCTCGTCGAGCGAGCGCTCGATCAGCTCGCGGCGGAAGCGCGCCACCTCGTCGTGATAGGCGCCCGCGGTGCGCCGCGGCTTCTCGCGCAGGCGGTGCGGGAGGTGCTCGAGCTCGATGACGCGCGCGTCGCCGGCGAGAGCGTGTGCGGCGCGGATGGTGTTCTGCAGCTCGCGCACGTTGCCGGGCCATGCATGCGCGGCGAAGGCCGCCTCGACGTCGGGCGCGAACGACGACGGGCCGCCGCGATGCTTCTCGCGCTCGTTCGCGAGGAAATGCGCGGCGAGCAATGCGACGTCGCCGTTGCGCTCGCGCAGCGGTGGGAGGACGATCTCGACGCCGCGGATGCGGTAGTAGAGGTCCTCGCGGAAGCGGCCCTGCTCGACGGCGGCTTCGAGCTTGCGGTTCGTGGCGGTGACGATGCGGACGTCGGCGGAGCGGTTGGCGGCGTCGCCGACGCGGCGCAATTCGCCGTCCTGCAGGAAGCGAAGGAGCTTCGCCTGCGCCGCGAGCGGGAGCTCGCCGACTTCGTCGAGGAAGAGCGTGCCGCCGTCGGTCGTCTCGATGAGGCCGGCGCGGTCGCGGTCGGCGCCGGTGAACGCGCCGCGCACGCAACCGAAGAGCTCCGACTCGATGAGCGTCTCCGGAAGGGCCGCGCAGTTGACGGCGGTGAACGTCTTGGCGCGGCGCGGCGAGTGGCGGTGGATGGCGCGCGCGACGAGCTCCTTGCCGGTGCCGGACTCGCCGAGGATGCAGACGGCGACGTCGCGCCGGGCGACGCGCGGGATGAGCGCGAAGACGTCGCGCATCGGCGGAGAGTCGCCGACGATGCCGTCGACGGTGGGCTCGCGCCGCGTCTCGCTCTCTTCCTGCTCGATGACGCGGCGGAGGCGGTAGTTCTCGGAGCGGACGCGGAAGAGCGCGGCGACGGCGTCGCGCGAGGCGGCGGGCCACGCATCGGCGCCGTCGATGTAGAGGAACTCGCGCTCGCCGCAGCGCATCCACTCGGCGGCTTCGCGGTCGAGTGCGGCGCGGTCGAGCGGCTCGAGCGAGCCGATCTCGCTCCAGTGGCCGAGGCGGTTGCGCGTGGCGAAGCGCCAGCGGAGCGCACCGAAATCGTGCGGGGCGAAGGGGAAGTCGGCGGTGGCGGCGATTCGCAGGATCCGCAAGTCGGCGCGCTCGTCGTCATCGCGCTCGGCGGCGATGCCGAGGGCGGCGGCGACGTCGCGGCGGCCGAGGATCAGCGCGAAGCGGAAGAGCTTCTGCGTCTCGGAGCCGGTCGACGGCACCGGCACCGCGCCGCCGTTGCGCCAATTAGCGAGCGCCCGCGCGAAGTCGCCCCACGGCCGCGCGCCGGTGAGGAGGGCGTAGCGGTCGCACAGCTCGGCGTTCGCGGTCGTGCCGCTGGAGCGCAGCGAAACGCTGCCGCGGCCTTCGATGGCGTCGATCTCGTCAAGGATCAGCCGCGCGGCCTCGTCGATCTGCGGCGATGCGCCGGTCGCGACGATGGCGTTCGCGGCGCGCGCGGCGGCGGCGAAGCGGCCTCGCGACAGCTCCAGCTGCGCGCGGAGGAGCTCGAGCTCGCCGAGGCGGCGCTCGTCGCGCGTAGCGCCGTAGAAGTGCTCGAGGCGCTCGATGAGATGCGCGGCGTGCGCGCACTGGCCGTCGTCGGCGGCGAGAAACGCCAATAGATAGAGGATGCCGCCGGCGGCGCGGTCGCCCTGCGTCTCATCGATCATCGTCAGCGCCTCGAGCGCCGCCGCGCGCGCCTCGGACCAGCGCCCGGCGGTGAAGAGCGCGAAGAGATGGTCGAGCGCGGCGTCGATCCGCTCCGCCATCGTGCGCGCGGCCGCGAGCGCCGCGAGGGCGTCGTCGACGGCGTTCGTCCGATAGAAGGCGAGGCGCGCGGCGAGGTAGGGATCGGCGATCTCTTCGTCGAAGCGGTTCGCGATGATGGCGCGGAGGTACGCGACGCGGTCGTCCTGCGCGGCAGGGAGCGCGGCCAGCGCCTCGTCGCCGCGGCCTTCGAGATACAGCAGCTCCGCGCGCAGAAGCTCCGCATCGAAGTCGCGCTCGATCGTCTCGAGCCGCGCGAGCGCCGAGGCGTAGTCGCCGGTGCGGCGCTCGATCAACGCGAGGAGCGGCTCGGTGGCGAATTCGCGCGCATCGCGGTAGCGGCCGGCGCGGATGAGCGCGCGCGCCAGCTTCTCGGCGAGCTTCGGCGAGAGGAAGCGGCGCGGAAGCGCGTGCATGGCGGCGACAGCGTCGTCGTCGGACGTCGTCTCGAGCAGATCGGCAGCGACGCGGCAGAGCGACTCGCGCGAGGCGGCGGGGACGAGGTGCGTGAGATCCGCGGCGAAGACGAGCGCATCGTTTTCGATGTGCGTGATCCCCGGCACGGCGAGGTCGTCGATCGAGCCGCCGAAGAGGAATTGCCCGAGGAAGCGCGCGGCGAGGGGACGCGGGATGCGCCGGCCGAGGAGCGAGAGCGCGCCGAGGAGCGAGCGGAGCGGCTCGCGCAAGGCGTCGAGCGAGCTGTTCTCGGGCGGGAGCACGCCGTCCTCGAGAAAGGCATCGAGCGCCGGCGACTCGGCGAAGTCGCGCAGCCAGGCGCGGCTTCGCGCGCCGGCGACGACGCGCGGCGAGACAAGGAACGGCCGCGACTCGGGGAGATCTTGGCCGCCGGGCAGCAGCAGGACGCCGGAGCCGGTGGCGGCGAAGAGCTCGACAACGCGGCGGGCGTCGGCGTCGAAGCGCTCGAAGTCTTTAACGATGACGACGAGGCGCTCGGCGGCGACCATGCGCTCGACGATCTCCGCGTCGTTGCGCGCGCCGTGGGCGAGCTCGCGGAGCGGCGCGAGCGGCGACGGCGTCTCGCCGAGGACGAGCACGCGGTCGTGCGCGAGGCGGAGCGAGGCGATGCAGGCGTCGTCGGCGTAGCGGAGGCGGACGTCGCGCGCGGCAAGGATCGCGCGGACGCCGTCGGGCGCCGGCGATGCGATCTCGCCGATCGCCGCGGCGCGCATCCAGCGAAGATCGGCCGCGGCGCCGTGGCGCAGGCGCTGATGGATCTCGCAGTAGACCGCCTCCGGCCGCCCCCACGACTGCCGCAGCGCATCGAGCGGCGGCGCGCCGGCGGCCGTCGCGAACTGCTGCACGAGCGTGAGCGCCGGCGGCGTGTCGTTGCCCGCGCGCGCGCCGAGGCGCACTAGGCGCGGATCGCTGCCGCGGCGCTGCACGACCGCCCATTCCGCCGCGTCGCAGGCGCCGTCGCCGACGCCGGCGAATTGCAGCAGCGCCTGATGGGCCGCGAACTGGGCGACGAGCGAAAGGCGGTCGCGCCCGCCGAGCGGCGACAATTGCACGAGCGGCACGGCGTCGAGCGGCTCGCGCCACGGCAAGGTTGAATGGCGCAGCACCGCCGCGACCGCCGCTCCCCAGCCGAAGGCGGCAGGCTCGACGTATGTCTTCGTGGGGCGGACGGCGCTCCGCATGGCCATATTAGAGGAGTGGCGCAACGGCAGCGATCCCTACCAGGGGGCACAATGAGGTGTGATGCAGCGCACATGGCAGAGGGAACGGGGAACAGAGAACGGGTGACAGGTGGTGTACTCGTGGGCGTTACCACCTGTCACCTGTTCCCCGTTCCCTCGTCTACAACCCCGCCTTCTTCACCAAGCCCTGAAACCGCGGATCGCCGCGCAGCGTGTCGAACGTCGGGTCGACCTTCAGCCAGACGATCGACTCGCTGCGGTCGTCGTACACCTTCTGCAGCAGCTCTAGCGCCTGCTCCTTTTCGCCGAGCGCCGCGTGAATCCGCGCCAGGAGCAGCGGCACCGTGTACGCGTTTGACGCCCGCGCCTTCAGCTCGTCCGCGTCGCGCAGCGCCTCGGCGCGCCGACCGAGGCGCGCGTTCGTGTAGCCCTCCGCGCCGACGAAGAGCTGGCTGCGGCCGCCGAGCTGCATTCCGTGCTGCAGCAGCTGCAGCGCCGCGTCGTCGCGTCCCTTTCGCTGCGCGATCAGCGCCTGCAGGTAATAGACGTAGGCGAAGTGCTCGTCGAGCTCCGTCACGCGCTTGAGCTGTTCGCCGGCCTCGTCGAGACGGCCGGCAAAGAAGAGCGAGCGCGCCACGTCCCAGCAGACCTTCGCCGAGAGCGGGTCGAGCATCTCCGCGCGGCGCTTCTCGGCGATGGCGCGGTCGAACTGCGCGCGCGCCGTGAGGAAGTCGCCGTAGCTGCCGTGCGCGTCGGAGTCGTTCGGATTCAAGGCCAGCGCGCGGCGGAACTCGCGGTCGCCGCCGGCGAAGTCCCAGTCGTACCACGCCAGGACGTCGGCGAGCGCCGTGTGCGCCGCGGCCAGCGTGTCGTCGAGCGCGAGGGCGCGCCTGGCCGCCTCGCGCGCGCGGGGCATGGCCTCGCGCGGCGCCATGTACAGGTTCGACAGCCCGTAATACGCCTCGGCGACCCCCGCCCACGACTGCGCGTACGTCGGATCGGCCTCGATGGCCTGGTTGTAGTAATCGATGCCGCGCCGCAGCTGCTCCTCGTCGTTGTACTTCGTGGCGAAGTAACGCCCCTTGAGGTAGAGCTGAAAGGCCGCGCTGTTCTCGGCCGTGTGCTTGGCCAGCGCGGCGCGCTCGTCGCCGGTGAGCTGCGAGCGGAGGCGCGACGAGATCTCCGCGGCCAGGTCGCGCTGGAGATCGAGGACGTCGGAGAGCTTCCGCTCGTAGCGCTGGCCCCACACCTGCGTTCCCTTCTTCACGTCGGTGAGGACGGCGTGGACGAGCACGCGGTCGCCGCGCTGCATGAGCTCCCCGCTGACGACGCCGCGCACGTGCAGCTCGCGCCCGACGCCGACCGGATCGTTCGTCTTGCCCTTGAAGCGGAACACGGTGCTGCGCGCGATTACCTGCAGCCGCGGCAGTTGCGAGAGCGAGTCGATGATGCTCTCCGACAGGCCGTCGCTGAGGTACTCGCTGGACGGATTCCCCGAGGCGTTCGCGAACGGCAGCACGGCCACGGAGTCGATGCGGTCGTTGCCGAAGACGTTGTAGCGCGTGGCCAGGAGCAGCGCGACGGCGATGACGGCGACGGCGACCGCGCCGATCACCGTCGCCTTCGACGAGAGCATCACGTCCTTGATGTGGAGGAAGCGGTTCGACGACGACGTGCCCGGCAGCGTCATCGGCACGGTCGGCTGCATGCCGATGCCGGGCGTGGACGTGCCGCGCACGGCGTCGAGCGCGTGCAGCTTGTCCTCGAACTCGAGCTCGCGGTGCAGCACGCGCAGATCGGCCACGAGCTGCCGCGCGCTCGCGTAGCGCGCCGACGGCTCTTTTTCCAGCGCCTTGAGCACGATGCGGTCGAGCTCCGGCGGGATGCCGGGGACGACCGACGACGGCGGGTCGGGCCGCCGCGAGGCGATCGACATCGCCATCTCCAGGAAGTTGTCGCCGGTGACCGGAGGCCGCCCGGTGAGCATCTCGTACAGCACCGCGCCGAGGGAGTAGAGGTCGGAGCGGGCGTCGGGCTGATGGCCGCGGGCCTGCTCCGGCGAGATGTACATCAGCGTCCCCATCACGCCGCCGGTCGTGCTGTCCTTCAGCGACGCCTCGTCCATCAGCTTGGCCAGGCCGAAGTCGAGGACCTTGACGTAGCCGTCCGGCCGGACCATGACGTTCTCCGGCTTGATGTCGCGGTGGACGATGCCGGCGTCGTGCGCGGCGGCGAGAGCGCTGGCGACGCCGGCGCCAACGTCGAGAACTTCGGCGAGCGGCAGCGTGCCGCGGGCGACGCGGTGGCGGAGGTTCTCGCCTTCGATGAACTCCATGGCCATGAAGTGGACGCCGCCGGCCTCGCCGATCTCGTAAATGGTGATGATGTTCGGGTGGTTGAGCGCCGACGCCGCGCGCGCCTCGCGCTTGAAACGGCGGACGCGCTCCTCGTCCTGCGTGAAGCGCGCGGGGAGGAGCTTGAGCGCCGCTTTACGGTGGAGCGTGGTGTCTTCGGCGAGGTAAACCTCGCCCATGCCGCCCGCGCCGATGAGCCGCTCCACGCGGTAGTGCGACAGCGTCTCGGGATGCATGGATGGGGTCGAGCATAAACTACAATCCGGCCCCGCCGTGCACGACATCGAGATCGCCACGGAGGCCGCGCGGCGGGGTGCCGCGGTGCTCCTCCGCTACTGGGAACAGCTCGGAAAAGACGACGCCGATCTGAAGGCGCGCAACGACTGGGTGTCCGACGCCGACCGCGAATCGGAGGCGGCAATTCTCTCGTTCATCCGCGAGCAACGCCCGCACGACGCGGTCCTCGGCGAGGAGAGCGGCCGGACTGCCGCGATGCGCGACGGCGGCGGCGACCGCGTCTGGATCGTCGATCCGCTCGACGGCACGTCGAACTACCTGCAGCACTTCCCGGTGTGGTCGATCTCGATCGGCCTGCTGCGCGGCAGCGCCATCGTGGCGGGGCTGATCTACGAGCCGCTGCGCGACATCTTCTACACCGCGGAGCGCGGCGCCGGCGCGTTCCGCAACGGCGCGCGGATGTCGGTGTCATCGCAGCAGGGCGTCGAAGGGTCGTTTCTCGCCACCGGCTTTCCGTTTCGCGCGCAGCAGTTCGTGAAGACGTACTGCTCGATCTTTCACGACGTGATCTCGGTGGCGAAGGGCGTGCGGCGCGCCGGCTCGGCGGCGCTCGACCTCGCCTACACCGCGGCCGGGACGTTCGACGGCTTCTTCGAGATGCACCTCTCGCCGTGGGACGTCGCGGCCGGCTCGCTGCTCGTGACGGAGGCCGGCGGCGTCGTGAGCGACTTCTCCGGCGGGCAGCGCTGGCTGGAGCGGGGGAACATCGTCGGCGCACCGGCGCCGGTGCACCGCGACCTCGTGGCGATGATCAACAAGTACGTGCGCGAGGACCAGCTCGACCGCCGTGAAAAGAGCCGCGCGCTGCACTCCGAATGACGCTCCCCCGCTCGTTCTATTTGCAAGACACCGTCACCGTCGCGCGCTCGCTCCTCGGCTGCGTGCTCTGGCGCCGCCTCGGCCGCGAGCTCCTCGGCGCGCGGCTCGTCGAAGTGGAGGCGTACCTCGGCGCGAACGACATGGCCAGCCACGCGCGCCGCGGCCTCCGCTCGGCGCGCAACGAGTCGATGTACCTCGAGGGCGGCCACGCGTACGTCTACTTCACGTACGGAATGCATTGGTGCATGAACGTGGTGACGCAGGAGGCCGACATCGCCGAGGCCGTGCTGCTCCGCGCGGCGGAGCCGGTGCGCGGGATCGAGTCGATGCGCGCGCAGCGGCCGAAGGCAAAGCGCGACGTCGACTTGATGAACGGGCCGGGGAAGCTCTGCTACGCGATGGCGATCGACCGCGAGCTCGACGGCGAGCCGCTTGACGGCAAGCGTCTCTTCCTGACCGCGCGCGACGTTCCGGTTGCGGACGACGACATCGCCGTCTCCCCGCGTATCGGCATCGACAACAGCGGCGAAGCCGCGCATTGGCCGCTGCGGTTTTTTTTGAAGGGAAATCGGTACGTCAGCGGAACAGCGCGACCCCGATTGCCACGAGCGCGATGATGAGCGCGGTGCCGGCGAGCCCGATCGCAAGCATCGCCACGCGGCGCCACGGGTCCGGCTGCGCAGCCTCCGCTTCGAAGAGCGACTGCTGCATCACGTCTTTCGCGGCGAGGACCTCGTCGATGCCGCGCTCGAGGTGGCGCTGGTGGATGCGCTTGACCGTGTCGGCGCCCGGCTCCGCGGCAGCGGCGACGGCGGCCTTGATCACGGCGTTCTTGATGTCGCCGCCGCTGGCCGGATAGCGCTCGGCGAGCGCGCGGAAGTCGACGTCGCTCGCCAGCGGCGTCTTGCTCGGGTGCACTTGCACGCGCCAGATCCGCTCGCGCTCGTCGATGCCCGGCATCTCGAAGCGGACGTGCGTGCGGATGCGCCGCTCGAAGGCCGGATCGAAGTTCGCCGCGAGGTTCGTGGCGAAGATGACGACGCCGTTGAACTCTTCGAGCTCGCGCAGAAGGACGTTGACCGTGATGTTCGCCTCGCGCATGTGCGGCAGCCCGCTGCCCGAGGAGCGGCGGCCGGCGATGGCGTCGGCTTCGTCGAAAAAGAGGACCGCGTTCTGCTCCGTCGCCGCGCGAAACGCCGCCACGATGTTCTTCGGCGTCTCTCCCACCCACATCGACTCGACCTCCGCGTAGTTGACGACGAGGAGCTTCATCCCGAGCGCGTGCGCGATAGCCTCGGCGCAAATCGTCTTGCCTGTGCCCGGCGGCCCCGCGAAGTTGAAGGCGAGCCCGAGCCCCGAGGCGTGGCGCTCGCCGAGGCCCCAGCGGTTGAAGATCAGCGTGTGGTTCCGCACTTGCGCCAGCGCCTCATCGAGCGTCCGC
>Ga0207700_10002688_pt1 | contig 10245 bp, 10 predicted proteins | sample LARL82metaG_FD_184348 | JGI IMG/M metagenome (GOLD analysis project Ga0207700, IMG submission 184348) | Corn, switchgrass and miscanthus rhizosphere microbial communities from Kellogg Biological Station, Michigan, USA - LAR L8-2 metaG... | ecosystem: Host-associated > Plants > Roots >...
ATTTACGGATAAATTCGGTGCAGCGTGCGCGCGAATGGAATCGTCTCCCGCACGTGATCCAGCGCACACACCCATGCCACCACCCGCTCGATGCCCATCCCGAATCCTGCATGCGGCACCGATCCGTACCGCCGCAGATCGAGATACCACTGGAACGCCTCCAGCGGCAACTGGTGGTGCTCAATGCGGCTCTTCAGCAGCTCGTAGCTCGACACACGCTGCGATCCGCCTATCACCTCCCCGTACCCCTCCGGAGCAAGCACATCCACGCACAACGCAAAGTTCGCGTCCTTCGGGTCGGGCTCCATGTAGAACGCCTTCACCGCCGCCGGGTACCGATGCACCATCACCGGCCTATCGAACTGCGAACTCAACCAGGTCTCGTCCGGTGAGCCGAAATCATTCCCGTACTCAAACGGCTGCTCCAGCAATCCCTTGGCATGCGCATCGTTCAGCATCTTCGCCGCCTCGTCGTAGCGCAGCCGCGGAAACGGCGGAACGATATTTTTAAGCTTTTCAGGATCGCGCCCGATCACCTGCAGTTCCGGCGCGCGATTCTTCACTACGCTCTGCACGATGTGCGAGAGAAAATTCTCCGCGAGCTCCATCAGCCCGTCGAGATCGCAATACGCAACCTCCGGTTCCACCATCCAGAATTCGGTGAGATGCCGCCTCGTCTTCGATTTCTCCGCCCGAAAGGTCGGCCCAAAGCTGTACACCTTGCCCAGCGCCAATGCCGTCGACTCGATATATAGCTGTCCCGACTGAGTTAGAAACGCCGGATCGCCAAAGTAGTCCACCGGAAACAAAGTGGACGTCCCTTCGCAGGCCGCCGGCGTCAAAATCGGCGGATCGGTCCTGATGAATCCGTTGCTGTCGAAATACTCAGCCGCCGCCCGCATGATCTCCGCGCGAATCCGCAGAATTGCCGACTGTCGCGGCGACCGCACCCAAAGATGCCGATGCTCCATCAGAAAATCGACGCCATGCTCCTTCAGCGTGATCGGGTACGGATCCGACTTCGGCACGCGCTGGATCACTTCGATGTCCTCGACATCCAGTTCGAACCCGCCAGGCGCGCGCTTGTCCGCCCGCACCTTGCCGGTCACAATCACCGACGACTCCTGCGTCAGCCCCTTCAGCGCCTCAAATACCTCCGGCCGCACGCTTTTCACGTGGGCCACACCCTGCACGGTCCCTGTTCCATCACGAAAAATCGGAAACAGCAGCTTGCCCGATTCGCGCGAATTGTATAGCCATCCCTTGATCTGGACAGACTGGCCTTCGTACTTGCCCAGCCCAGCGATAGTGGCAACGGGCGCGGAAGGCGTGGCGGTTTCAGTGGTCAGTGCGGGGGCGGTTTCTTCAGGCATGGCTCAACTCTCTGTGGCCCGGAGGCTCCCTTGCGTCTCGGGAAAGCCGTGTCCGGGAATTCTGGGTGCCCCATCCATTGCGCGCTTTTGCGCAATGGGTGGGAAATGACTCCGTCGTACTGGCTCTGTTTCTTTAGAGCGAGTGGCACCGGACCCTTTAGGATACCGCGCACCATCCCCGTCGCGCGTGATCGCGGCAACACCGCGCACTCGCCGCATCCTGCCCCCTTGGTTTATCGTCTCCATAAGCGTATGGCTACCCATCCCAAGCCGCAGCCAGTTGCCGCCAACCAACCGCATCCCACGCCCGAGGCTGAAGAAGTCTTCCGCCGCTGGATCCGCTTTCTCGACGAAGAATTCTATCGCCATCGCTCTCCAGAGCGTCGCGCCGAAATCGTCCGCGACCAGCTCTACCAGCTCTATCTTGGTCGGCCGCACGGCGGCAAACCCAACGTCACGCTCTCCAGCGAACTGCCGGGAAACGTCCTCGGCATGTCGCTCGATCCCGAAAATGTCACCCTTGAAGCCGAGTACTTCAGCGGCATCGATGAGGCGGAGTTCGCCATTCGCAAGCCGCTGCTCTGGTTCTGGAAGATGTTCGACCGCTCCCCGATCGGCCTCAACCTCTGGCTGGGCATGCGCTTCCGCTGCATGTTGGGCCGCCACATCTTTGATCACATGGGATCCGGCGTCAGGATTCACCAGGGCGTCGACCTCACCTACGGCTACAAGCTCTCCGTCGGCGACGGCGCCGTCATTCACCAGGGCGTGCTGCTACACGATCGCGGCGGCATCACTATCGGCAAGAACGCGGTGATCGGATCGTTCGTCCGCATCTTCTCGCACAGTTACGGCAATGAAGGCACCGACGACGTCAAACTCCAGCCCACCATCATCGGCGACGGCGCCCGCATCGGCAGCCACGAAATCATCATGGGCGGCACCAACGTCGCCGCCGGTGAAGTCGTCGGCCACTACCCGGCCTACAAGGTCTAGGTGTCCTGTCTCTGAAATCCGTAACCAAACAGAGACTGTCTTACTGAGCGGAACAGGACGGACCGCGTCATTCTGCCTATCTCGCTGTCATTCTGAGCGCAAGGGACCCCGAACGTACCAGGGGCCCCGAAGAGCGTCAAGCTCTTTGGGGTAGGTCCGGGGGTGGTAAGCGAAGAATCTGCTTTTGCTGGGTGCTCCATCTATGCGAAGGGAGGCCCCCTCCCCCCTCCTGAATTTTGGTCTTCCACAAAATGTTTGCAATAAATTCGACATCACAACTGCACAGATTCAGTCCGCTTCAACACGTTTGGCGCGTCACGTCCCCGCCAGCAGACCGCTCGGACCGCTTTCGCGAAGAGGCATCAACAGGAAATCCTCATGAACGATTGATAAAATTCCGCAGAAGTGGGATATTGAAACGTCGCGCGGCTCGCAAGATCACCCTATGCTTGAGGTATCTCGAACGGAAAAATCGCGCAAAGGATTCCCAGCAGATTATGGCCGGCCCCGACTATTCAATCATCGTCGAGATTCTTCGCAACACGATGAGGCAGGTAAACGTGGCGAGCGAATATGATTTCAGCGATCCCGACCTCAAGAAGCTAAGGCTGCTGCTCGAGAATCAAATTACTGATCTCAAGCGCACAAAGTCCCCGGGAAAACTGCTGCTCATTCGGAAGGCAAAATAAAGCGAAGCGAAGTGGAAGAAACTTCTGCTTGCCTGACTACAGTCAAGTTTGGGCTGGTCACGCAATCGACGATCCCGTCGTCAAAACGACCGCACAGCGCACCATGCTAACCTGAGCTTTCCAAATCCAGGGAGCGTCTGGTGCAGTCTGCCCAATTTGCAATCGCGGTCTTCGAGTTTGTCCTGCTCATCTTCTCATTGAGCGTGCACGAGTGCTCCCACGCATGGATGGCATCGCGCCTCGGCGATCAGACCGCGCGGCTCCAGGGCCGCGTCACCCTAAACCCCATCTACCACATCGATCCCGTCGGCACCCTCATCATGCCCGCCATCATCATCTTCGGCCCGCTCATCGGCTTCTCCCTCTTCAGCGGAGTCCTGATCGGATGGGCCAAACCCACCCCCGTCATCAGCCGCAACTTCACCAAAATCCGCCGCGACGAAAACCTCGTCACCCTGGCTGGCCCCGCATCGAATCTAGTGCTGGCCGTCCTCGCCACTGTGATCCTCCTGATCGTCATCCATGCAGCCCCGGGCGGACGCCAGATCGTCAACTTCACCCTTCACGGCGTCCTTCTCCCCAACACGTCGTCTGCGGTGCAGGCCGTCGTGCTGCTTGGCATCGCCACCGTGCAGATCAATCTCGCGCTTCTGTTCTTCAACCTGCTCCCCATCCCGCCTCTCGACGGCAGCCAACTGCTCCGCAACGTGCTCCCCTACAACGCCGTCCAGACCTACGACCGCATTCCCATGTGGGTAAGCTGGATGCTGATGATCTTCGTCGGCGGCTACATCATGCGCCTGCTCCTCGCCCCCGCATTCACCGTGGTCCTCTTCGTCCTGGCCCGTGGATAAGGTCCTGCCATCAGGCGGCGCGTGCAGCCGCTACAATAAATCCAGCCTCACATTGGCCTTCTAGATCTAACTCGGGCGACCAATCCCGGCCCTTTTCGGAATCGAAAACAGAATGTCTGAAACTGCAACCCAATCCTCCCGCCCGCGCGTTTTAAGCGGCATGCGCCCCACGGGCAAGCTCCATCTGGGCAACTACATGGGTGCCCTCGCCAACTGGGTCAAGCTCCAGGACAGCGGCCAGTACGAGTGCTATTTCTTCATCGCCGACTGGCACGCCCTCACCACCGACTACGCCGACACTTCCAACTTCTTGAGCAACACGCGCGAGGTAATCCTCGACTACCTCGCCGCCGGCCTCGATCCGGCACGCACCGTTCTCTTCGTTCAGAGCGACGTGCCCGTCCATGCCGAACTCCATCTGCTGCTGAGCATGATCACCTCGGTCGGGTGGCTCGAGCGCGTGCCCAGCTACAAGGAGCAGCAGGAGAATCTCGTCGGCAAGGACCTCAGCACCTACGGCTTCCTCGGCTATCCGCTGCTGCAGGCCGCTGACATCCTGATGTACCAGCCAAAGTATGTCCCGGTGGGCCAGGACCAGGTGGCGCACGTGGAGCTTACCCGCGAAGTCGCCCGCCGTTTCAACAACCTCTACAACCTCAATGGCCGCGAAGTTCTCCCTGAGCCCGACGTCCTGCTTACTCCTTCGCCCAAGCTTCCCGGAACTGACGGCCGCAAGATGTCCAAGAGCTACGGCAACACCATCATGCTCACCGATCCTGAGCCTCACGTACGCCAGAAACTCAAGACCATGGTCACTGACCCGGCTCGCATCCGCCGCAAAGATCCCGGCGATCCGGACAAGTGCCCCGTTGGCGATCTGCACAAGGTTTTTTCGAGCCCCGAGACACTGGCCAAGGTCTACGAAGGCTGCCGTTCCGCAGGCATCGGATGCATCGAATGCAAAGGCTGGGCCGCCGACGCCCTCGTTCAGATTCTCAATCCCATCCAGGAGCGTCGTTCCCGCTTCACCCCCGGCGAGGTTGAGGATATCCTCAAAGACGGTGCCGATCGCGCACGCACCCGCGCCGAGCAAACCATGGTTGAAGTGCGAGCGGCAATGAAGCTGACGCCTGCCACAAAGTAAGCGAACGAATCACATCCCACGAAGTCGAGATTTTCATTGAGCAAAGCTCCCAAAAATCCGGAGACCGATCAGCCCCAACCTCCCGTCGAGGATCCTGAACCCGGCCATCGCGGCCCCGTCAGCGATCCTGAGCCTGCCCCTCAGCCAGAGCCCGACGCACCCGAACGTCCCCATGGCGATCCTCCCTCAAAGGGGCCCGGCATCCACACTGCTCCTCCGTTGGTGCTTACCTCCAAGCCAATTCCGGATGACAAGCCGGCCAAGGCCGCACCCGCCAAGCCGAAGAAGCAGGAAGACCCATCCGAGCAATCCCCCTTCTCCGTCACCGTGGGCCAGGTCTACGACGGCCCGCTCGATCTGCTGCTCGACCTCATTCGCAAGCAGGACATCGATATCTACGACATCCCAATCGCCAAGATCACCGCGCAGTTCCTTGCCTACGTCGACAAGCTGAAAGCAACCGATATGGATGTGGCCGGCGACTTCATCTACACCGCTTCGCTCCTCATCCATATCAAGAGCAAGATGCTACTGCCGCGCTCGCCCGCAGGTCCCAACGAAGACTCTGAAGACCCGCGCCGCGAACTCGTTGAGCGTCTTCTCGAGCACGAGCGCTTCAAAAACGCCGCCCAGATGCTCCAGCAGAAGCAGATGCTCGAAGCCGCCACCTGGAGCAACCCCGGCGTCCGCGAATTCAAAGACGACGCCGCGGCCGAACCCGAAATCGCCGCCGACACCGTCGACCTGGTCCGCATATTCCGCGACATCCTCGAGCGCGCCCGCAATCGCCCCACCTTCAATGTGCAGGACGATTCCATCACCGTCGGTCAGATGATCCAGTTCCTCACCCGCCGCCTTTCCATGGAAGACCGCCCGCTCTCCCTCCGCAAGCTGCTCAGCCACAGTAAGTCCCAGCGCGCGCTCGTCGCCATGTTCCTCGCGCTCCTCGAACTCGTCCGCCTCCAGGCCATCCTTCTCCGCCAGGACCGCGCCTTCTCCGAGATCTTCATCAAGAAGAGCACCGGCTTCGATTCCGTAGTCAATGAAGGCCTCGCCAACGCCACCGATGAATGGCGGTAACGACTCGACGACCCGTTATAACATTTGTTATAATGCAAGTTGAGGGTTGGGTCATGCCAACGACAGCCAAAATTATCGCGATTGGAAACTCTGTCGGAATCATTTTGCCGAAGGAGACTCTTGCCCGTTTAAAGCTTGAGAAGGGCGACACGGTGTGTCTTTCCGAGACCCCTTACGGCGCTCATCTGACGCCTTACGACGAGCAGTTCAATCGCAAAGTCGAAGCCACCGAAAAAGTCATGAAGAAGTATCGCGACGCTCTTCGGAAACTCGCCAAGTAAATGGAAGAGCCCATCCGGATGGAAGTTGCGGATGCGGTGATGGCGCACGATGCCGAACTCACGGCGCACGGAGGCTCCGAAGGCGTTCGCGACCCAGGCCTCCTGGAGTCTGCGCTTGCGCGCCCGAAGAACATCTGGAACTACGCGGATTCGCCACCGCCTCTGAGTCGTCTGGCGGCTGCCTATGCATTTGGAATCTCGGCGAACCATCCTTTCGTGGATGGAAACAAGCGAACGGCGCTCGTCGTCTCCTTTGCATTCTGTGAAGTGAACGGTCTGGAAATGACCGCTGATCAGGAGGATGCTTACCTGACGTTTCTGGCTCTCGCCGCCGGCGAAATCTCCGAAGATCAGCTTACCGACTGGTTCGCGCGCAATATCGCTGGCTAAATCGCGCATGAACAACGCGCCGCATCCTTTTCACCTTCTGGATAATTCAACTCGTGTCGTTGGGGTTCGGCCGGCGCGGAAAATCTCCTCCTTACAAACGCCACCAATTGGTTGCATTTATCGAGAGCTGTAATTCCGTGCAACCATTTGGTTGCATATCTTTTAGACTCAACCGTCTCTAATTTCAGCATTGCGGGTGCATCCGCGCATTAACCCCGCAGATGGTGAGAAAAGAGTGCAAAACACTCGAAAATCACACCTCCATCCTGAAAATGTAGAAACTCTCTAAAGCAATGATGACAATAGGTTTAATAATTGAAATGCACACCTTGTCCACGCCTGTCCGGCTCACCCCTCCGTGTTATCGCGTGTAAGATTGTGTGTGCGGAACCTGATCGAAGGCGCCGCGCATCAAACAACTGTGGCACGTATTCAGTTGTTGGGGTTTTATGCAATTCTGCTTTGATTGTCCCTTCTGCAGTGATCTCAGATCGTTCCATCCCCATTTCATTCAAGAATTCCCAGCCGATTCCGCATCAGCTCTCCCCGCGCTCGTCCGGAAATCGTTTGTCGCACCCGGAGTGATCTGATGGCGGCAACCACGGCCACTGCTTTATCCAATACATCGCTGCTCGATCGCAAGCTGAAGAGTTCGCCGAGCAAGACCGGCATACTTGCCTTCCTTGCCGCGCTTGCAGCCGGAGTGGTCTACATCGTCTTTCACGTAGCCCGTGATCTCGATGCCGCTTCCATCACCAGCTATGCGCCCTATGGACTGCTTGGGTTGGCGCTGCTGATCGCGCTGGGCTTTGAGTTCGTCAACGGCTTTCACGACACCGCCAATGCCGTCGCCACCGTCATCTATACCCACTCGCTCGAGCCCAACATCGCCGTCGTGTGGTCCGGCATCTGCAACCTCGCCGGAGTCCTTCTCTCTTCCGGCACCGTCGCCTTCGCAGTCATCACTCTCCTGCCCGTCGAATTGATTCTGCAGGTCAGCTCAGGCGCCGGCTTCGCCATGGTCTTCGCGCTCCTCATCGCGGCGATCCTCTGGAACCTCGGTACCTGGTGGCTCGGCCTGCCCGCTTCAAGTTCGCACACCATGGTCGGCTCCATCATCGGCGTCGGCATCGCCAACCAGTTGATGCACATGCACAGCGGAACCTCGGGCGTCGACTGGGAACAAGCCATGAAGGTGCTGAAAGCCCTGCTGATCTCGCCCCTCATTGGATTTCTGTTCGCCGGCATGCTGATCCTTCTTGCGAAGCAGGTCGCAAAATTCCCTGAACTCTACGAAGCCCCAAAAGACAACACGCCGCCGCCGTTACCCATTCGCGCACTGATGGTGCTCACCTGCACCGGCGTCAGCTTCTTCCACGGATCCAACGACGGGCAAAAGGGCATGGGCCTCATCATGCTTATCCTCATCGGAACCGTGCCCACGGCCTATGCGCTGAACCACGCCGTAAGTCCCGCGCAGGTACAGGACTTCATCGTCGCCTCCGAACAAGCCGGCCGCATCCTCGATCGTCACGTCGATCCCCGCGGCATCCTCGGCGCCGACGCCCGAGCCACCGTCACCGATTACATCCGCACCAAGCAGATGCAGCCCGACACCATTCTCGCGTTGCGCGAACTGGTTGAAGATACAGACCACGAAGTCGCACTCTACAAGGAATTCAAGGCAGTCCCGCCCAGTGAGCAGGCTAATGTCCGCAACGACATGTATGTCGCCAGCGAAGCGTTGCGCCTGATGGACAAGTCCAACGCCGGGTTCACCGCCGACGAAAAAGCCGCGCTGAAGAACTACAAATCCAAGGTCGACAATGCCACCAAGTTCATTCCTTCCTGGGTCAAGGTCGCGGTGGCTCTCGCCCTCGGCCTCGGCACCATGGTTGGCTGGAAGCGAGTCGTTGTCACCGTAGGCGAACGCATCGGCAAAGATCACCTTACCTACGCACAGGGCGCCAGCGCCGGCCTCGTGGCGATGGGAACCATCTTCGCCGCCGACAAATTCGGCCTCCCCGTCAGCACCACGCATATTCTAAGTTCCGGCGTGGCAGGCACCATGGCAGCGAATGGCAACGGCCTTCGTTTCAAAACCATTCGCAACATCGCCGCGGGCTGGGTCTTCACGTTACCCGCCGCGGCTCTGCTCTCCGGCATTCTGTATTGGGCCTTCCGGCATTTGTCCTAACCTGAATCCCATCTTCTGATCGGGCTGCGCCTCGGTGCAGCCCTAACATTTTGCACTCAACCATATCCCCGCAAACCTCGCAAATTCATCTCCGTTTCATCCCGCATTCATCTGTCTCCGATATCCCTGTCCCTACCCGCATTCCGCCCCCCAAACGCGAACCCGGACGAACCTAGCCCAATTAGGAGACTCATCATGTCTGCGACAGCTATTTCCCGACCGCCGGCCGCATCGCTGCTCGAAAAAAAGATGAAGAAATCCCATGCCATGATCAGCGGAGGCGTGGTCCTGGCGGCGTTGGCCATTGGCCTCGGCTACATTGCGGTGCAAGTCTCGCAAGACTTTGCCGGCGTCACGCTCGGCAGCTTCTGGCCCTATGCGTTGCTCAGCGTGGCTCTGCTCATTGCCCTCGGCTTTGAATTCGTCAACGGCTTCCATGACACCGCCAACGCCGTCGCTACTGTCATCTACACCCACTCCCTGGAACCCAACATCGCGGTCGTCTGGTCGGGTATGTGGAATCTCCTCGGAGTCCTCCAATCGAGCGGCGCGGTAGCCTTCACCGTCATTACGTTGCTCCCCGTTGAGCTCATCCTTCAGGTCAGCTCCGGCGCCGGTTATTCAATGGTCTTCGCGCTGCTCATCGCTGCCATCTTGTGGAATCTCGGTACCTGGTGGTTTGGCCTTCCCGCATCGAGCTCGCACACCATGGTTGGCTCCATCATCGGCGTGGGCGTCGCCAATCAGCTCATGAACGTGCACAACGGAACCTCCGGCGTCGACTGGGACCAGGCCGCCAAAGTCTTTAGAGTCCTCCTCATCTCTCCGATCGTCGGTTTTGGTGCCGCGGCTCTCCTGTTCCTGCTTTCGAAGATGCTCATCAAGTACCCTGCCCTCTACGAAGCGCCCAAGGGCGCGACACCTCCACCGTGGCCCATTCGTGCGCTCCTGATCCTTACCTGCACCGGCGTCAGCTTTTCGCACGGCTCCAACGATGGACAAAAAGGCATGGCCTCATCATGCTCATCCTCATCGGCACTGTCCCCACAGCCTATGCACTCAACCATGCGGTAACCGGCAGGGACGTCCAGGCCTTCGTTGCCGCCTCAGATCAGGCCGGCAAAGTTCTCGACCAGCATGTAGACAAGACCGGCATCCTCGGTCCCGATGCCCGCGCCGCGGTCACCAACTACATCGCCACCAAGCAACTCCAGCCCGACACCATCCTCGCGCTCCGCGAA
>Ga0207700_10002693_pt1 | contig 10242 bp, 10 predicted proteins | sample LARL82metaG_FD_184348 | JGI IMG/M metagenome (GOLD analysis project Ga0207700, IMG submission 184348) | Corn, switchgrass and miscanthus rhizosphere microbial communities from Kellogg Biological Station, Michigan, USA - LAR L8-2 metaG... | ecosystem: Host-associated > Plants > Roots >...
CCCAAGCCGGGCTTCCGCCATCAGCACACTCCCAACCGTTGTCACCGGACCCAATGCGGTCAGCGGCAGGGTGTGTAGGGGACGTCGTAGAGGTTGACGTCCTTGAGGATGGAGTTGAAGTTGTAGCTGGATGAGTTCGCCTGGGGGCAGAACTTCGACGTTGCCAGCTTGTACTCGACGTTGAACACGGCCTTGCCGTATGCCGAGGGCCAGACCTGCAGCCCGGGTGCGGGGAAATTGCACTCCCGGTACTGCCAGCACTGCTCGTTGATGGCGAAATCGAAGTACGGCTGCAGGTCGCCGGCCTGCCCGAGGTCGTTCTTGAGCCCGGCGGCGAAACCGGCGGTGTGCGCCAGGTTGGCGATCGCGGCGTCGAACTGCTCCTGAGTCGCCGCGCTGATCGTCAGCCCGGTCTTGTTCTGGTAGGCGTCGACGTTGTCGAACTCGATCGCATCCACCCCGGCCGACCGGGCCTTGGCCAGCCGGGCGGCGAGCTCGTCGAGGATGAACTGCTGCGCGGTCTCGGTCTGCCCGGTGGCCGGGTTCGTCCCGGAGACGTTGGTGTTGATGTTCAGCCAGAACTCGTCCCGGAACCCCCCGACCGGCTTGCCGAACAGGCACCCGCCGCAGCTGGCGTTGAAGCTCTGATACTGCGGGTAGTCCGGGCGCCAGGTCTCGGCCGTGCCCGCGTCGATATAACCGATGACCTTGCCGCCCTGCGCGTGCAAGGCGCTGACCGCCGCGGTATTCAGCACGCCGTAGTTGTTCGGCGTGTAGCACTTGCCGTCCTGGTAGATGTCGATGTCGAACACCAACGGCGCCACCTGCTGCCCAGTCGCGAACGACGCGCCGGTAATGGCCGTGTTGATGAACCCGGTGGCCGGGTAGAGGCACTGGCCGGCCGAGCTGACCGAGCCCTGCAGCTGATACTGCCAGCGTGAGACGACCGGCGGCCGCCAGCACGAGCCCGCCGAGGTGTTACACGGCACCGGCGCGGGCAGGGCGGCCCCGGCCGACGCGGCCGACCCGGTCATGAGCTGTGCAGGCCCCGCCCAGGCAGGCGTGGCGGCAACGGCCGATGTTGCAAGCATCGTCCCAGCTAGCAACGCAAGTGCGCGAGCGCCTCGCATTCTGAGACCTCCTCTGCCGACGTCCTTGTCGTGGGCGGCCGCGGTGTTGGGCGCTCGGCCGCGCACGGTGCCCGGGATTCGCGCTCGTCACCGAACCTGAGCGGATCATAACGATTGATGGCGTAAGGGGACCAGGACAGAGCAGGAACCAACCCGAAGCCGCACACGGCACCGGGCTATGGCTGCCCGGCAGTCGCATCGGACCACCAGGCACATGCGAGGACGCGGCGGCTCCTGGACCGCAGTGGCCGTGGATAGCCGCTATGGCTGCCATTCCGGGCCCAGGAACGGCCCTGAGGCCGCTGCTTTCGCTGTGGTCTGAACTGTTCTGGTGGCGAGGGCCGTGGCCGGATGGGAGTGGACTCTGCTGCCTCATTGCGAAGGTGCAAGGACGAGCCCGAATTCGAGTTATCCGGATATCTGTTTGATTACGTGCCCCGGCAGGACTCGAGCCTGCGCTCATGGCTCCGGAGAACATACATACCTGTGAGCGGGGTCGACGAGGTATGTGAGGGCCACCCGGGACGTCATCGGGGCGGTTCCGAGTGCGGCGTGGTGCTTGGTGGCCGGTCCCCGGTCTCCGGAGGGCGCGTTGCCTTACGAGGCATCGACCGCGAAGGGCGCTGCGGCCCGGAAGCGCATGTCGGGTCTTGACAGAGTTTGTTTGGAAAGTATACGAACTAACCGGCGATTAACCCTGGTGCCCTTGGAGCGGCCCGCTGCGGCGGGATGGGAGTTGACAGGGATGAGAAGAGCGACCGGCAATCACTGCGCCCGCTGGATCACCGCTGCTGTCTCGGCCATGACACTGGTCTGGCTGGCTGCCGACACTCAGGCAGCACCGTCCGCCGCGGCGTCCGCCCGCAGCATCGCCGCGCCCGTTACCACAGCCGCCATCCATCCCAGCTCGCCTGCTGATACCGGGGCCAGCGATATCTCGGACCTAGGAGCCGGGGGCTGGCAGGTGCAGAGCAGCGCGGTGGCGACGCAGACCGGCGCGCAGATTTCCACGCCGGGCTTCAACACCAGTACCTGGCTTCCGGTGACCAACGACGATGCGGGGGCGCCGGGAACCGAGATCGAAGCCCTGGCGCAGAACGGCAAGTGCCCGGGCAACACCGCGCTGCAGCCGGTGAACCAGAGCACCAGCAGCCCGAACAGTGTCTACTTCTCGAACAACATGCAGAGCTGCTACGGCTTCATGAACAAGATCGGCGCAGTCTCCGTCAACCAGTTCAGCGTGCCCTGGTGGTGGCGCACGGACTTCACGCCGAACCTGCAGGCCGGCCAGGTCGCCACGCTGATCGTCAACGGCGTCGTCGGCTCGGCCAACGTCTGGGTAAACGGGACCGAGGTGGCGACCTCGTCAACGGTCACCGGCTCCTACACCCGGTTCACCTTCGGCCTCACGAACCTGATCGTCCCCGGGACGAACTCGCTGGCGCTCGAGGTCAACCCGAACGACCCAACCAGCCTGTACACCCTGGACAATGTGGACTGGACCCAGATCCCTCCGGACAACAACACCGGCATCCAGTTCCCGGTTCAGCTCCAGATCGACGGGGCGCTCGCGGTCGGCAACTCGCACGTCAACCAGAGCGACGCCGCTGACCTGTCCAGCGCGGCGCTGACCGTCAAGACCGACGTCACCAACAACACGCCGACCGCCCAGACGGCGACGGTGACCGCGACCATCACCCCGCCGAACAGCGGCACGCCAATCACCGTGAACCAAAACGTGACTGTCCCGGCGGGCACGACCCAGACCGTGCCGTTCACGCCAAGCAGCTTCCCGTCCCTGACGATCACCAGCCCACAGGTCTGGTGGCCGTACCAGCTGGGTGCGCAGCCGCTCTACACCCTGGGCGTCAAAGTCGCGCAGGGCACCACCCAGTTCAACACCACCAGCGAGACCTTCGGCATCAGGACGGTGACCTCGTACCTCACCGGATCGAATGCGATCGAGCCGAGCGGCGCCCGCGCCTTCAAGATCAACGGCGTGCCGATCGTGATCAGGGGCGGCGGCTTCGACCCGAACCTGTTCCTGCACTACTCGGCCGCGGACACGGCCAGCCAGATCGCCTTGATGAAGGCCATGGGCGTCAACGCGATCAGGCTCGAGGGCCACATCATGCCCGCCGACTGGTTCCAGCAGATGGACGCCGCCGGCATCCTCGTCAACGGCGGCTTCCAGTGCTGCGACGCCTGGGAGGTCAGCGGCAGCCTGACCCAGGCACAGCAGACCATCCTCCAGAATTCGGCCCAGGCCATTGGGACGAACCTGCGCAACCACCCGAGCGTGTTCAGCTTCCAGTGGTCAGACAACCAGCCGACATCCACCCAGGAGTCGGTGTCGATCGCCGGGTTCACCGCGGCCGACTTCTACCCGCAGACGCCGCTGATCGCCTCGGCCGAGTACAAGTCCACCCCGACACTAGGCCCCTCGGGGGAGAAGGAGGGCCCGTACGACTGGGTGCCGCCGGACTACTGGTACGACACCACGCATCTCGGGACCGACACGACCGTGACCAACGCGGGCGGGGCCTGGGGCTACGACAGCGAAGAGAGCGCGGGCGACACCGTGCCCACGCTCGACTCCCTGAACAGGTTCATGTCGGCCAGCGACCTGTCCAACCTGTGGCAGAACACCAAGTTCAACCAGTACCACCTCAACTACGAGCCGCGGTGCAAGACCGGCTACTCGTTCGGGACGCTGTGCCACTTCGACACCGCGCTGAGCAGCAGATACGGCCGGTGGTCGAGCCTGGCCCAATACGTCGAGGAGGCGCAGGCCCAGGACTACGAGAACACCCGGGCCCAGTTCGAGGCGTTCATCGCCCACGCCAACAACACGCCGCTGCCCTCGACCGGCACGATCTACTGGCAGATGAACAAGGGCTGGCCGAGCCTGCTATGGAACCTCTACAACAGCGACGGCGACCAGGCCGGCAGCTACTTCGGCGCCCAGGAGGCGAACCGCTCCGTGCACGCGCTGTACGCGTTGGACGACGGCACCGTCACCCTGGACAACTTGACCAACACGTCCCAGTCCGGGCTGTCGGTCGAGTCGAAAGTCTTCAGCCTGGCCGGCGCCATGCTCGACGACCAGACCGCCAGCAACATCACGCTGGCCAGCCAGCAGGTCAAGACCAAGGTACTCACCCCCAAGGTGCCGACCAGCAACCCGGTCCAGGTCTACTTCGTCGAGCTGCTGCTGAAGCGCAGCGGCACGCTCGTCGACCGCAATGTCTACTGGCTGTCCACCCAGCCCGACGTGGTCAACTGGACCAAGACGCTGGGCCAGCCGCAGGGCACTCTGTCCCAGTACGCCAACCTGCAGGCGCTGCAGACGCTGCCCCAATCGGCCATCACCGCCACCGCCTCGACCGCCAGCCAGCCCGGGCCCGACGGCGCGGACCGGGCCACCACAGTCACGATCACCAACACGTCCTCGTCCACCGTCGCCTTCCTGCTGAGGGCGGACGTGCGGCGCGGCACGGCCAGCGGCCAGGAGCTGCCCGGCGACAACGAGCTGCAGTCCTCGATCTGGCAGGGCAACGACATCACCCTGTTTCCCGGTGAGTCGCAGACGCTGACCGTCACCTGGAACTCAGCCGACCTGCGGGGCGCCACCCCGGTGGTCAGCGTGTCCGGCTGGAACGTCCCCAAGACCGACATCTTGGCCTAACGATCAGAGGTGCCTGATGACCATCCACCGTCGCCTCGCCTGCGCACTGACCGGCGCCGCTGCCCTGCTCATGCCCCTGGCCGGGACGGCTCCTCCGGCGGCAGCGGCCACGTATGCGCCGCTGCCAGCGCATGTCTACGCGCCTTACTACGAGACCTATCTCGCCCCCAACACCCCAAGCATCGCGATGACTGCCCAGCAGTCCGGCGCCAAGTACTTCACGCTGGCATTCCTCCAGTCCACCGGCAAGAGCTCGTGCACCCTGGACTGGAACGGCAACTCGGCCCAGCCGCTCAATTACTACGCCGCGGACATCGCGGCGCTGCGGGCAACGGGCGGTGACGTGATCCCCTCGTTCGGCGGCTTCAGCGCCGACCAGGGCGGAACTGAGATCGCCGACTCCTGCAAGAACGTCAGCCAGATTGCCGCCGACTACGAGTCGGTGATCACCACGCTGGGCGTCACCCGGCTGGACATGGACGTCGAGGCCAAGTCGCTGAACAACACCGCCGGCGTCGACCGGCGGAACAAGGCGATCGCCATGACCGAGACATGGGCGAAGCAGCAGGGGATTCCGCTGCAGGTCCAGTACACGATCCCGGTCGAGCAGTACGGGCTGGACCCCAACGGCGAGGCCGTCCTGCAGAACGCGGTCGCCAATAGCGCCGCCGTGAGCTCGGTCAACATCATGGTGTTCGACTACTACATCGCCGGCGAAGGCGTGGTGAACATGGGCCAGGCGGCCATCAATGCGGCTACGAACACCCACGCCCAGCTGGCTGGCATCTTCCCGAGTCTGACTTCGGCGCAGATCTGGAACATGGAAGCGATGACCATGCTGCCCGGCATCGACGACTACCCGAAGAAAACCGAGGTCACCTACCTCCCCGACGCGCAGACGATGCTGAACTTCGCCCAGGCCAACAACATGAACCTCCTGTCAATCTGGGCGATCCAGCGAGACAACGGCGGCTGCCCTGGCACCCGCGACAGCAACACCTGCTCGGGCATCACACAGAACCCCTGGGATTTCAGCCACCTACTCAGACCGTTCACCAGCTGACCGGGATCTTCCGCAGATTGCGGAAAGAAGGTCAGGGCAACCGTGACGGCCCCACCAGCGACGCGACCGGCGCGATCGTGCGGCTGTGGGAGAACGAGCTGGTCACGCCCTGTGCCGGCGGTTCCTCCCTGCGGGAGACCGCGCTGACCCGCACCGGTCGTGACGCCGTCGGCGATGATCTCGTATTCGCCAGCACGGCCCGGCATATGCTGTCACTGCCTGCGCCGTAGTTGCCACATCCACCGATGGCCATGGGTCTACGCTCGGCTCGGAAGTGCCTCCCCGGGTCGTCGGATCTGGACCTTGGACGGCCCCGATTCTCGGTGCCGGGGAGGCATCTTCCGCGGATGGTCGACGCGCCATCGGCGATCTGGCGGTGGTTCTGGGTAGCTACCCCTTGGCGCGTCTTGGGTGCCTGTGACCACAACGGTCCTCCCGTGTTATGGCACTCGCCACCTCACGTGCAGGCCGGATCCTAAAGGTGGTGGGCTCCGATGAGCAATGAAGCCATGGTGGCCGGCTCGTCCCCCACCACGCGGAAACGGTGGCGAGTTCCGTTCTCCACCAGGACATCGCCGGGAGAAAGCAGCACCTCCGCGCCATCGTCAAGCTCGACGGCTAGGTTGCCGGAGATAAGGACGCCGAAGTCCGTCGTGTCGGTCCTGTGGAAGCCGGGTTCGTCGCCGTCCTCTATGTGCATCTCGGGGGTGGGTTCTGGTGCAACCACGTCGAACTCCGGCGAGTACGTCTGCATGATGAAGCGGATGCCTCCTACGGGTGGGAATGTACCGGGCGCCGCCGGGTTGTCCCCCGCGTTGGGGTAGGTTGCGGGCTTATCGGCACTCCAGAGGAAGGCGAGCTCTCCCAGGTGAGGGATGGGTATCCCATCGACTTGCTTGTCTCGCACGAAAACAGCGCGGCCCTTGGCGTCGTGGCCGGTGACAATCTGGCGTACGTGCATTGCCTGTCTCCTTGTCGTCTGGGTCTTTTTCTCGTCCGGTTCCATTTCGTTCGCTCCTTTGATGATTTCTGTGTCTAGGACATGAGCGCACCGCATCACGCCCGGTAGGAGCCGAGCAGGCGCGCGGCCTCGGGCCTGCTAAGGGCTCCAGCCTCCTTGAGAAACTCCGGGATCTCGGGGTCGGAGACGAACTTCGCCCACCCCGCCTCGTCCATGTCGAACAGCCCCCAGACGCGGTTCTCCTCGGTGGGATCGCGGAACACCGTCGAACCCCTGGAACCGTACCGGGCCCGCTTGTCGGCGACCTTCGTGCCGAACACATCCAGGAATCGGTCGACGTTCTCGACGGTCGTTGTTGCCAGGATCATGACTGTTCTCCTCACGAGTGAATTGCTTCGGATCTTGCTGGCCGCCGGCCGGTTCGGCTGGCGTCGGGCTCATTCTCCGGACGAAGGGCGGCCGGGAACGTGACCCCGGTCAGCTCCTCGGAGACTGCCCACAGGCGGCGCTGGATGGCCGTGTCGTGGGATTGCCCGCTGGAGTGGGCCAGTTTCGGGTAGCCCCTGGTCCCGAACAATCCGCGCGGGCCGTAGTACTGGCCGCCGGCCACGCGGGGGTCGGTCGCGGCGCGCAGGGTGGGCAGTGCGCCCATCGCCGCCTTCTGGCTCATCACCCGGGCGTAGAAGAACGCGGTGATCGCGGGCGTGTAGCGCGCCAGTTCGGTGCTGGCCAGGCCTGGGTGGGCGGCGAGGGCGATGGTGGTGCCCGCGCCGGACAGCCGGCGTTGCAGCTCGTAGGTGAACATCAGGTTCGCCAACTTGGACTGACTGTAGGCGGCCACCGGGCTGTAGGACCGCTCCGACTGCAGGTCGTCGAAGTTGATCCGGGCCTGGATGCGGTGGGCGAGGCTGCTGACCGTCACCACGCGGGAGCCCGGTACCGGGAGCATCTGCTCGAGCAGCAGCCCGGTGAGGGCGAAGTGCCCCAGGTGGTTGGTTCCGAACTGCAGCTCGAACCCGTCACGGGTGGTCTGCTTCGGCGGGAACATCACCCCGGCGTTGTTGATCAGCAAGTCGATCCTCGGGTGCTGGGCCCGCAGCTCGCCTGCGGCGGCGCGGATGGAATCCAGCGAGGTCAGGTCAAGGGGCTGGACCATGACGTCCGCGCCAGGGGCGGTACCGGTGATGCGGGCGGCGGCGCGCTTGCCCTTCTCGATGTCCCGCACGGCCAGCACCACCGACGCACCGCGCGCGGCGAGGACCCGGGCGGTCTCGAACCCCAGGCCGGTGTTCGCGCCGGTGACCACGGCCAGCCGTCCGTGCTGGCCGGGCACGTCATCGCTCGTCCATGTCGCCTTCATGACTCCTCCCGATCCATTCCTAACTATGACGTACGACTTAGTTCGATAGTAGGTTGGACGTCATACATAGGTCAAGGGTAAAGTCGGGTCCATGCCCCGACGCACCGACAGCCGCTCGAAGATGATCCACGCCGCCGCCGAGCTCTTCCGCCAGCGCGGCTACCACGCCACCACCTTCTCCGACGTGGTCCGCGAAAGCGGCGCGCCCCGCGGATCGACCTACTTCCACTTCCCCGGCGGCAAGGCCGAACTCGCCCGCGAAGCCATCGCCAGGGCGGGCGACGAGGTCGAGGAGATAGTCGACCAGGCCGCCCGCCACGCCGACGACCCCGCCTCGCTCATCCGCGCGATGGCCCAGATCCTCACCAGCCGCCTCGAACGCTCGGGCTACCAGAGCGGCTGCGCCATCGCCACCATGGTCCTCGAGCTGGCCCCCCGCGACGAGGAATTCAGCGCCGACTTCAACAACGTGTTCACGCGTTGGCGGGCCGCGCTGGTTACCCGCTTCGAACCGTGGGGCATCGCCCCCGACCGCGCCGCGGCCCTCGCCGACCTGACCATCTCCGCGATCGAGGGCGCGGCCGTCCTCAGCCGCGCCGCCCGCAGCACCGAGCCGTTCACCACCACCATCGAGGCGCTCATCAGCGCCATCGACCACGACACCGCCGCCCCGCCCACCGCCCCCCCAAGCCCGGCAGCCACGGGCAGAGCCAGCCGGGCCCCAGGGTGAAATACCGGGACGCCGCCGGCCGCAACATCAGCCGAGGCGCATCGATCCCGCCCTCCCGTGCGCTGCCCCGCGGCCAGACAAGTGCTGCCCCACAGCTCTTATCACGCCGGGCTGGCTCAGCGCTCGTCCCCCGGATGCGCAGAATGCCCAGTTCTGGAAGACAATGCCTTGGCCGGGACCCAGCCGACATGCGTGCAGATCGGCGGCTGTGTGCGCGGCTGGCCGGGCCGCCAATGCGGTGGTGTCGGTGCCAGGGCGTGATGGGCTGCTGCGTCCGTCACCGGGTAGATTCCCAGCATGGGAACGGCGGGGCCGCCGGGCGATGAGGACGGGCGGGCGCTGCTGCGGCTGTTGCCGGCCGATGGTAGCCCGGCTGACAGTGCGCACGCCCGCCGCATGCTCGGCTGGAACCGGCAGCGCTGGGCCGGTGCCTGCCGGCGGCTGGAGGAACAAGGGCGCGTGCTGAGTGGGCAGGGCCGCGGCGAGACGATTCGCCGGGACCTGACCGCCGTGCCACCAGAGTTCCGGCCGGCTTGCGGGCGGCCGGGCGCACATGTCACGATCCGCCAGGTGCCTGTCACAGTTCGGCATGCGATGTGTGACCTGACCGGCGTCTCATTGTCCGTTCCAGGCCGTGGCGGCGCCACCGTCCCGGCCCGCCCCGGCAGCGCGATCGGAAATAGCAAGGGTTTTCAGGTGAGGGTCGACTCCCGCACACGCGATGTCACCATCACCGTGACAGGGCCTGCGGGCAACGCGTAGGCACAAGCAGAAGCCTTGCATCTGTGCTGGCGCCCTATTCCGGCACGTTGCCGTGATCACGCTGGCGCCGATCAACCGGGTCCGCGGCACTCAGGAGCACCTTGGATCAAGCAGCACGCGCATGCGTAACGGCGGGTTGCGCGCAGTCCACAGCGCCAAGTTGGCCACTCCCCGTGATCGGTTATCGGGACCGGCGGCTGCCGTCTGGGCGCCGGGGTCGTCAGCGGGCGAACTTGGCGATGGCGGCCGGGGTGACGGGGGTGAAGAAGTTGACGAGGTTGCCGTCGGGGTCGCGGAACAGCAGCGACCGGTTGCCCCACGGCATCGTGGTGGGCTCGTTGACGAAGTCGCTGACGAAGCCGGCCAGGTTCTGGTGCACGCCGTCCACGTCGTCGACGAGGAACTCGATGATGACGGTGTTGTTGTCGGCCGGGCGGGCGGCGCCAGGTGCGAACAGCAGAACGGTGCGGGTGCTGGCGATCGCGAGGGTGGCGGAGCTGGTGGTGAGCTCGGCGAAGTTCTCGCTCGGCCAGGCCGCCTGTACGCCG
>Ga0207700_10002694_pt1 | contig 10240 bp, 6 predicted proteins | sample LARL82metaG_FD_184348 | JGI IMG/M metagenome (GOLD analysis project Ga0207700, IMG submission 184348) | Corn, switchgrass and miscanthus rhizosphere microbial communities from Kellogg Biological Station, Michigan, USA - LAR L8-2 metaG... | ecosystem: Host-associated > Plants > Roots >...
AGCCCAGCGCCGACGAGCAGCACGAGTGCCAGCGACACTTCCGCGATGACGAGCACGCGGCGCGCCGCTCCATGATGGCCAGCCGTTCGCCGGGAGCCATGGTGCAGTCGCTCGTTGAGCCCCTGTCGCGCCGCGCCCAACGCTGGCACGAAGCCGACGACCAATCCAATGACCGTCGACGTCGCCAGCGCAAAGAGAAGCACGGCTCTGTCGACGCCGATGGTCTCCAGTCGCGGCAGCCCCGCCGGGCTGAGCGCAATCAGCGCGCGCACACCGATCTGTGCGACGATCACCCCACACGCTCCGCCGACGAATGCGAGCAACAGGCTCTCCGTAAGCAGCTGTCGCAGCAGGCGGCCGTGGCCGGCGCCGAGCGCGACCCGCATCGCGAACTCGCCGCGCCGCTGGGCCGCGCGCGCCAGCAGCAGATTCGTCACGTTCACGCTGGCGATCGCCAGCAATAGCACCACGGCGCCGGCGATGGCGAGGAGTGCCGGCTTGATGTCAGCCGCGACCTGATCGCGCAGAGAGCTCACGATCATTCCCCGGCTCATGTCCGCCCACCTCGGCCGCGCGAATTGCGCCATCGGCGCCCGGCCGATGTCAGTCAGCTCGCGCTGCGCCCGATCGGCGCTCGTGTTCGCCGCGAGCCGCGCGACGATCTCGTAATGATGTCCCCACTCCCGCGAATTGAACGGGGCCTGAGCACGCTCCTGCAGCGGCGACCAGAGATCGGCCGAGGGTGATAAGACATTGCTGAAGTGTGGCGGCAGAACGCCGAGTACCAGGTAGTCGTCGCCATCGAGATGCACCGGCTGGCCGACGATCGACCGATCGCCGCCGAACCGTCGCTGCAGCAGGCGGTCGCTCAGGATCAGCACCTTCGGACCGCCCACGGCTTCGTCCGCGGCGACGAAATCCCGGCCCACCGCGGGCCGAACTCCGAGCGTGCTGAAGTAGCTCGCGCTCACCCGCTGGCCCTCGAGCCGCTCCGGCTGATCGGTACCCGTGAGCGACGGTTGCCAGTGGTCCACCGCCGCGATCGCGGTGAACGCCCGCGCTCGCGCCCGTAGCTCGACGAAGGTGCCGAAAGTGGGGGAAAACGCCGAGCCGTCGTCGCCACGATCCCGAATCGTCACCAGCCGCTGCGCGCTGGGATACGGCAGAGACGCGAGCAGGATGGGATTGAGCACGCTGAAGATCGCCGTCGTGGCGCCGATGCCTAACGCCAACGTCAGCACGCTCACGAGCGTGAAGCCCGGGTTCGTGCGCAGCCGACGGAGTCCGTAGCGCATGTCGGCGACGAGTGACTCGAGGCCGTTCTCCCACCCGGAAGAGCGTACTTCCTCGCGCACCGCCGTCGCGTTGCCCATCTCGAGTTGCGCCGCGCGGCGCGCGGCTGCCGGTGTGAGGCCACGAGCGACGTTTGCCGCCGTCGCCTGGTCGAGGTAGTGCTGCACTTCGTCGGTCAGATCGCTGTCCGCCTGACGAGATCGGACGAGTGAGCGCAATCCTCGTGTAAGCTGCCGCCAGAGGGACAAGGGCTCATCCCTCCGCTTCGAGCAGCCGCGCGACCGCCGCCGCGCGTCGTTTCCAGTCCGCCGTCTCGACCTCCAATTGCTTTCTGCCAGCGCGCGTGAGGCTGTAGAACTTCGCCCGGCGCGCGTTCTCGGTCTGACGCCACTCTGCGTTCAGCCACCCGGCGCGCTCGAGCCGCTGCAAGGCGACGAGCAGCGACCCGGGGTTTACCTTGAACACGCTCCGCGAGATCTGCTCGACGCGCCGCGCGATGCCGAAACCGTGCATCGGCTGCAGGCTCAGCGTCTTGAGGATGAGCATGTCCAGGGTGCCCTGGATGATGTCGGTGTTCTCTTCAGCCACGAGCGCTCCAATCGCGGGACGATTGGAGGATACTAACGCCTACTCTTGATTGTCAAGATGTGACGATCAGGATGAGGCGCGACGAGCGCGCACGAACGGCACGCGCTCGAGCGCAACGTGTCCCTACCATGCCACCTGCGGCGAGGCGTAGTAGTTGATCCCGAGCAAGCGCCACCGGGGTGCATGCGCCGCGATGCGGCTGCGAAAGCTCTCCCAATCGTGGCTGGACGTTGGGCTCCAGCCCACCTCGGCGATCGCCGGCAGCCGCGGCATGATCAGGTACTGGGCGGCCGTAATGTTCTGCACTGTCTCGCTCCAGAGCGGTGCCTCCACTCCGAGAACGTCCGATGCGTTCACACCCTTGTACTGCGTGACGGGATCCCAGTCATAAGAATTCCGGAGCTCGATGAACGCAGCCCAGTCCAGCCCAAGCTCCGTCGCGGGCGTGTACTTCATGTCCAAGTAGGCCTGCGTCGCCGGCGACATGACCAACTTGGCGCCCTGCTTGGCCGCTGCCATCGACGTATCGCTGCGCCACATTTGCGCTACGGAACCGGCCTTCAGGTGCGCGCGACCGATCTCGTCCCAGCCAATCATCCGCTTGCCGTGCTGGATCACGATGTCCTGCGCGTGGTCGATGAACGCTGCGTACTGCTCAGGCGTCAAGACCTGAACCTCATCACCGCCGACGTGGATGAACGGCCCAGGGGTCATTGCCGCGAGCTCGCCGACGACGTCGTTGATGAACTTGAAAACTGTGTCCTTGTCGAAGCAGAGCGCGCTCCAACCGACATGGATCCCGGTGTAAAGGCCAACACCGGGCGCTCCTGCGGGCGTATCGGGGGCCGAGCGGCTGCACCCGAGCTCGGGGTATGAGGCGATGGCGGCGTTCGAGTGCGCCGGCATGTCGATCTCCGGCACGACCGTGATGAAGCGATCCTGCGCGTAGCGCACGAGCTCCGCGTAGTCCGCCTTCGTGAAGTAACCACCCGGCCCGCCCCCTACTTGTGTGCTTCCCCCGTACTGCGCCAATCGCGGCCAGGAGTCGATCTGGATGCGCCATCCCTGATCATCCGAGAGATGGAGGTGCAAGGTGTTGAACTTGTAGAGGGCCAGGATGTCGATGAGCTGCTTCACCTCGTCCACGGTAAAGAAGTGACGCGACACGTCGAGCATCGACCCGCGCCAGGCAAAGCGAGGCGAGTCCACGATCCGGCCCTGGGGGACCGTCCACGCGCTGGCCGAGCGATGCACGCTCTGTTGGGCCTCGATCGCCGCGGGGAGCAGCTGTCGTAAGGTCTGCATGCCGTGGAAGAGACCCGCCGCCGTTCCCGCTGTGATTCGTACCGAGTCCGCAACGACGGTCAGCTCGTATCCCTCCGCGCCCAACGACGGTGCTCCGCCGAGCCTGAGAACGATTGAGCCGTTAGGCGCGGCCGCGTCGAGTGGCACCACCGGCAGCTGAAAGCCCGTCGATGGCCGCATCTCGAAAGCCAATGCTTCGCCGACTTTTGCGACTTCGGCACTCCCGGCGGGGACGACGATGGAGCTCCCAGGCGAGAGCGTGAAGGGAGTGCCTGACACCGGCGTAACCGATACGGGCATCGGTATGACGTGGTGCTCCCCCAGCGAGGAGAGCGGCGTCATGAGCACAGGCGTAGGACGGGCCCCGGTGGATGGCGGAGCGACAGGCGTGGAGCGGCAGGCTGCGACGGTCGACGTAGCAATCACGATGAGAGCGGCGCGACGGCCGGTCGTTAAGCGAGTCCGAGGCATGCGGGTTGGGAGAGTCGAGAGTAGGCAGCAGAGGATCGGACGTTAGAGAAACTCTGACAAGAACCTGCCACCGCGGAGCGCGCTCGGCAACTCCATCCCGGTCTCCCATTAACCATCGGTAATGGCTCCCAAAGCAATCGGGGAAATGAGAAGCCCCGCTCAGCCAGTACGGCGGAGCGGGGCGTCTGCGAAATCGTTAGGCCGAGCTTACCAGCGATAGTGGGCGAACGCCTTGTTCGCGTCAGCCATGCGGTGCGTGTCTTCCTTCTTCTTCACCGCGTTACCTTCGCCCTTCGAAGCCGAAACGACCTCGGCGGCGAGCTTCTCCGACATCGACTTCTCGTTGCGGTCGCGGGAGAAACTGATCAACCAACGCATTGCGAGGGCGGTGCGTCGCTCCGGACGCACTTCGACCGGGACCTGGTACGTCGCGCCGCCAACGCGGCGGCTCTTCACCTCGACGACCGGCTTGAGATTCGCCAGCGCCTGCTTGAAGACGTTCACACCCGGCTGGTTGGTACGAGACTCGACGAGATCCATCGCGCCATAGAAGATGCGCTCGGCGGTGGACTTCTTTCCCTGGTACATCAACACGTTGATGAACTTCGAAACCGTCTGGCTGTCGTAACGCGAATCCGCGAGAACCGGACGCTTGATTGCACTCTTTCGACGACTCATTTCTTGGCTCCGGCCTTCGGCTTCTTGGTGCCGTACTTGGAACGGCTCTTGTTTCGACCCTGCACGCCCGCGGCGTCCAGCGTTCCGCGCACAATGTGGTAGCGCACGCCCGGCAAGTCCTTCACACGACCGCCGCGCACGAGCACGATCGAGTGCTCCTGCAGGTTGTGGCCTTCACCAGGGATGTACGCAATGACCTCGAAGCCATTCGTGAGGCGTACTTTCGCGACTTTGCGCAACGCCGAATTCGGCTTCTTGGGGGTCGTCGTGTACACGCGCGTGCACACACCACGACGGAACGGATTGGACTTCAGAGCCGGGGACTTCTCTTTCTTGACGACGTCCCGACGACTCTGTCTGACGAGCTGATTGATGGTCGGCATGAACTCAGATTCGGACTAATGCCGCACACCCCAGCCGGGCCACGGCACGAAAGCAAAACCGCCTTCGTGGGCGGTAGAGACTGCGAAACGTAGATGGGCAGAGAGGGTGTGTCAAGCTGCTAGATGTCCCTAATCTCAAAGGAGACAGGGGGATAGGCCTCCTCCTCATCCCAGGAATAGCAACCACCTTCTGGATCCCGAGGAGCGAGCGACGAGGGATCTGGTTGCGAAACGACCAGATCCCTCTCGCCTGCGCAATTACCGGTTCGCCGTGTTGTCCAGCGTCGGCTTGTTCGTGCCTGTTGCCACCGTCATGTCGCCATAGGCGGTAACCGTATAGACACGCCCTGCGTTGAACGCGACTCCAGTCTTCGTGATCACCGGCGTGGTCGAGCCAGCAACGTATGTGCTGATGTCATAATTGCCGGGGTCCACACGCACGAAGGCACTTGCGCCCTTGTACGCAGCTGCCGAGCCGACGGTAGTATCAGCGCCACTCGCGTTCTTGAGGTGCAACGTCATCGGCTGGGAGTTGGAGCTCGCGTTCACGAATCGCACGTACGTGGTCGTCAGATCCATTGCCGGCAGCGGATCCTCGACGACGAATGCCTCAACAGTCTTTGACGCCGTGTTGTAGATGCCGCTCAGGTAGTACGAGTAAAACTTCCCATTCTCTAGCGTCGCCGATGTGTTCGAAATGGCGACGCCCTTGTCCGTCGTGGCGGTGATTCGCCCCGATAGCGTGTACGAGCCTGGCGCGAGCGAGTAGTAGAGACCGGCGGTGCTCGCGTTGGCACCGTACGCCGTACCGCTCGTCGTCTCCTGGCCTTTGCTGAGACACAGGGTGTCGGTGGTCTTGCCATCGGTGGCACTACTGCAGGTGGCAGACGAGACGGCGGAGATCTTCTGCGTATCGGCGTAGAAGTTCACCGCCGGGGCGTTGACGCCGAAGTTGAAGAACTTCACGGCCGAGCCAGCCGTCGGCGCGGAGATATGCTGAGCGGCGTTCTTCTCACCACACGCTGCGACGACAACAGCAGCGACGAGGGCCGCGAATAAACGGAGGCCTTTCATGGTCTCTTTAGAAGGGTAGGCAGTTATCGGCGGCGCACGTCACCCAAAGCGGTTGCGTGTGATACGCCGAATTGAGTCCGCTGACCGGGGTGATCTTCCCGAGGCCGTACTGATTCCAGACATACTCCGAGTTGTAGCGCGGACGGATCCGCTGCACGAAGTCTCCGTTGTTGTCTGGATCCAGACTCGTCGGCTTCGTGAAACCGGGGTACACCTGGACGCCGCTCGCCGGATCGACATCTGTGTAGTGATAGCGACGCATGTCCATCCACGCTTCGTTGTAGCCCCAGCCGAAGAGCGCGATGTACTTCTGGGACATGATCTGCGTCAGCGTGAGTGCGTTCGGGTCGGTCGGTACGATGGCAAGATTGCCGAGGAAGGTGGCCTTCTCCGTCGCGGTAATTGGATGCTCCGCCGTGTCCCGATTCTCGGCGACGCGGGCGTTCACGAAATCGATGTGCGCCGAGATGCCGTTCTTGTATGCCGTGAGCGCCGTGACCTTATCACCCTTTCGATACGCGGCCTCCGCCTTCACGAACTGGAGCTCCGCGTAGGTCATGTTCGGGAGCTTCGCGTTGTCGTCGAAGACGTAGCGGCCGGAGGGAAGACTGCGGTCCGTCGAGGGGCGCCCGAAGAAATTGTTAGGCGCCGTGGTGGCCGTGAACGCACCACCCAGCGGGTTGTTCGGGTCCGCTCCGCGATACTGACCATCCGGCGAGTATGAGAGCATGCGCGTCATCCGTGGATCGACGACGCCGAAGTCCGTTCCATTCATCAGGTTCAGAGCGAAGATCGTCTGGCGGAACGATGTGACGTTGTTCCGGCTCTGGCCCTCGAAGTTGAAGTCCTGAAATGCCGGGTCCTTGTCGGGATAGGTGAACAGCGCGTCATCCGCGTTGCTAGCGAATGAGCTGTCCACGTATTTCATCACGGTCGTTGGATCGTACGTCGATTTGTTGGAGAGATGGTTCCTGCTGATCGCCCGCAGGCCGTAAGCGAACTTGAGCCATTTCGTGCGATCGCCATGGTACAGGTTGTCACCCGCGGCAAGATAGGTCGGGTCCACCAGATCGCCGGTGCGATTCAGATTCGTGATCGCCTCGCCCAGGAGACTGTCGACGACCTGATACGCATACTGCTCGGTGTCGTAGTCGAAAACCGAGCGTGACGGATCGAATGCTTCCTTGATGATGATCGGGCCGTGCAGGTCGACCAGCACCTGCCATCCCCACGCCCGCAGGGTCTGACCGACGCCCAGGAGATCCCAGCGTTTGTCAGCCTGAGCCTTGGTGATCATGTCGGTGAGGTTCGGGCCGAACGACCAGTAGACGTCACGCCACTGCTCCGCGCCGTTGTCACTCAGACGATCGTAGCCTTCGCGGTCCCAACTCGAGGGCGCGCTCGTGGTGACCGGCAGCATGAACATCTGCGTGTAGCGGCCGACGAAGCGTCCGTCGTACTGCGGTGACGTGATGAGCCAGTGCTCCATCGCCGGCAGGTACAGATTCGCCGCGACGGACTGCGGCGCATTCGGGTTGGTGTTGACCGCAAGGTACTTGTCCATGTTGCACGCGCTCGCCGCGACCAGGGCGCCGGCGAGCACTGCGAAATATCGCATTCTCATTCGTATTTACTCATCGAAGGGAATCAGTGTCCCGAATTAGCGAGCGCTAGAAACCGAGGCGGAAGCCGAAGTTGAATCCACGTGGCGTGGGGAAGTTGCCCCAGTCTACGCCAACCGCGCCCGATCCGCCGACCGCGGCGTCGTTGCCGTTGGTCATCGGATCGAGACCCGTGTAGTTGGTGCGCAGGAACAGATCCGTACCCGTCACGAACACGGTGGCGTTCTGGAAATAGCGCGGAGGAATCTGGTAGGAGAGCGTCACGTTGCGGAGCCAGATCCAGTTGATGTTGCGCTCGATGAACAGTTCCTCGCTCGCATTGCTGTAGTACGCCGTGTTGACCGCTGGCACGACGACGATGTTGTTCGGCGTCGGATTGTTGCTGTTTTCCTTGCCATCGCGCAGCACGCCCGGGACGATGCGCGGCGTGTTGCGATCGAGGGTCAGCGTCGAGAGCCCGTGATTGTACAGGAACGACTCGGTGGCATTGAAGATGTCGCCGCCACGTCGGAAGTTGATCAACGCATCGAGCGTGAACGATTTGTATTTGAACGTATTCGTCAGGCCAACCGTCCACTTCGGCGTGCGATCGTAGCCGGCATCGATGAACCCGTTCGAGCGAATTGGCAGACCGGATGTCGGATCGATGATGAGGTCACCGTTCTTGTTGCGGAGATAGAACGCCCCGGTGAGCGACTCGGTGGAGAGTCCCGGCGCCGTGCCGTTGCGCACGTTGCCATAGAGCCAGGTGTCCGACACGTACGACTCCGGCAACGCGTTAGGCAGGCTGACCGTCTGGCCGTGATGCTTGTCGAAGTTGGCCTGGATATCCCACGAGAACTTCGACTGTTGGATGGGCGTGCCGCGGAGAACGAGCTCCAGACCGTGATTCTCCGTCACGGCGCCATTCAGGTTGAACAGAATGAAGCCCGTGGCGTAGCTCTCACGAATGTTCTGAACGATCTGGTTCTTCGTCCGGCTGCGGTAATACGTCGCATCGATGCCTAGACGGTCCCTGAACCAGCTCAGCTCCGTACCGAGCTCCGTCTCCTTCTTGAACTCCGGCACCAGGTTCGGATTCGGACCGGTGAAGCCATACATGTAGCCGCCGTACGACGTCGGCGCGAACTGAAGCGATGGTCGGTCCGCGTACGGTGGCGCGTCACGACCGGCCTCGGCATACGCCGCGCGCACGCGGCCCGAGGTGAACCACCGCTGGAGCGATGGAAACGCGTCGGTGAAGACGAAGCTCCCGTTGACGCCGGGATAGAAGAACGAGTGGTGTGCCTCCGGGATGGTGGAGGTAAAGTCGTTACGCCCGGTGACGTTGATGTAGAGATAATGATTGAAATCGAGCGTCCCCTGTCCGTAAAACCCGACCAGGCGCCGCCGGTTGTCCGTCGTGGAACTGAAACGATTCGAGGTGTTGTTGATCGAGACGAAGTTCGGGTCGAGATACCCCCGCCCGACGAGCGCATCGGTGTTGTCATCCTGATCTTCGATCGTATTCCCGACGAACGCGCTCAAAGTGAAATGATCGCGCAGGGTATAGGGATTGATGTTGAGCGTCGTCTGCGAGGTGAGATTTCGCGTTACCTCCGCCGCCTGATCGAGAATGCCGGACGACGTCACAATGGGGTTGAACCCAAGGACACTTCCCGGGTCCCGGTCGATCAGCACCTGATTCGTGTAGTAGTCAGCGCCGATCTGCTGCTTGATGTTGCCCCACGACACCGGCGTGAGCGTGAACGTCAGGTTCGTCAGAATGCGGTTGTTCGTGGTGTTGTTCCTGTTCTTGTAGACATTGTAGTACGGATTGTCGACCTCGGATCCGGCCGTGAGGTTCGTTAGGCGACGCCGCGTTCCCGCCTGCGAGAGATAGTCGGCCGCGTTGTCGTTGGCGGGCCAGACCAGGAGTCCGACGAGCGGTCCGTCGTCCCCTTTCATGGGCTGCCGGTTCACGGCGTTCGCATAGAGCATCGACAGATCGGCGGACAGCCAGTTGGTGACCCGTCCGTTCGACGCGCCCGTGACGTTGACGCGGTCGTAGGTCGAATTGGGCACCACGCCCTTGTTGCGGTCGACGCCCGCCGCAACGCGGTACGTGAGACGGCCATCCGGCGCGCCGCCGCTGAACGCGACGTTGTGCGTCTGGGCGAAGCCGTTCTGGAAGAAGCCGCCGACGTTGTTGAAGAACTGCGTGTTGGCCGGGTACGGAGCACCGAAGTACTGAAAGCCGGCACCACCGAAGCCAGCGGTGACGATCGCTCCGCTGAGCTGGTAGACGCGTTGGACGTCGGGCGCCTTCCGCACACTCTCCATCCGCAGGCTGTTGCTGTACGTGAACGACTGCGTGCCAGGGCGACCGCGCTTCGTGGTAATGACGACCGCGCCGTTCGCGGCATCGATGCCATAGAGCGCCGCCGCCTCGGGACCTTTGAGCACCGTGATCGACTCGATGTCGTTCGGGTCGATGTCTGCCGCGCGGTTCGTGAAGTCCACGCCGCGGTTGCTGAAGGCAGAAGGCGACCCGGGCTGGTCCGAACCGAGGACGCCAGTGTTCAGTGTCTTATTGTCCATCGGCAACCCGTCGAGGATGAACAGCGGCTGGTTGCTGCTGCTGATCGAGCTGACGCCGCGAATCGTGATCGAAGTCGAAGCGCCGGGTGTGCCGGAGGTGCTGTTGACCGTCACGCCCGCCACGCGCCCCTCGAGCGAGTTGACGAAGTTGTCGCGCTGCGCCTCGGCGATCTGCTGCCCGCCGACCGTCTGTTGCGCGGCGCCGATCGTCCGTACCTGTGCCGTCTGGCCGAGCGCCGTCACAAC
>Ga0207700_10002695_pt1 | contig 10238 bp, 7 predicted proteins | sample LARL82metaG_FD_184348 | JGI IMG/M metagenome (GOLD analysis project Ga0207700, IMG submission 184348) | Corn, switchgrass and miscanthus rhizosphere microbial communities from Kellogg Biological Station, Michigan, USA - LAR L8-2 metaG... | ecosystem: Host-associated > Plants > Roots >...
CCCGAAATACGCGCTGTACGAGGAGTGCGTATAGTTGCCGCCCTCGTCGTGGCCGCCGACGACGCCGAACACCGTGCCGGTGCCGTTCGAAGGCCGGTAGCCGAGGATCCACGGGCCGCCGCTGGTCCCGTCCTGGAAGTCGTGGCAGTAGAACTTCATCTGGCGGGGCGCGACCTGGAAGCTCGTCGTCGCGCAGCCGATGGGCCCGTCGCCGGTGTTGTTGTAGCCGATCACCTCGATCGGGTGGGCGAAGCCCTGATCAATGCCCAGCCACAGGCCGCCGGTCACGAACTGGATCGGCTGGTGAGTGCCGGCGGGCGGGGCGACGGTGAGGAAGGCGAAGTCGAGATTCTGGTTGTGTGACCGCCGCCAGCCGGCCGCGACCGTGATGGACTCGACCGGCCATGCCCCGTAGGGCCGCTGTCCGTGATGGTACATGGGGACGAATGCGATGTTGCTCGCGTACGTGCTGCCGTAGACGCAATGCGCGGCGGTCAGGATCAGGTTCGCCGTCAGGCTGTTGACGACGCTCGCCGTGCAGAAGTGGGCGTCCGTCCCGGTGGTGAAGAACAGCGCGCCGACGGTGGGCACGCCGTCGAACCTGGTGGGGTCGGGGATCTGCGGCGGCGGACCGACCTGCCTGCCCGCCCGGTTACCGGTGACCGGCGTGGCGGCAGCCATCCGCGACCGGGTCCAGAACGCGCGGGTGGCTCGCTGGGCAGTCGCGCTGATGGCGTGCACGGTCCCGGCACCCGGGTGCACGCCTGACGTGGCGGCCCCGGCAGGAAGAGCCGCCGCCCCGGTCACGGCGAGGGTGGCCATAGCCAGCGTGACCGCGGTGGCGCCCAGCCGACGCCGCCTGGTTCGTGCCTGGACGCTCATCCATCTCCTCCGTGACGACTCGACTGCGATCCGTTTCCTGCTCCGGCCACGTTACAGCCAGGCGCAGGCGGACGAAGTCAGGGTGCGTGAAGCAGTGAGGCGGCGTGCCGGCCCGCGGCGGCCGCGGCCAGGAAGTAGGCCGGGTCCTGCTCGAGCCCGCGACCCATGGTGAACAGTGGCGCGGGGGTAGCCCGGAGCGCCTCGGACAGCCCGTCCACGGGCACCCGCACCAGCCGGTGCCGCAGCCCGAGCGGGGCGGCCTGCGCGGCGACGCGCGCCCCGAACTCGCCGGGCAGTTCGGGTACCACCACGTCCGCCCGGGCCAGCGCGACCCGGCCGTAGGCGGTCAGGCTGTGATGTGACACGCCCCGGTGCCGGTCCCTCGGGTCGGCCTCGCTCACCCGCAGTGCGGCCACCGGCCGTCCGTTCAGGGCCGCCACGGCGTTGACCGCCTCGCCGCAGGCGACGCCGGAGAATCCCCAGCGGGTTCCGGTGCCGAGATTGCCCGGTCCCTGCGCCACCACGGCCAGGTCCGCCGCCAGCACGTGCCGGGCCGCCAGCAGGCCGGTGTGCAGCGTCACCGCCTCCAGGTCACCGCCGAACGCCTGGCCGACGGTGATCGTGGCCGCCAGCCAGCCCGCCTCCCGCAGCGCCGCGCAGGTACGCGAGAACCAGGCAGGCAGCGCGCCGCCGTCCAGCATGACGTAGACGGCGCGGGGGGCCGGACCGCAAGCGCGGGTAGCGGCCAGTATCGCGGGCAACGCCGAGTGCAGGTCGGCCACGACCACCGGCATCCCGCCGAGGTCGTCGGCGTCCCTCAGCACGTCATGGTGCGGGGAGTCCTGCTCATCGGCGCCCAGCACGGTGGCCTGCAGCGGCGTGTAGCGCGCCTTGACGACGTGCCCGGCTCCAGGCGGCCCATCGGGCGGCAGCCGGTCCGGGATGGCGACCACGAACGCGTAGCCGCCGGTGCCCAGGCCGAGATCCTGCGCGGTCGTGTTCAGCAGCACCCGGTCACCCGGCTCGGGCCGGCCGGTAAGCGCCGGGTAGGCGAGCGCGCGGCAGGCCTCGCCGCCGGACGTCGTCACGTCCAGCTCGACCGCACCGGGCCACTGCCGGCCTACCGCGGTGACGACCGCGTCCCGCCACCTGATCACCCCAGGCAGGGTAGCGTCAGAGTGGGATCGGTGCTGCCCCTATCCCGCTCGCGGCGGCCGGGGCCGATGGACAATACTTCCCAGGGGGTTCCGGAGAGGGACGGCGATGTCGCGGCGGAAGACGGAGAGGCTACTCGGGCTGGTGGTCTGCCTGCTGTCGACCCGGCGCGCCCTGACCGCGGCGCAGATCCGCGAGGCCGTTCCCGGCTACCCGGACTCATTCGAGGCATTCAAACGGATGTTCGAGCGCGACAAGGAGGAGCTGCGCGAGCTCGGCATCCCGCTGGAGACCGACCTGGCCTCCCCGGGCGACGAGGAGGCGGGCTACCGGATCCGGCGCCAGGCCTACGAGCTGCCGGAGATCACGCTCGAGCCGGACGAGGCGGCCGTGCTCGGCCTGGCCGCCCGGGTGTGGCAGCGGGCCGAGCTGGCCGGGGCCGCAGCCGGAGCGCTGCTGAAGCTGCGCGCGGCCGGGATCGACGCCGAGGACACCCAGACCGGCATAGAGCCCAGAGTCCACACCGGCGAAGCCGCGTTCGGGCCGTTGTGGGAGGCGGTCATGGCCCGCCGCCCCGTCACCTTCGCCTACCGGGCAGCGGGGCGGAGCGGGGTGCAGCCGCGCCGGCTGGAACCCTGGGGCGTGGTGAACCGGCACGGCCGCTGGTACGTGGCGGGCCACGACATGGACCGCGATGCCGTGCGGGTGTTCCGGCTGAGCCGGATCGAGGGCGCGGTGTCGTTCAGCGGGCCGCCGGGCAGCGTCGTCGTGCCCGCGGGCACCGACGTGCGCGAGCTGGTCAGGGACTGGGACTCGGACCCGCCCGCGTACCGCACGGCGACGCTGCGGGTGCGGACCGGTGCCGGGCACGGGCTGCGCCGTCAGGCGCTGGCCGAGCGGCCGGACGGCGGCGGGTGGGACACCGTCGAAGTCTCGTTCCATGACATCGGCTGGTTCTGCGACTACCTGGCCTCGTTCGGCGCGGACGTGATCGCCGTGGACCCGCCCGACCTGCGCGAGGCCGTCATCCGGCGGCTCAAGGGAGTGCCGCAGTGACCGGGCCCGGCACCCAGACCGGCAGCCAGCGGCTGCAGCGCCTGCTGGCCCTGGTTCCCTACGTGGTCAGCCGGAACACCGTGGGCCTGGCCGAGACCGCGGCCGCCTTCGGCGTGACCGAGCGCGAGCTCGTCGACGACCTCAACATGCTCTGGTGCGTCGAGCTGCGCGCGCCCGACCCGTACTGCCCGATCGACCTGTCGTATGAGGGCGGCGAGATCGTGGTCAGCGAGGCCGAGTCGATCGGCCGCCCGCTCCGGCTCGGCACCGGCGAGGCGAGCGCGCTGCTGGTCGCGCTGCGCATGCTCGCCGAGGTGGCCCCGGCCGGATCCTCGGCGCTGAGCCGGACGATCGCCAAGCTGGAGGCAGCGGCGGGGGAGGCCGCCGCGGTCAGCGCGCAGGTCCAGGTGCAGGTGGACAAGGGCCACGCCGAGGACGTCCTCGGCCAGATGCAGGACGCCATCGAGCGACGGCGGCGGATACACCTGCGTTACTACGTGCCGGGACGGGACGAGGCCACCGAGCGGGACGTCGACCCGATGCGGCTGCTCGTGGTCGAGGGCCGCACCTACCTGGAGGGCTGGTGCCGCCGGGCCGAGGGGGTGCGGCTGTTCCGGCTGGACCGGGTGCTCGCCATGCAGGTGCTCGACGTGCCGGCCGCGGTCCCGCCCGAAGCCGAGCCGGTGGACGTGGACGAAGGGCTGTTCCGGCCGTCGCCGCAGGACGTCAGCGTCGTCCTCGAGCTGCGGCCCGCCGGGCACTGGGTCGCCGAGTACTACCCGTGCGAGAGCGTGCAGCGCCACGACGACGAGCTGCGGGTGACGCTGCGCACGCCCGACACGCGCTGGGTCCGGCGGCTCGCCCTGCGACTGGGCGAGGACGGCCGGGTCATCGCCCCCGCCGACCTCGCCGCCCAGGTCGGCGACGACGCCGCCGCCGCGCTGGCCCAGTACGCGTCCGGGATTCCCGGGCGCACGGACTGAACCGAACCCGGCCGGCCCGCGAATATCACCCGGCGATCGTTACCCTGGTCGTGCTGCCATACCGGCCGCCCAGGACTGTACAATCGGCCGCAGGAACCCCAACCGCGCGGGGGAAGTTTCCCCGCTGAAGAGGGCAGAGATGATCGGCGACCTGTTCGACAGCCCGTGGAAGATTCTAATCATCGCCCTGGTGATCCTTGTGCTGTTCGGGTCGAAGAAGCTGCCCGACGCCGCACGGTCACTCGGCAAGTCGATGCGCATCCTCAAGACCGAGGTCAACCACCTGCACGACGACGAGGAGCCCACGGACGGCACCACGCACACGGCCGCGGCACAGGCTGCGCCCGCCCAGATAACGCAGCAGGGCCAGGTGGACAACCTGCAGCAGCAGCTGGACGAGCTGCGCAAGCAGCAGTCGGCGGACGCGGCCCGGCAGACGCGCCAGTCCAGCTGAGCCCGGTCCTTCCGCGGCCATGCCGAAGCTGCCTGACACCGTCACGGGCGCGCGGGTGCTCGGTAGCAGAATGGTGACCTTGCACCGGCAGGAGAATCCCGAAGGCCGGATGCCGCTCATGGATCACCTCCGTGAGCTGCGTTCACGTGTCATCAAGGCGGTGCTGGCGCTGCTGGTCGGGACGGCGATCGGGCTCATCCCGTGGGTCTTCAACCGGGTGTGGAAGTTCGTGGTCCACCCGTACACGCTGGCCCGCGACGACATCTGCAGCACGCCGGCCGGGAAGCCCAGCTGCCACGGACTGGACTACTCGCTGATCGTCAACGGGATCTTCGATCCGTTCAACCTCCGGATCGAGGTCGCGTTCTTCTTCGGGCTCCTCGTCGCATCCCCGATCTGGCTCTACCAGCTCTGGGCGTTCATCGCCCCGGGACTGTACTCGAGGGAGAAGCGGTGGGCCTACGGGTTCGTGGGCGCGGCCGTTCCGCTGTTCGCCTTCGGCGCCGTGCTCGCCTACCTGGTGATGAGCCGGGGGCTGCGGTTCTTCCTCGGCCTCACGCCCGCCGGGGTCAACGTCCTGCCCAGCATCAATACCTACCTCGGGTACGTGCTGGCCATGGTGCTGGGCTTCGGGCTGACCTTTGAGCTGCCGCTGGTCCTCGTGCTGCTCAACTACGCCCGCGTCCTGACGCACGAGCGGTTCAGGAAGTGGCGCCGGGTCATGATCTTCGCGGTATTCGTGTTCGCCGGGATCGCCACCCCCAGCCCGGACCCGCTCACGATGCTGCTGCTCGCCGCGCCCTGCGTGCTGCTCGTCGAGATCGCCGAGGTCATCATCTGGGCGCACGACCGCAGGCTGGCCCGGCGGCCGGGTCCCTACGCGGGCCTGAGCGATGACGAGCCCGCGCCGCTGGACGTCGACGGCAACGTGGACTCCAGGTCCTAGCCGGCGCCTAACCTTTACCCATGACGCTTCCGGCTAGCCCGGCCGAGCGGTATGCGGCGTTCCGCGCCCGCCCAGCCGGCCTGACCGCCTTCCAGGCGCTCTACGACTTCACGTTCGACGACTTCCAGGTCGAGGCGTGCGAGGCGCTGAGCCGCGGCCAGGGCGTGCTCGTCGCGGCCCCGACCGGGTCGGGCAAGACCGTGGTCGGCGAGTTCGCGGTGCACCTGGCGCTGGCCGGCGGGCGCAAGTGCTTCTACACCACCCCGATCAAGGCGCTGTCCAACCAGAAATACTCCGATCTGGTCCGGCGCTACGGGCCGGACTCCGTCGGCCTGCTGACCGGCGACAACAGCGTGAACGGCGAGGCGCCGGTGGTCGTGATGACGACCGAGGTACTGCGGAACATGCTGTACGCAGGTTCGGCCACGCTGGCCGGGCTCGGCTACGTGGTGCTCGACGAGGTGCACTACCTGGCGGACCGGTTCCGCGGCGCGGTGTGGGAGGAAGTCATCATCCACCTGCCCGAATCGGTGCAGGTAGTGGCCCTGTCGGCCACGGTGAGCAACGCCGAGGAGTTCGGCGAGTGGCTGGATCAGGTGCGCGGCGGCACCACGGTGATCGTGGACGAGCACCGCCCGGTGCCGCTCTGGCAGCACATGCTGGCGGGCGGGCGGCTGTATGACCTGTTCACCGAGGCAGACGCCGAGAACCGGGTCAACCCGGAGCTGATCCGGATCGCCCAGCGCGACGAGTGGGCAGCGCGCAAGGCGCCGAGCCGGCCGAGCCGCGGCGGCCGGCGGCCGCGCCGGTTTGGTGTGCCCCGGCGTCCCGAGGTGATCGGGCGCCTGGACCGGGCGGGCCTGCTGCCCGCGATCACGTTCATCTTCAGCCGCGCCGGGTGCGACGCGGCCGCGGCTCAGTGCGTGGCGGCCGGGCTGCGGCTGACCAGCCCGGACGAGGCGGCCGGTATCACCGAGTTGGCCGAACGGCGGACCGCGGACATCCCCGACGAGGATCTGCGGGCCATCGGATACGGCGAGTGGCTGGCCGGCCTGCAGCGGGGCATCGCCGCCCACCACGCCGGCCTGCTGCCCACCTTCAAGGAGGTGGTGGAGGAGTTGTTCACCAACGGCCTGATCCGGGCCGTGTTCGCCACCGAGACCCTCGCCCTCGGCATCAACATGCCGGCCAGGACCGTGGTCATCGAACGGCTGGACAAGTGGAACGGCGAAACGCACGCCAACCTGACCCCGGGCGAGTACACGCAGCTCACCGGGCGGGCAGGCCGGCGCGGGATCGACATCGAGGGGCACGCCGTGGTGCTCTGGCAGCCGGGCGTGGACCCGGTCGCCGTGGCCGGCCTGGCCGGCACCCGGACCTACCCGCTGACCTCCAGCTTCCGGCCCTCCTACAACATGGCCGTGAACCTCACCGGGCAGTTCGGCCGGGCCAGGGCGGCCACCTTGCTGGAATCCTCGTTCGCCCAGTTCCAGGCGGACCGCGCGGTGGTCGGCCTGGCCCGCCAGGTCCGGCTCGGGCGCGAGGAACTCGACCGGATCGCCGCCGGGATGAGCTGCGACCGCGGTGACGTGGCCGAGTACGCGCGGATCCGCGCGGAGCTGTCCGAGCGCGAGAGCCAGCTGGCCAGGGAACGGTCGGCGCAACGGCGGGCGGAGACGGCGCGCTCGCTCGAGCCGCTGCGCCGCGGGGACATCATCCAGGTGACCGCGGGCCGGCGGACCGGGACCGCCGTGGTGCTGGAACAGCGACCCGCCGGGACACTCATCGTCCTCACCGCGGGCAGGCAGGTCAGGAGGCTGTCCGCGGCCGATTTCAGCGGCCCGGTCCAGCCCATCGACCGGATCCGCGTGCCCACCTGGTTCAGCGAGCGATCACCGAAGCATCGCCGCGACCTTTCGGTCACGGTAAAAGCCCGGCTGGCCGGGCGTGACCTGAGCCGGCCGCGGCGCACCGCGGAAATCAACGACGAGGAGGTGGCCGCGCTGCGGCGGCGGCTGCGCGAGCACCCGTGCCATGCGTGCCCGGACCGCGAGCAGCACGTGCGCCAGGCCGAGAAATACCGCCGGCAGCTGCGCGAGGTCGAAGGGCTCGAGCGCCGGGTGGCCGGGCGGACGCACGTCATCGCCCGCACCTTCGGCCAGGTCTGCGCGGTGCTGGACCGGCTCGGGTACCTGCACGGCGACGACGTGACCGCCGAGGGCCGACGGCTGGCGGGGCTGTACACCGAGCTTGACCTGGTGGTGGCCGAATGCCTGCGCCGTGGCCTGTGGGACGGGCTTACCGCGCCGGAACTCGCCGCCTGCGTGTCGGCGCTGTCGTTCGAGTCGCGCCAGGCCGGCGACGCGGGTCCGCCGCGGCTGCCCCCGGGCCGGGTTCGCGAGGTTTTCGCGGCCATGGTCCGGGTCTGGGGCGAGCTGGACCAGCTCGAGTCCGACCACGGGCTCTCGTTCCTGCGCGACCCCGATCTCGGCTTCGCCTGGACCGCCTACCGGTGGGCGCGCGGGCACGCCGTGGCGGACGTGCTCGACGACGACCCCAACCTGGCGCCCGGTGACTTCGTCCGCTGGGTCAAGCAGGTGATCGACCTGCTGGACCAGGTCGCGACGGCGGCCGATGGCGACGTGGCCGCGACCGCCAGGTCCGCCGTCGAGTCGATGCGCCGCGGCGTCGTCGCCTACTCGTCGGTGGGCTGACCCGGGTGGCAAACGAGATCCGCCGGGTGGCGCCCGACGACTGGGCCACCTTCCGCGATATCAGGCTGGCCGCGCTGGCCGAGGCACCCTACGCGTTCGCCGGGACCCTGGACGCGGAGACCGGTTACGACGAGCGGCGCTGGCGGGATTGGGTCAGCAGGTCCGCCTTCTTCCTGGCCTGGGAGGACGACCGCCCGGTCGGCATGGTCGGCGGGTACGCCCAGGAGGACCGCGGCTGGCACGTGATCTCCATGTGGGTCAGCCCGCAGGCGCGTGGGGGCGGCCTCGCCGACCGGCTCATCGGCGCGGTGGCCGGGTACGCGCGCCACCAGAACGCGCCGACGCTCACCTTGTGGGTCACCGACGGCAACGACCGGGCCCGCGCCTTCTACCGGCGGGCCGGCTTCCGCAGCACCGGCAGGCGCCAGCAGGTCCGCCCGGAGGAGCCCGGGCTGTGGGAGGAGGAGATGCTCCTCGTCATACCCGGGTGGCAGGATGGCCGGATGGGCTCGCTGATGCTGCTGGACGCCGCCTCGCTCTACTACCGCGCGTTCTACGGCGTGCCGGAGACGATCACCGCGCCGGACGGCACCCCGGTCAACGCGATCCGCGGCCTGCTCGACATGATCACCAGGCTGGTCCGCGGCCGGTCGCCCGGCCGGCTCATCGCCTGCTGGGATACGGACTGGCGGCCGGCGTTCCGGGTCGAGGCGATCCCCACCTACAAGGCGCACCGGGCGGAGGAGGACGGGGTCACCGAGCAGACTCCGCCCGGGCTCGCCGTCCAGGTGCCGGTGATCGAGCAGGTGCTCACCGCGGCCGCGGTCCCCATCGCGGGGGCGCCCGGGTACGAGGCGGACGACGTGATCGGCACCCTGGCCGCGCGGGCCGACGGCCCGGTCGATGTGGTCACCGGGGACCGGGATCTGTTCCAGGTGGTGGATGACCGGCGCCAGGTCCGGGTCATCTACACGGTGCGCGGGCTGACCAAGTTCGACGTGGTGGACGAGGGCGTGATCACCGATCGGTACCAGATCCCGGGCCGCGCCTACGCGGACTTCGCGGTGCTGCGCGGCGACCCCAGCGACGGGCTGCCCGGGGTGCCCGGGGTGGGGGACAAGACCGCCGCGTCGCTGATCCGGTCGTTCGGCTCGCTGGACGGGATCCTCACCGCGCTCGAGAAGTACGCGGCGTCCATACCGGCGGGACCCAGGGCGAAGCTGTCCGCGTCCCGGGAGTACCTGACCGCCGCGGTGCCGGTGGTCCGGGTGGCCACTGACGTGCCGCTGCCGCCGGTGGACGGCCGCCTGCCGTCCACCCCGGCCGACCCGGCCGCGCTGGAGGGGCTGGGGGAGCGCTGGGGGCTGGGGTCGTCGCTGCACCGGATGTGCGCCGCGCTGGCCGGCGAGTGACTCCGGCCGGACTTAGGCATGGCCTAGAGCACGCGCATCGCCACCAGGCAGGTGTCGTCCTCGGAATCGGTCGTTTCCAGGGCCCGCAACGCCGCGGCGATGGCGCGCTCCGGATCGCTCACGCCGCGCACGGCCGCGCACAGCGTGGCCAGCCCCTCGTCCAGCGGGCGGCCCCGGCGCTCGATCAGGCCGTCGCTGTAGAGCAGCAGCAGGTCGCCGGGGCGCATGTCCAGGCGGGCGTCCTGGTACTTCTCCCGGGCCGCGCCGAGCAGGATCCCGCGCGGCGGGTCGAGCGGCCGCGCGGCGCCGCCGCGGACGAGCACCGGCGGAGGATGCCCGGCCTGAGCCCAGGTCAGCCTGCGGGTCGCGGGGTCGAAGTAGCCTGCCATCACCGACGCGGTGTGTTCGGGAGCGACCGTGTGCACGAGATCGTTCAGCCAGCCGACGAGCCGGTCCGGCGGCGATCCGGTGATGGCCAGGCCGGCCAGCGCGCCGCGCAGCCTGGCCATGCCGGCCGCGGCGGCCAGCCCGTGCCCGGCCACGTCGCCGATCGCGACGAGGACCTGGCCGGTCGGCATCAGGGCGGTGATGTACCAGTCTCCGCCCACCCGGCTGTTCCGCGAGGCCGGCAGGTAG
>Ga0207700_10002696_pt1 | contig 10232 bp, 8 predicted proteins | sample LARL82metaG_FD_184348 | JGI IMG/M metagenome (GOLD analysis project Ga0207700, IMG submission 184348) | Corn, switchgrass and miscanthus rhizosphere microbial communities from Kellogg Biological Station, Michigan, USA - LAR L8-2 metaG... | ecosystem: Host-associated > Plants > Roots >...
GCTGAGCGGGTGGCCGTGCTGATCCTCACCAGCGACCGTGGCTTTGCCGGCGGCTACAACGCCAACGTTCTGCGCGAGGCGCAGCGGCTGCGGGCGCTGGTCGAGGAGGAGCGCGGCGCGGCCGTGCAGACCTACGTGAGCGGCACCAAGGGCATCACCTGGCACCGGTTCCGCGAGCGTGAGCTGGCCGGCGAGTGGAGCGGCTTCTCCGAGCGGCCCGCCCCCGGCAACGCCGCGAAGATCGCCGAGACGCTGATCGAGGCCTTCAACCGCCCGGCCGCCGAAGGCGGTGTGGACGAGATCCACCTCGTCTACACCCAGTTCGTGTCGATGCTCTCGCAGCGCCCCGCGGTGCGCCGCATCCTGCCGCTCGAGGTCAGGGAGACCGAGGAGGAGCGCCCGGACGGCCCGATCCCGCTGTATGAGTTCGAGCCGTCCGCGGTGGACGTGCTGGATGCTCTCCTCCCGTGGTATGTGGAGAACCGGATCTACCACGCGCTGCTGGAGAGCGCGGCCGCCGAAATCGCGGCGCGGCGGCGGGCCATGAAGTCGGCCACCGACAACGCCAACGACCTGCTCGAACAGTTCACGCGCGAGGCGAACAAGGCCCGCCAGGCCGAGATCACCCAGGAAATCAGCGAGATCGTCGGGGGCGCCAACGCGCTGGCCGAGACGGTCACAGGGAGCGAGTGAGGGTCAGATGACCGCAACCAAAGAGAACCCGGCCACCGGTGGCGGCGGCCGTGACGGCGCCGCGCTGGTAGGACAGGTCGCGCGGGTCATCGGCCCGGTCGTGGACGTGGAATTCGGCACCGAGCAGATGCCTGACATCTACAACGCGCTGCACGTGGACGTGGAGCTGGACGATGCGTCAAGGACGCTGACCCTGGAGGTCGCCCAGCACCTCGGGGAGAACATGGCCCGGGCGATCTCCATGCAGCCCACCGACGGCCTGGTACGCGGGGCCACGGTCACCGACACCGGCGGGCCGATCACCGTGCCGGTCGGTGACGTGACCAAGGGGCACGTCTTCAACGTGCTCGGCGAGACGCTGGACGTGCCCACGGCGGACTTGAAGGTCAAGGACCGCTGGGCGATCCACCGTGACCCCCCGCCGTTCGACCAGCTGGAGCCGCGAACGGAGATCCTGGAGACCGGGATCAAGGTGCTCGACCTGCTCACCCCGTATGTGAAGGGCGGCAAGATCGGCCTGTTCGGCGGTGCCGGCGTGGGCAAGACCGTGCTCATCCAGGAGATGATCACGCGGGTCGCCAAGAACTTCGGTGGTGTCTCGGTGTTCGCCGGGGTCGGTGAGCGCACCCGCGAAGGCAACGACCTGTTCATCGAGATGACCGAGTCGGGCGTGATCAACGACACCGCCCTGGTGTTCGGCCAGATGGACGAGCCGCCGGGCACCCGGCTGCGGGTCGGGCTGGCCGCGCTGACGATGGCCGAGTACTTCCGCGACGTGCAGGGCCAGGACGTGCTGCTGTTCATCGACAACATCTTCCGGTTCACCCAGGCAGGCTCGGAGGTGTCCACGCTGCTCGGCCGGATGCCCTCGGCGGTGGGGTATCAGCCCACGCTCGCCGACGAGATGGGCCAGCTCCAGGAGCGGATCACCTCCACCCGTGGGCACTCGATCACCTCGATGCAGGCGATCTACGTGCCGGCCGATGACTACACCGACCCGGCGCCGGCGACCACGTTCGCGCACCTGGACGCCACGACCGCGCTGTCCCGGGCGATCACCGAGAAGGGGATCTTCCCGGCCGTCGACCCCCTCGACTCCACCTCCCGCATCCTGGACGCCAAGTACATCGGCCAGGAGCACTACGACGTGGCCCGCGAAGTGCAGCGGATTCTGCAGCGATACAAGGAGCTGCAGGACATCATCGCCATCCTCGGCATCGACGAGCTGTCCGAGGAGGACCAGGTGACCGTCCGGCGGGCGCGGCGGATCGAGCGGTTCCTGTCGCACCCGATGTTCGTCGCCGAGCAGTTCACCGGCCAGCCGGGCGTGTTCGTGCCACTGTCGGAAACGGTGGCGTCGTTCAAGGCGCTCACCGAGGGCAAGTACGACAACGTCCCGGAGCAGGCGTTCTTCATGTGCGGCGGGATCGAGGACGTGGAGCGCAAGGCCGCGGAGCTGGAGCGGTAATGAGCGGGATGTGCGAGCCGGGGGGCAGGCCGGCGACGTGAGCGTACGAGTGGCGCTGGTGGCCCCGGACGGCGAGATCTGGTCGGGGATCGCCAGGATGGTGATCGCCAAGACCCTCGACGGCGACATCGGGATTCTCACCGGGCACCCGCCGGTGATTGGAATCCTGGCCGATGCCAGCGTGGTCAGGATCCTGGACGTCGAGGACGGCGAGGACCGGGACGAGGTCCGCGCGGCGGTGAGCAGCGGCTTCCTCTCGGTCGCCGACGACCGGGTCTCGATTCTGGTGCGCCAGGCCGAGCTCGGCTCCCAGGTGGAGGTCGCCGCGGCGCGCGCCCGGCTCGACAACGCGCTGTCCGAGGCCGGGCAGTTGCCGCCGGGCGAGGCAGAACCCCTTGAGGTGAGATACTCCCGCGCTGTGCTGCGGGCCGCCGGCGACCAGTCCTGACGGGCGCCAGCAGCCGGGCCGGGGATGAGCAAAGCGATTGCGCTCGATGCGGCCTGGATCTTCGCCGCCTTCCTGGCCATCGTCGTGCTGTGCGCGATCGGCCTGGCCGCCCGCCGGATGCTCCTCGATCGCGGCGGCGGCACGGTGGAGTGCGGGCTGCGCAGGCCAGGGGGGACCTGGCGGCTGGGCGTCGCCGCCTACCAAGAGGATGAGCTGCGCTGGTACGACGCGGTCGGCGTGCTGCTCACCCCGGAGGAGGTCCTCGCCAGGCGGACCCTGTCGGTGGCGTCACGGCGCGAGGCCTATCCCTCCGAGGCCACGCAGCTGGGTCAGGGAATGGTCGTGGTGTCCTGCACCGCGGGGGAGACGCCGGAGACCGTGGAACTGGCCATGGCCGAGGGCGCGCTGACCGGCTTCCTGGCCTGGCTCGAATCCGCCCCGCCCGGCTCCTATCCGTTCAACCCATGAACATTGCCCCGCGCCGCTGGCCGGCCCTGGGGCTCCCATGGTCGTGCGTGGCGCTTAGCGCTCGCCGCCTGGCTTCCAGAGCACGTCGCCACGGTCGGCGTTGGCCCGGCGGGCCAGGATGAACAGCAGGTCAGAGAGCCGGTTGAGGTACTTGGCGGGGGCCGGGTTCACCGACTCGGGGTAGGCCTCCAGAGCCGCCCAGGCGCTGCGCTCGGCCCGGCGCACCACCGTCCTGGCGGTGTGCAGCAGCGCCGCTCCCGGCGTGCCCCCGGGCAGGATGAAGCTGCGCAGCGTGGGCAGGCCCTCGTTGTACTCGTCGCATGCCCGCTCCAGGTCGCTGACATAGCTTTCCTCGACCCGCAGCGGCGGGTAGGCCGGGTCCGCGACAACTGGGTTGCACAGGTCCGCGCCGACGTCGAAGAGTTCGTTCTGGACCCGGGCGAGCAGCGCCACCATGCCGGGGTCAAGCTGGCCGAGCGCGAGCGCGGTGCCTATCGCGCAGTTGGCCTCGTCCACGTCGGCGTAGGCGGCCAGCCGCGGATCCCCCTTGGCCACGCGGCTGCCGTCACCGAGTGCGGTGGTCCCGCCGTCACCGGTCCTGGTGTAGATGCGGGAAAGCACCACGGGCTTGTCGCGTGCGTCTTTGGCGTCTGCTGGCATGAACTCACCGTAGCGGGCACGGCCCGTATCCGGGCAAGCCGGGCGCCGTAACCATAAGATCTGCCGCCCTCTGCTCGCTGAGGGACAATGTGATCAATGGTCTGACCTGGGGTATTCCTTTCCTGGCAACGATGTGGCATCGTATAAATGCGAAGAGTCACGACTGACTCAACGTAACAACTTCATCCCTGCTGGCCATCCGCCCGGCGGATCTCGGGGGCCCGCCGAAGCGACCGGTGGCAGGCAGGCCGGAGGGGTGAGCCCTCGGTCGCAACGGCCGGGGGCTCACCCATGCCTCGGGTCTCGTTCGGTGTCCGGGGACTGTGGGCGACGCGGACCGGTGGACGGATCCCCTCCGAGAAGGGGACGCGAGCGGGGATTCGGGGCCGGACAGTGCCGTAACTGACTACCGTGCTACTAGCGTTGTCTGTCTCACTCGCGTTCTGCGGTCTTGAGGTGACTGTGTACGACTATGTCATCGTTGGTGCCGGCAGTGCGGGATGCGTCCTGGCGCTGCGCCTCAGTGAGAACCCCTCGGCGCGGGTTCTGCTGCTCGAGGCAGGCCCCCCGGACGATGCCGATGAGATCCACATCCCGGCGGCGCTGAACCTGCTGTTCCAGAGCACCTACGACTGGGACTTCCGCACCGTGCCCCAGGAGCGGGCGGCCGGGCGGGCCATCTACTGGCCCCGCGGGCGGATGCTCGGCGGGTCCTCGTCGATGAACGCCATGATCTACATCCGCGGCAACCGCTACGACTACGACACCTGGCGGGACGAGTACGGCTGCAGCGGCTGGGGTTACGCGGACCTGATGCCGTACTTCCGCCGGGCCGAGAGCAATTCCCGCGGCGCCGACGCCTACCACGGCGGCACCGGGCCGCTGTCCGTGTCCGACCTGGGCTTCCAGTCCGCGATGACCAAGACGTGGGTCGCCGCCGCCCAGGAGTGCGGGCTGCCCGCCAACGACGACTTCAACGGCGCGCAGCAGGACGGGAGTGGCTTCTATCAGGTGACCCAGTCCGGCGGCCGACGGTGCTCCGCCGCGGACGCCTATCTCCGGCCGGCCATGGCGCGGCCCAACCTCGAGGTCAAGACAGACACGCTCGCCACCAAGGTTGTGGTGGAGGGCGGCCGGGCCGCCGGGGTGCGGTACCTGCAGCGCGGCGTCGAGGAGACCGCCTACGTCCAGGGTGAGGTCATCCTGAGCGCCGGCGCCATCGGCAGCCCGCAGTTGCTCATGTTGTCCGGCATCGGTCCCGCCGACCACCTGCGCGACGTCGGCGTCGGCGTGATCGTGGACAGCCCGGGCGTGGGCGCGAACCTGTCCGATCACCCGGTCGTGCCCGCCAGCTGGCGGACACCGAAGGTGCCCGCGCTGTGGGAGAAGGCCGGCCCGAAGAACCTGTTCCGCTGGCAACTGCGCCATTCCGGCCCGTTCACCTCCAACGTCGCCGAGTCCGGCGGGTTCAGCCGGACCCGGCCCTCGCTGCCCGCGCCCGACCTGCAGTGGCACGCGCTGCCAACCCCGTTCGGCAACCAAGGCCTGGCCGACCCGCAGACCCGGGCGTTCACGCTGCTCGTCACGCTGGTCGATGTCGGCAGCCGTGGGCAGGTCTGGCTGCGCAGCACCGACCCGCGGCACAAGCCCGCGATCGACCCGGCCTACCTGTCCGACAGCACGGACATCGCCCCGCTCGTGGAGGGCGTCCGGATGGCCCGCGAGTTCGCGGTGGCGGGCCCGCTGGCCAAGGTCTGCACCGAGGAACTGGCGCCGGGCCCGGAGGTGCACACCGACGCCGAGGTGCGCGAGTGGATCCGGCGTGACCTGGGCACGCTGTACCACCCGGTCGGGACCTGCGCCATGGGCGGTGACTCCCGGCTGGCCGTCGCCAAGATCACCAGCGTGGTTGACCCGGAACTGCGGGTGCGCGGCGTCGAGGGGCTGCGGGTCGTGGACGCGTCGGTGATGCCGGCCGTGCCCCGGGGCAACACCAACGCCCCCACGATCGCCATTGCCGAGCGCGGCGCGGACCTGATCCTCGGCCGGGCGCCGCTGGAGCCCGCCGACCCGGCACTGGAACCCGAACCGCACCCCGCCGAACTGGCCTGACCCCGGACCGGGCCGCACAATCGAGACTTAATTCCGGCTTCATCGGCCGCTGGCATTGTTCGAGACAGATGCCTGAGCGGCGCGCCAGCGGGGGCCGGGCCACTCGGATCTGGGGCCCCGAAGGGGAGCGGGGCCCCTATTAACGTGCGCGGTAGCGCTTGCCGTGCAGCAGCGTGGTGAGCGTCAGCAGCCGGTTCATGTCCTTGTCGCTGCGCGCCAGCGAGGTCAGGTTCAGCGGCGGCTTCATCCGCTGCCGGGTGATCGACTTGGGCCTGCTGAACTCCCGCAGCCCGTCCGCGCCGTGGATCCGGCCGAACCCGGAGTCGCCCACCCCGCCGAACGGGAGCGACGGCACGGTCGCGTACGCGATCACCGAGTTGATCGAGGTCATGCCGCTGCGCAGCGCCCGCGCCGTGGCCATGGCCTTCTTCGCGTCCTTGGCGAACACCGCGGAGCCGAGTGCGTACCGGCTCGCGTTCGCCAGCTTCACCGCCTCGGACAGGTCGTTCACCCTGGTCACCGTGATCGTGGGGCCGAACGTCTCGTCCTGCACGGCCATGCTCTGCTCCGGTACGTCGGCCAGCAGCACCGGGTCCACGTAAGGGCGCCGGATGCTCTGCATGCCGCCGAGGACCGCGCGCCCGCCCCGGGCCAGGGCGTCGGCGATGTGATCCTCCACCACGTCAAGCTGGCTGGGCATGGTCATCGGCCCGTAGCTGGCCTCCCGGTCGTCGCCGGCCCGCGCCGCGGCCATGCGCTCGGACAGCTTCTCCACGAACGTGTGGTAGACCTCGTCCACGACGTAGACCCGCTCTATCCCGATGCAGGTCTGCCCGGCATTGGACACCGCGCCCCAGGCAGCGGCGTCGGCGGCCGCGTCCAGGTCCGCGTCCGTGCCGACCAGCAGGGCGTCCTTGCCGCCGCACTCGGCGATCAGCGGCGTGAGGTTCTGCGCGCACGCGGCCATCACCTTGCGGGCGGTGGGGCTGGACCCGGTGAACGCGATCTTGTTGACCGCGCTCAGCGCGAGCGCCTCGCCGGTCGTGCCCGCCCCGGTGATCAGTTGCAGCACCGGCTGCTCCGGCACGACCTCGGCGAACGAGCTGACCAGCCAGCCGCCGACGGCCGGGGTGTACTCGCTCGGCTTGAACAACACGGCGTTGCCCGCCGCAAGCGCGTAGGCCAGCGAGCCCATCGGGGTGAACACCGGGTAGTTCCACGGGCCGATCACGCCGATCACGCCGAGCGGTGCGTACTCGACGTAGGAGGCCTGGTTGAGCGCGGTGAGCCCGCTGCGCACCCGGTGCGCGCTCAGCACCTTGCGGGCGTTCTTGGCCGCCCAGTCGATGTGCACGATCGCCAGGACGATCTCCAGCTTGGCGTCGTCCAGTGGCTTGCCGGTCTCGGTGTGGACGAGTTCGGCGAGCCGCCCGATGTAGCGGGTCAGATGCGACTTCCAGGCCAGCAGGCGGGCCTGCCGCTGCTTCGGCTCCAGGCCGGCCCACCAGGCCGCCGCCTCGTGCGCCCGCTCCACCGCGGCGTTCACCTCGGCCTGGCCGAACACCGGGAAGGTGGCGATGACCTCGGAGGTCGCCGGGTTGACCGAATCGAAGGTCTCCGGGGCACCGGTCTGTCCTGCCGTCTGCAGCGTGTCCATCGCGTCCTCGCGTCTCGCCGGGGGCGCCGAGCGCCGCCTGTTACGCGTTAGTAAACCATCGAAGACACCCACTCAGATACCGCCGCCGAACCTCACCGGCGCCCGGCCGCGCATCTGGTTGACTGGGGGATCGTGCACACCGAGCCGCAGCAGCCACCCGAACGGCCGTACGTGCTGTTGAGCTGCGCAATGTCCGTGGATGGCTGCCTGGACGCGCCGGGTCCGCAGCGGCTGGTGCTGTCCGGTCACGCCGACCTCGACCGGGTGGACGCCGAGCGGTCCGAGGCGGACGCGATCATGGTTGGCGCGGGCACCATCCGCCGCGACAACCCCCGCCTGGTGATCCGCTCCGCGGGCCGCCGGGCCAGCCGGGTGGGCCGCGGCCTCCCCGAGAACCCGGCCAGGGTGACCATCACCGACAGCGGCGACCTGGACCCGTCAGCCCGGTTCTTCGACGCCACCGGTGCCGGCGGTCCTGTTGTGTACTGCGCCGCGCCGCAGGCGCCCAAGCTGCAGAACATGCTGAACGATAGTGCCTCCGTCATCGCCGTCCCGCCGCCGGTGGAGCTCGGGGCGATCCTCGCCGACCTGTCCCGCCGGGGCGTGCACCGGCTGCTGGTCGAGGGCGGGGCGAGGCTGGGACGCGAGTTCCTCGCGAACGGGCTCGTGGACGAGCTGGCCCTGACCGTGGCACCGTTCTTCGTCGGCGCGGCGGCGGCGCCACGGTTCGCCGGGCCCGGCGTGTATCCACATGACCCGGCACGGCCGATGCACCTGGCGGAGGTACGCCAGCTCGACGATGTCGTATTGCTGCGATACCTGCTTGGCGGGGATGGCCCGGCGGCGCGACCCGGGCAACCGGCGCATGCGCGTGCCGGGGACGTGGCGGCCGGTGGCAGCCGTGGCGGCGCAACAGAGCCCGGCGCGGTGAGCGCGGGCGCTCCGGGCACCGGCGCGGCGGCGACGGCCGCGGACCGGGCGTGGCTCGCGCAGGCGATCGAGCTGTCGCGCCGCTGCCCGCCCTCGCCCTCGGCGTTCTCGGTCGGCGCCATTGTGGTGGCGGCCGACGGCACGGTCATGGCCACCGGCTACTCCAGGCAGGCCGGCCCGCGTGCGCACGCGGAAGAGGCGGCGCTCGCCAAGATCGACCCGGCCGACCCCCGGCTCGCCTGCGCCACCCTCTACAGCTCGCTGGAACCATGCCGGGTCCGCGCCTCCAGCCCCACCCCGTGCGCGGAGTCCATCATCGCCGCGGGCGTGCGCCGCGTGGTGATCGCCTGGCTGGAGCCACCGGTCTTCGCGCCCGGGGGAGGGGCCGCCCTGCTCCGCGGGGCAGGCACTACCGTGGTGGAGGTCCCCGGCCTGGCCGCCGAGGCGCGCGCCGTCAACGCTGCCGTCCTCAGCGAGCAGGGCCCGGTTGCCTTCCGTGGGAGGGAGGGGAATGGCTGACAGCGGGTATGTGGATCTTCGCTCGGACACGGTGACCAGGCCTACGGCGGCGATGCGGCGTGCCATGGCCGACGCCGAGGTGGGCGACGACCTGTTCGGCGACGATCCGACGGTCCTCCGGCTGCAGGAGCAGGCCGCCGCGCTGACCGGCAAGCAGGCCGCGCTCTACCTGCCCACCGGCACGCTGTGCAACCAGATCGCGATGCACGTGCTGGCCGGCCCCGGGCACGTCGTGGTGTGCGAGCAGGCCGCGCACGTCGGCACGCACGAGCTGATCTCGTCGGCGATGCTGTCCTCGATCACGTTCCGCACGATCGCGGGCCGCCCGCACGGCCTGCTGACCGCCGCCCAGGTGGCCGCCGCGGTGGAGCCGGTGCCTTACGACCCTGCGGTGGTGGGGCTGGTGACGGTGGAAAACACGCACCAGGTTGGCGGCGGCACGGTGATGCCGGTCGGCGCGCTGGCGGAGATCGCGGCGGTCTGCGCGGGCCGGAGCGTGCCGCTGTACCTGGACGGCGCGCGCATATTCAACGCGTGCGCGGTGACCGGCGCGCCGGTGCCGCAATACGCGGCGCACGCCCACGCGATGATGTTCTGCCTGTCCAAGGGGCTCGGCGCGCCGATCGGCTCGATCCTGGCCGGGGATGCCGCGTTCATCGAGGAGGCGCTGCGGCTGAAGATCCTCTTCGGTGCCGGGTGGCGGCAGGCCGGGATCATGGCGGCGGCCGGGCTGATCGCCCTGGCCGAAGGGCCGGGGCGGCTGGCCTCCGACCACGAGAACGCCCGCAGGCTGGCCGAGGGGATTGCCGCGATCCTGCCCGGGCACGTCGACCTGACCGCGGTCCAGACCAACATCGTGTTCGTGGATGTGGCGGGCACCGGGCAGCCGCTGGACGCGTGGTCCGCCGCCCTGGCGGGCGAGGGCGTCCTGGTGACGATCGTCGCGGGCAAGCTCCGCATGCTCACTCATTCGGACGTGGATGCGAAGGACGTCGGCGCCGCCGTAGCTGCCTTCCGCCGGGTCGCCGCCGAATTCAGCCTCGCCCCCGCCATTTCCTAGCCGATTCCCATGATCGTGGTCACTTTGGTGGCGTACAGCGCCCAAAAGTGGCCACGATCATGAAAGCGCGGGTCAGGCGGCGGGCGGTTACTGGGCGCTGGTACCGGCGGGCGGGGTGGATGCCGGCTCCGATTCGGTGCCGTCCTCGGGCGCCGTCGGTGCCTCGGCGTGGCTCGCGGGCGGAGCCTCGGTGTGGCTCGTGACTGCTGCCCCGGCG
>Ga0207700_10002697_pt1 | contig 10230 bp, 8 predicted proteins | sample LARL82metaG_FD_184348 | JGI IMG/M metagenome (GOLD analysis project Ga0207700, IMG submission 184348) | Corn, switchgrass and miscanthus rhizosphere microbial communities from Kellogg Biological Station, Michigan, USA - LAR L8-2 metaG... | ecosystem: Host-associated > Plants > Roots >...
GAGGTGGAAGAGGCCCGCTTCGTCCTGTTCAGCGAGGACATGCTGGATACCTTCCGCACGGTCCTCGACTCAATGGGATCCACCTGACCGGTGCCGAGTTCGTGATCATGAGTTAGAGGGGCCTATTGGCCCCCGCAAGTCATGATCACGAACGGGAAGGGCCGGCAGCGGGCGGCGGGGACCGCGTGCGGGCGGGCGGGGCATGGAGCCGAGGTGGCAGACTGCTAGTGATCTGCCCGACCGCCCTGCCGGAGGACAACGGTGTCCGACCGATCCCCCCGATTCCGTTCCGTACTGGATCAGTTCGCCCCCTACAAGCCCGGCCGCCGGGTAGCCAACGCCGCGGGCCAGTCGTTCAAGCTCGCCTCGAACGAGTGCCCGTTCGGGCCGCTGCCCTCGGTGGCCAAGGCCATTACCGAGGCGGCCGCCGGGGTCAACTGGTACCCCGACAACACCGCCGGGGCGCTGACCGAGGCGATCGCCGGCCGCTATGACGTGCCGCCCGCGCACATTGCACTCGGCTGCGGCTCGGTCGGCGTGGCTCAGCAGCTTCTCGCGGCGGCCGCCGAGCCTGGCACCGAGGTGCTCTACGCGTGGCGGTCGTTCGAGGCCTACCCGATCCTGGTCCCGCTCACCGGGGCCACCGACGTGCGGGTGCCGCTGAAAGACGAAACGCACGACCTGGCCGCGATGGCGGACGCGATCACGCCCCGGACCCGGCTCATCTTCGTGTGCAACCCGAACAACCCGACCGGCACGGTCGTCCGCACCGGTGAGCTTGCCGAGTTCCTCGGCCGGGTGCCGCCGGACTGCCTGGTGGTGCTGGACGAGGCCTACGCGGACTACGTCAGGGACCCCGGCGTGCCCAATGGCATCGAGCTGTACCGCGACCACCCGAACCTCGCGGTGCTGCGCACGTTCTCCAAGGCCCACGGCCTGGCCGGGCTGCGGGTCGGCTTCTTGATCGGGCAGGAGCAGGTCGCCAGCGCGGTACGCGCCACGATGCTGCCGTTCAGCGTCAACTCGCTTGCCCAGACCGCCGCGATCGCCTCGCTCGCGGCCGAGGCCGAACTGCACGAGCGGGTCGATCTCGCGGTGAAGGAGCGGGCCAGGGTCCGCGACGAACTGCTGGCCCAGGGCTGGACGGTGCCGCCGACCGAAGCCAACTTCGTCTGGCTCCGGCTGGGCGCCGACACCCAGGACTTCGCTGCCGCGTGCGGGGACGCCGGGATCAGCATCCGGCCGTTCGGCGACGAGGGCGCGCGCATCTCGATGGGGACGCCAGAAGCCGACGACGCGTTCCTCGCCGTCGCCAGGGCCTATCCGCGACGGCACTGATTTCATGGCCTCCCTCGCGGGCGGTCGGCCCTGGGGCCTCCCTGGCTTCCGGAGGCACTAACCGGTGCCGGTCCCCAGCTTCTCGGTCACCAGCCGGTAGAGCTGGCGTGGCCGGCCCGGCTGCGGAATCCGGTTCGGCGGCAGGGGCCAGGCCAGGCCCTCCTCCGCGAGGCCGCGCAGCAGCCTGCGGGCCGTGCGCGAGGTCACGCCGAGCAGGCGGCCCGCGGTCTCGGCATCGACCACGTGCGGCCCGGCGTCTTCCGGCAGCTGGTCGGTGAGCCGCGACAGCGTCGCCATGCCCCTGGGGTTGCCCGCGCGGACGACCATCGGCTCGCGGGGCCCGGGCACCAGCGCGTGGCCCTCCCGGTCCAGGGCGAACCCGCGGGCGCCCGGGTCGGCGTGGGCGCGGGCCAGCACGGCGCGGGCGTGTGCCTCCGCATCCTGTGCGGTCAGGCCAAGCCCGACGCCCACCTCTAGCGCGATGCCGAGTTCGGTGCGCGCCCGCTCCGCGAACGGCGGGACCCGGAAGCCGTCGGTGGCGCCGGCCAGCGAGCCGCGGGTCGCGGTGACCAGGAAGCTGTCCTCGCCGGCCGGGCTGAGCGTGGCCTTGATCCGCTGTGCCTCCTGCAGCAGCAGGCGGTGCACGACCAGCCGCAACTCCTCGCGGGGCTGCCGCGGGGCGGAACGGCGGGCAGTCACCCTGAGCGTGGGCACCTCGACGACCGCGACGGCCAGTTGCGCGTCCTCCAGCCGGCGCTGGGTGCCCAGCAGGGTGGCGGTCCGCAGGGCCGAGGCGATCGCGCTGCGGGTCGGCCGCACCATGAGGACCGGGATATCCTGGGCGGTCAGCCGCTGCGCCACCGATTCCAGGCAGGTGACCGCGACGGCGGTCTGGTGGCGCCGCCACAGGCGCTCGTGGAACGCGGCCAGCGCGGCGGCGCCCCCGGGTTCCTCGCGCACGTGCACGTTGCTGACCGCCAGGCCCAGGTCGGCGAACGCATCCTCGACCTCCGCCCGGCTCAGCACGTCCACGCTGAGCCGGGACAGGTCATGGTCCCCCGTCATGGCCGCTCGCAGCAAGGCCGCGTACAGGGCGCTGCCGCCCAGCGGCACGTACGTGGCGGGCTTGCGCAGCACGCCCGCCTGCCGGGCGTACAGATAAGGGATCCGGCTGGCGAACAGCCACACGTCGGTGCCGGGGCCAAGTCGCAGCACCTTGTCGCCGGCTTCCTGCTCGGTGCGGTAGGCAACGGCCACGAGCCGCCGGGCCACGGTGGCCGCGGTGGAGTACCCGGCCGCGGCGTGGCCGTTGCCGCCTGGCCCCGGCGCTGCCCCGCCTGGCCCCGGCGCTGCCCCGGCTGGCCCCGCCGCCGCCCCGGCCGGGCCGGCGGCGGGCGCGGGGATGGCGGCGCCGGACAGCATGATCTGCTCGACGAGATCATGAGAGCCGACGACGCCGATCGTGAGTTCCAGCGGGGGGTGCTGCCCGTTGGCCATGCGCCAGTCGTAACCCAACCAGGCCACGCTGAAAAGGGGATTGCGCTAATTGCGCGTGAAGTACGGGCGGCCGGCTACCGCGCCGCGGACCTGCCGCGGCCGACGGCGGCGGGGAAACTGCCTGGTTAGGCGCTCTCTTCCACCTTCAGATCGGCCCCAAGGGCGGACAGCCGCCCGGCGACGTCCGCGTGCCCGCGGTCGATCAGGTAGCCGGGGGCGACGACCGTCTCCCCTTCCGCGCCGAGGCCGGCGAGGATCAGCGCCACGCCCGTGCGCAGGTCGTGCGCCTCGACCTTGGTGCCCTTCAGCACGCACGGGCCGTGTACGACCACCTTGTCCCCGTCCACCTCGACGTGCGCGCCCATCTTGGCGAGTTCGCCGACGAGCGTGTAGCGGCCGTCGTAGATGGTTTCCCTGATGTAGCTCGGGCCCTCGGCCAGGCAGCTCAGCGCCATAATGGGCGACTGCAGGTCGGTCGCGAAGCCCGGGTAGGGGCTGGTGATCACGTTGATCGGCCGCAGTGCGCGCTCGCGCCGCACCTGGATCACCGCGCCGCTGGCGGCGAACTCCACGCCCATCTGCTCCAGCTTCCACCGGACCACCCCGAAGTGCTCCAGGTTGGCCCCGACCAGGCTGATCTCGCCGCCGGTGATGGCCGCCGCCATCGCGAACACCCCGGCGTCGATCCGGTCTGCCATCACGGTGTGCTCGGTCGCACTCAGTTCGCTGACCCCGCGGACCTTGATGAACCCGGTGCCGCCGCCGCTGATGTTCGCGCCCATCTTGGTCAGGAACGCGATGACGTCGAGCACCTCGGGCTCGAGGGCGGTGTTGTCGATGACCGTGGTGCCCGGGGACAGCGAGGCGGCCATGATCAGGTTCTCGGTCCCGGTGTGCGACGGCGTGTCCAGGTAAAGGTGCGCGCCCTTCATCCGGCCGGCCTTGATGTAGATCTTGTCGCCGGTGCCGTCCACGGTGGCGCCGAGACGGGCGAAGCCGCGGTAATGGAAGTCGAGGCTGCGGCTGCCGAGGTTGCATCCGCCGACGCCCTCGATGACGGCTTCCCCCAGCCGGTGCAGCAGCGCGGGCACGAAGAGCACGGAACCGCGGAACCGCCGGGCGATCTCGGCCGGCAGGACCGGGCTGCTCAGGCTGGACGCGTCCACCACGAGGGTGCGCTCCGCCTCGTGGAACTTGACCACGGCCCCGACGGCGTGGGCGAGTTCAATCGCCCGGCGCACGTCCTCGATCGGCGGCACGTTCCGCAGCACCGTGCGGCCCTCCGACGCGAGCAGCGAGGCGGCGATCATCTTGAGCGCGGCGTTCTTGGCGCCCTGCACGAACACGGTTCCGTGCAGCGGTACCCCGCCTCGTACGCGATAGCACGTCTCGGGTCCAACGGTCATCGACACGCTGCTCCTTGGCTGCAGTATGGGGCCAACCGGCGGCCGGGTGACATGTCCGGACAGCCCCCACGCGGGCCGCCGGTTAGCTGCCTGAACGTGTGGCAGCCTGCTGTGCGCGCTGTCCAGTATCCCACCGGCTTCGGGGTCTGCGGGTCATTGCGGGCATCCCGGGCTCGGCGTGATGAGCGTCCCTGGCTTGGTCCGCCTACCTTGTGGACGCTCCATCCGGGCATTCGGTTGGCAATTATCATTGCAGGTGAGACGGATGTGCCCGGAATCGTCCAGATGGTCAGGTGAGGTCGGCCAGGCGGGTGAAAACCGGCCCGAGGCGCTCCACGTAACGTTCCGGCCGGAAAACCTCATCCAGGCGCGCCTCATCGAGCGTCTGCCCGGCCACGCTGGCCTCCTTGCGCAGCGCCTCGCGGAAGCTGGCGCCGGTGTCCCAGCTTGCCGCCGCGGCCGCCTGCACAAGCGTGTACGCATCCTCCCTGGACATTCCGCCCGCGACCAGGTCAAGCAGGACGCTGGAGGTGTAGATGAGGCCGCCGGTGGACTCCAGGTTCGCCCGCATCCTGGCCGCGTCAACCCGCAATCCGGTGATCACTCCGGTGGTCAGGTGCAGCAGGTAGTCGGTCGCGATCGCCGCGTCGGGCAGCGCCACCCGTTCCACGCTGGAATGAGAAATGTCACGTTCGTGCCAGAGCGCCATGCCCTCCATGACCGGGACCACATACCCGCGGACCACGCGGGCCAGGCCGCAGATCCGCTCCGAGCGGATCGGGTTCCGCTTGTGCGGCATGGCCGAGGACCCCTTCTGGCCCGCCGAGAACGCCTCCGCCAGTTCGCGTACCTCGGTCCGCTGCCCGTGCCGTACCTCCAGGGCGATCGCATCGCACGCGGTGGCCAGCATCGCCAGCACGCTCACCCACTCGGCAATGCCGTCGCGGAACACCACCTGGGTGGCGACGTCGGCCGGCCGCAGGCCTAGTTCGGGCAGCACCCTGGCCTCGATCGCCGGGTCGATGTTGGAGTAGGTGCCGACCGGCCCGGACAGCTTGCCCACCGCGACCGACTCCCTGGCGTGCCGCAACCGGTCCCGGCAGCGCGCCACGGCGAACGCGAAATCCGCGACCCGGTGTCCCCAGACGTCAGGTTCGGCGTGGATGCCGTGGGTCCGCCCGGCCCGGATCGTGTCCCGGTGTGCGAGCCCGTGCTCGCGCAGCGCGGCGACGAGCGCCGTGGCGCGGGTGATCAGCAGGTCGCTGGCCTCGGTGAGGGTCACGGCCAGCGCCGTGTCCAGCAGGTCGGAGGACGTCAGGCCGTAGTGCACGAACGCGGCCGCCGACCGGGGCACCGTGTTGTCCGCCCAGGCGGTGAGGAACGCGATCACGTCGTGGTCGGTGACCGCCTCGGCGGCGGCCACCGCCTCGGGTGTGGGCGGCGGGGCGGCACGCACCGGGCCGACCGCGTCCGCCGGCACCGTGCCGGCGGCCGCGTGCGCTTCGAGCACCAGGGTCTCCACCCGGCACCACAGCTCGTACTTGTGCTCCTGGCTCCAGATCCGCCCCATCTCGGGCAGCGTGTAACGCTCGATCACACACCCATTGTCCCTTACCGGCCGGCCGCGGCCCGGTCCCGCGCGCTCGCGCGGCGCTCCGCGGCGAGCATCACCACGATCCCGGCAAGCAGCACCGCGAACTGGGCCTCGACCGAGACGGCGGCCCCCAGCGCCGCCGTGGCCAGGGCGAACCCGGCGCCAGCCAGCCGTAGCGCGATGGGCCGGATCTGCAATGCCCACCGGAACCAGGCGCTGCCGGCCAGGAACAGGGCGGCACCGCCGCCCACCGCGAGGGCCTCACGGCCGGCATGCGCCCGGGCGGGATTGCCGATGGTCAGGAACGCGCCAGCGGCCAGCGTCACCACGCCGAGCAGTATCGGGATGTGGCTGTAGTAGATGCTGAGCGCCAGCCCCGCGCGCCGGCTTTGCTCCGTGGCCGCTATCGCCTGCTCGGCCCGCTCGTCGTCGCCGTCGCCGAAGTAAACCCACCACAGCACCGCGGACAGGGCCAGCCCAAGAAGGGCGGCCAGCGCCACCGCGAAGGTCACCCCCGCCGGGGCCGCACCGACGCCTACTGCCGCGACCGACTCGCCAAGCGCCACGATGACCAGGGCGCCGTGACGTTCCGCGAAGTGGGCGGGCCGGATGTCGAACCGGCCGCCCGGGCTGATGATCAGCGGGGAGAGCCACTGGACCGCCACCGCGGCCGCCCACACCAGGTAAGTGGCCGGGGTGGGAGTGAACCCGGCGCCGATCACTAGCAGCGCCCCGGTGACGTTGAACGGGGCGACCCGCACGATGTTCCGGTTCACTCGGTAGAACAGCGCCGTATGGACCAGGACCACGATCAGGTACCCGACGCCGAGCGCGACCCGGGTTTCGGTGTCGCCGGGGCCGAAACCGTGCGGGATGGCCAGGCCGCAGATCAGGAAGCCGCCCATGCCCACGAGCAGCAGGAGCCGGTCCGCGGTGCGCACCGGCGCGCGAGCGTTGGTCAGCCATGCGTAGCCCCCGTACATCCACCACAGCACCCCGAAGACCAGCAGCACCTCCAAGGCGCCACGGAGGGAGAGGTGGTGCACCAGCAGGTCGGCGAGCTGGGTGAGGGTGAACGCGAAGACCAGGTCGAAGAACAGCTCCAGGGTGGTCACCCGGATCGGCTCATCACCGGGGTCCGTGATGTCAGGGTCAGCGGGCCCTGTGGGGCTGGGCGGACTGGACTCGGGGCTGGCGCGGCCGCGGTTGCGATCCGGACCCGGGCCGACCGTGCCGGGTTCCGGGCCGGTCATGCCGGGCTTGTCGCGGGCCGTGCGGCGGCCTCGGCAGCGATGTCGCGGCGGAACCAGCCGCCCCGGATCCGGATCCGCTCCGCGGCCTGGTACGCCACTTCTCGCGCGGTCTTCAGGTCCGGCCCTGTGCCGACGACGTTGAGTACCCTCCCCCCGGCGCTGACAACCTGCCCGCCCCGGTCGGTGCCGGTGCCCGCGTGCAGCACGTAGGCCCCGGGCACTCGTTCGGCATCATCAATACCTTCAATGACGTCGGCGGTCAGCGGCGAGACCGGGTAGCCCGCTGCCGCGACGACCACCGTGACCGCGGCACCTGGCGCCCATTCCAGCGGGCCGGTGCCGGACAGCGAACCGGACGCGGCCGCGGCCAGCGGCCCGGCCAGCGGAGTGGCGAGCCGGTCGAGCACCACCTGGGTCTCCGGGTCGCCGAACCTGGCGTTGAACTCCACCACCCGCGGCCCGCGGCTGGTCAGCGCGAGGCCCGCGTACAGCAGGCCGCGGTAGGGGGTGCCGCGGCGGCGCAGTTCGGCGATCGCCGGGACGACGACCGTGGCCATCAGCTCCGCGGTCAGCCCGGCCGGTGCCCACGGCAGCGGGGCGTAGGCGCCCATGCCGCCGGTGTTCGGCCCCTGGTCGCCGTCCTGCGCCCGCTTGAAGTCCTGCGCGGGCAGCAACGGCACCGCGCTCGCGCCGTCGGCCAGCGCGAACAGCGACACCTCGGGGCCGTCGAGGAACTCCTCGACCACCACCTTGCCCGCGGCCCGTGCATGGGCGAGCGCGGCGTCCCGGTCGCCGGTCACCACGACGCCCTTGCCGCCCGCGAGCCCGTCCGCCTTCACCACGTACGGCGGGCCGAACCTGTCCAGTGCCTGCGTGACCTCCGCCTCGGTGTCACAGGTACGCGCCGCCGCGGTCGGGATGCCCGCCGCGGTCATGACCTGCTTGGCGAACGACTTCGAGCCCTCGATCATGGCGGCACGGCGGCCGGGCCCGAAGCAGCTCAGCCCGGCGCCGCGCAGCGCGTCGCCCAGCCCGGCAACAAGTGGTGCCTCCGGGCCGACGACGACCAGTCCGGGCGCGAGCGAGCGGGCCAGGCCGGTCACCGCCCCGACGTCGGCGAGATCTGCGGGGTGGAGTTCGGCGAGAGCGGCGATACCGGGGTTGCCCGGCGCCGCGTGCAGGCCGGTCACGCCGGGGTCGGCGGCAAGCGCCCGCGCCAGCGCGTGCTCGCGGCCCCCGGAGCCGAGGAGGAGGACTCGCACGCGGCGAGCCTACCTGCCCAGCAGCGGCCTGAGCTGCAGGGTCTGGTCGCGGCGCGGGCCGGTGCCGACCGCGGCCACCGGGGCGCCGATCATCTCCTCCAGCGCCCGTACGTACGCCTGCGCGTTGCGTGGCAGGTCGGCGAACTCCCTGGCCTCTGACAGGTCCTCCCACCAGCCGTCGAAGTACTCATACACCGGCACCGCATGGTGGAACTCGGTCTGCGTCATCGGCATCTCGGTGTGCCTGGCACCGCCGGTGTCATAGGCGACGCACACCGGCACCTTGTCCAGCCCGGAGAGCACGTCCAGCTTGGTGACGAAGAAGTCGGTGACCCCGTTGACCCGCGCGGCGTACCTGGCGATCACCGCGTCGAACCAGCCGCACCGGCGCGCCCGGCCGGTGGTCACCCCGTACTCACCGCCGGCCTTGCGCAGCCACTCGCCCTGGTCGCCGTCCAGTTCGGTGGGGAAAGGGCCCGCGCCCACCCGCGTCGTGTACGCCTTGACGATGCCGATGACCGTGGTGATCCGGGTCGGCCCGATCCCCGACCCCGCGCTGGCGCCACCCGCGGTCGGGGAAGAGGAGGTCACGAACGGGTACGTGCCGTGGTCCACGTCGAGCAGGGTCGCCTGGGCACCTTCGAGCAGCACGGTCCTGCCCTCGTCCAGCGCGCGGTTCAGCACAAGCACCGTGTCCGCCACATAGCGGCGCAGCTTCTCCCCGTACTCTACGTACTCCGCCGCGACCGCGCCCGCGTCGATGCCCCGGCGGTTGTAGACCTTGGTGAGCACCTGGTTCTTCTCCACGAGCACCAGGTCGAGCTTCTGCCGCAGGATGCCGGGGTCGAGCAGGTCCTGGACGCGGATGCCGGTCCTGGCCACCTTGTCGCCGTAGGCCGGCCCGATGCCGCGCCCGGTGGTGCCGATCCGCGCGTTGCCGAGATAGCGCTCGGTCACCCGGTCGAGCGCCCGGTGGTGCGGCATGATCAGGTGCGCATTTGCCGAGATCAGCAGGCGGTCGCAGGAGACGCCGCGGGCTGCCAGGCCGTCGATCTCGCCGAACAGCACCTCGGGGTCGATCACCACGCCGTTGCCGATCACCGGTGTCACGCCGGGGGACAGCACGCCCGAGGGCAGCAGGTGCAGCGCGTAGCTTTCCTCGCCGATGACCACGGTGTGCCCGGCGTTGTTGCCGCCCTGGTACCTGACCACGTAATCCACGCGGTCACCGAGCAGGTCGGTCGCCTTGCCCTTGCCCTCGTCACCCCACTGGGCGCCCACGAGCACGATGGCCGGCATGTGACCAGCCCCTTCCCGGCTTGAGCCTGCGGTTCCAGCGACTCCCGGGGTTCCAGGGCCGCTCCCCGGGCTAGCACTCCCCGCGCGGAGCGAGGGTACCTCAGCCGGCCCGTGGGCGGTCAGGTGCCGGTCAGGTGCCGGTCAGGTGCCGGTCAGCGCGCGGGCTGGAGTCCTGCAGGAAGGTCCGGCAGCGCTCGGCCTCGTCCTGCTCGCCGAGAGCGGCGGCGGCCCGGCCCAGCGCGTGCAGGGCCCGCAGGAAACCCCGGTTCGGTTCGTGCTCCCAGGGGATCGGTCCCTGGCCGCGCCAGCCGGCCTGGCGCAACTTGTCCAGGCCACGGTGGTAGCCGGTCCGGGCGAACGCGTAGGACACCACGTACTCGCCACGCTCCATCGCGCCGTCGGCGAGTGCCGCCCAGGCAGCCAGGCAGGCCGGATGGGCGGCTGCCACAGCAACAGGATCGGCTCCCGACTCCAGTTCGGCGGCCGCCGAATCCTCGGGCAGGTAAGTGGCTGGCGCCCCGGCGAACAGATTCCGATGTTCCATGGCACCCATCCTGCCCGCCGCCCGAGGGTGCCAGCCC
>Ga0207700_10002699_pt1 | contig 10229 bp, 2 predicted proteins | sample LARL82metaG_FD_184348 | JGI IMG/M metagenome (GOLD analysis project Ga0207700, IMG submission 184348) | Corn, switchgrass and miscanthus rhizosphere microbial communities from Kellogg Biological Station, Michigan, USA - LAR L8-2 metaG... | ecosystem: Host-associated > Plants > Roots >...
GGAGGTGACCGCGGAGGTGCCCGACGGCGGCGTCGGCCTGGCGGGCGTCGGGACGGGCGGCGGGACGAACGCCAGCGGCGGCGAGCCGAGCGCGGTGGGGACGAAGAAGGGCGGGGGGGCGTGGGCTGTGTGTACGAGCGGCGGCGTGACGGGCGCGGGTGGAAGCGGGACGAGCGGTGGCGAGGAGGAGGACGAAGGCGTTGCTTCGGGTTCGCTCGGCGGTGGCGGCGGTTCCTGCTGGCGGTCGCCGGGGGGTTCTTTGAGCGGCTGGGTTCCGCAGGGGCGGCGCACGCTGCCTGCCTGCACGGTGACGTTCATGCCGGCGACGATCCCGCCGGCGATCAGCTGGACCTTGGTGATGCCTTTGTTGTAGGCGCAGAACAGCGCGGAGGCTTCGCGTGGCACGGCTTCGCCGCGTTCGTTGATCGGTTCGCCGTTGGCGTTTTCGGCGAACCGGCCTTCGGGGTTCAGTTCGCCTTTCGAGTTTCTCGGTTCGTCGGGGACGGGTTCGCCTTTGGCGTTCAGCAGCACCGCGTGCGGGTCGGCGACGGCCGTGTTCTTGACGACGAATTGACCGAAGTCGGGGCGGCTCGAGGTGAAGGTGTATTCGGGGAAGATGCCCTTGGCGCATTCGCCGCCGATGCAGTTGGCGGGAATCGGCACGTACAGCGAGGATTCGTTGCGATCTTCGCCGCGCAGCGAGTAGCCGCCGGCGCGCGGGCGCCTGGCGAGGCCGCTGAACAGGGCGGGCTGGCTGCGGCGCAGCAGAACCCCGTCCTTGGCTTCCATCGCCAGTTCGCCGACGCTCGGGATCAGCTGCACGCGAACCCGTTCGGAGGCGCTGGACGCGGGGTTGACGTGCACGAGCAGGAACCCGTTGTGGCCGATGAAGTCCTGCCGTTCGGCCTGCGTGGCGGGGGTGTAGCCGAGCGTGCCCGAGCCGTAGGCGGGGATCGACGCTCCGCCCACCCGCATGGGCTCCAGGACGTTGCGCCCCGGAGCGTCGTAGAAGTAGGCGCTGGCGCCGTCTTGCACGAGGATCCGCTGGGCTTCGAAGGGTAGGCCGGCGGGTTCGGCGTTGCCGAGCGCGAGCGCGGGTTCTCCCCTGCCTTTGGCTTCGCCGAGTTGGCTTTCGAGCCAGGAGAGCTGGTTGGCGCCGATTTCGGCGGAGGTGTCGAGCACGAGCACTTTGAGCGGCCCGCCGGAGCCGGTGGTGTCGATCGCGAAATAACCGGCGCAGGCTTCTGGCGACGGCGGGCTGAGCGCGGCGGTGAAGGCGCACAGGTCGCCGGGCCCGCGGTCGGTGGGCGTGGCGGCTGCGTAGGCGGGCTTGGCGGCGGAGGCGAGCAGTTCGGCGTAGCGGGCGAACTCGCGGCTGTACGGGACGGGGAACAGGCCGTGACCCTGGCCGCTCGTGACGCGCGCCCCGGTGTAGAAGAACGCTCGCATGCCGGTGATGTGCGATGCCTGGCCGAGCGCGGAGGTGAGCCACAGGTCGGGTCCGACGCCGGCGTTGCGACGGTCGGCGCAGGGCGCCAGGCAGGGAGCGCCGCCGCCGATCGCGACCGTAGGCTGGCCGGGATCGGATGGGATCGGGGCCGTGCCAAGGCCGGGTGGGGTGCTGCCGTCGGCGGGGTAGCGAGCCACGTCGGCGGTGTCGAGGCTGGCGCGTTTTTCGTTCACATAGCCGCCGATCGCCCAGCCGCTTGCGCCCGCGGCGTCGGTGAGGACGGCCGAGGTGGGGTCCGGCTGGTAGACCATGTCGTAGCTTTTGTATTCGCCGAGAGGGTCCTGGGCGGGGTTGCGTTCGTGCTCCTCGTCGCTCCAGCCGACGGCTGTCTGGCGGACCACGTACCCGGTCCTCACGGGGTAGGCGGGGATCACTTCGGCCGGGCTCGTGAGCGGCGTGGGGCGCTTGTCGTCGATCGGCAGCGTTTCGGGCAGCCCGCCCGAGCCGATCGCGCGCAGCGCCCCGTTTTCGCGGAACAGCGCCAGCGACCCGGGGGCTTCGGATCCGGGGTACGGCGGCGCCGTCTGCCAGGAGGAGCTCGGGCTGTCGCGCTCGAGTATCTCAGGGCTGCCCAGGAGCCCGCCGGGGGTTGCGGAGATCGCGGCGCCGCCGTCGGGCAGACCGGCGACGGCCCACGGCACGTCCGTGCCGAGCGCCTGGGCGGCGGCCTGGTCGACGTGCCAGCCGGATCCTTCGTTGACGAGCAGGCCGCCGCTGTAGTGGGCGCCTTCGCCCTGGCTTTCGCGGTGCAGAAGGCGGTAGGCGACGATCGCCTCCGAGCCCGCGAACGCGATCGAGGTGAAGCTCGCGCCGGCGACTTGTGGCGGCAGGGTTTCCTGGGTCCAGGTCTTGCCGTAGCGCAGGATGACGCCTTCCTGGCCGAACAGGTGCGGCTGGCCGACGGCGTAGCCGCGGCTGCCGTTGTTTGGGTCGAAGGCGACGCCGAGCAGGTTGCCGACGAAGTTCGGCGGCTTGGCGGGGTCGGGTTCCCAGAGGCCGGTTTCGGCACGCCACAGCCACATGGCGCCCTGCTCGCCGACGGCGTAGGCGCGTCCCGGGGCGGGCCAGGCGAGGGCTCTGAGCCTGGGGGTTTCGATGCGCCCGCCGGCGCCGAGCAGGCTTTCGGGGATCCAGCCCTCTTCGGGCATGTAGTGCGTGACCTCGCCGTCGTCGCCGACGGCGAGGGCTTGGCTGGTGAGCGCGCCGACGGGCGCGCCGGGCTGAGGGGCGATGGCGGTGAGCGCGTGGCGGAACGGGACCGGCCACGGCGACAGCCTGCTCGCGAGCGGCGTGGGCGTGAGATGGACGGGCAGGGTTTCGTTGCCCAGCCAGCCTTCGTCGGCGGACGTGAACGCGGCGCCGAGCGTGCCGCCGACGTCGTTTGGGGCTTCTGAGCCGCCGAGGGTGGGGATGCGCTGGAAGACGCCGCCCTGCAGGCTGAGGACGACGCCTTCGTCGAGGCCGGTGATGACGCGTTCGCCGTAGGGGGTGCCCGGGGCTGCCCACGCGAAGCTGCGGGACGAGCCGCTCGGCAGCGTGTCAGGCAGCTGTTCGGTGCAGCGCGTAAATCCTTCCGGCACGTTGCACCAGCTGGCGAGGATCTGCCCGTGCTGGGTTTCGCCTTCGGGCTTGAAGTAGAGGGTGGTCGGGGTGGCGGCGTCGGTGCGTTCGCCGTCGACCCAGACGCCGTCTTCGGTGACGGTGAGGATCTGGGCACGCTCGACGGGCGGCTCGCCGGCGCCGAACACGGTGAACGGAGAGCCGTCGACGGTGAGCGCTTCGCCGGGCGTCTGGCCGGCTTCGGCGGCGACGGGCACCCATTCCGGCCCGCCGGGGGCCGACAGGCTGCGACGGTAGAGCGCGAGGCGGTCCGATGCGGGCGAGAGCTGGACGAGCAGCCATGCGTTCTGGGGCGAGCTCGCGCCGATCGCGAGCACCCGCAGCCCGGATTCTTCGCCCGCGCCTGCCGGCAACTGGATCGGCTCGCGCGTCCAGGAGCTGCCGTCCCAGTGCAGCACCCCGGTCTCGGCGCCGCTGGCGCCGGTGAGGACCGGGACGACCAGCGCGCCGGCGTGACCTTGTTCGTCGAGCGCGGCGACCAGCGGGGCGCGACTTGCCGTGAACAGCGTTTCGCCGCTCGCTTTCATGAGCGGGTGTTCGCCGCTCGTCGGGACCGGCGGGACCTGCTTGAACGGGCTGGCGGGGCTGTTCGGCTGGTGCAGGAGCAGCACCTTCTGGGTGACGGGTTCGCCTTGTTCGTCTTCGATTTCGGCGGCGCCGATCAGGACCGCCGCCCCCGTGGGCGCGACGGCGCCGGTGAGCGCGCTGGGCGCCGGCCTGAAGCCGCGCAGGCGCCGGCCTTCGCTGTCTTGCGGGCTTGGGGCGAGCGACCAACCCTGGCCGGCGCTGAAGTGGACGATGCCGAAGTCGTCGCTGTTGATCGGCCCCAGTTCGCCCACCCCCCAGGTCTCGCCGGGTCCCTCCTGCGGTGAGGAGCCGATCAGGGTGACGTGACGGGCCGGCAGCGAGTCATCCGTCTGGGCGTACACCTGGGCCGCGGCGGGCGCGGCGCTGGCCTGTCCGCGCGGCGCGAGCATGTGCAGGAGCGCGAGCACGCAGGGCGCCGCGAGCGCGGCCAGGAGCGCGGCGATGGCCGGCCGCCGGCGCGGCCTTGCGCGGCTCCGCGTGGTAGGGCTCACCGGGCGGGCCAGGCCTGCTCGAGCGACGAGAGCGCGGGAAGGACGTGGAAGTCGGTGCCGACGGAGTTGGTGCCCGGCCCGGTGGTGGCGGTCGTGGGCAGCGGGGCGAGCGCGTGGGTTTGCAGGTCGAGCTTGGTCGGCCACCGTCGCGGGTCGAGCACCAGCAGCAGCCTGCGGTTGCCGGCGGCGAGGGTCACCTTCGGGGTCTGGGCGACGGTCGCGCGGTGGCGCTTGGCGAGCAGCCGGACGCGTGCGCGCACGGCGAGATGGAAGCGAAGTTCGAGGATGCTGCCATGGATGAGGCGGCTGTGGAGGTGTGTGAGCAGCGGCACCGGGACACGGGTTTCGGTCTTCTTCGGCTGTGGGACGAGGGCGGCTTCCGGCAGTTCCCCGAGCAGGCCGGAGTTGTCGACCGGGATCGTGTCGGGCGCGACTTGCGGGATGCCTTCGTCGGGCGGGCGGACCGTGATGAGATGCGAGAAGTCCGGGTCGGTGTCGGGCTGGCCGATTTCCCGGGCTCGGCTTTCTGGAGTGGTGAGGTGGTAGAGCCAGCCCTTGCTGGTCGCCATCCAGCAGTCCTCGACGGCTGGGCAGGTGAGCTTCGCCGCGGCGCCTTTCGGGCCCACCCCTGCTTCTCGTTCCGCGGTGGATGGCAGGCTCTGGCGTTCTGTGACGGCGCCGTCGGCGGAGACGCGCGCCAGCAGGGCGGCGGCGGTGGGACTGGGCGCTTCCGCGTCGGCGCGGGTGTCGAGCGCGAGCCAGGCGTGTTCAGGATCGTCTTCGGCTGCGATCGCGTCGATCACCTCGCCTGCGAACGGGTCGGCTTCGGGGGCTTCGGGGTTCGGCAGCGCCTGTGTCCATTGGCCCGCGCGGTTGCGGACGATCGTGGCCTGCCCCGAGGCGGAGCCTTCGGGGGTCGGGGTCCTCGGGTTGGCGGCGCCCCAGAGCGCGGTCTGGCTGGCACTCAGCTGGAGGTGGGCGAGCGCGTCTGGGAACTCGCCTTCGCCGTAGCTGGGAACGCCGGGTGCGAGCGCCAGGAACGTGGGCTGGATGCCGCTGGGCTCGACCAGGTGCAGGATCGCCGGTTCGGCTTCGCCTTCGTCGTGGGGTTCGAGCTGCACGCTCTCGTACAGCTGGCCTTCGTAGAGGCGCAGGTCGTAAACGGCGTGGCCCTGCGGGGTCGGTTCGGCGGCAAGCGATCGTCCGTTCCAGTGCAGGTGAAACGCGCCGACCTGCGGGGAGGGCAGCAGGTCGCCGGCGAACCAGCAGTCTTCGGGCGCGTAGCAGCCGGCGGCGTGCATCTGCTGGTAGGAGTCCGGTTTGAACGCGAGCGAGGCGTAGGAGGCCTGCACTTCGCCGGCCGCGAAGTGGCAGAGCGTGTCGTCTTCCAGCGGCGGGCGGGCGCCTTCGACGTTGGCCTGGCCGGGGCGGCCGTCCGAGACGGTCCAGAATTCATCCGGCCCTGCCCAGGCGATCCGTCCGTCGGTGGCGCCGCACACGGTCGCGAGCTCGTGCCAGCCGACGCCGTCGTAAGCCCAGACGCCGGGCGGGATGCTGGGAGGGTTGCCGGCGGTGATGAGCAGCCCGCGGTTGGGCGCCCAGAACTCGATGTCGCCGATTTTCCCGAGGCCGATCGGTGTCGCGGATCCTTTGACGCCGGGCGGCGGCGCAGGCGGTTCAGGCTGTTCCAGGCGCCAGCTGGGCTGGGTTTCGGCTTCTTCGCCGGCGTCGGCGCACGGCGCCGTCAGCAGCAGGGCGGCAAGCGTCGCGAGCAGCAGGGCGGCAAGCGTCGCCAGCGGCACGGCTAGCTGGCGGGAGGCGCGCTGGCTCATCTCGATCTCGCGCTCCGCTTGGCGGCGGCCCTGCGGTGGCGGGCCGTGCGGCTCCTGATGTGGAACGTGACCCTGATCGTCTCGTGCAGGGCCTGATGGCCGCTGGCGGTGAACGTCAAGTGCACTGTCGCCGGCAGGCCGCTGCGGGTGGCGGCGAGCTTCAGGTAGGCCGGCGCGAGGCGCAGCGTGAGCTGGGCCAGCCCGCCCGTCGAGGAGCCGGCGTGGGCGGCGGCGACGGTGCGGGCGATGCGCTGGGCGCGTCGCCCGGTGCGCGAGGCGGCGTGGCTCGTGAGGATGCTGGTGGCGGACACCTGCAGCGCGCCGGCGCCGGGCAGCGAGGCTTCGAGCAGCACGGTGCCGTTGGGACGGCTGCGGATCGTGACGCCGAGCGCCCATTCGGGTTCGATCGTGGGGTTGGCCGGTGGCGGGGAGATGTACGTGGGCGTGGGCTGCGCGGTGAACTCGGCGCGGGAGACGGTGAACGCGTCGTCCTCGCCGTTGCCGTCTCCGTAGGCCAGGTTGGAGGCTTCGGAGGCGAACGCGAGCGTGTCGCCGTCTCGTGAGAAGGACGGCGAGGTGGCGGCGATCCCAGCCCCGGAGGCGTGTTCGCTGGGTTCCGCTTCGCCTTGGTAGCCGTGCGTCACGCGCGTGAGCGTGTCGTTGGCGAGGTCGACGTCGAACAGCTCGTCCATGCCGACGCTGGCCGCGGCGGGGCTGACATACGCCGGGGAGCCGAGCGCGAACACGGTGCGTTGGGTCGTGAACGCGACCTGGCTGCCGTCCGGGGACACGGCGAAGTCGACGATCGGCGCGATGCGGGCGGTGTCGGAGAGATTGCCGGACGAGATTTCGCTCAAGCGACGCAGCGCCTGCACGAGCGTGATCCCCCCCGCCATGTCGGCGACGTACAGGTCGTTGGAGGCGAGCAGCGTTTTGCCGAATTCCTCGCCGGTTTTGATTTCGCGGGCGTTGGAGAGGAACGCGATCGTCGAGCCGTCGGCGCTGAGGCGCGGCAGGTAGTTCGACTGGCTCGAGTTGGGAGTCCAGATGCCGGCTTCCCTGTCTCCTTCGCCGCCGACGGCTTCGAACGGGCCCTGGCAGGGGTCGGCGAGGGTCGGCGGGCTGATCAGTTTGGTCTCCGCGCTCGCCAGGCAGGCCGGGCTGATCGGGTCGGCTCCGCCGGTGACGTGCCGGGTCACGGCGCTCGGCCCGTCCGCGATCCTGCGCCACAGCGGCTCGATGTACAGGTCGTTGAACGGTTCTCTTTCGCCGGCGAGCGAGGGGGTTTGGCGCGCCACCTCCTGGCCCATCCAGGCGACGGCGCTGCCGTCGGCGCTGATCGAGGCGCCCTGCGAGGGCCTGGGGAAGGCCTGTTCGCGGTGGCCGGGATAGACGGCGCCGGTGCCGGGGGTCGCTTCCGGCGCGGGCTTGTCCTGGCCGGTTCGTTCGTCGATCGCCGGGAGCCCGGTCTGCGGGTCGTATTCGACGCTGACCAGTTCCGTGGTCTCGGTCCCCAGGTCGCGGACGGCGACCTCGAGGGCCGGCGTTTGCGGGGTTTGCGGGAGCGCCGGCGGGGCGGCCGGGAGGAGGTCGGACCTGGCGGTGGTGACGAACGCCACCTTCTTCCCGTTGGCGGTGATCGCGGAGCGCCCGGCGGCGACCGACCCGTAGTGGGTTTCTTCGAAGGCCCGGTTTTCGCCGTATTCGTAGGTCAGCCCGGTGGCGGCGCCGTCGACGGCGGAGGCGAGCGTGTAGGCGCACGGTTCGGTCGTTTCATCGCGGCCGGCCCTGCAGGCGGCCGGGTCGGGGTCGTCCATGTCGCGCACGTACACGTCGGGCGCGGCGTTGGGGTCGTTCTCTTCGTCGAGCCGGGCGGTGGTCGTGAAGCTCACGTAGCGGCCGTCTTCGCTGATCGACGGCAGGGTGGCGTCTCCTTCGGCGACGGTCTGCACCTCGCCGGTGGCCAGATCGCGGCGGAAGACGCCTTTCTTGCCGGCGTATGCGCCGTCGAAGGCCACATATCGCCCGTCGCCCGAGATGGCCGGGTCGTTGGCGAGGTCGGCCTGCTGGTTGTGCGGGGCGCCGGGGACGGCGCTCTGGGATGCCAGGCCGATCGGTCCGAAGACGTCAGCTCGCGCGGCGCCCGGCAGCGCCGCGGTCGTGAGCAGGCAGGCGAGCACGGTGAGCGGGCGCTTCATCGGACGCTGACGAGCTTCCTGACGGTGCCGCGGTTGCCGAGGTTGTCGCGCGAGCTGATCACGATCTCGTAGGTGCCGGGATGGGCGTAGCGGTGGCGGGCCGTGCGCTTGCCGTGGGCGCGGGCGCCGTCGCCGAAGCTGATCGAGATGGCGCTCCTGCGAAGGCCCGAGTAGCGGTCGCTGACGATCACCTCCACCCCGTCCTGCGCGCGGTTTCGCCGCACGCGGACTGTGGGCGGGACGCCGTCGATCAGCAGCGTGGACGGCGGCGTGAGGGTGGCCTGGCCGTCTGCGTCGGTGGCGAGCAACTGCACGTGGTGGTGTCCGGTGCTCAGGCCGCGCGTGGAGAGGCGCAGGCTGAACGCGCCGGGCGGGGCGGGCTGCAAACGACCGTCGAGCACGACCTGGTAGCGCACGGGTGGGTTGGCGCTCGGAGCGGGCTCCCAGGTGACGAGCGCTTGACCGGGCTTGACCCACCCGTGCGGGACGCTGATCACGAACTGGGCGGGCGGCGCGGTGATCTGGGCGGCGACGATCGAGGCGTCGCCGATCGGGCCTTGGCGGAAGGCGGCGATCCCGTCGCCGAGCCCCGAGCGTCCCACCTGGAGCTCGCCGACTTCTCCGCCCGCGCCGCCGCTCACGAGCGCCGTTTGCACGGCGCCGCTGGGGAAGTCCTCTCTGATGGCGAGCGCGGGGTCGCCCTGGCTGTCGGCGCTCGGCCACGCGGAGACGCCGCCGCCGGAGGGGTTCATGACGCTGGCGGATGCGGTTTCCGCGCCGGCGTAGGCGGGACCGAGCGTCAGCGTGCCGGTGAGGCCTTTGTCGTCGCCCTCGACGACGCGCGGAGTGCCGTTCGCGTCGTAGAGCAGGCGCATGCCCTGCTTTTCGTCGATGTCGATCGTCGGGCGGCCGACGAGCGCGGAGGCGCCGCCGGGGATCGAGGGGTCGGCTACGGCGGCGCCGAGGAACTGGGCGCCGCTTTCGGATTCGCCGTCGGGGAGCGTGTTGATGAAGATCCTGGGTCCGGGCAGCGGCGAGCCGGGCCCGACGGTCTGCCGGTAGGCGACCTCGGCTTGCCCGAGCCGGGAGATCGCGAGGCTGGGCGCGTCGGCGTCGGTTTCGATCGGCGCGCCGTCGTAGGTCGTGGCGCTGACCGGGAGCACGTAGTCGAGGGTGCTGCCGAAGATGCGCCTGGCCCAGATCTTGGCGACGCCGTTGATGTCGGGCTCCTGCCAGACGACGACGCCGGCGCCGGTGGGGCCGATCGCGATTTGCGGCGCGTTGCCCTGGGTGGGCGGTCGCATCGAGACGCCGCCGTTGCGGTTGATCTTGCCGAGCGCGGACCAGCGGGCGCCGTCGTAGTGCGCGACGCGCACGTCCTCGATCACGTCGCCGGGACGAAGCAGCGGGATTTCTCCCTGCTGGCCGTTGAGGTTGTTGGTGACGACGCGGTAGACGACGTCGGCCTGTCCGGTGCTGCTCATCGCCAGGTCGGGGCTGGTGCCGGTGCCGTCGCGGATGTCGGGGTCGATCAGCATCGCCGGCCCGAACCCGGTTGCGCCGGGCCCGAGGGTGGCGCCGAGCAGCTCGTCGACGGGGAGTTCGTCTTCGGTGGCGAACGGGGTCGCCCACACGACCACGAGCTGGCCTCCGTCGGCGGCGCCGATCCTGGGCCAGCTGGCGGCGAACGGCTGTTCGCCGTCGACGCGGATCGGCGCCAGCCAGCGCCCGCCTACGTATTGCGAGACGAACACGTGCGGGACGCCGTCGACGCGCTTTAGGTAGACGAGTCCGCCGGTGCCGTCTTCGGCCATCGCGACGCCGCCGAAGGCGACGATGTCCTGGCTCGGCCCGTCGACCGTGACGGCGGGCAGGATCACCGCGCCCGCTCGGGGGCAGGCGAGGGCGAGCAGGGCCGCCACGGCTGTGAGCGTCGACACGAGCCTGCGCAGCAGTCGGCGCGCGGAGTGCCGGCGTTCGCTAGCGCGGG
>Ga0207700_10002700_pt1 | contig 10223 bp, 7 predicted proteins | sample LARL82metaG_FD_184348 | JGI IMG/M metagenome (GOLD analysis project Ga0207700, IMG submission 184348) | Corn, switchgrass and miscanthus rhizosphere microbial communities from Kellogg Biological Station, Michigan, USA - LAR L8-2 metaG... | ecosystem: Host-associated > Plants > Roots >...
CAGGCCGCCTTGAGGTACACCGCGCTGGCCAGCACCAGGCGGGTGCTGGCCGAGACCAGTCCCGGCGCGAGCAGGTCGGTGATCTTGCCTTCGGTCTGCCCGGCGATGAGCCGGTTGATCTGCTGCCGGGCCTGCTCGGCCGCGTCGCGGAAATCGGCCTCGCGCAGCGTCACGGACGCGGCGTGGGCGAACGCCGCGCTGAAGTCCGGCACCACCGGCAGCCCGGACTGTACCCACATGGTGTCTGGTGCGCGCAGCGTCAGCTCGCCTTTGGCCAGCTCGCCGAGCAGGTCCGAGATGGCCTCCAGGCTGGGCCCGGCGTCCTGCGGGCCGGCCAGGTGCAGCACCGCCGCGAGCTGGGAGGCGGTGTCGCCGCGCGCGCCCAGCAGCGTCATCTGCAGTGCGGCCGCGATACTCACCGGGGACAGCACCAGGTCCCCAGGGCCGCGCAGCGCGGCGTACAGATCGGTGCCGAACCTGTCCTCCGCGCCGGTTACCGGCGCCCCGCTAGGCGCCACGCCGGCCTGCCAGGCGCGCGATCGCCTCGCGCAGCACCTCTTCTTTTTTGCAGAACGCAAACCGCACCTGGCTGCGGCCAGCCGCCACGTTGTCGTAGAACACGCAGCTGGGAATGGCGACGACGCCCGCCCGGTCTGGCAGCGTGCGGCAGAACTCCATGCCGTCGGTCTCACCCAGAGCCCGCACGTCGGTGGTCACGAAGTAGGTGCCGGCCGGCCGGAACACTTCGAACCCCACCCCGGCCAGCCCGGCGCACAGCAGGTCGCGCTGGCCGCGCAGGCTGGCGCTGACCGAGGCGAAGTAGCTGTCCGGCAGGGCCAGCGCCTGGGCCACCGCGTACTGGAACGGGCCGCCGGTGACGTAGGTCAGGAACTGCTTGACCGTGCGGACCGCGGTGACCAGCTCCGGGGTGCCGGTCACCCAGCCGATCTTCCAGCCGGTGAAGGAGAACGTCTTGGCCGCGGAGCTGATCGTCACGGTCCGCTCGCGCATGCCGGGCAGGGTGGCGATGGGCACGTGCTCGCCCTCGAAGATCAGGTGCTCGTACACCTCGTCGGATACCACCAGCAGGTCGTGCTCGCAGGCCAGCGCGGCGATCCCGGTCAGCTCGGCCCGGCTGAACACCGCCCCGGTCGGGTTGTGCGGGCTGTTCAGCAGGAGGAGGCGGGTGCGCGGGGTGATGGCCGCGCGCAGCGCGTCCAGGTCGGGCCGGAACGCGGGCGGCCGCAGGGTGACCGGCACCCGGGTGGCCCCGGCCATCGCGATGCACGCCGCGTAGGAGTCGTAGTAGGGCTCGAACGCGATCGCTTCGTCGCCCGGCTCCAGCAGGGCGATCAGCGCGGCGGCGATGCCCTCGGTCGCCCCGGCGGTCACCAGCACCTCGGTGTCCGGGTTCACGTCCACGCCGTAGAAGCGCTTCTGGTGACCGGCCACCGCGTGCCGCAGCTCGGGGATGCCTGGGCCGGGCGGGTACTGGTTGCCCCGGCCTTCCATGATCGCCGCCGCCGCGGCCGCGGCGATCTCGGCCGGGCCATCGGTGTCCGGGAAGCCCTGGCCCAGGTTGACCGACCCGGTGGTCAGGGCGAGCGCGGACATCTCGGCGAAGATGGTGGTGCCCATCCCGTCCAGCCGCCGGTTCAGCAATGGTCGTTCCACCCGGCCATCACATCACGCCTGCGGGCCCGCGGCCGGCACCAGCCCGTTACCCGGTGACTTACGCTGCGATCATGCGAGTCGCCCTGTGCCAGCTGCCGGTCAGCCCCGATCCCGCGATCAACCTGGGCCGGGTGCGCGAAGCGCTGGCCACGGCGGCCAGCCAGGGCGCGGACCTGGCGGTGTTCCCCGAAGCGACCCAGGCCCGGTTCGGCACTGACCTGGCCGCGGTGGCCGAGCCGCTGGACGGGCCGTTCGGCGCCGGGCTGGCCGACGCGGCCCGCGGCACCGGGACCGCCCTGGTCGCCGGGGTGTTCGAGCCCGCACTGGACGGCCGGGTGTACAACACGGCGGTGGCGTACGCGGCATCGGGCCAGCGGATGGCCGCATACCGCAAGATCCACTTGTTCGATTCGCTGGGTGAGACCGAGTCCAAGGTGGTCGCGCCGGGTTCCGAGCCGGTGCTGGCCGACCTGGCGGGCCTGCGGGTAGGCCTGCTGACCTGCTATGACATCCGGTTCCCTGAACTGGCCCGGGATCTGGTCGCCCGCGGCGCGGACCTGCTCGTGGTGCCGGCCGCCTGGGCGGCCGGGCTGTACAAGGAGGAGCACTGGGTCACGCTGGTGCGGGCCCGGGCCATCGAGAACACGGTGTGGGTGGCGGCCGCGGGGCAGGTGCCGGACCCGGACTCACCGCCGACCCGGGCGCCGACCGGGATCGGCCGGAGCATGCTGGTGGACCCGATGGGCGTGGTCCGGCTGGACCTGGGGCCATTTCCCGGGGTGGCCACCGGCGGGCTGGACACCGCGCTCACCGCCCAAGTCCGGGACCGACTGCCCTGCCTGGCCCACCGCCGCGACGACGTCTTCGGCCCCGCGGTAGCCGGCCGGCGGTGGTCAGGAGGCGGCGAGGTGCCGGGGGGCGCTGCGGGCTAGCGTCGCCCGCGGCCAGCGGAAGCAGCGCAGGCCGGGACGGTGACCCGAGCCCGGCACTCTGCCAGAAACCGGGCGGCTTCGGTGCGATGCTAGCCAGTGGGCCCACGGGCCTGATCCCGCCCGGCCACCACACCCGCGCGGTACCACTTCCATCAGGGCGCCCGGCCAGGCATCATCAGCTGACAAATCGGACGCAATATGACATTGCGCCAGAGGGAGGATCCGAGGGGAGGATGAGGCCAGTTACTCCCGACACCGGTCCTGAGGTCTCGCCGTCAGGCGGGTTCGTGCGCCAGGCGAACGTGTTCGGCACCCGGATCACCGGTGATGGATCGAGCGGGTACCTGGCCGAACCCGGGCGCTACCAGCTGTATGCCTCGCTGGCCGATCCGTGGGCGCACCGGGCAGTTATCGTGCGCAAGCTGCTCGGGCTGGATCGGGTCATCGGGCTGAGCCTGGTGGACCCGCTCCGGGACGAACGCGGCTGGCGCTTCCCGGCCGACGGCGGCGGCGCCGACCCGGTGACCGGCGCGCACTTCGTGTCCGACCTCTACCTGACCACCGACCCTGGCTACCGCGGGCGGTTCACCGTCCCGTTCGTGTGGGACACCCGGAGCCAGCGGATCGTGGACAACGATTTCCAGCAGATCACGATCATGTTCGGGACCGAGTTCCGCGGCTATCACCGTCCCGGCGCCCCCGACCTCTACCCGGCGGCGCAGCGCGCGGAGATCGACGCGCTGAGCACGCTGATCTATCACGCGGTCAACAACGGCGTGTACAAGGCCGGGCTGGCCACTACCCAGGCGGCCTACGAGGAGGCGTTCGACGCCCTGTTCAGCACGCTGAGCGCGCTGGAGGAGCGGCTGATCCGGCGCCGCTACCTGCTGGGCGACAGCATCACCGAGGCTGACGTGCGGCTGTACCCCACACTGGCCCGCTTCGACGCGGTCTACCACACGCATTACAAGTGCAACCTGCACCGGCTGGTGGACTACCCGGGCCTGTGGGGCTACGCCCGGGATCTCTACCAGACCCCCGGGTTCGGCGACACCACGGACTTCGTGCAGATCAAGCGGCACTACTACCAGACCCAGGACTGGATCAACCCCAGCCGTATCGTGCCCAAGGGGCCGTATGTGAACTGGCTCTCACCCCATGACAGGGAGCGCATGCCGGCGCGATCATGAGGATGTGGGCACGGACTTCGGGCAGCGGCCGCGGCGGTAGCCTTGAGGCCGGGCAATGACAGGTAACCAGCGTCGGAAGAGGGCGATGTCCGCCGTGTCTTCTGAGTCGCCGCAGTCCGCGGATCTCAGCGAAGCAGCATCCACCAGCGGTCCGGAGGGAGAGCTGCCCGAGCATCCTGGCGACGGCACGGCCAGCAAGGACTTCGGGCCGAACGAGTGGCTGGTGGACGAGCTCTACCAGCAGTACCTGGCCGATCCGGGCTCGGTCGACATGGCCTGGTGGAACTTTTTCGCCGACTACACCCCGCCGGAGGGCAGCGCGGCGTGGGCCGGGCAGGCCGCGGCTGAGCCCGTCCCGGCGGCCGCCGCACCGGCCCCGGCCCCGCCTGCCGCGCCCGCCCGGCCGGCTGGCCAGCCCGCCGCCGGGTCCGCCGCGGCGCCGGCCGCCCCCAGGGCGGCCGCCCCGGCCCCGGCCGCGTCGCCCGCCACCCCGGCGCCACCGGCCGCCCAGCCGGCCCCGCCCGCCCGGCCACCGGCTCCCGCGCCAGCGCCCGCCGCGGCCGCCCCCGCCGAGGCGGCCACCCGGCTGCGCGGCGCGGCCGCCCGCACCGCGGTCAACATGTCCGCCAGCCTGAGCGTGCCCACCGCGACCAGCGTCCGCTCGGTCCCGGCCAAGCTGCTCATCGACAACCGGATCGTGATCAACAACCACCTGGCCCGCGGGCGGGGCGGCAAGGTGTCGTTCACCCACCTGATCGGGTACGCGGTGGTGAAGGCGCTCGGCATGTCGCCGGAGATGAACAACGCCTACACCGAGGCCGATGGCAAGCCCGCGGTCATCCAGCCCGAGCACGTCAACCTCGGCCTGGCCATCGACGTGACCGCGAAGGATGGGTCGCGCCAGCTGCTGGTGCCCGCGGTCAAGGCCGCGGAGCAGATGGACTTCCGCCAGTTCTGGATGGCCTACGAGGACGTGGTCCGCCGGGCGCGGGCCGGCAAGCTCGCCGTCGAGGACTTCGCGGGCACCACGATCAGCCTGACCAACCCCGGCACGATCGGCACCGAGCACTCGGTCCCCCGGCTGGTGGCCGGGCAGGGCTGCATCGTCGGGGTGGGCGCGATGGAATACCCGGCCGCCTATCAGGGGGCGGCCGAGGAGACCATGGCCCGGCTGGCCATCAGCAAGCAGGTCACTCTCACCTCCACCTATGACCACCGGATCATCCAGGGCGCGCAGTCCGGCGAGTTCCTGCGCCGGATCCACCTGCTGCTGCTCGGCGAGGATGGCTTCTGGGACGAGGTCTTCAAGGCGCTGAAGATCCCGTATGAGCCGGTCCGCTGGGTGCGGGACATCCCGGCCGGCCACGAGGACGACATCACCAAGTCGGCCCGGGTGCACGAGCTGATCCACGCCTACCGGGTCCGCGGCCACCTGATGGCTGACACCGACCCGCTGGAGTACAAGCAGCGCAAGCACCCCGACCTGGACATCAACCAGCACGGGCTGACCCTGTGGGACCTGGAGCGGGTGTTCGCCACCGGCGGCTTCGGCGGCAAGCCGCTGATGAAGCTGCGGGAGATCCTGGGCGTGCTGCGCGACTCGTACTGCCGCACGGTCGGCGTCGAGTACATGCACATCCAGAACCCGGAGGAACGCGCCTGGATCCAGGCCCGGGTGGAGCGGCCGCACGACCGGCCCGGGCACGACGAGCAGATGCAGATCCTGTCCCGGCTGAACGTGGCCGAGGCGTTCGAGATGTTCCTGCAGACCAAGTTCGTGGGCCAGCGGCGGTTCTCGCTGGAGGGGGCCGAGTCGCTGATCCCGCTGCTGGACGCGGTGCTCACCGAGGCGGCGGACGCCGCGCTGGATGAGGCCGTGGTCGGCATGGCGCACCGTGGCCGGCTCAACGTGCTGGCCAACATCATCGGCAAGTCGTACGCGCAGATCTTCCAGGAGTTCGAGGGAAACCTGGACCCGCGGACCACGCACGGCTCCGGTGACGTGAAGTACCACCTCGGCGCGGACGGCGTGTTCACCGCGAACGACGGCGCCACGATCCCGACCTCGCTGGTAGCCAACCCCAGCCACCTGGAGGCGGTGGACCCGGTCCTGGAAGGCGTGGTCCGGGCCAAGCAGGACATCATCGACAAGGGCGAGCCCGGCTTCACCGTGCTGCCGGTGCTGGTCCACGGGGACGCGGCGTTCGCTGGCCAGGGCGTGGTGGCCGAAACGCTGAACCTGTCCCAGCTGCGCGGCTACCGGACCGGCGGCACCGTGCACATCGTGGTGAACAACCAGGTGGGCTTCACGACCGCGCCAGCCGAGTCCCGGTCCAGCGTGTACGCCACCGATGTGGCCCGGATGATTCAGGCCCCGATCTTCCACGTCAACGGGGACGACCCGGAGGCCGTGGTGCGGGTCGGCCGGCTCGCGTTCGCCTACCGCGAGCAGTTCCGCAAGGACGTGGTCATCGACCTGATCTGCTACCGGCGGCGCGGGCACAACGAGGCGGACAACCCGTCGTTCACCCAGCCGCTGATGTACGACCTGATCGACGCCCAGCGGTCCACCCGCAAGCTGTACACCGAGTCGCTGATCGGCCGGGGCGACATCACCATGGAAGAGGCCGAGCAGGCGCTGCGCGACTACCAGCAGCACCTGGAGCGGGCGTTCACCGAGACCCGGGAGGCGGCCAACCGGCCGGCCGACCCGGGAGCGGTGGTCCGGCCGGCCACCACCGCGCAGTTTCCCATCGTCCACCCGGACACGCCCACCGCGATCTCCGAGGAAGCCATCAAGCGGATCGTGGATACCCAGCTCAACCTGCCGGACGGGTTCACGCCGCATCCCCGGTTGCAGCCCATGCTGGCCCGCCGGGCGACCATGGTCGAGCAGAACGCGATCGACTGGGCCACCGGTGAGCTGCTCGCGTTCGGGTCGGTGCTGATGGACGGGCACCCGGTGCGCCTGGTCGGCCAGGACACCCGGCGCGGCACGTTCGGCCAGCGGCACGCCGTGCTGGTGGACCGGCACACCGGGGCGGAGTACACCCCGCTGCGGGTGTTCAACTCGCCAACCGCCCGGTTCCACGTCTACGACTCGCTGCTGTCGGAGTACGCCGCGGTCGGTTTCGAGTACGGCTACTCAGTGGCCCGGCCGGAGGCCCTGGTCTGCTGGGAAGCCCAGTTCGGTGACTTCGTCAACGGCGCGCAGACGATCCTGGACGAGTTCATCAGCTCCGGTGAGCAGAAGTGGGGGCAGCCGTCCAGCGTGGTGCTGCTGCTGCCGCACGGCTACGAAGGGCAGGGCCCCGACCACTCCTCGGCCCGGATCGAGCGTTTCCTCGGCCTGTGCGCGCAGGGCAATATGACGGTCACGCTGCCCACCACCCCGGCCAACTACTTCCACCTGCTCCGCTGGCAGGCGCTGTCCGGCCGGCGCACCCCGCTGGTCGTGTTCACGCCCAAGTCCATGCTGCGGCTGAAGGACGCGACGTCCGCGGTGGCCGACTTCGCGAGCGGGTCGTTCCGCCCGGTCATCGGCGACCAGGGGGACGGGGACCCGGCCGCGGTCCGGCAGGTGCTGCTGTGCTCCGGCAAGGTCTACTACGACCTGGCCAGAGCGCGGGCGGCGGCGGAACGCGCGGACACCGCGATCATCCGGGTGGAGCGGCTCTACCCGGTCCCGGCCGGGGAACTGGCGGCGGAGATCGCCAAGTACCCCGCGGCCGAGTCCGTCACCTGGGTCCAGGAGGAGCCGGCCAACATGGGCGCCTGGCCGACGATGGCGCTCAAGCTGCCGGAGGCCCTCGGCCGCCCGGTCGGCCACGACTCGCTGCCGCCCAGCTCGGCGCCGGCCACCGGGTCGGCCACCGCACACGCCGCGGAGCACCAGAGGCTGGTCAATGACGCCTTCCCGGCAGAGTGACCGTGTACTTCACTGACCGGGGGATCGAGGAACTCGACAGCCGCCGGGGCGCCGACGAGGTGACCCTGGCCTGGCTGGCCGAGCGGCTGCGCGAGTTCGTGGACCTGTTCCCGGAGTCGGAGACGGCCGTGGACCGGCTGGCCACCTGGCTCGCCCGGCTGGACGACGAGGACGGGTAACGCCCGGGCCGGCCGGCGGTTAACGGCCCCCTGCACATCGCCCCATAGTCGCGATACATCTTGACTTTTGGAAGACGCGATATATCGTTTGTGTGGAACCGGATGAGAGGACCACACGATGCCGCGCTGGACCGTTGACGCACCGACCGCCCTGGACTTCGACCGGGTGACCGCGCTGCGAGTGCGGATCATTTCGGGTTCGGTGGCCGTGCTGAGCACGGAGGACCGCTGCTGCCTCGATATCGACAGCATTTCCGGGCAGCCGCTGCTGGTCAGCCACGAGGATGGCATCCTTACCGTCAGCTACGAAGACCTGACCTGGGACGGGCTGCTCGGCTGGCTGGTGCCCCAGCGGCACTCCGCGGTGATCACGATCACCGTGCCCCATGACTGCCCGGTCCAGCTCGGGGTGGTGAACGCGGGAGCTATCGTGTCCGGAATCTCGGCCAGGACGTCGGTGAAGAGCGTGTCCGGCAGCATCACGCTGGACGGGGTGACCGGGTCGGTGGACGCCACCACGGTCTCCGGGGACATCGAAGCGCAGGGCGTCGGCGGCCAGATCGGCTTCAACTCGGTGTCCGGCGACCTGACCCTGGCCGACGGTCTGGTCGGCCGGCTGGACGCGAAGACCGTCAGCGGCCGGATCACCGCCGACATCGATCTCGACTGCGCCGGGCGGCTGCATGTCCGCACCGCGTCAGGCACGGTAGCGATCCGGCTCCCGGGCGAGACCAGCACCCAGGTCGAGTTGCGCTCGGCCGCGGGCCGGGTGCAGAGCGAGTTCGGCGGCCTGTCCCCCGGCCGTCAGCCGGGCGGTAACGCGCTGAGCGGCCGGCTGGGCACCGGCGGCTCCAGCCGGGTCTCGGTGACCACCATGTCCGGCCAGGTCACCCTGCTGCAGCGGGGCGACCCCCGGGCACCCCAGCCCGCCGGGGCAACCGGTGGATCACGATGAGCCCCGTCTTCCGGCACGGACGGCTGCGGCTGTACCTGCTCAAGCTGCTCGACGAAGCGCCGCGGCACGGCTACGAGGTGATCCGCCTGCTCCAGGACCGGTTCATGGGCGTCTATGCGCCTTCGCCGGGCACCATCTACCCGCGGCTGGCCCGGCTGGAAGAAGAGGGACTCGTCACCCACGACGAGAACGGGGGCCGGAAGGTGTACCGGATCACCGACAAGGGCCGGGAGGAACTGCGCAACCGGTCCGGTGACCTCAGCGATCTGGAGGAGGAGATCACCGCCTCGGTGCGGGACATCGCGCGCGAGGTGACCGAGGACGTCCGGGAGACCGTGCGCAACCTGCGGGAGGAGCTGACCTTCGCCGCGCGGGACATCTACCGGCCCAGCCACAGCGGCCCGGGGACGCAGGAGGATCCGGCCCGGGCCCGCGGCGGGGGCCGGGCCCGGGCCCGCTCGGAATGGGATATCGCCGACCAGGAGGCCGAGGAGGCCGACCAGGCCGCGCGGGGCCAGGCCGCCCAGCCGGACGCGGCACCGGGCGGGCCGTCCCGGGCCGACCGGGACCAGGCCCGGCAGCAGCGCCACGAAACACGGGACCGCGCCCGGGCGCAGGGCCGGCAGACTCGGGAAGAGGCCCGCCAGGGCCGGGACGAAGCCCGGCGGCAGCGGCAGGAAGCGCGGCGTCACGAAGGCCACGGAACGCGCGACCAGGACGACTGGGACCGGGCCGGATCCGGCGCGGGACGGCGCGGCCGGGGCCGGGACTGGCCCCCGTGGGCCGACCGGGCGGGCTGGAGTGGCTGGCCGTCCGGGCCGGCCGGCTGGGCCGATCCGGGCACCTACCGTGATCTGGAACAACTGGCCCGGCACTTCAGCCGGGACCTGCGGGACGCAGCCGCGGCCGCACAGGCGGTCAGCGAAGAAGCCGTGGGCGACCTGCGGTCGATCCTGGATGATGCCATGGACCGGATCAAGGCCGAAGTGTTCGGCCCGGCAGGCCCCCATCGGCCGCCCCGCCCGGACACACCGCCCCGCCCGGACACACCGCCCCGGCCGGCCGGGCCACCCGGATCGGACGCACCGCCCCGGCCAGCCGGGCCACCCGGATCGGACGCACCGCCCCGGCCAGACACACCGCCCGCCCCGGAGTCACCGGCCCCGGAGCCACCACCAGCCCCGGAAACACCACCAACACCCGGCTCGCCGCCCACATCGGCCGCGAACTAACCCGGGCCCCGCTGCATGGCAGCCACAACCATGCGCACCTGACGGCATGGCTGCGGCTTTCATGTAGTGCCTGATCCGGCAGCGGTGGGGCAACAGCCAGGCCGCGCAGCGGTGGGGGCACAGCCAGGCCGTG
>Ga0207700_10002702_pt1 | contig 10223 bp, 10 predicted proteins | sample LARL82metaG_FD_184348 | JGI IMG/M metagenome (GOLD analysis project Ga0207700, IMG submission 184348) | Corn, switchgrass and miscanthus rhizosphere microbial communities from Kellogg Biological Station, Michigan, USA - LAR L8-2 metaG... | ecosystem: Host-associated > Plants > Roots >...
CGCGCGCGGCGGCGTCGAGCGCGCGGGCGTCGGCGCGCAGGCGCGGGTGGCCGTCGATCGTCTGCGCGCCGGTGACGGTCAGCAGCTCGCCGCGGCCTTCGTGCAGCTCGATGTCAAGGCGCGTGAACGGCTCCAGGCGCCCGCCGAAGCGGCTGCGCACGCGCCGCACGCCCTTGGCGATCGCGCCCACGCGCCCGCGCGCCGGCGTGTAGAGGTGCAGGATCCGGTCGGCCTCGCCGTAGCGCATCGAGCGCAGCACGACCGCCTCGGTCTTGACTGGGCCTGGCATCGCCCATTCGAGTCTAGGCCGCGACCCGGCGAGCGACTGGCATGATCCCCCTCCCGCAACGATCGATCGAGGAGGCCGCGATGGCAGACCCGGGACATGGAGAAGCAGGGCCGAGGGCGAAGCTGATGCAGGAAGTGGCCGAGGAGATGGACTCGATCGAAGCCGAGTTCGGCGACCAGTACGAGATCGGGCGCGTGATCACGATCGTCGAGGTCGCCCGGCCCAACGGGGACGTGGGGCTGCGGGTGCGGGCCGGGCAGTTCCCCTGGGTGGCGCTGGGGATGCTGCAGGCGGCGCAGAAGATCGTGGAAGTGCAGATGGCGGGGGAGTAGACGACGCCCCGGAATGAGCGTCAAAGCAGCGCTATACTTTATGAAGTAATGGCGAACGTGACCGTCTACACGACCGAGCCGTGCTCGTTCTGCGCGCGCGTGAAGGGCATCCTCGCCTCGCGCGGGGTCGCGTTCGAGGAGGTCAACCTGTCGAAGGACCCGGCCGGTCGCGCGCAGCTCGTGCGGCGCACGGGGATGATGAGCTTCCCCCAGGTCGTCGTCGGCGAGAGGCTCGTCGGCGGCTTCAGCGAGGTGCTGAGGGCGGCCGAGAGCGGGCACCTGGATGAGCTCCTGGCCGCCTGAGCCGCGGGCGCGGCTGGCAGCTCTCGCACACGTAGGTCCCCCGCCCCGCGACGACCATCTTCACGACCTCGCGGCCGCACTCGGTACACGGCTCGCCCGCGCGCAGGTGCACGAGGAAGCGGTCCTGGAAGGAGCCCTTGACGCCGTCCACGTGGCGGAAGTCGTCGATCGAGGCCCCGCGCGCGTCGATGCCGGCTTCGAGCGCCTCGATCACGGTCTCGCGCAGTCTCGCCGCCTGCGCCGCGTCGAGCTTGCCGGCGGGACGCAGCGGGTGGATGCCGGCCCGGAACAGCGCCTCGTCGGCGTAGATGTTGCCGACGCCTGCGATCCGGCGCTGGTCGAGCAGCACGGCCTTGACCGGGGCGCGGCGGCCGCGCAGCGCGGCGCGCATGTGCTCGGCGGCGAAGCCGGGGTCCAGCGGCTCGGGGCCGAGGCGCGCGTCCAGGAACTCCTCCAGGGCCGGTAGACCGAGGAGCAGCTCGCCCGTGCCGAAGCGGCGCGGGTCGGCGATCGCCAGCCGCCTGATCTGCCCGCGCCCGGCGCCGCGGCGCGGGGAGAGCCGGATGCGCACGCGCGTGTGCGGCGGCTCGGGGTCGGGTTCGGCCAGCACGGAGCCGGTCATGCGCAGGTGCTGGGCCAAGTGAACGTCGCCTGACAGGTGCCACAGCAGGTACTTGCCGCGGCGGCCAAGGCGCTCCACGCGCCGTCCGCGCAGGGCGTGCTCGAGCTGCGCGGGCGCGAGCGGGCGCGACCAGCGCGGGTCGAGGATCTCGACCTGCTCCAGGCGCCGGCCCTCGACGATCGGGGCCAGCTGGCGTCTGATCGTCTCGACCTCGGGCAGCTCGGGCATGGGCGTGCCTAGCCTAGTGTCCCGGGCTCCCGGCTCAGGACGCCAGGAAGGAATCGCCCGGCAGGTCCGGGTCGGAGGCGCCGCGCCCGGTGAGCCAGCGCAGCACGGTCGCGCCGACGTCGGCCATCGGGCCGTCGTGGCGAAAGCCTCCGCGCAGCCGTCGGCCGTGCGCCATCTCCCCGGTCACGGCCAGTAGCGGCACGTGCTCGCGGGTGTGGTCGGTGCCCGGGTGGGTCGGGTCCACGCCGTGGTCGGCGGTCACGACCAGCAGGTCGCCGGCGCGCAGGCCGTCGAGCAGCCCCCCGAGCGCGGCGTCGATCTCCCGCAGCGCGCGGTGGAAGCCCGCGGCGTCCTTGCGGTGCCCGTACACCTGGTCGGTCTCGATCAGGTTGGCGAACACGAGCCTAGGCCCGCTCGCCGAGGCCGCCAGCTCGGCGACGCTCTGCAATGCGCGGGCGTTGGTCGCGCCCGGGTGGCTGTCGCTGATGCCGACGCCGGCGAACAGGTCGTGGACCTTGCCCACGCCGTGCACGGGCACGCCGGCGTCCTGCAGCTCCTGCAGGTAGCTGCGCCATGGCGGCGCCAGGGCGAAGTCGCGCCGGCCCTCGGTGCGCTTGAAGGCTCCCTCGCGCCCCTCGAACGGGCGTGCGATCACGCGCCCGACGGCGTCGGGGCCGCTCATCGCCTCCCGCGCCCGCGCGCAGGCCTCGTACAGCTCGCCGACCGGCACCCGCTCGACGTGGGCGGCCAGCTGCAGGACCGAGTCCTGCGAGGTGTAGAGGATCAGCGCGCCGCTCTGCAGGTGATCGGCGCCGAACTCCTCGATCGCGCTCAGGCCGTCGTCGGGCCGGTTGCAGATCACCTCGCGGCCCATCGCCCGCTCCAGCCGCGCGACCAGCGCCGGCGGGAAGCCGTGCGGGTAGACGGGCAGCGGCGCCTCGAGCACTACCCCCATCAGCTCCCAGTGCCCGCCGATCGAGTCCTTGCCGGGGCCGAGCGGGTGCAGGCGGCCGATCACCGCGTGCTCCTGCACGGGCGCCACGCCGCGCAGGGGCAGGATCGCGCCGAGCCCGAGCCGCTGGAGCGTCGGCAGCTCCAGGCCGCCGACGGCCTCGGCCAGGTGCGCGAGCGTGTTCGTGCCCTCGTCGCCGTAGGCGGCGGCGTCGGGGAGCGCGCCGATCCCGCAGGCGTCGATCACGAGCACGAACGCCCTGGCGGCGTCGAGCCCGCTCATCGCAGCGCGCCTACCCCTGGCGCGTGGCCCGCGGGTGGGCGCTGAAGTAGGCGTCCTTCAGGCGCTCGGCTGACAGGTGGGTGTAGACCTGGGTGGTGGCCAGGTCGGCGTGGCCGAGCATCTCCTGTAGCGAGCGCAGGTCGCAGCCGCCGGCCAGCAGGTGGGTGGCGAACGTGTGGCGCAGCGTGTGCGGGCTCATCTTCTGCTCCAGGCCGGCGCGTCGCGCGTGACCCTGCACGATCTTGTAGAGGCCCTGGCGCGTCAGCGCGCCGCCGCGGTGGTTGACGAGCACGCGGTCCTGCACCGCGCCCGCGACGAGCAGCGGGCGGCCCTTGCGCACGTAGGCCTCCAGCGCCGCCAGCGCCTGGCGCCCGATCGGCACGAGCCGCTCCTTGGCGCCCTTGCCGCGCGCGCACAACAGGCCCTCCTCCAGGTCGACGTCGCTCGTGCTCAGCCCGACCGCCTCCGAGGCCCGCAGCCCGCAGGCGTACATCAGCTCCAACAGCGCGCGGTCGCGCAGCGCGAGCGGGTCGGTCCCGGCGGGGCTCGCGAGCAGGCGCGTGACCTCGCCCCTGCTCAGCACGCGCGGCAGGCGCTGCGGCTTGCGCGGCCCGCGCAGCTCCGCGGTCGGGTCGTGCTCGAGCAGCTCTTCGCGACGCAGGTGCCGGTAGAAGGAGCGCATGCAGGCGACCTTGCGCGCCAGCGTGCTCGGGGCGACCGGGCCGCGGCCGCCGGCGCCCCCGGCGAGCTCGCCCAGGAACTCGACCAGCTCGTCGTGCGTCGCGCGCAGGAACGTCTGCCCGCGCGCGTCGAGGAAGCTCGCGAGCTGCAGCAGGTCCGAGCGGTAGGCCGCGAGCGTGTTGCGCGACAGGCCGCGCTCCAGCTCCAGGTAGGCGAGGAAGTCGAGCATCAGGCGCTCCGCTTCGCGGTCGCGCCCGGGCTGGGGCTGGGGGCCCGGCCCCGTCTGCGGACCTGGCGCAGACCCCCGTCCCGGCGGCGGTGCCGACCCCGGCTCTGGGGGCGGCGAGCGGACCCCGATCGGAGGCGGGACGGCCGTGTCGGGGTGCGCCATGACAGGGGCTTCGCCTCCGCCGGGGTCGCTCCTTGGCGGTGCAACCAGCCATTCAGGCATTCAGGCGCCGCGCGAGCCACAGCAGCCCGATCAGCGTCTTCGCGTCGCGGCACTCCGCGATCGCCGCGTCGAGCTCCGCCAGCGGCCAGCGCACGATCTCGATGCGCTCGTTCTCGCCGCTCTCGGCGTGCGCCTCGAACAGGCCGCCGGCGTGGAACAGGTGCACGCGCTCGTCGGTGAACCCGGCCCCGGTGTAGTAGACGACGATCGGCTCCCAGCGCTCCGCGTCGCGGCCGATCTCCTCGGCCAGCTCGCGCCGCGCGGCCTGCAGCGGTGTCTCGCCCTCGACGTCGAGGCGCCCCGCCGGGATCTCGAGCAGCGCGCCCTCCCCCACCGACTCGCGCGGCTGGCGCACGAGCCACACCGCGTCCTCGTCGTGGGCCACGATCCCGACCGCGCCGCGGTGGCGCACGACCTCGCGCGTCACAACCTCGCCGTCGGCGTGGCGGAAGCGCTCGACGCGCACGTCGACGAGCCTGCCCGCGTAGACCGTCTCGCCGCCGAGCAGCTCGAACGCTCTCGCATCTCCGCCGAGCGGCTCGAAGGCTCGCGCATCGCCGCCGGCGGCGCTCACCCCTCGCCCCCGCTCCCAGCCAGCGCCCGCGCGGTCTGCGCCAGCTCGGCCAGCGCCGCGCCGCCCGCCAGCGCCGCGCCGAAGAACAGCGGGTCCCGCGCCAGTGTGCGGCCCATCGTCTCGGTCGGCAGGCCGCTCGCCGCGTATCCCGGCAGGTCGACCGCCGCGCGGCGCCAGTCGTGGCGGGTGATGCGCACGGGGCGCTCGACCTCGAGCGCCAGCGCCGGGCGGCTCGGCATCGCGCCGCCGAACACCGCGCCCAAGCCCGCGCGCAAGTCGGCGCCGACGGGCGAGCGCATGCCGGCCGGCAGCGCGACCGTGACGGGCTCCAGCAGCAGGTCGAGCACCGTCAGCGTGTGGTGGGAGATGCCGCGATGGCGGCTGCGGTCGTCGCTGGAGGACATGCGCGCCACGATCACGGTCGGGCAGCCGAGCGCCAGCGCGACGTGGGCCGACTCGAGCGCGATCATGCCGCCGTGCCCGAGCCGCGAGCTCGAGCCGACGATCCCCGGGCCCGGGCCGCACACGGCCGCGTCCCAGCCGAGCTGGTCAAGACCGTGATGCAGCCCGCCGCCGGTCGTGATCGCCTCCCCCTCGCCGCCGAACGACGCCCCCGCCGTCAGGTGTCCGGCGAGCAGGTCGCGCTCGCGCAGCGCGGCGACCGTGCGCGAATGGCTGCCTGGCAGCGCGCCGCCCTCGGTCTGAACGTAGCCGAGGCGCGCGTCGGGGGTCCTCTGCTTGAACGCCCAGGCGACCGCAGCCAGCTGGCCGTGCAGCGCGAGCACCGCCGCCGGGCGCCCGAGCGGCACCCCCAGCTCTTCGCCCTCGACCGGCGCCACCGTGTGCTGGAGGCTCGTGTAGTTGAGCTTCATCACGTTGGCGCCCGCGCGGCCCTCGGCCTCCAGGCCGCGCGTGAGGTTGACGTGCACGACGTCGAAGCCTCCGGAGCCGAGCCCGAGGTCGAGCGCCTCGACGTTGACGATCACTTCGTCGTGCACCTCGCAGCGACCGACGAGCGCGACGTCGGCGATCGCGGGACGCCGAGCGCTCTCCCCCTCCTCTCCGACCAGCTCGACCATCAGCTGCTGCTCGCGCTGGGGGCGGGCGGGCGGCGCCGGGTGGGCGGGAACCCCTTCTCCGGGACGGTCGGCCTCGACCACGATCGCGGCGCGCAGCTTCAGCATCAGGCGGGGAGCTTCGACATGGGCGCGGGAAGCTACCGCGCGAGCGCGGGTCCGAGCGCCGCCGCCTCGCCGAGCAGCGCGAGCGTCACGTCGAGCATCTGCTCGAGCGCCTGCGCCGACACCCGCTCGCCGGGCTCGTGCGGGCGCTCGGTGCCGTTGGCGACGTTCAGGGTCGGGAAGCCCTGGGCGATCAGCGCGTTCGCGTCCGAACCGCCGCCGCTGCGCACCCGCACCGGCTCGTGCCCGTGCGCGCGCAGCGCCGCCTCGGCCGCCGCCAGCGCCGGCGAGGAGGGCGCGATCCGGTAGCCGGAGAACGTGCGCTCGACGCTCAGGTCCAGGTCGCAGTCGCAGTCCTGCCGGTTGGCGGCCTGCTGCAGGCGGTCGACCAGCTCGGCCACGAGCGCCTCGCCGTGGGCGTCGTCCACCCCCCGCACCTCGGCCAGCAGCGTGCACTCCTCGGGCACCACGTTGATCGCGCTGCCGCCCGCGATCGTGCCGACGTTGACAGTGCCCTCGCCCTCCAGCGCGCCGAGGCGCAGCGAGGCGACGGCCCGCGCGGCGGCGAGGATCGCGCTGCGCCCGTCCTGTGGGCTGATGCCGGCGTGCGCGGCCGCGCCGCGGAAGCTCGCCTTGACGCGGTAGTGGCAGGGGGAGCTCACGACCACCTCGCCGATCGGCGTCGCGTGGTCGAACACGTAGCCGAACGCGCTGCGCAGCTGGCCGGCGTCGAACGCGCGCGCCCCGGCCAGCGCCAGCTCCTCGCCGACCGTGAACAGCAGCTCGAGGTCGACCGGCGCGCCCTCGCGGGCGACGTGGCGGGCGACGGTGAGGATGACCGCGATCGCGGCCTTGTTGTCGGCGCCGAGGACGCCTTCGTTGGCGTTCTCCCAGAAGCCGTCCTCGAGCACGGGCTCGACGGGGGCCTGCAACGGGACCGTGTCGAGGTGGGCGCACAGCAGCAGCGACGCGCCGACGCCGTCGCGCTCGTCGCCACCGTGGCCGGCCACGCCCCGCGCGCCGGGAATCCGCGCCAGCAGGTTGCCGCAGTCGGAGCCGGTCGCGCGCGCCGCATCGTCCTCGCTGACCTCCACGCCCAGCCCGCGCAGCTCGGCGATCACGCGCTCGCCGCAGGCGCGCTCGCGCAGCGAGGGGCTCTCGATCCGGCACAGCTCGGCGAACGTGCCGTTCAGGTAGCGACGCTCCAGCTCGCCCGCGCGCGAGGGCGTCGCGGAGACCGTCACGGCTGGCTGGCGGTCGAGCGTGCGTCCTGCACTCGCACTTCCTCCCGCGCGCCGCCGGCGCCGTGCCCGTCCTCGGCGTCGTGAGCGTCCTCGGCGTCCACGCCGGATCGCCGCAGCGCGGCGGCCACGAACTCCCGGAACAGCGGCGCCGGGCGCTCCGGGCGCGACTTGAACTCGGGGTGGAACTGCGAGGCCACGTAGAAGGGGTGCTCGGACAGCTCGACGACCTCGACCAGGCGCTCGTCGGGGGACGTGCCGCTGACGCCGAGGCCGGCCGCCTCGATGCGCTTGCGCAGCAGGTTGTTGACCTCGTAGCGGTGGCGGTGGCGCTCGTAGATCACGGCCTCGCCGTAGACCTCCCGCGCGCGCGTGCCGTCGTGCAGCTTGATCGGGTCGGCGCCGAGGCGCATCGTGCCGCCGAGGTCGGCGACCTCCTTCTGCTCGGGCAGCAGGTCGATCACCGGGTTGGGCGTCTCGGGGTCCATCTCGGTCGAGTTGGCGCCCTCCAGCCCGGCGACGTTGCGCGCGAACTCGCTGACCGCGACATGCATGCCCAGGCAGATGCCGAGATAGGGGATCTCCTGCTCGCGCGCGACCCGGGCGGCGCAGATCTTGCCCTCCCAGCCGCGCCCGCCGAAGCCGCCGGGGATCAGGATCCCGTCCGCGTCCGCCAGGCGCTCGCGCGCGGCCGCCGCGTCGGTCAGCGCCTCGGAGTCGATCCACTCGATCTCCACGCGGCTGTCCTGCAGCGCGCCGGCGTGGCGCAGCGCTTCGGCGACAGAGAGATAAGCATCCTCGAGCTGGATGTACTTGCCGACGAGCGCGATCCGCACCGTGCGCGTGGCGCGTTCGAGGCGTTCGATCGGCTCCTTCCAGCGCTCGAGGTCGGCCGGCGGCGCCTCGATCCCGAAGTGCTCGAGCACGAAGGCGTCGACGCCCTGCTGCTCGAACGTGAGCGGGACCTTGTAGATGTTGTCGACGTCGCAGGCCGAGACGATCGCTTCCGGCGGCAGGCTCGCGAACAACGCTATCTTCTTGCGGATCTCGGCCGACAGGGAGCTCTCCGAGCGGCACATCAGCATGTCGGGCGCGATGCCGATGCGGCGCAGCTCGTTGACCGAGTGCTGGGTCGGCTTCGTCTTCAGCTCGCCGGCGTGACCGATGAACGGCACCAGCGTCAGGTGGATGAACATGCACCTGCGCCGCCCGACGTCGACCGGGAACTGGCGGATCGCCTCCAGGAACGGGAGCGACTCGATGTCGCCGACCGTGCCGCCGATCTCGGTGATCACGAAGTCGACGTCGCTGGAGGAGGCGATCAGCGCGATCCGCTGCTTGATCTCGTCGGTGATGTGGGGCACGACCTGCACGGTGCCGCCGAGGTAGTCGCCGCGGCGCTCGCGGCGGATCACCGTGTCGTAGACGCCGCCGGCGGTGACGTTGGAGGCGCGCGAGGTGTTGGCGTCGGTGAAGCGCTCGTAGTGGCCGAGGTCGAGGTCGGTCTCGGCGCCGTCCTCGGTCACGAAAACCTCGCCGTGCTGGTAGGGCGACATCGTGCCCGGGTCGACGTTGATGTAGGGGTCGAACTTCTGCAACCCGACGGTCAGCCCGCGCGCGACCAGCAGCCGTCCGATCGACGCGGCCGCGATCCCCTTGCCCAGCGAGGAGACCACGCCCCCCGTGACGAAGATGAAACGGGTCTTGCTCGGGGGTTGCGCGTGGCGGTCTGCGGGGATGCTCATGAGGGCCTGCCCCAAGAGTCTAGTTCCCGCAGCCCCGGAGTCTTCTCGACCAGCGTCGAGATCGAGCGCAGCTCGCCGTAGACGGTGAGCAGGGCCAGCAGGCAGAGGGCGATCAGCTGCCCGGTCGCGTCGAGCGCGAGCACCAGCCACAGGCCCGCGAGCGCGCCGAGCAGGTTGGCGCCGGTGTCGCCGAGCATCGCCTTCTCGCGCAGGTCGTAGACGCCCGCCACCAGCGCCGGCGCCGCGAACAGGCCGAGCGTCCACAGCGGGCGCACTTCGGTGGCCCCGATCGTGAGGCCCGCGCCCAGCAGCACGAACGCCTTCGTGGCGCGGCCCGGGCGCAGATCGAGCAGGTTGAAGACGTTGGTCGCGAGCACGAGCACGCCGCTGGCCAGCAGCCAGCGCCAGTCGTGGAGCGGGACGAGATAACTCGTCGCCAGCAGCGCCAGGCCGAGCGAGCCGCCGGCCTTCAGCACGCCGGTCGACAACCGCCCTTCCAGCAGGGCGGCGCCGTGGCCGCGCCAGCCGCGCGGAGCATTGGAGTCGCCGCCCGCCCCGCCCCCCTCCCCGCCGTAGCCGTCGTCCACCAGGCCGAGCGCCATCACGCCGAGCGCGTACAGCGCAACGGGGAGGATCTGGGGATGGAAGACCGCGTCGTTCCCCAGGCGCTCGACCAGCATCGACACGGCGAGCGCCAGCGGCGCAACCGACAGCGTCAAGAGGCCGAACGGGAACGGCAGCGCGCGGCCGCGGTAGTTCAGGCGCGTGTGCCCGCCGCGCTCCAGCGCGCGCAGCAGCGCGGGCGCGAGCGCCCCTGCCCCGGCGAGGGCGAGCAGGAAGGGCAGGGCGTGCATGGCGGGAAGCTAGCGCCGCCGGCGGACGCGCTTCGCGGCGTCCCTCAGGGACCGGTGCTCGTGGTGGCCGGCGTGACCGGCGGCAGCAGCGAGTCGGCGCTCGCCTTGCTGCCGAACGTGCCGCGGCTGCCCGACAGCGCGTAGATCAGCGCCGCCTGGCCGGCGGGCGCGTCGAGGTCGTCGACGCTCGAGATGCCGCGGCCCTGGTACCAGGAGACCTGCGACGGTTCGGTTTCGCTCAGCTCGACGCCGACGGCGGGCACGCCGGCGGCCTGGATGCCGGCGATCAGCCCCGTCTCGAGCGCGACGCTCTGTTCGCTCTGGGCGTCTTCCATCTTTTCCGGCTCGGCGCGCATCACGACCACCCCTTCCAGGCGCGTGAGCTGGCCGTCGAAGGCGCTCATCAGGCTGCCGCGCACGCGGCTGATCAGCTCGCGGTCGACCGCGCTGCCGCCGGAGACGAACTGGCGGCCGACGAGCGCGCCGAA
>Ga0207700_10002703_pt1 | contig 10222 bp, 7 predicted proteins | sample LARL82metaG_FD_184348 | JGI IMG/M metagenome (GOLD analysis project Ga0207700, IMG submission 184348) | Corn, switchgrass and miscanthus rhizosphere microbial communities from Kellogg Biological Station, Michigan, USA - LAR L8-2 metaG... | ecosystem: Host-associated > Plants > Roots >...
GCATGGTCGGCCTTTGCGACACGCAGTTTTCCGGTCGTGACCATCACCTGATCCTGCGGTAGATCGTGCGCCCGACCGGCTCGAAGCGATCGGTCACGTTGAGCAGGCTTTCGGAATGGCCAATGACGAGCCATCCGTCGAGCCTAAGCATCTCGGCGTAGCGGTCGAACAGACGACGCTGGGTCGGCTTGTCGAAATAGATGACGACGTTCCTGCAGAAGATGAGGTCGAACGGGCCGGACATCGGCCATTCACCGAGAAGATTGAGATGAGCGAAGGTAATCAACTCGCGGAGTTCATCCTTCATCATCGCGTGGCCGTCCCTGTGCCGCGTCACGTAGCGCTTGCGGTACGTATCCGGAATGCCCTCGATCCGGTCTTCGGCATAGACGCCTGTCGCCGCATGAGAGACGACGTTGGTGTCCAGGTCGGTCGCCAGGATCTTTACGTTCCAGCCTGTCAGCGGCGGATGATGACCGCGCAGTGTCATGGCAATGGTATATGGCTCTTCCCCGCTCGAGCATCCCGCCGACCAGATGCGAATCCGTCGTGACGCGGCATTGGATTCAACCAGCTTCGGGAGGACGACCTTCGTGAGATAGTCGAAGTGGTGCTTCTCGCGAAAGAAACTCGTGTGGTTCGTCGTGACCGCGTTGATCAGGTTGGCCCGTTCCTGATCGCCCCGGTCCGTCTCCAGCAAACGGCAATATTGTCCGAAGTCGGCAAGACCGAGCGCGCGCAGGCGGCGCCCGAGCCGTCCGTGAATGAACGCGCGCTTCTTCTCGCTCAGAACGATCCCGGCCGTGTCCATCACGAGTTTCGCGATCTTGCGAAATTCGTTGTCTTCGAGCACGAACTCTTCTTCCACCATCGCCTCCATGCCCCGGCCGGGCATCACCGGGCCAAGCCGGGTGACGCCCGATCAGCGACTAGAATTCCTTCCAGTCCACGTCTTCCGCCCCGACCGCGCGTCGCCGCACCGGCGCGTAATCGGACGCGGGCTTGCCGGCAGCCGCGGCGGCAGGTCTTTGCGCAACAACAGGCCTGGATGGCGCGGATCGCACGTTGGCTAGCTTCTCCTTGCCGGCGTTCAGCGATCGATCCACGACGGGATTTCCGGTCCTCGGCTGCGCGCGACCCCGCTCGAAATCGGGGAGCACCTGGAACTGCCCGACCATGTCGGTCATCGCGGAGGTCTGATCCTCCATCGACTTGGCGGCCGCCGCGGCCTCCTCGACCAGGGCCGCGTTTTGCTGCGTGACCTTGTCCATTTGCGTGACGGCATTGTTGACCTGTTCGATGCCCCCGCGCTGCTCCTGCGAGGCCGCCGAGATTTCGGCCATGATATCGGTGACGCGTTTGACCGACTGCACGATTTCTTCCATCGTCTTGCCGGCGGTGTCGACGAGGCGCGAGCCGGATTCAACCTTCGACACCGAATCCGAGATCAGGCCCTTGATCTCCTTGGCGGCATTGGCGCTGCGCTGGGCGAGGTTGCGTACCTCCGCTGCGACGACCGCAAAGCCGCGTCCCTGGTCGCCGGCACGCGCGGCTTCGACCGCGGCATTCAGCGCAAGAATGTTGGTCTGGAACGCGATCTCGTCGATGACGCCGATGATGTCGGCGATCTTGCGGCTGGCCTGAGTGATGCCGTCCATGGTCTGCACCACTTCGGCCACCACCGAGCCACCCTTGATCGCGACATCCGACGCGGACGATGCGAGCTTGTTGGCTTGCTGCGCATTTTCCGCGTTCTGGCGCACCGTGGCGGTCAGTTCCTCCATGCTGGCGGCCGTCTCCTCCAGGCTCGCCGCCTGTTCTTCCGTCCGCTGCGACAGATCGGTGTTGCCGGCGGCGATCTCGCGTGCCGCCATGCTCAACGTGCCCGCGCTGTCGGCCACGTCGCTGATCATCGAGGACATGGTGTCGAGCAGGCCGTTGACACCTTCACACAGATGCTGGATTTCTCCGCTCATGCCGTCCAGCGGGATGCGCTGACGCAGGTCGTTCTCCTTCGCGGCGCCGACGACATCCTGGGTCTGGCGCACCGCGGCCTGGAGAACCTCGGACGCCTTCACCTGCGCGGTGATGTCGGTTGCATATTTCACGACCTTGAACGGCTTGCCATCCGGCCCCATGATCGGATTGTAGCTCGCCTGGATCCAGATCTCCTTGCCGCCCTTGCCGACACGCTTGTACTGGCCGCTATCGTATTCGCCGCGGCCAAGCTTGTCCCAGAACATGCGGTAGTCCGTCGACTGGCGATAGCTCGCATCGACGAACATCGAGTGATGCTGCCCCTTGATCTCGCTCAGCGAGTAGCCGAGCGTGTTCAGGAAATTCTCGTTGGCGTCGACGATCTTGCCATCCAGCGTAAACTCGATCACCGCCTGCGCCTTCTTGATGGCCGCGATCTGGCCGCTGAAATCGGCAGTGCTGATCACCTGCGCGGTGATGTCGGTGGCGTATTTGACGACCTTGAACGGCTTGCCATCCGGTCCCATGATCGGATTGTAGCTCGCTTGGATCCAGATCTCGTTGCCGCCCTTGCCGACGCGCTTGTATTGGCCGGCATCATATTCGCCGCGGCCGAGCTTTTCCCAGAACATCCGGTACTCGGTGCTTTGGCGATGGGCCGGCTCGACGAACATCGAATGGTGCTGCCCCTTGATCTCGGCCAGCGAATAGCCGAGCGCGTTCAGGAAATTCTCGTTGGCATCGACGATCTTGCCATCCAGCGTGAACTCGATCACCGCCTGCGCCTTCTTGATCGCCGCGATCTGCCCGCTGAAATTGGCAGTACTGATCACCTGCTCGGTGATGTCGGTGGCATATTTGACGACCTTGAACGGCTTGCCATCCGGTCCCATGATCGGATTGTAGCTTGCCTGAATCCAGATCTCCTTGCCGCCCTTGCCGATACGCTTGTACTGGCCAGAGTCGTATTCGCCACGACCGAGCCTTTCCCAGAACAGCCGGTATTCGGCGCTCTGACGGTAGGCCGGCTCAGCGAACATCGAATGGTGTTGCCCCTTGATCTCGGCCAGCGAATAGCCGAGCGCGTTCAGGAAATTGTCGTTGGCATCGACGATCTTGCCGTCGAGGGTGAACTCTATGACCGCCTGGGCCTTCTTGATCGCTGCGAGCTGGCCGCTGAAGTCGGCGTTCCTGATCACCTGCTCGGTGATGTCGGTGGCATATTTTACGACTCGACACGCCTTGCCGGACTGATCGAGGACCGGGTTGTAGCTTGCCTGAATCCAGATCTCCTTGCCGCCCTTGCCGATCCGCTTGTACTGGCCTGCGTCGTACTCGCCACGGCCGAGCTTCTCCCAGAACAGCCGGTATTCGGGGCTCTGGCGGTAAGTCGGATCCACGAACATCGAGTGGTGCTGCCCCTTGATCTCGGCCAGCGAATAGCCGACCGCGTTCAGGAAGTTTTCGTTGGCATGCTCGATCGTGCCGTCGAGCGAGAACCTGATCATCGCCTGCGAACGATCGATGGCCGCAAGTTGCGAGGCCAGCTCGTGCGATGCCGCACCTTGCTGCGGCTTGCTCGGAGCCTTTTTCTCCCGAGGCGGACGCACTTTCGCTTTCGCGGGCACCGCGCTGTCTTCGTCTTGGGCAGGGCTACCGTCATTGAACTCGTGCATCATGCTAATCTCCATCGAATTGTCGTTCATGACTCTTGACTCACAATGATCTTACGCGGCGATCGCGCCGTTCGAATCTGACGCGGAGCGTTTCGGGGCACCGCCTGGCATTCCAAACAGCCCCGCCAACGATACCAGCGTCACCATGCGGTTTTCGATTGCGACGAGTCCCTCGAGAAACTGATCCTCACTCGGCATGCCCATTTCCGGTACGTCGCGGATTTCCTTCGGATCGACCGAGATGATGTCGGAAACGGTGTCGACCAAGAGCCCGACTGTCCGCGTGCCGGCCGCGACGATGATGACGACATGCATGGTGGTCGGCACGGTCACGCCGATGCCAAAACGGGTGCGCAGGTCGAAGATCGGAACGATGATCCCGCGCAGGTTGATCACGCCGCGCACGTGGGGCGGTGCGTTCGGAATCATCGTTGTTTCCGTCCAGCCCTTGATCTCGCGGACCACCATAATGTCGATGCCGTACTCCGCTTCACCGAGGGTAAAGGTGATGAACTGCTGGGCGTTCTCGCCAACGGCGGCTTCCAGGCCGCGATCGACGAGCACCTTGTTGTCAGGCTGCATGGCTGATGTCCTCTCGGGTTTCGCTTCTTGCGATTTCTGACGGCTGCTGCCGTCCCGCGGTCGACCGGCTGTCGATCTCATGCAGCCGTGCAACGTCCAAAATCAGCGCAACGCGACCATTGCCGAGGATCGTCGCGCCACTGATGCCTTCGACAGGTTCGTAGTTCGCCTCGAGGCTCTTCACGACGACCTGCTGCTGGCCAAGCAGCTCGTCGACCACAACACCAACGCGGCCTGCACCCTCGCTCTGCACGATGATGACAATGCCCCGGCACGGATCGCCGATCGCGTTGTCGATTGAAAAGCAACGATGAAGATAGACGAGCGGGAGATATTCGCCGCGCAGCGCCAGCACATCGCCGCGGCCGACGACAGGATGAATGTCCGCCGTCTGCGGCCGCAGATTTTCGACGATCGCGGTCAGCGGAATGATGAAGGTCTCGTTGCCGACCGACACGACCATGCCGTCCGCGACCGCGAGCGTCAGCGGCAAGGACAGCGTGAAGGCCGAGCCGTGACCAAACTTCGATTGCACGGAGATGCGGCCGCCGAGCGCCTGGACGTTGCGCTTGACCACGTCCATTCCGACCCCACGGCCGGAGATGTTGGATACGACTTCCGCGGTCGAGAACGCCGGAAGGAAGATCAGATTGTCGATCTCGTCGTCGCTGAGATTGGCCCCTGCGGCAACCAGCCCACGATCGCGGGCTTTCGTCAGCACCCTCTCGCGGTTGATGCCGCGACCGTCATCGGACACCTCGATGACGATGCGTCCCGAACGTTGCGCGGCCGACAGATGGATCGTGCCCTGCCGTGGCTTGCCGGCGGCCTTGCGCTCATCCGGCGCTTCAATGCCGTGATCGAGCGCGTTGCGGATCATGTGGGTCAGCGGATCGTTCAATTGCTCGATGACGGTCTTGTCGATTTCCGTCATCTCGCCCGACGTGACGATACGAACTTCCTTGCCGAGCGTCGCCGCGAGTTCGCGGACCACCCGGGGCATGCGCGCGAACACGGATTTGACCGGCTGCGCCCGGATCGCCATGACGCTTTCCTGCAGCTCGCGCGCGCTCTGCGCCAATGCCTCGATACCCTGGATCAGCGCTGGATATTGGTCCGGGGGAAGCGCCAGCCCCTGCTCCGTGAGCATGGCCTGGCTGATGACGAGCTCACCGACCAGATTGACCAGGCGATCGACCTTGTCGACGTCGACGCGGATGGATTGAGTGACGGCTGCCTGAGGTGCTGCCGCCTGCGCGACGGCCGTGCCGCCGCCGGTGTCACTGTCTGCTGTGGTCTGCGCGGCTACGGACGGGGCCGCGGCAATTTCATCCAGCTCGATCTTCAGATCGCAATCGTCCTCGACGAACTCGAAGACCTCCAGGATCGTCGCTTGCGATACGGCGGTCTCCAGCGTGAACGTCCAGCTCAGATAGGCGGCCTCGGGATCGATCGCATAGAGGTCCGGAAGGCGCGATAGATCGGCTGCGATCGTGAGATCGCCGAGCTTCCGCAGCTGCCTGACGAGCAGGATCGGCTCATTGGCCTTTCTCAGCATCTCCGTGTGCGGCCGGAACACGATGCGGTATCTGTGTTCGCCGAGCGCTGGCGATGACGCCCCCGGCGCGCCCGGTGCGAGCGGCGGACTTTCCTCGACGCAGTCCACAGCCCCCTGCAGTGCCTCCTGCATCGCGCTGCGGATGTCGGCTCCAAAATCGGCAGGCAGCTGCTGTTCGAGGCGGGCGGCATTGACGATATCGGCCAGCGCGTCGCTCGCGCGAAGCAGAAGCTGCCTCACGTCCGGCGTTGCGGCCACCTTGTGCTCACGCAACGCATCCAGCAGGCTTTCAAACGTGTGCGAGAACGCGACGAGATCGGTACAGCCGAACGCCCCCGCACCACCCTTGATGGAGTGGACGGAGCGGAAGATCGCATGAAGTGTATCGTCGTCCTCGTTGCCGTTGGACAACAGCTCGAGGTTGGACTGCAACGCGTCCAGAAGCTCGGCGCATTCTTCGAAATAGGTCTTTCGAAACTGCGCGAGTGGATAGCCTTCAGTTTCTGAGGTCACGGACATACGCGGTTGACTGTCGCGACGAGTTGTTCGGGATTGAAAGGCTTGACGAGCCATCCGGTGGCTCCGGCCGCCTTGCCGTCCGCCTTTTTGGTGCCGTCGCTCTCGGTCGTCAGAATCAGGATCGGAACCGCCCGGTGCTGCGAGCCCGAACGGACGTTCTTGATCAGCGTGATGCCATCCATGTTCGGCATGTTGAGGTCGGTGATGATCAGGTCGAATTTGCCGCTCGTCAGCACGTTCAATGCCGCCTTGCCGTCCTCGGCCTCGGCCACGTCGAAGCCGGCTTTCTTCAACGTGAACGACACCATGTCACGCATGGTCTTGGAGTCATCGACCGCTAAAATCCGCTTGCTCATCTCAATTCATCCAGTTGCTGAATTCCGCATGAAGCCCGAGATCGGCGATCGCCGTTCGGAACACATCGGAGGCGTTTACGATCTTGAACGACTTCCGGGAGATCTCCGCGCCGCGCCCCGCCGCCAGCAGGACCTGGACGCATGGTGTCGACATGCGTTCGACGCCGCCTGCGTCCAAAGGAATGCCTTGCTCGCCAGACAGGCGGATCATGCTGTCGCGCAGATTCTGCGCCTCGGTCAGGTCAAGTATCTGCGGCAACGTATGCGGTTGGCAGGCGCCGGCCGGTAGCGCGACGATGTCGTCCGTGTTCGCCCGCTCTGTCAGTGACGTCATTGTCAGGTCCAACGTTCTCTTCGATTCAAGAAGCCTCGGTTCCACACCGGCTCACGCGTGACCTGCCTTGCATGCAGAGACGCGCGTGTCCGCGTTCAGAGAACCGCGCGATCTTCGCCAACGGAGTCAAATTGCGCTTAAAGCGATTGTTGGACTGTTAAATCGGGAGACCGTAAAACTACTGCATCTACTTCTGCGTGCCGCTCTTTTAAGCAGTCTTGTCAGGTCGGCTTCAGAGTCGTGGTGTGCCGGTGCTCCCTCACGATCCGCGCCGTCGCTGCGTTAAGAGAATGCGTTTCAAATGCGAGACAATTTGCCCGGAAAGTACCGACAGCGTCGACGATTAGCGGCGCCGCCTCCGTAAGACTACGGACACCGCCGTTCCGTCTCACCCTCTCGAGCCCGTAGTCCTGCGGCTGCGGCTTAAGGTCGAGATAACCCGCGCCGCCTAGCTTGTTGGGAGCCACCCCGACGATCGTCGGATTCCGAGGAAGTAGCGTTGTCCCGAGAGTTTGTTGCAGCGAAGCTCAGCGCAGACCCGACCATGCCGGAGCATCAACTTGGCGGCTCGCGGGCAGGATGGCGCATCACGATACGCGGCATCGTGTTGTACGGCCTCGCCCTGATCATCGGAATCGCGATTACCACCGGGCTGATGATCGGTACCTTTCGTGAGCGCGCGCTGCTCAGCAACGAACGCGAGCTCGAGAACGCGGCGCTGCTGCTTTCGAGGCATTTCGACCAGCAATTCGAGGACTATGCGGACGCCCAGGCTCGCCTCGCGTCACGGCTCGGCCTATCGGAGATTACTTCCGCCGCGGAATTTCAGGACCGGCTGTCGACGTCAGACGTGCATTCGCTGCTGGAAGCGGAGGTCGACGGCTCATTCGGAGCAAGCGACATTCGCCTCTACAGTTCGGAAGGCGACATCATCAATACGTCAAAAGCCGGAGCAATAAACTCAGCCAATATTTCGGGCACCGCCTATTTCGAGTCATTCCGTTCGAATTCGACCTCGGCAACGGTGTTGGCTGATGCTGTCCTGAGCCGGTCGACAAACCGATGGACGATCAGTCTCGCCCGAAAGCTCGTCAATTCCGACGGCGTGTTTCTCGGCGTCATGACAAGGCGAATCGATCCGTCTCGCTTCGAGAAATTCTTCGCGTCCACCGCCCTGAGAGGCAGTGCGACCATTGCGATGATCCATCGCAACGGTCAGTTCCTTGCCCGTTTTCCGAAGGCCGCTGCAGATGCCAAGAGAGATGCCCACGAGAAATCCGACTTCCTGCAACTGCTTTCGACGTCTGATTTCGGCACCTCGCAGACGGACACATCTCACGATCATCCATCGCTCCTGATGTCGGCGCGCCAGATGCGTGATTATCCGATCGTGCTGGTCGCGACGATCACGACGGATGCCGCCCTTGCCGATTGGCGCGAGCAGACCAGATTGCTGATCGTCGTGGCTTGTCTGCTCGCTTCGGTCATTGTCGCGATCTTTCTCCTGATCGGCCGTCTCTGGTGGCGCGACCAGAAGCTGGCGGAAGCACGGCTCGCGCTCGGCAAGCAGCAACTCGACACCGCGCTCGCCAATATGACCCAGGGACTATGCCTGTTCGATGCCGACGGAAAGCTCGCCATGTCCAATGCACGCTTCCGCGAGCTATACCAGCTGAGTGAGGACCAGGTCCGGGCAGGCACGCCGTTCGGCGACATCGCCGCGATCCTGGCGATGACCGGCGAAGCGCTCGCCATCTCGACGGCCGCGAGAGATACGAGAAATTCCGGCGGACGAGATCAAATGCGGCGGCTCCTCGACGGCCGCGTCATGCTCGTCAGACATACGCCGACGCCCGGCGGTGGCTGGCTCGTAACCCATGAGGACATCACGGATCGTCAGCGGGCATCGACCGAGCTCGCCGATCATCTTGCGAGCCAAGTGAGAGCCCAGCGAAAGCTGGAAGCCCAGAAGGCCGAGCTGATCGCGACGACCGAGGCGCTGAGCGAGGCCAGAGACGCCGCCGAGGCGGCAAGCCGGGCGAAGTCCGACTTTCTTGCGGTAATGAGCCATGAGATCCGCACGCCGATGGCCGGCATGATGGGGATGATCGACCTCTTGAATGCGACCTCGCTCGACGAGGAGCAGCAGGATCTTGCGCGCGTGGCCCAGGAGTCGGCGCGCAACCTGCTTGCCGTCCTCAACAACATCCTGGATTTCTCCAAGCTCGAAGCCGGTCAGCTGACGCCGGAGGCGATCGATTTCAACGTCAAGCAATCGATCAATGGCGTTGTGTCCCTGATGGGTCCAAAGGCTGCGGGACAGGGCCTGAGGCTGGAAACCGCGCTCGCGCCCGACGTTCCGATCTGGCTCTGCGGCGATCCCAGCCGGATCGGACAGATTCTGCTGAACCTGGTCGGCAACGCCATCAAGTTCACCCAGCAGGGTTCGGTCCGGATTTCGGTCTCGCATCGCGATCTGGAGCAGCACGGTATCGAGCTGCGCTTCGAAGTCGCCGATACAGGCACCGGCATTCCGGCAAACGTATTGCCAAGCCTGTTCAGTCCCTTCACGCAGGCCGACAGCTCGGTGTCACGAAAATACGGCGGCACGGGACTTGGATTGGCAATCTGCAAGCAGCTCTGCCTGACCATGGGCGGGGACATCGGCGTGGAAAGCGAACCCGGCCACGGAAGCCGCTTCTGGTTCACCGTGCGTTGCCGGCTCGGCCAGCCACACGAGATCGCGGCGCCGTCGCTTCAGCCGACGATGGCCCCGGATGCCGCCGAGATCAAAATCCTCGTCACCGAAGACAATCCCGTGATCCGCTCGCTGGTCATCAAGCTGCTGGCGAAGCGCGGATACGAGGCCGACCAGGTCGGCAATGGACGCGAGGCCGTCGAGGCTGTCCGGACGAGACCATATGACCTGGTGCTCATGGACATGCAGATGCCCGAGCTGGACGGCATATCGGCGACCAAGGCAATCCGCGCCCTGAGCGGGCCCGGACGCGATGTGCCGATCATCGCGTTGACCGCCAACGCGCTGGTCGGACAACGCGAAACCTGCCTCGCTGCCGGCATGAATGGCTTCCTGACCAAACCGATCCAGCCCGACGCGCTATATGACGCGATCTCGCGTTGGGTAGGCGTGCGCGATCGCGCGGTCGCCTAAAGCGCGATGAGATCAGGTTGAATCGTCATCGCGTTTTAGGTCCTTGTT
>Ga0207700_10002705_pt1 | contig 10219 bp, 11 predicted proteins | sample LARL82metaG_FD_184348 | JGI IMG/M metagenome (GOLD analysis project Ga0207700, IMG submission 184348) | Corn, switchgrass and miscanthus rhizosphere microbial communities from Kellogg Biological Station, Michigan, USA - LAR L8-2 metaG... | ecosystem: Host-associated > Plants > Roots >...
GTGACGTCTTACAAGGACCTCGAAAGTTTATGTTTATATTTCGGAATTTCCCGTTATCATAGGAACCGTGAGGTCGCCGGTCAACCCTCGTTTCTAAGGTGTTACGTTCCTGCGTTAGGCTATGCGGTGCCCGGATAGTGGGCGTTCTCGGCCGAAGTCGCGATACCGTTATCGAAAGTTTTTCGGATGTTGACGATCACCGTGCGGACCTACCGGCCCGGCGATGAGCCGACGGTGAGAAAAGGTGGTGCAGTGCTTCCAAGGAGCAATGCGGTCAGCGAGGCCGCCCAGGGGGACCGCGGGCGGACGACCCTCGCGGCTATCGCCGCCGAGGCCGGCGTGTCGCTGCCGACAGTGTCGAAGGTGGTGAACGGACGGCCGGACGTCGCTCCGGCGACGCGCGCGCTTGTCGAGCGGCTACTCCACGAGCACCAGTACACCCGGGCGGGCACGCGACGGCATCGCCGGTCCGGTCTCGTCGACCTGGTGTTCAACGGGCTGGACAGCCCGTGGGCGGTGGAGATACTGCGCGGTGTCGAGGAGTGGGGCACTGAACACTCCACCGCCGTGGCGGTCTCCGCGGTACGGCACGGCAATGCCCGGCCGGCGAGCTGGACGAGCGGACTGGCGAGCCATGATACCGACGGGGTGATCCTGGTGACCTCCGAGCTCACCGGCCGCCAGCTCGAGCAGCTCCGGGAGGCCGACATCCCGCTGGTCGTCCTCGACCCGGGGAACCCGCCGCCTCCGGACCTGCCCAGTGTCGGCGCCACGAACTGGGCCGGCGGCCTGGCCGCCACCGAGCACCTGCTGGACCTGGGACACCGCCGGATCGGGGCGATCGGCGGGCCGGGTGACTACCTGTGCAGCCGGGCGAGAACCGACGGGTACCGCTCGGCGCTGGAACGGGCGGGCATCACGTTCAACCCGGCGCTGGTCCGCAACGGCGACTTCCAGCACGAGGCCGGCTTCGAATGCGGCGGTAAACTGCTCGACCTGCCCGAGCCTCCGACGGCGATCTTCGCCGGCAGCGACCAGCAAGCTTTCGGCCTGTACGAGGCGGCCAGGCAGCGGGGCCTGCGGGTACCCCAGGACCTCTCGGTCGTCGGCTTCGACGACCTGCCGATCTCGCGCTGGGTACCTCCGCCGCTCACCACGGTGCGGCAGCCGCTCGACGAGATGGGCCGGGCCGCGGCCCAGATGCTGGGCGACCTGATCGAAGGACGGCCGCTGCGCTCGAGCCGGGTCGAGCTGTCCACCGAGCTGATCGTCCGGGAGTCGACCGCGGCACCCAGCCGGGCGCGCTCATGACGGCCCCGGTGGTGCCCGGTACCGAGACCGCGGCCCAGCCCTGGCGTGACCCGTCCCGGCCGGTCGCGGTCCGCGTCGCCGACCTACTGGGCCGGATGACGCTGGCTGAGAAGCTGGCTCAGCTCGGCAGCGTGTGGGTCGGGGCGGCTGACGACGGGGGCGACGGGTTCGCGCCGATGCAGCACGAGTTCAGCGCCGAGCAGCCGCTCGACGACCTGATCCAGGACGGCATTGGGCAGCTCACCCGGGTGTTCGGCACTCGTCCGGTCCCGCCGGCCGCGGGCATGCTCGCCCTGGCCGGGCTACAGCAGCAGATCATGACGGCGAGCCGGCTCGGCATCCCGGCCATCGCTCACGAGGAGTGCCTGACCGGTTTCGCGGCCTGGTCAGCGACGATCTTCCCTACCCCGCTCTCCTGGGGCGCGTCCTTCGACCCTGACCTGGTGCGGGACATGGCCGCCGCGATCGGTGCCAGCATGCGGGCATGTGGCGTGCACCAGGGCCTAGCGCCGGTGCTGGATGTGACGCGAGACCCCCGGTGGGGCCGCACCGAGGAGACCATCGGCGAGGACCCGTACCTGGTCGGTACCATCGGCACCGCGTACGTACTCGGCCTCCAGGCCGCCGGGGTGGACGCCACGCTCAAGCACTTCGCTGGCTACTCGGCATCCCGGGGCGGGCGGAACATGGCACCGGTGTCCATCGGCAGGCGCGAGTTCGCGGACGTGATCTTGCCGCCATTCGAGATGGCCATACGCCTGGGCGGCGCCCGCTCGGTGATGCCGACCTACATCGACCTGGACGGCGTACCCGCCACGGCTGACGGTGAGCTGATCGGAGGGCTGCTGCGGGAAGAACTCGGCTTCGACGGCCTGGTCGTCTCCGACTATTACGCCGTGTCGTTCCTCGAGCAGCAGCACTCGGTAGCGGCCAGTCCGTCCGAAGCCGGGGCCGCCGCGCTCCGCGCGGGCATCGACGTCGAGCTGCCGGCCGTGCGCTGCTACGGCACTCCATTGCGTAAGGCCATCAAGGCCGGCCTGGCGGACGAGGCCGTCGTCGACCGGGCCGCGGCCCGGGTGCTGACCCGCAAGTGCGAGCTGGGCATGCTCGACCCCGGCTGGACCGCGCTGCCGTCCCCGGAGGACGCCGCCCCGCTCGACCTGGACCCGCCGGAGCACCGGAAGCTGGCCGGCCGGCTGGCCGGGGAATCGGTGGTCCTGCTGGCCAACCCGCGAGGCGTGCTCCCGCTCCGGGCCGGCTCGCAGGTCGCCGTGGTCGGGCCGCTCGCCGACGACCCGCTGGCGTTCTTCGGCTGCTATAGCATGCCACGGCACCTGGGCGAGACCTACCCCGATGCCGCCGTCAGCGTGCGCGTCACCACCTTGCTGTCCGCTCTCCGCACGGAACTGGCGGAAGAGGGCACGGAACCGGCCGGGAGACCGGCGACGGTGAGCTACGTGCGCGGCTGCGACGTACGGTCGCAGGACAGGTCGGGGTTCGCCGCGGCGGTCGCCGCGGCCAAGGCGGCGGAGGTCGTGGTCGCCGTGGTCGGGGACGAGGCCGGGATGTTCGGGCGGGGCACGTCGGGCGAGGGCTGTGACGTTACCAGCTTGCGCTTGCCTGGCGCCCAGGAGGATCTGCTGCTGGCACTGGCCGACACCGGGACCCCGGTGATCGCGGTGCTGGTCACCGGCCGGCCGTATGCGCTCAGTGCCGTGGCCGGCCGGCTGGCCGGGATCGTGCAGGCCTTCTTTCCCGGCGAGGAGGGCGGCCGGGCGATCGCGGGCGTGCTGTCCGGCCGGATCGTTCCCAGCGGCAAGCTGCCCGTCGAAATGCCGGGTCCGGACGTCGCCTTGCCGTCGTCCTACCTCCGGTCCGGGCTGGCCGGCCCGCACGGCGGGAGCTCGGTGGATCCGTCGCCGCTGTTCGCGTTCGGGCACGGCCTGTCGTACACCAGCTTCGGCTACGAAGACCTCGCCGTGTCCCCGGACGGCGTACCCACCGACGGCATGGCGGAAATCGCCTGCACGGTCCGCAATACCGGGTCACGGGCGGGCGCCGAGGTGGTACAGCTTTACCTCAGCGACCCGGTGGCGTCGGTGGCGCGGCCGCTGCGCTGGCTGGCGGGCTTCATCCGGGTGCCGCTCGAACCGGGTGAGGCGCGCAGGGTGCGGTTCCGGGTGCATGCCGACCAGGTCGCGTTCTGCGGCCGGTCCGGCCGGCGGGTCGTCGAGGCTGGCGAGATCCGCGTCGGCATCGGCGGCGCGTCGGACAACCTGCCGCTGACCGGCTCGTTCTCGCTGCACGGCCCGGAACGCACGGTTGGTGCCGAACGGGTGCTGCGCACTGAATCAAGTACCGGCCCGGTGTAGCACAGTCGTCTTGCAACTAGCTCCGACCGCGGCAGGTTCAGGCCTGCACCGCTCCCGGACCAGCGCTGGCGGGCTCGCACGTGGCGGACCGGTAACCGGGCGGCCTCCAGGCGCGGGCACAGGCTGTGCCCTCGTCGCGTAGCGGGGTCCAAGTCCGCAGTGACGACGCAGGCCGGGGTAAGGCGTCCTCTGGATGGCTGCATCCAGCCATCACCTCCGCGACCACGCCGCGCACGCATTCGGGAGGGCGGAGCTACCTTGACTCCCCGCCGACCGGCTGGGCCACCCGATACCCTCTGACCTGGTGGGCGCAGCTGGGTTCGAACCAGCGGCCCCTCGCTTGTAAGACGCAATTCTCCCGTCGCAGGACGTCGCCTGGAGAGCCAGCTAACTGGAACGACAGTCTGAGAACGTCGCCCTACGCGGGCGCCGCGCACCACTATCGCCCGCCTGGGTGCTGCTTCGGGCGGTGTTCGGCTAGGCCTGACCAGGGCGGGGCGGCTTCCGCGGCGCCAGCGTTGGCGGCTAGGTGGCCTAGCAGGGTGCTGAGCGTGGCCAGGTCGGCGTCGGCGAGGCCCGCGCGCAGCTTGGCGTCGAAGGCGGTCGCGGCGTCCCGCATGCGCGCGAACGCCGCCTCGCCCGCTTCGGTCAGCGCGACCACGTGGATTCGCCTGTTGGCGGCGTCGCGGGTCCTGGTAACCAGCCCGCCGGCATCCATGGCGTTGAGGTGGTGGGTCAGCGTGGCCTCGCGCACTCCCACCGCCTCTGCGAGTTCCCGCTGGTTGGCAGGCTTGCGGATCTTCAGGTTGAGGAGGATCAGCCAGACCGGCAGGGTGCCGCCCGCTTCACCGAGAGCCTCGTCGAACGCGCGCTCCACGACCCGGGTCGTCTGGCTCAGACGGAGCCCGATCGGGAGGGGAAACGATGCTGGCACGTCAGCCAGCATAACACCAAGCATCGACATCTAAGGGATTGACATCTAACCCTTAGATATCTAACCTTCGGTAATAACGGCGGCCGCGAGCCCGGCCGCCGCGGCGACGCGGGAAGGGGCGTGCGTGATGAGCGAATTCGCAGTCGAGGCACATAGCCTGCGGAAGGCCTTCGGCGAGGTGCAGGCCCTGGACGAGCTGAGCCTGGCGGTGCCCGCCGGATCCGTGCTCGGGCTGCTCGGGCCGAACGGGTCGGGCAAGACCACCACTGTGTCCATCCTGGCCACCTCGCTGCGTCCCGACGCGGGCCGCGCGGCCGTCGCCGGGCTTGACGTGGTGACGCAGGCGGCTCGGGTACGTCGTGTCATCGGCCTGGCGGGCCAGTTCGCGGCCGTGGATCCCAACTTGACCGGGCGGGAGAACCTCCGGCTAATCGGGCGGCTGTCCCGGGTGAACCGCAGGCAGGCCCGGGTCCGCGCCGATGAGTTGCTCGACAGCTTCGGCCTGAGAGCGGCGGCCGGCCGGCTGGTGCGCGGCTACTCGGGCGGGATGCGGCGGCGGCTCGACGTGGCCGCCGCGCTGCTGCACCGGCCGACGGTGCTGTTCCTCGATGAGCCCACCACCGGCCTGGACCCAGAGAGCCGCTTCGCGCTGTGGGACTCGGTGCGCGACCTCGCTCGTTCCGGCACCACCGTGCTGCTGACCACGCAGTACCTAGAAGAAGCCGACGCACTGGCCGATCAGGTGGTGATCATCTCCGCCGGGCGGGTAGCCGACACCGGCACCCCGGCAGAGCTGAAGGCCCGGTTCGGCACGGTGGTCTTCCACCTGGATTTCGGCGGGCAGGAGGCCGCTCGGGCCGCCCATGCGGCGCTGGCTTCGGCGGGTTACCGGCCGCGGCGCGACGGGGCCGCCGTCCAGGTCCGGTCCGCCGCCGGTTCCGGCGAGCTCGCCGGCATGCTGCGCACCCTGGCCGGCCGGGCACCCGACCCGGTGTCCGTCGCGGTGCGCGAACCCACCCTGGACGACGTATTCCTCTCTCTTACCCGTGGAGGCGAAGCAGCATGAGCACGATCGCAATGGCGCCGCGCCAGGTCGCGGCCGGCCGCATCGCGGCGGTGTCCAGCGGAGTCGCCAGCGCGCTCTCGGACACGGCCGACGTAGCCTGGCGCAACCTGCTGACCCAGCTGCGCACTCCGCAGGCGCTGGTGTTCGCCACCATCCAGCCGGTGATCTTCGTGCTGCTGTTCCGCTACGCGTTCGGCGGCGCGATCCACGTGCCGGGAACGGACTACGTGGACTTCCTGATGCCCGGCATCTTCGCGCAGACGGTCGCCTTCGGCGCGGTCGGCACCGCGGTCGGGCTTTCCGGCGACCTGCGCGCCGGCATCCTGGTCCGCTTCCGAACCCTGCCGTGGCCCGGATCGCGGTGCTCGGCGGCCGGACGGTCGCCGACCTGGCCCGCAACCTGATAGTCGTCGCGGTCATGACCGGCGTCGGCTTCGCCGCCGGGTTCCGCAGCCCGCACGGCGCAGGCGGCCTGCTGGCCGCGCTCGGCCTGGTGGTCGCGTTCGGATACGCGATCTCCCGGGGCCTCGCCTCCCTCGGCCTGCGGGTCAGCGACCCCGAGGCGGCCCAGGCGGCCGCGGTACCCGTGGTGTTCTTGCTCGTCTTCACCTCCGCCGCCTTCGTGCCGGCCGCTGCCATGCCCGGCTGGCTGCAAGCGTTCGGCACCCATCAGCCGGTCAACGCCCTGGTCAACGCCGAACGGGCGCTGATCCTCGGCGGCCCGGCGGCACATGACGTCCTCATATCGCTGGCGTGGAGCGGCGGCCTGCTGGTCGTGTTCGCCCTCCTCGCCGCCCGCACCTACGCCCGCATGGGCCGCTAACCAGCCACTAACCAAAGGAGCCTGGTCATGGCCGTCGAACTGAACCACACCATCGTCCCCGCGCACGATCCGCAGGCATCGGCGCAGTTCCTCGCCGATATCCTCGGCCTGCCCGTCGACCCGCCGGTGGCGCACTTCACCCCGGTCACGCTGGCCAACGGGGTCAGCCTGGACTTCGATCACCGCGACCGCGTCGACGAGCACCACTACGCGTTCCAGCTCAGCGAGGAGGAATTCGAAGCCTCCTTCGGCCGGATCAAGGACAGGGGCATCACTTACTACGCCGACCCCGTTTGCCGCCAGCCCGGCCAGGTCTATGCCGGCAAGAACGGCCGCCGCGGCACCTACTTCCGTGACTCCAACGGACACCTCATGGAGATCCTCACCCCGGTGAAGGGAGAGATCGCATGAGTGCCCTTGACGGGCAGGCCGCCCTGGTAACCGGCAGCACGCGAGGCATCGGGGCGGGCATCGCCGCCGAGTTCGCCCGCCGCGGTGCCGCCGTCGCCGTGCACGGGCGCGACCAGGCCGCCGCGGACAGCGGGGCGGCCCGGGACGCCGCCGGACGTCGCGACCGCCGCCGCGTTTCTCGTCTCCGGCCAGGCCGCCTGGATCACCGGCGTGAGCATCGACGTCCCCGGCGGGGCCGCACTCGCCTGACCATCCCCGGCCAAGGAGTCCGATCATGGCAGTAAGCCAGGCCGCGATGCGGCGGCGCGCGCGGATCATGCGCGCGGTCAACGTGCCCATGCGGGCAGCGCTCAGCCTGCCGTTCGCCACGCCGCTCAGCACGAACCTGATGCTCATCTCCTATACCGGCCGCAAGAGCGGGAAGGCCTACCGGCAGCCGGTCAGCTACGTGCGCGACGGCGATGTGCTGCTCACCCCCGGCGGCGGCCGCTGGACGCTCAACCTGGCCGGCGGACAGCCGGCCCGGATCCGGTTGCGCGGCCGCGACCAGCCCGCCCGGCCGGAACTGGTCACCGACCCCGCCGAGGTGGAGCGGCTGCTCGGGACCATCGCCGGACAGAACCCGCGGGCGGCCAGGTTCATCCCGATCCCGCGCCGCCCCGACGGGCGCCTCGACCCGGGCATCCTCGACACCGCGCTGCGGCACGGCTTCTGCATCGTACGCTGGCACATCGCGGAGCGGGGATGACCCCGTCCGTCCACGACGAAGGCCGCATACGGGTTCGCCCGGATGTGAGCCAGGTACAGGCGCTTCTGGCCGCGATCGGGAAGGTTGTGCCCGCCGATCTCCAGCACGCCCTTGTCAGCGTCGATGTTGAACCCGGTCGGGACCACATGGGGGCGTCCTTTGCCATCGGCGGTGGCCGCGCCGGGTCCGGCCCTTACCAACGGCCCAGCCCATACGGGCTCAGCCAGGAGCGCACCACCGATATCGTGACAGGTTCCGGGCAATGCCGAGGCCGTGCGGGAAGGACCTACGCCTTTGGCTTGACCTGAAGACCAGGTGCACGGTGGGCGGGTGATGAGACGTTCCGATGCACATTGTCCGGGCGCCGAGGCCGACCTGCACAGTGACGGAGAAAGTGTAGGGGCAGGCATGGTTTATCTCGGCCGGGGGACTGGACCGCCATCGTCAGGAGGGCGGATGGATGAGTGACCGGGAAACCAAGGCTGCTGGTGAGGATCAGGAGATTCGGCCGGCGCCGGGGCCCGCGTCCTCCTCCCGCGAGGCTTTCGTGCCCTGGAGCCGTGCCTTCCTGCGGCATGCCGCGTTGTGGCTCATTGCCGCCATCGCCGGGGGCCTGGTGCTGGCCGGGATCGCGGACTCCCTCCTGCACCGGCTGGCCGGTTTCCTTCAGATCATCCTGATCTCGCTGTTCCTGTCGTTCGCGATCGAGCCCGCGGTCGGCTACCTGGCGAAACGGGGCTGGCGCCGTGGTGCCGCCACCGGGATGGTGTTCCTGGCCGTGCTGATGGCGATCGCGGGGCTGATCGCCCTGCTGATCCCGGCGATCGTGACCGGTACCCAGCAGCTGATCGCGGCACTGCCCGACCTGGTGCACAACCTGGCGAGGTATCTCAAGCCGCTGGGAATCCGGGTCGACCAGGCAAGCATCGAAGACCAGCTGCGCAAGTACGGCAGCCAGTTGCTGGCCGGCGCGGGGACCCTGCTCGGCGGCATCGTGCAAGTCGCCACCGGGATCGTCGGCGGCGTCTTCCAGGCGCTGGCGATCGCCTTGTTCACCTTCTACATGGTCGCGCAGGGGCCGCAGATGCGGCGCGCGGTCTTCTCGAGGTTCCGGGCCGACCGGCAGCGGCGGATCTTGTTCATCTGGGAGCAGGCGATCGAGCAGACTGGCGGCTACTTCTACTCGCGGCTGCTGCTGGCGGTCATCAACGGCGCCCTGATGTACGCGGTGTTGCGCTGGCGGGGTGTCCCGTTCGCGGCGCCCCTTGCCGTCTTCGAAGGTGTCGTCTCCGAATTCATCCCGATCGTCGGTACCTACATCGCCGGGGCCGTGCCCGTGCTGGTGGCGCTCCTGTACGACCCGGTCGACGCGCTGATCGTGCTCATCTGGATCGTGCTGTACCAGCAGATCGAGAACTACTTCCTGAGCCCGCGACTGACCGCGAAGACCATGGACCTGCCTGCTCCGGTCGCGTTCGCCGCCGCGCTGATCGGCGGGGCACTTGGCGGGATCCTATTCGCCTTCCTCGCGCTACCGGTGGCCGGCGTCATGCTGGCAGCCGTCCGCACGTACGGCCGCTATTACGAGGTCGTCGAGGATGACAAGACGGTAGTGCCCGCGCTGGCTCCGCAAAAGCCGGCGAAGGCCGGCACCCGCCGACGGTCCTGGTTCAGCCGCCGACATCAGGACCCGCCAGGACCCCGAGACGGGGAAGCACCCGATGACTGAAACCCACGACGCCAACCCACGACGCCGTGACCGTATGACGCCGCTGACACAGGCAACCACCGGCTCGTTTCTCTCCCCGTCGGCTTCCCCACATGCTCCCCTGTTGGGCCGGGCTGACACCGAAGCCTGGCGCGGGTCGCCGACGCTTAGCCGACGAAGGCCGCGAGTATCTCACGCGGGGCGCTGAGGATCGAGAAGTGACCATGACCAGGATGGATCCGAAGCTGAGCGCCCGGTATCGCCTCCGCGTAGCGGCGGGCGTGCTGCAGCGGGACCGTCACATCGGCATCCCCGTGCCGGATCAGGGCAGGCACTTTGATGGAGCCGAGGTCGAACCCCCACGGCCGGGTGAGCACCCGAAGGTCCTGAGCAACTCCCTCGCTGCCGCGGCGGAATGCTTCCACGTAGCTGGTGAGGAAGGATTCGCGCATGCCAGGCTGCTGGAGGGCACGCATGTCCGCGTCGGGTAGCCCGGCCGCGACGAGGCGGAGGAATAGCCGCGGCCAGCGGCGCGCCAGTGCGGCGAGGCGGCTCAGAGACCAGCCGCCGAACGCGGGGGCATGCCGGGCGAGTCCTAGAGAGAGCCGTTCCCCGGCCACCATCCCGCGAGTGGGCCAACTGGGCAGGCCAAGCGGCGAGACGAGTGTCAGGCTGCGGGCTCGGCTGGGAATCCTGGCCGCGCACGCGGCTGCGAACGGCCCCGCCAGCCGAGATGCCGAGCAGCGCCGCCGCGTCGGCCTGTAGCGCGTCCAGCACTAGCATGGCATCCTCAATCCAGTCCGCGATGCACCTCAGCTGGCGAAGATCTGTGCCGCCGGTGCCGGG
>Ga0207700_10002706_pt1 | contig 10219 bp, 6 predicted proteins | sample LARL82metaG_FD_184348 | JGI IMG/M metagenome (GOLD analysis project Ga0207700, IMG submission 184348) | Corn, switchgrass and miscanthus rhizosphere microbial communities from Kellogg Biological Station, Michigan, USA - LAR L8-2 metaG... | ecosystem: Host-associated > Plants > Roots >...
GGGGTGATTACCCGGCCGCGGCCGAGGCTCTGGAGCAGGCGCTGGGCATCTTCCGCGACATCGGCGACCGCGGTGGCGAGGCCGAGGCGCTCAACGAGACAGGGACGCTGCACCGGGCCAGCGGCGACCTCGCGCAGGCTAAGGAATGCCACCAGCAGGCCCTGGAACTGGCCCGCACCATCGGCAGCTTCCGGGTCGAGGCGCAAGCGCTGGCCGGCCTGGGCCGGTGCGATCTGGCCGCCGGCCACACGGATGAGGCAGCAGACATGCTGCGGAAGGCCCTGGAAATCTTCCAGCGGATCGGCGCGGTCGAGGCCGCCGGCGTTTCCGCCGAACTCGACGCTGCCACCCAGGCACAGTCGGCCGCGCCCGGATCATGACCCCCGGCGACCGCCCGGCCGGATCCAGCCGACCCTCCGAGATGGTCACGCGCCAGTTATCACTGGCGACAGTACGAGCCCTGGGGTGCTCCAGGACGATCTGGCAGATCGCACCGCGCATAAGCGACCAGCCGTCAGGCGGACCGGCCTGTGGTCACCCGGCGACGGCGACCGTGAGGCGGTCACCAACCGCGACCTCAACGTGAACGCGAACCCTGGTGGACCTCTCCCGGCCGCAGTCCGTGCATAACTGCATGATCGGCGCGCAGTGCTGTTCCCCGGTGAAGGCGAGCGGAATTATCCGGTCGCTTCATCGCCGGCGCCGGCCAGGAGGGCCAGGATCTCGCCCGATGGCGCTGTTCCCGGCTGTCGGTCTCGGGGAGCGGTTGCGGCGGCCGTCCTGGTGCTTGACGACGTACCCGGCCTCGGTGCGCTCGGTGACGATGCCGTAGGCGGTGCGCTCGGTGACGCCCCGTCCTGGCCGCGATGTAGCGCAGCCGCACGCTCGGTCGTGGGCGATGCACAGCAGCACCGTGGCGTGTTGGTCAGGAAGCTCCAGTCCGCCACGCCCGCGAATTACTCAAAATCATTTCTAGAAATCCATTGCTAGTTTCTGGCTGCGAACGTAGCGTGAAGACAACCCCATGGGCTGGTGATCCGCCCCGGCCGGCGCCGATCGTGTGCCGGTGTCATGGAGGTGGCGTCCGCCTGCCTTAACGAGGAGGAAGCCATGGACCAGAACTACCCCGTACAGGTGCGAGCGCGGCTGGATGAGCCGTTGAGCCGCTGGCTGTGGCTCGTCAAGTGGCTGCTGGCGATCCCGCACTACATCGTGCTGTTCTTCTTGTGGATCGCGTTCGCCGTCGTCACCGTCATCGCGTTCTTCGCGATCTTGGTCACCGGCCGCTACCCCCGCCCGCTGTTCAGCTTCAATCTGGGGGTGCTGCGCTGGTCCTGGCGGGTCGGCTACTACACCTACAGCGCCCTGGGCACCGACCGCTACCCGCCGTTCAGCCTGGACGAGGAGCCGGACTACCCGGCGACGCTGGACATCGCCTATCCGCAGCGGCTCTCCCGCGGCCTGGTCCTGGTCAAGTGGTGGCTGCTGGCCATCCCGCAGTACGCCATCACCGCCGTGTTCGCCGGCGGCGCCGCCTACACCGCGACCGGGAGCTCGGGGGCCTGGCAGGCCGATGCCCTGTCCGGCGGCCTGATCGGGCTGCTGGTGTGCTTCGCGGCGATCACGCTGCTGGTCGCGGGCCGCTACCCGCGAGGGCTCTATGACTTCGTCATCGGCATGAACCGCTGGGTGCTGCGGGTCATCGCCTACGCCGCCTTGATGACCGACGCCTACCCGCCGTTCCGCCTGGACCAGGGCGGGACCGACGCGCCTGCCCCCGCACCCGATGACCTCGCACCCACATCGGCCGCCTCGGCCCTGACTCCGGCCGTACCGGCCAGCTGAAGGCCCCCGTGGCCGACGTCACCGCCTAACCCCGAATACGGCCGGGCCCACCAAGGGCCTGCCGGCACTGTGGTCGCCGCCGTCATGGCCACGACCGTCGCCTGGTAGCGAAGCCAGACCAAAAACCAAAGGCGATGAACGCATGAGCACCGCAGCGAACCATGCAACGCGCGCCAGCCATTCCAGCTCCGTGCCTGCTGTCGAGGAAACCAGTTATCTCCGCTGTCCTGAGGGGCGGATCGGCTATGACGTCGCCGGCGCCGGCTCCCTCGTGGTGCTTGTGCCTGGCATGGGTGACCTGCGGGCCGGCTACCGTTTCCTCGCTCCTGCCCTGCGGGCAGCGGGTTACCGGGTCGCCTGCACCGACCTTCGCGGCCACGGCGACTGCGACACCACGTTCGCCTCCTTCGGCGACGAGGAAACCGCTGGCGATGTCATCGCCCTGATCGGAGAACTCGGCGGCCCCGCAGTCGTGGTGGGCACCTCCATGGGCGCCGGGTCCGCGGTCCTCGCCGTCGCGCAGCGACCTGGCCTGGTCCGCGGCCTGGTGCTGGTCGGGCCGTTTGTCCGCAACGGTAAGACAAGCGCGAGGCAGCGCCTTCTGCTGCGCGTGGCCATTGCACCGCCATGGGCGGCCATCTCCTGGAAGTCCTACCTGCCCAAGCTGTACGCCGGCCGGCGGCCAGCCGATTTCGGCGAGTACCGCGACCAGGTCATCGCGAGCCTTCGCCGGCCGGGACACGCGAAGGCGTTCTCGGCCACCACGCGCACCAGCCACGACCTGGCGGAGGCGCGGCTGGCCGATGTCGCAGCGCCCGCCCTGGTCGTGATGGGCGAGCAGGACCCCGACTTCCCCGACCCGCGGGCGGAGGCCGACTGGATCGCCCGCGCCCTGCGCGCACAAGTCGTCATGGTGCCCGAGGCCGGGCATTACCCGCAGTCGCAGCGGCCCGACATCACCACCGGCGCAGCCCTGCGCTTCCTGGAATCGGTCACGGGCCGTGCCTAGGCAGGCCCGCATGTCCGAGCAGGCGGGGGCGGATCGCCGGCGAGGTAGCCGTGCCGCAGAGCCGGAAGTGCCGTGACCAGGCGCACCGCTCCCGCGGCTGCCCGCACTAGCGGCACAGTCACCGAAGAGCCGCCCACGACAGGTTCGCCCGGTACGCGGCTGGCTGCCGGGGAGCCGAAGACCCGGCCGTGGGACCGTGTCCTGGCGCCCGCGCGGTACCGGCATCCGGGCGATGTGATCCGCCTGATCGCCGCGGTCTCGGTGCTGGCCGCCGCGGCCGTGACCGCCATGCTGCTGCCTGCCCTGCTCCGGCCGGCTGCGGCGATCACCGCGGTCGGGCCCGCGACCGCGGCCGGGCGGGTGCTGACCGGCCTGGTCCAGGTGACGGTCGCGGCGGCGGCCCTGGTGCTGCTGGTTGCCGCCCTGCGGTACCGCCGGTTCCGCGTGCTGGTCACCGTGGCGGGCGCGTTCGCCGTGGCGGCGGCCCTGATGGCCGCAATCACCTACCTGGCCGGGCCGGGCGGCTCGGCGCTGCCTGCGGGGCTGCGCCAGGCTTCCTGGCTGGCCGGCGCCGGTTTCCCCGATCCAGCCGTGCTGGCGGGACTGGCGGCGGTGACGGTGGCCGCGGCGCCATGGCTGAGCCGGCCATGGCGCCGGGCGGCCTGGGTCATGCTGCTGCTGATCGGCGCGGCCCGACTGGTCACCGGCGGGCTGCTGCCCATGCAGGTGGTGCTAGCGCTGGCCGTCGGGGTGACCGTGGGGGCGGGTCTGCTGGTGGCGTTCGGCGTGCCGGACCGCCGGATGGGCTGCGCCGGAGTGGCAGCGGCGCTTCGCGCGGGCGGGGTACCGGTCGGGCAGGTGACCGGGCCGCTGGCCACCGCGAAGGGATCGCGGCCGTTCGAGGCGGTGACCGGCGAAGGGCGGGCTCTGTTCGTCAAGGTTTTCGGCTCCGACCAGCGGGACGCCGACCTGCTGTACCGGGCCTGGCGCGGCGTCCGGCTGCGCGACGTCGGCGACACCAGGCCCGCGGCCTCGCTGTTCAAGGCCGTCGAGCATGAGGCGCTGCTGGCCGTGATGGCCGAGCGGGCCGGCGTCGCGGTGCCGCACGTCGGCCAGGTCATCAGGGCGAAGGACGGGTCGGTGCTGCTGACCATGGAACTGGTAGCGGGCCAGTCCCTGGATCACATCCCGGACGATCGCATTACCGACCAGCTAGCGCGGAGCCTGTGGCGCGAGGTCGACCGGCTGCACCAGGCCAGGATCGCGCACCGGTCGCTGCACGGCAGCAACATCATGATCAGCCGGGACGGCTGCCCCCGGCTGACCGACTTCAGCTTCGCCGAGCTCGCCGCGACCAGCCGGCAGCGGGCGATCGACGTGGCTGAGCTGCTCACCTGGCTGTCTGGCCGGATCGGCCCGGACCGCGCCGTCGCCGCCGCAGCCGCCGTGATCGGCGCTGATGGTGTCGCCGCCGCGGTGCCGCTGCTGCAGCCGCTCGCGCTGTCGGCTGGTACCCGGCGCGCGATCAAGGGCCAGGACGGGCTGCTGAAGACGACGCGCGCGGCCGCGATCGCGGCCTCCGGCGGCGGGGGAGACCAGGATCTTGCCCGGCTGCAGCGGGTGCGGCCGCGTACGCTGCTGGCGATTGCCGCGCTGGCCGGCGCCTTTTACTTCCTGCTGCCGCAGATCGCCGATGTGAGCAGCAGCTGGCACGCGCTGCAGCACGTCAACTGGGCCTGGCTGCCGGTAATCATCGGCCTGTCGGCGCTGACCTACGTGGCCAGCGCGATAGCGCTGATCGGCTCGGTGCCCGGCCGTGTCCCGTTCCGCCCGGCCGTGCTGGCGCAAGGCGCGTCGTCGTTCATCAACCGGGTGTCGCCGGCCAACGTCGGCGGGATGGCGCTGAACGCCCGGTTCTTGCAGAAGAGCGGAACCAGCACCCCGGCCAGCGTAGCGGCGGTCGGGGTGAACGCCCTGGCGGGCGCCGTCATGCACGTCGTGCTGATCGTGGTCTTCTTCGCGCTGGCCGGCCACGACCTCACCAAAGCGTTCAAGCTGCCGTCCGGCAGCAAGATCCTGTTCGCCCTGGCGGTGATCATCGCGGTCATCGGCATCGTGCTGGCGACACGCCCCGGCCGCCGCTGGACGCGCAAGCAGCTGATCCCCGGCGCCCGTTCCGCGGCCAGCAGCCTGCGGCAGGCCGCCGCCAGCCCGGTCAAGCTGGGCCTGCTGTTGGGCGGCTCGGCCCTGATCACCCTGGCCTACATCGCGGGGCTGGCCGCCTCGGTCCAGGCGTTCGGCGGAGGCCCTGGCCTGGTCGTGCTCGGCGCGGTGTATCTGGCTGCCGCGGCGCTGGCGGCGGCAGCCCCGACGCCGGGCGGCCTGGGCGCGATCGAGGCGGCGCTGGTCGCCGGGCTGACCGGCGTGGGCATGCAGGCCGGGCCCGCGGTCTCGGCCGTGCTGCTGTACCGGCTGGCGACCTACTGGCTGCCGGTACTCCCGGGCTGGCTGTGCTGGCGGTCCATGCAGCACCGGGGATATGTGTGAGCGCCAGCCCCACCGCTCCCGACAGAGCTGGCTGCGGACGCAGGGGCTGGGCCCGATGAGGGAGCCGTCACGTTGAGCGAAAAGACGAAGACGATAACCACACCGGCTGGCCCGGCGAGTCTTCCCCCGGGTCCCGCCGTGGCGCGGACGCCGCGCCACCGGCGCCCGACCGGTGCGCCGCCGCCGCTGCCGCACCCGGTCTCGGTCACCACCAGGGCCTGGCTGATCCTCGCGGTTGTCGTCCTGGCCGGCGTGATCGTGATCTTGCTGCGGGCCCCGTCGCTGCGGCTCGATGATCAGGTCAACACGGCGGTCCTCCGGGTTTTCGCGCGGGCACGGACGCCGTGGCTGACCGGCGTCGCCGACGGGATCTCCGCGGCCGGCTCCGGCTGGGGGGCCACGGTGCTCGGGCTGTCGGCGGCCGCGCTGACGGTCGCGTTCCGGCGCTGGCGGCACCTGCTGGTGTTCCTGTGCAGCCTGTTCGTCCTCGAGCTCGCCATGCTGTTGATCACCGAGGCGATGACCCGGCCGCGGCCGTACGGCGTGCTGATCATCGCGGGCTGGACGGGGTATTCCGCGCCGGCGCTCTCGGTGGCGATCCTCACGTTCGTGCTGATGAGCATCGCCTACTGCCTGGTCGTGCCGGGACCGCCCCGCTCATATGCGAAGGCGGCCGTCGCGGTCATCGTGACCATATTCTGCCTGGCCAGCCTGTACCTGGCCGTCGATCATGTGGATGACCTGCTGCTAAGTGTGGCGCTCGGCGTCGCGATCCCGGTCACCGCGTTCCGTTTCTTCACCCCGAACGAGGTATTCCCTGTCGCCTACCGGCGCGGCAACACCGCGCACGTCGATGTGACCGGCCGGCGCGGCGAGGCGATCCGGCAGGGCACGCGCGACCAGCTCGGGGTCACCGTCACCGGCATCACGCCGGTCGGGCTGGCGTCCTCAGCCGGGTCCACGCCGCTGCGGCTGCGTACCGAGGGCGGCCCGGAGGAGTACCTGTTCGGCAAGCTCTACACCAAGGGCCACGTCCGCGCCGACCGCTGGTACAAGATCTGGCGGACGATCTTGTACGGCTCCCTGGAGGACGAGCACCCCTTCCAGACCGTGCGGCGCCTGGCGGAGTACGAGGACTACGCCCTGCGCCTGCTGCAGGACGCCGGGATCGGCGTGGCCAGGCCCTACGGCATCGTGGAGATCACCCCCGAGCGGGAGTACCTGCTGGTTACCGAGTACTTCGACGGCGCGGTGGAAATCGGCGACGCCGACATCGACGACCAGGTGATCGACCAGGGACTGCAGCTGATCCGCGCGCTGTGGGACGCGGGGATCGCCCACCGCGATATCAAGCCGGGCAACCTGATGGTCCGCGCCGGGCAGCTGCTACTGATCGACGTGGCCTTCGCCCAGGTGCGCCCCTCGCCGTGGCGGCAGGCGGTCGACCTGGGCAACATGATGCTGGTCCTGGCGGTCCGCACCGACCCGGGGCGCGTGTACCGGCAGGCGCTGAACTATTTCACCGAGGCCGAGCTCGCCGAGGCCTTCGCCGCCACCCGCGGGGTCGCCAGCCCGACGCAGCTGCGCGCCTTCATGAAACGCGATCCCCGGGACCTGCTCGCCGAGTTCCGTGCACTCGCCCCGCCGCGGCGGCCGATCGCGTTGCAGCGCTGGAGCGTCCGGCGGGTCACCCTGGCCGCGGTCATGCTTGCCATCTTCGCCGTGCCCGCCGCTTTCGGCATCGGCCTGTTGCTGCCGGGCAGCAACCCAGGTGTGCACGCGCTCGATTGCGGCACGGGCCACACGATGATCCTGGCGGCCCAGGCGGTTCCCTCGGCGGCCTTCCTGCCCTGCATCGCCGCGCTCCCGTCGGGCTGGACCGCAGCCGGCGTCGAGGTCTCCAGCGGGCGGGCCAGCTTCGGGCTGGACTCCGGCTCCCTGGCCGGGGCCGGCGGCGTCCGGTTCGTGCTCGGCCAGCCGGTGCAGCAGGTGCAGACGGTGACGATCACCCTGACCGCGACCTGCGACATTGCCGGCGCCCAGCAGATCCCCTCCGACCAGCCCGGCATGCGCCTGTTCGAGCGGCCGCTGAGCCTGGTTCCTAAGTACTCCGCCGTTCGCTACTACTCCTTCCCCGGCGGCTGCGTGACCTATCAGTTCGTCCTCGCGCCCGGCGCGTCCCCGGCCGTGACTACCGCTGTCGACAGCGCGGTGGCGTTCATGCCCCGGTCGGTGCTGGTCGGCTATGTCCGCCGCACCGAGGACCTGGTCCTGTGCGGGCGAGGCGCCGCATGCCCGGGATGACCCGGCCGGCCACGACCCGGCGGCAGGAGGACGCGCTTCTCGCCCACCCCCGGCGGGCCGCCTTCCTCACCGCCGGGGTGCTGGCGGTCACGGCCGTGGTGTTCGCCCTGGCCGCTGATCACGGCACGCTGGCCAGTATCCAGCGGCTCGATGATGCGTGGCTGCGGCTGATGATCTCCGGACGGGCGCCCGCGCTGACGGCGATCGCCAAGGTCTTCAACGTCCTCGGGCTGGTGTACGTCACGCTGCCGGTGCGGATCGCCCTGGCCGCGTTCCTGGCCCTGCGCCGACAGTGGTGGCACCTGGCCGCTTTCGCCGCCGCCATCGTGCTGTCGGAGGTGCTGATCGGCTCGCTGAAAGGCATCTACGACCGGGCCAGGCCGCCCGGGTCTCTGGTAGTCACGAGCGGCGCGTCGTTCCCGTCCGGACACGCCATCGCCGCCTCGGTCACCGTCGTCGCGGCGGTCATCGCCCTGATCCCCGCGGGAAGGCGGCGCACCTGGTGGGGCGCGGCCGCGGTGGCGTTCTCGATCGTGATGGGGCTATCCCGCGCCTACCTCGCGGCCCACTGGCTCTCCGACGCCACCGCCGGGATCCTGCTCGGCACATCCTGCGCCCTGGTGACCGCCCTGGTCGCCGACCAGTTCCAGCGACGGCGCAATAGGCTGCACCGGCCGGCCGGCACGCAGGTTCTGGCCGGCGTTCCCCCGGCCCATCACGCCGAGGACAACCGATGACCGGCAGGAATCCGGCCCGCACCGAGCGCGGCACCGACGACCTCAGCATGTAGGGTCCGCCGACATCCCAGAATGAGAGTAGTGTGCGTGTCACTGGGCGGGAGCCTGAGGCCCGCGGTGCGAATGACACCCGGTCACCCGCCGCAAACCCGTGAATACCCCGTCCTCGTCACGTCTAGCGAGGATCAGGCCAAATGCAACCAGACACCGACGCCCTGCTGACCAGCCTCTTCGAACAAGCCCCGCCGCGTGAGTTCGTGACGGCGATGCGGGGCTATGACCGTCACCAGGTCGACGAGCACATCAGGCAGATCGAAGCCGAAGTTCGGCAGCACCGCGAGCAAGTCCAGGCCATGCGGCGGGAGCTGTCCGAAGCCCACCGCCAGTTCCGCGAGCAGGAACGACCTGCCTATGCCGGCCTCGGTGCCAGGATCGAGCAGCTGCTGCGGCTTGCCGAGGAACAGGCAACCGAGGTGGTCCAGACGGCTCGATCGGAAGCCAACGAGATCAAGGCCACGGCCAAGGTCGATGCGGCAGAGCTGCGGGCCGGCGCTGACAACGATGCTGCCGAACTGGGCGCGAACGCCAAGCGCGAGACCGACGAGCAACAGGCCGCTATCCAGCGCGAGGCCGACTCGATCAGGACTACAGCCCGGTGCGAGGCCGGCGAGCTGACCTCCGCCACCGAGCGTGAGGCCGCCAGGCTCCGTGCCGCGGCCGACCACGAGGTCGCGGAGAAGCGGGCCACGGCCGAGGGTGAAATCGCCAAGCTGCGGACAAGCACCGAACGCGATGCCGCCCAGCTGAAGGCGACTGCCAAGCGTGAGCGGGACGAGATCCTCACCAACTCCAAGCGCCAAGCTGACGAGATGCGCAGCCATGCGCAGCGGATTCTGGACGAGAGCGAGGCCCAGCGGGCCCAGGCGGAAGCCGAGTTCGAGGTCCGGTTCGCGGCACGCAGGGAACAGGCCGAGCATCAGGAGGCCGAACGGCTCGCTGCCGCCCAGTCTGCGACGCAGGAACTCGTGTTCACAGCCGAGCAGCGCGCCTCAACCGCGGAGCAGCGGGCAGCGAAGGCCAGTGCCCAGGCCGACCAGACTCGCCGGGACGCCGACCAGCACGCTAGGCAGCTGGTCGGCAACGCAGAAAAGAACGCCGACCAGATCGCCGGCCAGGCCAAGACCCAGGCCGAGCAGTTGCTCGCTGAGGTCAACGCCGAAGCCGGACGCCGCCGCGCTGCTACCCATCGCGAGGTCGACGACCTCACCAGACAGAAGGACAGCATCGCCAGCCACCTCGCGCAGGTGCGCCAGTTGCTGCCAGGCATGAATGCGGTGCAGGCGGCACAGACGAAACCTGCCATAACCGGTGACTCGAATAAGTAACCCTTCCGGCTCGTCGGCGTTCACCGGCTGAGGCGCGCTGGGAAGGCGGTTCGGCGCGCTGCGGTCGTGGCTGTCTGGCAGGTGCCGGGGCGGGGAGGTGCGGTGGTCTTCAGCGCGAGCCGGGCTGGGTGCGGGGTGTGCGCCGGGGCAGGCTGACGCTCACAGCGGGTGTCCGCGGCGGTGGCAGCGGCAGCGGGGCGTCAACGGCGGCGTTGGTGGCTGCTTAGGCGGTGGGCAGGCCGGGGATTAGGTCATTCGCCTGATGCGGTGCGGCACGTCTTACGGCGAGCCTGTGAGCGCGGGACCCGGCCGGGGTGATGCCTCGAGACCAGGACGTCTGTGCATGCCAGCTACCGGATTCCCCCGGGCAGATGCCGAGAATGATTTCCTGC
>Ga0207700_10002708_pt1 | contig 10211 bp, 11 predicted proteins | sample LARL82metaG_FD_184348 | JGI IMG/M metagenome (GOLD analysis project Ga0207700, IMG submission 184348) | Corn, switchgrass and miscanthus rhizosphere microbial communities from Kellogg Biological Station, Michigan, USA - LAR L8-2 metaG... | ecosystem: Host-associated > Plants > Roots >...
ATACAATTCGCTCGGCCGCGTGACCGGCAGCGACTTCAACAGTACCGCATGGATCAAGGTGAAGATCGCGGTGGTAGCTCCGATGCCCAGCGCCAAAGTAAGGACGGCAGTGAGCGTAAAGGCCGGCGCGTGGCTCAACTGGCGGAGCGAATAGCGGATGTCCTGCCGCAACTGGTCGAGCCAGGCCCAGCGGCTGGCTTCGTAAAAGCGTTCTTCCTGAAGCATAAGGTTTCCCAGATTGAGATTTGCGATCCGGCGCGCCTCGACGTCGTTGTAGCCTTCCTCCCGCAGGCGATCTATCTCGATCGCGAGATGCGCCCGAAGCTCGTCCGAAAAATCATCCAGTTTGCGTTGGTGAGACATATTAGGTCTGTGTGTCAGGGCCGAGAATCCGCCCGATGGCTCCGGCCAGCATCTTCCATTGGCTGCTTTCCTGGGCGAGCTGTTTGCGGCCTTTGCTGGTGAGCGTGTAAAAGCGCGCCTTGCGGTTATTCGAGGACACGCCCCATTTGGCGCTGATCCAGCCCTTGGCTTCGAGGCGCTGGAGGGCGGGGTAGAGAGCGCCGTGCTCGACGAGCAACACGTCTTCCGATTGCTGCTGGATGGTGCGTGCGATGCCCTGGCCGTGCTGTGGGCCAAAGACTAATGTTCTGAGGATCAGTAAATCCAGGGTTCCTTGCAAGAGGGCGACTCGGGTAGACATCTGACCCTAGTATATGGCCGGCTTGGGTAAGCCGTCAACCCGTCGCTAAGGCAGGGGCGGCAGGGTGGTGGTCCAGGTCGATTGGTAGTTAGGCGGAACAACAAACCGCCGATTTCTTGTACTGAAGACGAACGTGCCAACAGTCATGGGCCGACCGATGGGCGGAAGGATAATCGTCATGCCTCGTTGTCGCAAGCCCGAGCTACTTTCTTGCGCGCTTCGAAATTCATCCGGGCGATCGAGTCTGGCATAGAGCGGCGATGATACACCGTCCACGTCCAGAGCTTCGAGCAGAACTGCAATGCGGTAGGTTGGCGGGGACAGCCAATGTTCCATTTTAAGGATACGGCCTTGTACGGCTGCGCCGGCTGGGATCAGGATTTCTTTGGATCGATCATCGCGCACGGGCTTTCGAATCTTGGCAACGACAAGGTCGCCGGCAGCGGCTGTGTCAGTATCAATCGCCGAAGCGAAAGCTAGCGTGATCTTTAGACCTGCCGGAAGAGGCTTCTGATTGCGCGCCGCCTTAGACTCGCCGGTATTGCCGGCCGGCGCGTTCGTGAAGTGCAGGGTAGCTTGGCCGCGATACTCCCGGCAGCCCGAGTATCTGGAGGTGACCTGTGTCTCTTCTGTGTCGCGCATCAGGAAGCGCAGTGCGCTTTGCTGCGGGATCAGGAAGTCTCCGGAGTCAAAATGGACCCGCGCATAGTCCGAGATCATGCGCGCTTCGCAGGCGTTGGTCTCTGGGGATAGCTGACTGGTTCGCATACTGAAGCGCTGGACGTCGAACGAAGCTGGATCGACCCACAGTTCGCCGTCGTAGGAAGTCGCAGTCCAGTCACGCGCTCCTGCCTCGTGGATCATCAAGTGGCTGGCTTCGACGGGAACTTGAAACCTGTAATGAAACTGCACCGCGCGGCTTCCGGCGTCCTGGCCGAGGTATTGGAAGGCTGTGCCATCGTTGACGAAGACGTCGCCCAGGAGCGGGCCGAACTGGCCGCTGCCAAAGGGGCCGCCGACCAGATCTACGATATCGCGCGAATCGAAGCGGTGAGCGCCGGCCCACGAACCAATCTCCTCGCCACCGGAGACTTTTACATCGAGACGCAGGCGGTCGGTGGCGTTGAGTTTAAGCGCGTAGGATTTCTTGCGAGCTTCAGCGCTCATCTGGTCGCAGGAAGGGCGTGGATCCTCGACTCTTGGACGGATGAAGTACTCCCGGTCGACGGTTTGAACACAGGTGTAGTTTGGCAAGCGCCTGGAGCGCTCGATCAGGTTGTCGCGGGCGTGGGCTAGTACGTCGGTAGGATCGGGAGGCGTCTGCGCCCGGATAGCGAGAGCGGCGACTGCGATCAAGACAGCCCGCTTATCAAGAGGATACCTCCGAAAGCGGAGGCAGATTCGAGGCGGGCATGCGCCCTATTACTCATGCCTATAGCGGCAAATCGCTCAACTTCGACCCCGGGTAGAGAACAAATGGGGCATTTGTGGGCGGCGATGCCTTTGGGCGTTGATTTGCATTAACACGATTGTTTTTTTGGTTATCGATGCCGCAGGAGGCAAATTAACGTGGAACCTTCCCAGCGCTGGCTTACTACCTACGACGTTCTCCAGAAGCATGGAGTCGACCGTCGCTCCTTCCTGAAATTTTGCACGCAGTCCGCTGCGGCCATAGGTCTGAGCGCCGCATTCGTTCCCAAGCTCGTCGCAGCCATGGAGAATAAGCCGAGAATTCCCGTCCTGTGGCTACACGGATCGGAATGCACCTGTTGCAGCGAATCGTTTATTCGCTCTTCGCACCCCTTGGCGCAAGATGTTCTTCTCAACATGGTCTCGCTGGATTATGACGACACGCTGCAGGCGGCCGCCGGATTCCAAGTGGAAGAGATCCGCCGCAAGATCATGAAGGATTACAAGGGCCAGTACCTGCTGGCGGTGGAAGGCAATGCGCCCACCAAAGACGGCGGTGTATATTGCACCGTCGGCGGCGATTCGTTCCTGAATATTCTGCAGGAGACGGCAAAGGACGCCAAGGCGATCGTGGCCTGGGGCTCCTGTGCATCGAACGGCTGCGTGCAAGCAGCCAAGCCGAATCCTACCGGCGCGAAACCGATCAAGGACCTGATCAGTGGCAAGCCGATCATCAACGTGCCCGGTTGCCCTCCGATCGCGGAAGTAATGACCGGCGTGCTCACCTACCTTCTGACCTTCGACACGCTGCCGGAGCTCGATCGTCAAGGCCGGCCGAAGATGTTCTACGGCCAGCGGCTGCACGACAAATGCTACCGCCGCGCGTTCTTCGATGCCGGCCAGTTTGTCGAGGCCTGGGACGATGAGGGCGCCCGCAAAGGCTGGTGCCTTTACAAGATGGGGTGCCGCGGGCCGACGACTTACAATTCCTGCTCGACTTTTAAGTGGAACTGCGGCCAAGGCTGGCCGGTGAATTCAGGACATCCCTGCATCGGATGCGCCGAAGAAAACTTCTGGGACAACGGTCCCTTCTATCAACGTCTGTCGAACGTGCTGGTGCCGGGAATCGAAGCCACGCCGGATCAGATCGGCAAGACCCTGACTGTGCTGTCGGGAGTCGGCTTAGCGACACACCTTACTTCGGTTGTGGTGCGCAAACAAATGAACAAGCTGAAGACGGAAGAGCCAACTGAACCGGCCGCCGGTCAAAAGTCAGGCGAGAAGGAGTGACGCATGTCTAAACGAGTAGTAGTCGATCCAGTAACTCGCATTGAAGGGCACTTGCGCGTCGAGGCGATTCTCGACGATAAAAATGTCATCGGCGACGCGATCTCTTCTGGCACGATGTGGCGCGGGATTGAGGTGATTCTGCAAGGCCGCGATCCGCGCGACGCCTGGGCTTTCTGCGAACGAATCTGCGGCGTCTGCACTACGGTACATGCGCTGGCTTCGGTGCGTTCGGTGGAGAACGCAGTCGGCATCACGATTCCGAAGAATGCCGAGATTATTCGCAACATCATGGAGCTGGCGCAATATGTCCAAGACCATGTGATCCACTTCTATCACCTCCACGCCCTCGATTGGGTGGACGTGGTGTCGGCGCTGAAGGCCGATCCGGCGGCGACCGCGGGGCTCGCTCAGAAGGTTTCTCCGAGCTGGCCAACGTCCACGCCCGGATATTATTCCGATACAAAAGCGACGCTGAAGAAGTTCGTGGATTCCGGGCAGCTCGGCATCTTCCAGAATGCCTACTGGGGCCATCCCGCCTATAAGCTTCCGCCGGAAGCGAATCTGATGGCGGTGGCGCATTATCTCGAAGCCCTCAAGTGGCAGAAGGAAGTGGTCAAGATTCATACCGTGTTTGGCGGCAAGAATCCGCATCCGCATTATCTGGTGGGCGGCGTCGGCTCGGCGATCAATCTCAACGGCGACAATGCCATCAACATGGAGCGGCTCGAGTTTGTGCGCGGGCTGATCAAGGACGCGCATGCGATCGTGGAAGGGCTGTATATTCCCGATCTCATGGCCATCGCGTCGTTCTATCCGGAATGGACCACCTACGGCGGCGGATTGGGCAGCTACATGGCCTACGGCGATATCCCGCAGAACGGGATCAACGATATATCGAAGTTCAAGTTCCCACGGGGCGTGATCCTGAACAAGAACCTGGCGGAGATTCTGCCGGTCGATCCCGCCGATGCCGGGCAGATCCAGGAACAGGTTCCGCACTCCTGGTACAAATATCCGAACGGCAAGACGTCGCTGCATCCTTGGGATGGAGTTACGGACCCCGAATACACGGGACCCAAGGTGCCCTACGCTCAGCTCGATGAGAATGCCGGCTACTCGTTCGTCAAAGCGCCGCGCTGGAAGGGCAATGCCGTCGAAGTCGGACCGCTGGCCAGAGTGCTGGTTGGCTTCGCGAGCGGGCGCGACGAATACAAGGAAGTCGTGACCGAGGCGTTGGGCCGGCTCAAACTGCAACCGGCGGCTCTGTTCTCGACTCTGGGCCGCACGGCGGCGCGGGGACTCGAAACCAGGCTGGCAGCGAAATGGCTGCTCGAAGAGTACGATCGCCTGATCGCCAATCTAAAGTCCGGCGACACGGCCACGGCCGATACCAAGTTCTGGGATCCCAAGACCTGGCCGGCCGACTGCAAAGGCTTCGGTGTCGAAGAGGCACCGCGTGGCGCGCTCGGACACTGGATCCACATCAAAGACCAAAAGATCGCGAATTACCAAATCGTGGTGCCGAGTACCTGGAACGCTTCGCCGAAAGACGCTCAAGGCCAGCGTGGCGCTTACGAGGCTGCGCTGCTCGGCACACCGATGGCCGATCCGAAACGCCCGGTGGAGATCCTGCGGACGATCCATTCCTTCGATCCCTGCCTGGCCTGCGCCACGCACGTCACCAGTGCGGAGGGTGAAACACTGGCCGAGGTCATCGTCCGTTAGGGGGATTTATGGCCACCATTCCTCATTCGACTATCGTTCCCGGGCCGCCGCTGATTGCCGCCCGCAAGTATGTCTGGGAATTTCCGGTGCGTTTGTCGCACTGGGTGAATGCTATCGCGATCGCGGTCTTGTTCCTGACCGGACTCTTCATTGCGGCGCCGGTTCTGACGCCCAGCGGAGAAGCGGCCAACCATTTCTTCATGGGCAAGATCCGGATGCTGCACTTTGCATTCGCCTACGCCTTGATCCTGGGCGTGCTGATCCGCGTGCACTGGTTCTTCGTTGGAAACAACTATGCACGATCCGGGTTCCCGTTCTTCTGGAAACCTTCTTGGTACAAGGCGGTCTTCCGGCAGATGGTGGACTACATGCACCTGGAACGGGGACACATTCACGTCGGCCATAATTCACTGGCCGGCGCTTCCTATGCCGCCTTCTTCGCGATGTGCGGCTTTGAGGGAGTTACCGGCTTCGCGCTTTACGGAGAATCCAACCCAGGCGGATTCTGGGACAAGCTGGTGGGCTGGTCGATTCCACTACTGGGCGGTTCGTTCCGCGTACACATGTGGCACCACCTGGTGGCTTGGCTGATCGTTGTTTTCGTGCTGTTCCACATCTACATCGTGCTGTACGACGTGCAGCTGTATAAGAACGGGCTGATGGATTCGATCATTGCCGGTCCGAAGTTCGTTGAGCCAGGCGATCACGATGCAGACAAATGGATTAGCTGAGTCGATAGTGAGCGCGCGGGAAGGCGCGCTCCGATCCGAGAATGAAGACTGCTGCCGGTGCACTGCCACGTGCCCGTGCAAGCAAACCGCGCCGGTCCTGTTGCTGGCGCTCGGCAATCCGCTCATGTCAGACGATGGCGCTGGGCAAGAGATTCTCTCCAGGCTATCGTCTTACTCCTCCGAATGGGGCGGACAAGTCGAGTTCCTCGACGGCGGCACCCAGGGCCTTGCCCTATTGGGGACCTTCGAAGGGCGAAAGGCTGTTGTTTTTCTGGATGCTATCCGTCTCGGCGACAAGCCCGGCGCGGTTCATGTTCTTACTGGAGACGAAGTTGGTCGCATGGGCCGCCGGGCTGCTACCACGGCCCACGAGGGAAGCGCGCCTCAGATCCTGGCGGCCCTCGAATTGCTTGGAGAAACACCGTCAGAGATTACATTGATCGGGCTGGAGCCCGAAAAGATTCAGACCGGAATCGGCCTGTCGCCGGCGGTGCAGGCAGGTGTGGTCCGGGCGGCTGGTCTTGCGCGGATGGCAGTTACACGGATCCTCTCTGCGATCTAAGTAGGAGGCAGTATATGTGCCTGGCAGTGCCGGGAAAGCTTGTGGAAACGCAGTTGATCGGCGACAGCCGGTTGGGCGTGGTCCAGTTTGGCGGCATCAAACGCTCGGTTTTTCTGGACTTCGTTCCAGAAGCTCAGACCGGCGATTACGTTCTGGTCCACGTTGGCTTCGCCATCAGCCGTTTGGATGAGGAGGAAGCCCAGCGCACCTACCAACTGCTCGAGCGCATCGGCATGCTCGAGACCGAAGATCCAGAACTTGAAGCTAACCAGGAGCTGCCCGATGCGATACATAGATGAGTATCGCGACCCCAAGATCGCCCAGGCACTAGTCGATCAGATTCATGCCAAAGTCACCCGCCCCTGGGTGTTGATGGAGATTTGCGGGGGCCAGACACACACCTTGATGCGCTACGGCATCGACGAGTTGATTGCTCCCCAAGTCGAACTAGTGCATGGACCGGGCTGCCCAGTCTGCGTCACTCCCATCGAAATTGTCGACAAAGCCGTGGAGATCGCCTCGCGTCCCGACGTCACGTTTGTCTCTTACGGCGATATGTTACGCGTTCCCGGCACGAAGTCCGACCTGTTTCGCGTCAAAGCCCAGGGCGGCGATGTAAGGATCGCGTATTCACCCATGGAAGCGGTGAAAATCGCGCGCGCCAACCCTACTCGCAAGGTGGTCTTCTTCGGAATCGGATTCGAGACCACGGCACCGGCCAACGCCATGGCTGTATGGAAGGCGCGCGAGCTGGGGCTCACCAACTTCTCTGAATTGGTCTCGCACGTTCTGGTGCCGCCCGCCATCCGGCTGCTGCTCAATTCGCCCGACAATCGGGTGCAGGGGTTCATCGCACCGGGTCACGTTTGTACGGTCATGGGTTACTGGGAATACCAGGCGTTGGTGGACGAATATCATGTCCCCATTGTGGTCGGCGGATTTGAGCCGGTGGATTTGCTGGAAGCCATCTCGATGCTGGTGGCGCAGCTCGAAGAAGGCCGCGCCGACATGGAGAATCAATACGCCCGCACGGTGAACTACCAAGGCAACCAGCCGGCGCAGGACATTATCGAAAAGGTGTTCGAAGTGGCGGACCGCAAGTGGCGTGGCATCGGCAGGATTCCGATGAGCGGGCTGCGGCTGCGTCCCGAATTCGCCGCCTTTGACGCCGAGAAGATCTATGGCGTAGAGGCGCTCGAAGCCGAAGAGCCCGCCGAATGCATCAGCGCGCTGGTATTGCAAGGGCTGAAGAAACCGGTCGACTGCCCGGCCTTTGCAACGCGCTGCACGCCCGAACAGCCGTTGGGTGCACCCATGGTCTCGGCCGAGGGCGCCTGCTCGGCTTATTACCAATACCGCCGGCACACGACCAGTCTGGTGTGCATCGCATGAGTACCCTCACCCTGAGTTGTCCGGTTCCAGTGACGACGCGAGACCACGTCTCGCTCGGCCACGGCAGCGGCGGTAAGCTGTCGGCCGAATTGATGCGCGACGTATTCCTGCCGGCCTTCCGCAACTCCACGCTGGAGCGGATGGAGGATCAGGCGGTCTTCGCGGTGAACAACGGCCGCATGGCTTTCACCACGGATTCCTTCGTCGTAAAGCCGCTCTTTTTTCCCGGCGGCGACATCGGCTCGCTGGCAGTGCATGGAACCGTGAACGATCTCGCCATGGGCGGCGCAAAGCCGCTGTTTCTGAGCACGGCCTTCATCATCGAAGAAGGTTTTTCGATGGAAAAGCTGCGGCGCATTGTCGATTCGCTTGGGCGCGCGGCCAAAGACTGCGGTGTCCAGATCGTGACCGGCGATACCAAAGTGGTCGACAAGGGTTCGGGCGACGGAGTCTTTATCAATACGACGGGCCTGGGTGTAGTGACGGAGGGAGTCTATCTTTCCGCGGGTGAGGCCCGTCCGGGCGATGCCGTGCTAGTCAGCGGTTCTATTGGAGAGCACGGCATCGCTATCCTGGCGGAACGCGAGGGCTTGGAGTTTGACAGCCCGGTCGAGAGCGACTCAGCGCCACTCCATAAGCTGGTGGCGGATATGCTGGAAACGACGCATGCGATCCGTTGCCTGCGCGATCCCACTCGCGGCGGGGTGTCCAGTTCACTAAACGAGATCGCGGCGCAGTCGCAGGTTGGCATTATGCTGGATGAACCATCGATCCTGATTCGCGAAGAGGTGCGAGGCGCGTGTGAAATGCTGGGACTCGACCCGCTGTACGTAGCCAACGAAGGCAAATTATTGGCGATTGTAGACGCGAAAGTGGCGGACGAACTGGTGGCGGTCATGCGCCGGAATCCGCTGGGCCGTGACGCCCGCCGGATTGGCACTGTCAGCGGCATGGACGCCGGATGGGTAACGATGCGCACGGTACTCGGAACAACGCGGATCGTCGACATGCTTGCGGGCGATCAATTGCCGCGCATTTGCTGAAAAACCATGCACGAAATGGGGATCGCGACTTCGGTTTTTGAGGCAGCTCAAAAGGAAGCCCAACGTTATCCGGGTTCTAAGCTCCTGAAGATTGGCTTGCGGATCGGTGAGTGGTCAGGCGTTGATCCGGAGTCCTTGCGGTTCTGTTTTGAAGCGCTGGTACTAGGTAGTGAACCCTCCCCGGCAGCACTCGATATCGAGTTTCGCCCCCGGCAGAACCGGTGTCCGACCTGTGGCACTGTATTTGCTCTAAAGGATTATCAGACCGATTGTCCAAACTGCGGCGCAGCGGTTACTGAGCCGGTGAGTGGCACCGAGCTGGAGCTGGCATACGTGGAATTGGAGGAACCTTGACCCGTATCGAGGTACAAAAAAAGGTTTTGAGCGAGAATGAGCGGATCGCCAAGTCGCTCCGGGAGCGTGTCCGGGAAAACGGCATATACTGCCCCAACCTGATAAGTTCCCCAGGTGCAGGAAAAACCTTACTACTGGAGCGGACACTGGCAATGTTTCCTCCCGACACAGGCGTAGCAGTACTTACCGGCGACATACAGACCGATAACGACGCTAAACGGCTGGCTAAGTACGGGTTTCCGGTTCGCCAGATCACCACCGGCGGCGCCTGCCATCTGGACGCGCGCATGGTAGAGAAAGAATTGGAAGGCTGGGATCTCGAGGCGCTCGACTACCTATTTATAGAGAATGTGGGGAACCTGGTTTGCCCGTCTAGCTACGACCTGGGCGAGCATGATAAGATCGTGATTCTCAGCGTTACAGAAGGAGAAGACAAGCCGCTCAAGTACCCGGGGACTTTTTCGCGGGCGGGGCTGGTGATTTTGAACAAGATCGATCTTCTTCCTTATGTGCAGTTTGATATTACAAAAGCGAAGGAAAACGTGCGCAAGGTGAATCCGAGTGCCGAAATCCTGGAAGTCTCGGCGACCACCGGCGCAAACCTGGATGATTGGTATGCGTGGCTGGAGAAGAAGCGCAGTGGATGCGCGCAGGCCTTGTCCACGCTGATAGTAAGCTAACGAGTTTGTAGCACCCGCGCTGGGGCCGACTCCTCCGGGCCCCAACTCGGTCATAGAAGGGTCGGGTTCCAATTGAATCCGACCTCTTTTTTGGTTCAATTGGGGGAAATCACCCAGCAGATAGAGGAATCGTGATCGCAATCCTCCACGCGGCCAGCACAAGAAGAGAGAATCGTCAAAGGGAGTTCTTCACAGGTGTCGAGGGGTTTTTGAGGCAAATATCAAGGGGGATCTAGCAGTCGCAAATCTTCACGCAATCCATCCGGATTTGGGTTAGACTAAGAGCGTCAGTTTGCCGTAAAATGCTGTCCATTGCTGGGC
>Ga0207700_10002710_pt1 | contig 10209 bp, 8 predicted proteins | sample LARL82metaG_FD_184348 | JGI IMG/M metagenome (GOLD analysis project Ga0207700, IMG submission 184348) | Corn, switchgrass and miscanthus rhizosphere microbial communities from Kellogg Biological Station, Michigan, USA - LAR L8-2 metaG... | ecosystem: Host-associated > Plants > Roots >...
GCAGATGAACGCGCTGCCGGAACCCGGGGAAACCGCTTAACTAGCGGGGGAGCGCCTGCAAGGTCAACGCCTGTGAACCACGGCGATACTGGCCGCTGGTGCGCGATATTCTGCCCAAACTGCCTGACCATTTCTGGTATTGTTGCGCCATGGTTCAAAAGTTAGTGCAAAATTGGGTGGGTGTCGGCATTCTCCTGCTCGCCCTCTCGTCTCTCGCCGTTGCCGGCGATTTTCAGCGCGTGGCACCCGTCCATCTTGATCATGATGGTGAAAAGTGGGCGCAAAAGACTCTGAAAAAGCTTTCCCTCGAAGAAAAAATCGGGCAGATGTTCATGATCCGCGTGGCCATGCCACAGTTTGTGAACCTGAAAAACCCTGAGTACCTGAACTGGCTCGATCAGATCCAGCGCTACCATCTGGGATCTGTTCTGCTTACTGTCCCTGCCGAAGGTCCTTCGCTTTCTAAAAGTGAGCCCTATGAAGCGGCCATGTTGATTAACCAGTTCCAGCGCACTTCTAAAATCCCCCTGCTCGTGGCAGCGGACTATGAACGCGGGCTTTCCATGCGTCTATATGGGACCACGGTCTTCCCCCACAGTATGGCCTTTGGCGCCGCAGCCAAGCCGGAATTTGCTGAACAGTTTGGAAAGATCGTCGCCCAGGAATCCCGCGCAATCGGCGTGCAATGGAACCTGATGCCAATCGCTGACGTGAATTCAAATCCCGCAAATCCTGTCATCAACACGCGCTCCTTCGGTGAAGATCCTGCACAGGTAAGCGCGCTGGTGACCGCTTATATTCGTGGAGCGCGCAATAACGGCCTGCTAACCGCCGCCAAACATTTTCCAGGACACGGTGATACATCCACCGATTCCCATCTGGGATTGGCTGCGGTGAATCGAACGCGCGAACAAATCAACCAGATTGATCTGCCGCCATTCCAAGCCGCAATCGCCGCAGGAACCGATGCCGTCATGGTGGCGCACATTACTGCTCCTGTGCTCGAACCAGACCGGTCTAGGGTCGCTACCAATTCTCAGGCGATCGTCACAGGGATTCTTAAACAGCAGCTCGGCTTCAAGGGACTGATAATGACCGATGCTATGGATATGGCCGCACTGACAAGCGTGTATCCGGAAAGCGGCTCCGCGGCGGCCAAGCACGCTGCCATCGATACCGTAAGAGCCGGAAATGACATGCTGATTTTGTTTACCGATCTTGAGGGCGCCTACAAAGGCCTTTTGAGCGCCGTCCGCAGCGGTGAGATCCCGGAGAAGCGCATTGATGAATCTGTATTGAAGATTTTGCGCGCCAAGGCAAGCGTTGGCTTGAACAAAGCCAGCCAGATCGATATCAACAATATTTCTTCCGTGATTTCCAGTCCACAAAACCTGACGACCGCGCAGCAGATAGCCGATTCCGCCATCACCCTGGTCCGCGACAATGGCCACATGCTGCCGCTCAGACGAGAGGCACGTTCAGCTTCTGCTCCAACCTATGGAACGGTGCAACAGGAAGGGAGCAGGTTCTTGTGCATCATCTTTACTGACGACGTACGGAGTGACAATGGCCGCCAGTTGCAACGTGAACTGCGCGCGCGTATTCCCGAAGCAAAAATCATCTTTGTCGATCCTCGCATCGCCGCAGGCAGTACGGCGGAAATTCAAAGTGCTCTTAGCTCAGCGGAGAATGTCCTAGCCGCGATCTACTTAATCCCCGTCCCCGGGCGCGCTGTACGAAAGGAAGGCGCTACAGCCGTGAACACCATTTCCGTTCCTGACGCCACGGCGACGTTGCTGCAATCGATCCTTGAGGTCAAGAAAGAGAAGACAGTAGTCGTTAGCTTTGGATCGCCCTATTTTCTGGCCGATTTTCCGCAGATTGAAAACTACGTATGCGCCTACTCTAATGCCATTACTTCTGAGACGGGAGCAGCGAGAGCATTGTTCGGTGAGATTCCGTTTCACGGACGCTTGCCTGTAACAATCCCAGGAATGGCCCAACGCGGAACCGGCAGTGACTATCCGGCTCAAGGCTTGCGCGGTGGAACCGGAGTACGCCCCAGTCGCTGAAGCCTAATCAGACTCCTGCAAGGTCTTTACGTGCGCCTCAAGCGCCCTTGAATACTCGCGTTCGGCCTGCAATTCTGACTGTAGCTTTTTCACTAGGCCTTCCAGTCGCATAATCTCAATTTTCAATTTGCCGGCATCATTCAGCGGCGCGGCTTTTGCGGGCGCCGCAGCGCCGTTTCCATTCGCCAAAGCTGGCTGAACAACTGAAGCTGGGACGGGTACCGCTGGCGCAGCAACTGCAGCCGGCTGTGGCATAGGGACAGCCGCAGTCGCCGTGATGGGCAATGGCATTACAGGGGCAGGTGCAGCGGCCACTGCGGCGCGTTGCTGCACTGGCGCCGGCGTTGCGGGAACAGAACGCGGTGGCATTGGAGCGGCGGCTGCTGACGAAAAAATGCTGCTCAGCGCGACTGCCGCATTCGCTGCCGCAGCAGGTGTTGGAACAGGAGCGCCATTGCTCTTGAGCAGATGCTTGACGCGCGCGATCAAATCTTGAGGCTGAAAAGGCTTACGTAGAAGCTCGTCGGCTTTCACGGCAAATGCCTTTTCCGCAACCGCGCGATTCACCACGCCCGACATCAAGATCACCGGAGTTTTCGCCAGCGCAGGATGCGACTTGATATGCTGGCAAACGTCGTAACCGTCTTTGTCCGGCATGATCACGTCAGTGATCACAATATCCGGCTTCGCCGTTTCAATTTCCACCAGCGCCGTGGCTGCATCATGGCAGGCTACCACGTTGATGTTCTCACGGCGAAAGGCGATCTTGATCACTTCGCGCATGGTCGCACTGTCGTCGATAAAATAGACAGTGGGAATCGTGCTCATCTAAAACCTCCATCACCATCGTCGTGCGCGGACTCATCCAGCTCCCGCAGGGCTTCCAACATAAGTTCCGTAGCCGAACGGAGCACGGTGCGTGTGGCAGCGCTCTCTCCGGGCAAGAATTTATAGGATCCAGTATCCACGCCGTTGCAGTGCTTCACAATGTGGACCACCGCATCGTCCCCAATACGGTCTCCACTCTCAGCGTGGGTAATATTGCCATTCTCAAAAAACAAGATGCCGTCGATGTCTCCCGCATTCACTGAAAGCGACCCGGTCTGCCGCGAATGCACAAGCATCTGCACCACGCCAGGCAAATCAAGATGAGAAAGGCTTCCCGTCAGTCCTTCATCAGCCGAATTCAGCATCTGCACCGGATGGAAGCCTTCAGCGCTGCTGCGCAGGAACGTTTTGATCTGCGCCGCAATCAGCTCGGGCCCCAGGCGCTTATCCACGTAATCGGCGCAGCCGGAACGAAACGCTTCCATCAAAGCCTGATCGCCTCCATCACCCAGCGCAATCACCGGGATATGCGCGGTCTTTGGATCGGCATTGATGATCGGCGGCAAATCATGCGCGCTGATCTCCCGGAGATTGGTGGAACACAGAATTGCCGAAGGCGTGTCATATTCAAGCATGGTCAACGCATAGCCTGACTGCGTGGTGTGCACGACCTCGAAACCTTCCAGCTTGAGCGCTTCAGTAATGCGGCGGGCCAGAAACACGTTGGCATCGATCAGCAAAATCTTGGCGGGGGTGGCGACAGTCGGGTTCATGCTGTCGCCTCCGCGCAGATCAGTTTTTCCAGTGCGACGACCGCGATAGTCTCATCACCAAGAGACAGTATGCCGCTGACATAAGGCGGCTCACTGCCCGTGAGCGGCACGCTTGCGGCGCTGGCCAGCTCACATTCCCCCGTGACTGGCACCGCCGTTAGCTCCTGGCGCGATCCGATTTTGCAATTCGCAATCAAATAAAACTTTCGTGGCGGCGCTGCCGGTCCAACCAGGACCTGGGCAACGTCGCACACCGGAACAATTCTTCCCCGCCGTACCAGCACGCCCGTCAGCAATGGCGTGCGATGCGGAAACGTTTGCACGCTATCTGGCCGGGCCAACTCCGTCACCGTCTCCGCCCGCAGAGCAAAACGCTTTTCGCCCAGAGGAAACAGCACATACGATTTGTCGCCCTCCGCGATCATACGGTCACCACGCCGCGCACACGTTCCAGCCCTGCCCTCACTATTTCCAGCTCCGACCTGTTCAGGAAAGCATTGTGATTCACAATTGGCACCACCAGCCCATTCACCACGGCCAGGCCCCGATACCATCCTCGCTCTTCATGGGTAAAAGCCGGCGGCAATGCATGCAGCGCTGAAATTTCCACGATGCGGTCCGTCGAATCCACCAGCACGCCGGTAGGCATGTTGCGCAGGACCATCACGCGTGACGGGTTCGAAGCCGGCAGGCGAAAATGCTGCGCGGCATCAATTACAAAATATGTGGTGCCGTTCCGCTCGAGCGTGTACTTTAACTTGGCGATCTGCGCAGAGATTCCGCCCAGCTTGAATGGATGCAGATCATCCATGCCGCGAATCTCTTTGACCGCGCCCGCCGCGATGGCAAGCTTGTACCCGCAAACGGCAAACACGATAACGTCTTCGCGAGCCGCTTTAACTTCTGGCCGCAGTTGTTTGAAGGGCTTCACAGAACACCCACTTTTGCCGCGCCAAAAATGTACAGAACACGCTTTTCAATTCCCTGATAAATTGCTTCCATCGGCAGGACCTGGTCCACCGCTCCGGTCTTAATGGCCTCCTGCGGCATGCCAAAAATTACGGCGGTCGATTCATCTTGCGCGATCACGTGCCCGCCAACGGAGCGAATCGTCTGCGCGCCCTTGGCGCCATCATTTCCCATCCCTGTTAGGATCACGCCGATTGTCATTGGCCCGGCATACTCCGCTGCGCTTTCAAACGTGAGATCAGCGCAGGGACGATAGCCACTAACGCGCGGCCCATCGTCAAGGGAAATTCTTCCTGTTGGAGACACACGCAGGTGATGCGAGCCGGGACAGACATAAAGCTGGCCCGGAACGATAATTTCACCTGCTTCAGCCTCTTTTACTTTGATCTGCGAAACTTCCGCCAGCTGGCTGCTGAATTGGGCGGTAAAGTTTCCCGGCATATGTTGCACCAGCACCACGGCTCCCGGAAAATCCTTGGGGAAGTACGGTATGAGCTTCATCAGTGTGGCCGGGCCGCCGGTAGACGATGCCAACACGATGAGCGGAAATTTCCCGGCGCTCTTGGCCGCTGCATTTACCGCTGCGCGGACTTCCTGAAGACCGTTGTCGCCATTCTTTGAAGCAGGCTCAACGCGCGGTGACGACGAAGCTACCTCATGCTGCAACTTCGACCGCGTTGCCGTGCGGACTACTCGAACTTTCGCCGCCATCTTGAGCTTGCGGCACAATTCTTCTTTTACCGAACTCATGTCCAGATCAACGCCGCCGCTGGGCTTGGCAACAAAATCAATCGCGCCCAGTTCCAGCGCTTTCAACGTGACGTCCGCGCCTTCACGTGACTCAGAGCTAACAATCAAAATCGGCTTGGGATTGCTGGACATGATGATCTCCGTGGCCTGAAGACCATCTACGTGCGGCATATTGATGTCCATGCTGATCACGTCGGGCTTGAGTGTCTCTGTCTGGGTCACGGCATCTCGACCATCACGCGCTTCGCCGCACACCTCAAGCTGCGGATCGGACGCAATAATGCCTTGCAGCACTTTGCGCATGAACGCCGAGTCATCCACAATCAGCACCCGAGTTTTCTTGCTTAACGTCATCTCTTACAAAATCTCTCTGCTATCCTGCCGCTGCATTTTCCAGCGCTTGTCCCGCCGGCGAACCGATCAGCTTGGCGACGGCTGCAATAAACTGGTCTTCCTGCACAGGCTTAGTCAGGAACGCCATTGCTCCTTCTTTCATCGCCCGATCACGATGTTTTGCGCCGGCGCGTGACGTGACCACCATCACCGGAATGTTGCGAGTCTTCACATCCTGCCGCAGATGCGATAACAGTTCGTAGCCGTTCGTCCGCGGCATTTCCAGGTCGGTTACGACCAGATCGCAGCGTGTCTGCGTTACGATTTCCAGGGCTTCCAGTCCGTCTGCCGCCAATTTCACGCGGTAACCAGCCTTCTCCAGCATGCGTCCGACAAACTTGCGCACGCTGATCGAGTCGTCCACGAGCACCACAAGTTTTTCTTCCGGAACAAAATCAATGGCTTCTTGTGGGATAGCGCCATGCGCTACAGCCGCGGCGCCCGGAGCAAAGATTCTCGCGGCATTCGCGCTGGTCATCAAAGGACGGTGCTCGATTGCCTCGCCCGCGACCAGGCGGTTCACGTCAATCAATAAAATCAGGCTGCCGTCGGGAGCGATGGTTGCGCCGGGAAACATCTTCAGATTGCGCAGGAACTCGCCCAGGCTCTTGATAACAATTTCATCTTTGCGAACAACATCTTCCACCACGATTCCCACCTGGCGGCCCGCGACATTCGCAATCACCATGCGGAAGTAGCCATTGATCGGCTGAATTGGCTCCAGCCCCAACACGCTATCCAGACGCACGATTTCCGTCACCACATCGCGAACTTTTGTGAGCAGCTTGCCACCAACTTCTTCAATTTCGTTGATCTTGAGCCGCCGGATCTCTTCGACGAACGACAGCGGCAGAGCAAACATGGAATTTCCGCAGCGGACAAAGAGCGCCTGAGAGATGATAAGCGTGAGAGGAACTTTCAGCGTGAATCGCGTGCCGAGCCCTTTTTGGGTCTCAATTTCAATCTCGCCATTGAGCAGTGCGAGATTCGACTTCACAACGTCCAGGCCAACGCCTCGGCCTGCCAGTTCGGTCTTGCGCGGAGCTGTGGAGAATCCCGGCTGGAACAGAAGATCGAGCAAGTCGCGTTCGCCCAGCTCCGCGGCGCTTTCGGCGGAAAGCATGCCGTGTTCTACGGCAGTCTTGCGGACTTTTTCGTAATCAATGCCGCGGCCGTCGTCCTCTACCTCTATATATATGTGGTTGCCGCGATGGTAAGCGCGCACGGCTACGTTGCCGGAATCGCTCTTGCCCTGCTCATATCTTTCTTCGTCGCGCTCAAGCCCGTGGGCTACCGCATTGCGCACCAGGTGAATCAGAGGATCGGAAATTTGCTGGATGATGTTGTTATCCAACTCAGTCTCGGCGCCGGCCAGCGTTAGCTCTACTTTCTTGTTCACGGCCTTGGCGGCGTCGCGTACTGTGCGGGAAAGACGAGTGTATAGATTGCCAATCGGCACCATGCGCGCCTGCGTGATCTCATCCTGCAGGCGGTGCGCCAGCTTGGTGAACTCGTCAATATCGCCATCCACGCGGCGAACAAAGCCATCCAGCTGCGTCAAAACTTCTGTGATGTCGGCAGAAATTTCTGTCAGCGAGCGCGAGAGAATATTGAAATCGTCATAGCGATCCATTTCCAGCTCACTGAACTCGGCCAGGGAATGGTCGAATGAGTGCGAATAGCTGGAATAGCCGCTGCGCAGCGGAAAGTCTTCTGACGGCCTTGGAGTCGGCGCAGAATGTATGCGGCTGAACTCGTGCTTTTCCTGGAACTCTGAAACCTTGTCCTGCATGCGCGCCTTGGAAAAATTCAGCACATCGGCCAGACGCTCCAACTCCGCCACGCGACCCAGCATGCGCGTGCGGTTGATCACCAACTCGCCCACGGCATTCATCATGCGGTCCAAACGTTCCAGGGCAATGCGCACGGATTTGGACTGCGGCATGGAGGCCGGCTCTTTGCGCATTAAATCTTCGTCGGCGAATTTCTCAATGCCTTCCGGCTTCTTGATTTCCGCTGCTGCATGTGGAATCGCCGGAACAACCGGTGTGGGCGGTATCTCAGCAGGTAAAGCGGCCACTGTCGCTGGGGCCGGTTCATCGTCTGAAAGATGGATCTCTTGCAGATAACTCGCTGGCGCGGTCTCCACCGGCTGCGCAATTGAGGAAGCAGCAACATCTTTTGCTGGCGCGGCTGAACTGGTTACGCTCTCTTCTTTTTCCGGCGGCACCAATCGCGCGATGCGAGAGAATAGACCGTGAACAGAAGCTTGCATCACGGCTTCGTCAGTCCACTGGTGATAGAGAAATTTCTTAAGCGTATCCACCGCGTCAAGGCAGATATCGATAATCTCTGCGCTCGGACGCAGCTCGCCTTCGCGCAAGCGCCCAATCAAGTCTTCCGCGCGGTGCGCCACATGCGATATCCGATGCAGGCCAACCTGGGCTGCCGATCCTTTCACCGTGTGCATGGCGCGCAATAAACGGTGGATTTGCTCGGAGCTGGGATTGGTCTCCAGCGAGAGCAGGCAGTGCGTCACAATCTGCAAATGCTCTTCCGCTTCAGGAACAAAGAACTCCAGAACTTCAGCAGGAACTTCACCATCCGGCGGCAGCGGCTCGTAAGGAATTTCAGCGACGGGCGCGGTTACAGATGGTTCTAGGATCGAATCAGACTTTTCCGCACCCACGACGGAAGCATTTGCCGTAGATGCCAGCTGAGTCCGATCTTCCTGCTGCTGCGGCACTGCCGAGATCTGGAACGCGAATGGATAACGCTGTTTGAAAACGCCAATGTCCTCGCTAGATTCGACCCCGTTGGTACTGATCATGATGAGGTCGGACTCAAGCAGCGCCACGGCTTCAGAGATAAATTCAACCAGCGGCCCAGCTGCATCGGCGGCAATGGTGGCATTCAGAGCGTACTGAAAGATGTGGGCCAGCTTGCCGGAGATTTCAGCAAAGAGCGGGAAGCCATAAGAAGCAGATGTGCCGGCAAGCGTGTGCGCTGCAATGTGCAGGCGCTCCACATCTTCCTGGCGTGGATACGCGTCCTGCAGAATGCCGGAGTATTCCCGCAAAAATTGCAGGCGCTCTGACGCTTCCTGTAGGAAGATCTCCACGAATTCTGCCCCTTGTCCGTTCAAGCTTTCTCCTGCGTTGTGGCGGCCCGCGCCAAATTGGCGGGCTTCTGGTAAATCCGCGCATCGCGGTAGATGTGCGTTTCAAACTTTACGTCGGCCCGGTTGATGGACTCTGCATGGCCCAGAAACAGATATCCACCCGGCTCCAGATATTCATAAAACCGTTGGATCAACTGCGCCCGCCGCTCTTCAGAAAAATAAATCAGCACGTTCATGCAGAAGATGCAGTCAAACTTGCCCATATATACGACCTGGGCAAGATTCATGGGCGCGAATGTAACCAGATTACGAATGCGCGGACGGACCAGATAATGGTCACCGGCTCGGGAAAAATACTGTTCACGCTGGCGCGGCGCAACAGTTTCCAGATCGCGCGGCTCATACAGCCCGTGGTCAGCATGCTCCAGCGCGTCGCGGCTCACGTCCGTAGCCAGGATGTGAATGTTCCACGCGTCGGCAAACTCAATGGCATCGGCCACAGTCATGGCAATGCTGTATGCTTCTTCGCCGGTAGCGCATCCGGCGCTCCAGATACGCAGAGAGCGCGGACTTTCCCAGAACTTTTTCATGTGCAGGTCTGGCAGGACCTTCTTCTCCAGCGCTTCAAATAGCGATGGATAGCGAAAGAACGAGGTCTCCTGTGTTAACAGACGCTGCAGCAGAGAGTCATACTCGACGTTGGAATTCTTGATCAGGCGGATCAGGTCGGTGCCGTGCGTCAGCTTCCTCGACTCAACGTGCTCAACCACGCGAGTGGAGAAGAAGCGTTCGCGCGAATCGTCAAAATGGATTCCCGAGCGCGTTTCAATCAAACCGCGTATCTCGCTCAATTCGTGTTCGCTAACGGTCACTACCCCTGCCATGTCTCCCTCACCCTTGGCCCTAACGAAGTTAACGACGTGACATTGCCGCTGCCGCGCTTACCAGTTCCTGACGCGCTTCACTGGGCAGCGCATTGGAATTTGGATTGGCATTGGCAACGCGGAATTGTGAAAGCGCTTCATTGAGCTGTTCTGACATGTGCACCAGCTGTTCCACCGTGCGCGAAGTCTGCCGCGCGCCCTGTGAAGTCTGGCGGGTAATGTTGGAGATAATCTGCATGGCGTTGGCCACGCCTTCCGTGCCGCGCACCTGCTGCTTAGAAGCTAGTGAGATTTCCTGCACCAGCTCAGCCGACTGACGCACGACGGTGGAGATTGCGTCCAGTGCGCGCCCGGCCTGATCAGCCAGCTTGGCGCCGATTTCCACTTCCTTGGTGCCTTCTTCCATCACGATCACGGCA
>Ga0207700_10002712_pt1 | contig 10207 bp, 7 predicted proteins | sample LARL82metaG_FD_184348 | JGI IMG/M metagenome (GOLD analysis project Ga0207700, IMG submission 184348) | Corn, switchgrass and miscanthus rhizosphere microbial communities from Kellogg Biological Station, Michigan, USA - LAR L8-2 metaG... | ecosystem: Host-associated > Plants > Roots >...
CTCGCCAACGCGCTGTCGATGGGGCGCAACGCGCGGCAAAGCAAAGTCCTGCCGCGACGGGAATTTTTGAACGAACAGGGGCTGATCTTCGGGGCCTGCTATCAATCGATGGCGGTGGTGCCGGACGGCACGCCACCGGTCGCCGTCGACGATCCGGTCACCGAATATGTGCCCTCGGCCCGGCCCGGAAGCCGCGCGCCCCATGTCTGGCTCACGCGCGGCGACGAGCAAATCTCGACCATCGACCTGTTCGGCCCGCACTTTGTGCTCTTGACCGGCCCCGACGGCGACGCATGGCGACGGGCTGCGCCAGCGATCGGCCCGTCATGGCCGCCGCTCCTTGTCCATATGGTCGGAAAGGATGGGGATCTCGGCGACGACGACGGCAACTGGCACAAGACCTACGGCCTCGAAACGGATGGCGCGGTACTGGTCCGGCCGGACGGCCATGTCGCGTGGCGCAGCCGTCAAGGTGCCCCGAATCCGCTGGAAGCCTTGCGCGCGGCGCTCGATTGCCTGTTCGGCAGGATGCCGGTAATGGCGTGAATTAGCCGCCATTCGCACCAGACGATTGACACACTTCTCGCAGGACAACTAACGTAACTGGCACCATTTCATTTGCCGGCAACGACGCAAATCGCGTTGTAGGGCGGGTATTTGAAGGGGGCGCGCGAGTACCGCGTTGTAACGAGAACCGGATCCGAGAGCACAGTGACCGAGGTGAAGTCAGCTGAGGAGCGGATTCCGGGTGGTGCGAACAAAGCTTCGCCGTTGCGCGACGTGCGACGAAGGATCGCGCGCTACGACCCCCATGATATCGCCACCGTTGTGCTGTTGGCCGCCCTCATGGTCGTCGCACTGTTCACCTGCAAGGACTATGCGATCTCCAATGATGAAGGCGTGCAGCATCATTACGCCGAATTGATCATCGCCTATTATCGAAGCGGCTTTACGGACCAGAGCGTCTTCGGTTTCCAGAACCTCTATCTCTATGGCGGCCTGTTCGACATCATTGCGGTCGCGCTTAGCCATGTGGCCCCGGTCGACCCTTACGATTTGCGCCATATATTGTGCGCGCTGATCGGTATCGGCGGGATTGCGGCGGCTGCGGCAACGGCGCGGCTGATCGCAGGTCCCCGCGCCGGCCTGATCGCCGCGATCAGCCTGACGTTGTGCGGCGCCTGGTATGGCGCGATGTTCAACCACACCAAGGATATTCCGTTCGCCGCCGCGATGATGGGGGCGACGCTGTTTCTGCTACGCATCGCGCGACGCCTGCCGTCGCCTCGCCCCAGTGACATTGCGGCTTTCGGACTGCTTGCCGGCGCGGCGCTCGGCGTGCGGGTGCTCGGCTTGCTGCTGGTGATCTATGTCGGCTTTGCGCTGCTCCTCTATCTACCGCGGCCCTGGCTCGGCCACGGCCGCGCGCGGCTGCGCTTCGCGGTCAAATCGCTGGCGTGGATGCTGCCGGCGCTGACACTCGCGTATGTCATCATGATCCTCGCCTGGCCCTGGGCGGCGCTGGCGCCGCTCAATCCGCTGCGCGGCCTGCTCGCATTCTCCGAGTTCAATTATTCGATCCGGACGACCCTCGCCGGCCAGACCTACGAGATGGCGGATGTGCCGCGGTTTTATGTGCCGATCTACATCGCGGTGCGGGTACCGTTGCTGATGCTGTTCGGCGCCGCGCTGGCGATCCTGTCCGCACAGTTACTGGATCGCGCATCGGGCCTCAATCGCGAGCGGCGGGCGGAGATCACGTTGCTCTCGCTGATGGTGATTTTTCCGCTGGCTTGCCAAGTGATCTGGCACGGCCCGGCCTTCACCGGGTTGCGTCATTTCCTCTTTCTGATTCCTCTGCTCGCGGTACTGGCAGGTATCGGTCTCGACAGGGCGCTTGCGGCGATCGAGACGCGCGGTCGCGCGGTCACCGCCGGCGCGATCGCGATCATGACGGCATGCTTCCTCTGGGACGCGGGGACGCTGGTGAGGCTGCATCCTTACGAATATTTGTTCTACAACTCCCTGGTCGGAGGTCTCGAGGGAGCCTCACGGCGCTACGACCTCGACTATTGGTTCGGCAGCATGCCCGAGGCGATCAGTCAGCTGGAGACTTATCTGCGCCGCACCGCGCCCGGCGATGCCAACTGGCCAACCGAGGTCTATTCCGTCGCGGTGTGCGGTGAGCGCCTCGAATTCGAAAAGGCGGTCACGCTGCCGCAACTGCATTGGGATTTCATGCCGCAATGGAACCAGTCCCAATTCTTCATCGCGCCAACGCATCTCAATTGCGATCGAGATCTCGACGGCGAGATCGTCGGCACGGTGGAGCGGCTCGGCGTGGTCATCGCCTACGTCAAGGACCGCCGGGCGTTGACGCGGCCGGTGGCAACCGCGACGCGCCGATCGTCCCGCGACGGCTCGTGAGCCATCTTCTTCGCCGCGCCGATCCCGCGCGACGGCCGTGCCGTTACAGCTTGTGCCCCTTCTGACGAAGCAGCTCGGTCAAGCGTGCACGCAAAGCCTCGGTCGCCTTTCGGCCGGTATCCTGGCCGATCTGCGCGCTCTGCTGTAGAATAGCTGGCGACTTTTCGAGATATTTCTGGCCCACCGGCTGACGATAGAAGGCCTCTATCTGGCGCAGTTCGTCCACTGAAAAGGTGTTCGCATAGACGGTCGCGATGCTGTCGATCATCGCGTTGTAATAGGGCGTGTACGCATCGGCGATCGTGGACATCATCGCGTCATAGTCGCGTTCGATTTCCGGCCGGTCCTGAGTCAAAGCGGGCTTTAGACCCAAGAGAATCACCGGCAGCAGCGCCTTGTACTGATCGGACACCTTCAGCGTGGTGACGAGCTCGCGCGCCGCCGCCATGGCTTCGGGCGATGGGGTTTGCGCACGCGCCACGCCAACGGATAGCAGAAGCACGCTGCCGGCAATGATCAGACGTTTGATCGGGCGTAAGGACATAAGTTCGCTCCTCCGACGAATGATCGCACCCGGCATTACGCGGTGCCCGGTTTGGTGACCGCCTCCGGCAGGTCGACGGCGCTCACATCGACGAACAGGTTCGGGACCTTCTGCGCCCGATCCAGAACCCATGCGATCCCAACCATGATCAGGATGCCGCCGACGCTGACGAGCAGTTGCATCCAGAGCGCGCGGGCGCCGCCAGCGGCGTGCTGCACCAGGATCCAATGCGCACCAAAGGACAGGAATACGCCGAAGCAAAACAGCGGAAGCGAATGCTGACCACACAGTACCATCGGACGCAGCCACTTCGAGCTGAGTATCTCCGCTTTGCGCGGGAAAAATCGGGCAACCACCAGCGCCAAAGCGAGAAAGTGCGTGAAGCGCAGCATATCGAGGTCGGTCTTGTCGATCGGATAGATCGCCTTGATCATCCATTTCGGCACCATGGCATCCAGGAACGGCACGTGCCAGGTCATGACGATCAGGAATGCGAAGGCCATCCACGCAAGGGCCACGGCCAGCGCCACGCGCGACCGGATCAGGAACTCCAGCTTGAGAACGCCGCCGACGCCGCACCACGCCGCGAAGACAAACATCAATTGCCAGGCGAATGGATTGAAATACCAGTGCGTTCCGGGCGGGTAGGAAGCCAGATTCCAATCGAACCAGCGCGCCCCGATGTACAAAAGGATCGAGGCAAGCAGGGTCCAGTTCGGGCGGCGCAGCAGGCACCACAGGATCAGCGGTGAAGCGGCGATCAGCGATATATAGAGCGGCAGCACGTCGAGGTCGACGGGCTTGTAGCGCAGCGTGAGCGCCTGCCCGATCAGAACGTCGGGGTGCTGAAGAAAATTGTGAACATTGAATTCGTCTTCATACATCGGGTTGTCCCATTTCCTGACCGTGCGCGCGATCTGCGCCGTGAACAGCAGGAACAGCATGATATGGGCAACGTACATCTGCCAGACGCGCGTCCACAACCGCTTGATGGCGGCGAGAAAATTCCCGGCGCGTATGATCGGACCGTAGATGTAACCGGCGAGATACCCGGAAATGAACACGAAGAACTCGGCGGCGTCGCTGAAGCCGTAATTGCGCAGCGTCAACCAGGCAACGAAATCGTCCGGAATGTGATCAAGGAAGATCATCCACAGCCCGATGCCGCGGAACAGATCGAGCCTGAGGTCACGCTCGACCTTAAGCGAGAGAGGTGCAATATCCTGGTCTGCCATACTGCTTGTCCGTCTGGTTCGGTTGGCCGTCGCGTCTTTAGTCCAGCCTGATGCTGCTCAATACACCGCGCGGCCACGGCATGGTGATCGCGCCTCACCACTCCAGGGCCGGACGTTACGCTGAAAAGGTCGAAATCGAAGTCTTTTACAGTTTCGCAAAAATAGCGAACCCGTCAAATAGCGCAAAATCGAAAAATCCCCCGCAAAAGATTATCCGGATCAGCCGGCGCCAGAATCATCGGTTCGGCGCGCGGACGATAGGACGGATGGAAAAAATCAGCTCGGTTCTGGTCCCCCAACGATAGCCACAGGCTATCGCCTCTTGCACTGCATCAATCGCCGCGACTCGGCGCAGACCCGGGACGGCTCCCGGTCGGAGCTCACGGGCCTCCTCCGGCCAACCCGGCTTTGCCGGCGCTTTTGCTTCGCGAGCCAGTCGCGTCGACATAGTGCTTGTACCATGACAACAGCCACGCGGCGGCGGACATCAACAGGATTCCGCAAATGCCGACCAGGATATGCAGGCCAAGCCCCGCCGACAGTTCCGTCAGCACGAAATACCCCGTGAACCCCAAGACCACGCCGAGGCAGAAAATCTCCAGCGAACGCTGCCCGCACAGGATCATGGGCCACAGCCAGCGCGAGTTCAAGCCCGGCCATCCTCCCGGTACGAACCGCACGGCAATCGCCGCCAGCGCGAGAAAGTGCGCGAATCTGAGCACGTCGAGGTCGGTCTTGTCGATCGGATAGATCCATTGCTCGAGCCATTGCGGCATCACATGGTCGAGCTGCGGGAAGTACCAGGTCATGGTCACGCCGAACGCCGCGACCAGATAGGAAACCGAAATCCACAGCGTGACTGGCGAAGCCAGCAGCCGCGACATCTGCCTGGTGCCCCCCAGCGCGCACCAGGCGCCGAATACGAACAGTAATTGCCAGGCAAAGGGATTGAAGGACCAAAAACCCTTCGGATAGGCCACGAGATGCAGATCGAATTTCCAGGAAAGCATGTAAAGCACGACCGAAGACGCCAGCGTGAGATTGGCGCGCCAGTTTATCAGCTGCAGGATCAGCGGCAGAAACAGCATCAGCACGATGTAGAGCGGCAAGACGTCCATGTTCAGCGGGCGATACATCAACAGCAGCGCCTGGGACATGGCGACGCCGGGGTCCTTGAGGAAATAGACGATTTCCATCTCTTCGGCGTAGAACGGCTTCTCCAGGCTGACGGCAACGTAGGAAACTTCCGCGACCAGGATCGCAAACAGCAACACATGCGCGGCATAAATCTGCCAGACCCTGCGCAGGATGCGCGCGGTCGCAATCACGAAGCCGGATTCGAACATCGCACGGCCGTAAACGAACGCAGCGGTGTAGCCCGATATGAAGATGAAGATTTCGGCGGCATCGCTGAATCCGTAGCTGCGGATCGTGAACCAGCTCAGCACGTCGGGCGAGACGTGATCGATGAAGATCAGCCACAGCGCCAGGCCGCGAAACAGATCGAGCCGCAATTCGCGCACGCGGCCGGCGGGACGCGAAACCACGATCGCTGCCGGCGCGGCGTGATGCGCGATCGTATCCGCTGCGCCCGCGAGGGGTGGCCCGGCAGCTCGTTCGGAAATCGTCATTAATCTGTCACGATGAGAATTGCTTTAATTGCTTTGGTCCAAAAACATCGTACGCCGCGCCCGAAGTCGAGCCCGCGTTCGACTATCGTCAAAAGGGCTTCACCACGCCTGGACGCTATACTGTTTCGGACTTCACGCCAAATGTCCGTTCCGGGCGGGAGATGGCCGGAGCTCTTGCAGGGTGCGAGATCCGAGCGCATCGACCAGCAGGAAAAGGCCGGCGAGGGCTGCCGGCGGCTCGGATAGCCCGGGGCTCGAGCTTCGTGATCGACCACGCGCTCGCCGTGGATGACGGCTATACACTGCATTGACGATGAAGGCTGGTTTGCAAATCCAGCGAGAACGATGGAGTGAAACCATGGAAATCAAACGAGGCGGATCACAGCCGTCGCGCAAGGGACCGGCCGAGTATTTTACCGGATCTGTGCGCATCGACCCGCTGTTCCAGGCGCCGGAGCCGGCGCGCGCGGGCGGTGCCAGCGTCACCTTCGAGCCAGGCGCCCGTACCGCGTGGCATACCCATCCGCTCGGCCAGACGTTGATTGTCATCCTTGGCCTCGGCTGGGTTCAGCGTGAAGGCGGGCCGGTCGAGGAGATCCGGCCCGGCGATGTGATCTGGTTTCCGCCCGGTCTGAGGCATTGGCACGGCGCGACACCGACCACGGCGATGACACATATCGCTATTCAGGAAACGCTGGAGGGCAAGGCGGTCGACTGGATGGAAAAGGTCGGCGACGACCAGTACCGCAAATGAGGACTTGCCATGATCGCCTGTAGAGCGCGCTAGCCAAGCCGCTCGGTGAAGGAGAGTTGAGGCGAAGGCTCGGCCGGCGGCCGGGACAAAGACCTGCCGATGTGCCGCAGCATCACTCTCGCCCGCTGGGCGCTATGGTCGAGCAGCCAACGCCCGAACGCTGGCGGTGACAGCGCGGGGGCGTAGAGAAATCCCTGAATGACGTCGCAGCCAAGTTCCGCCAGCAAATTTCGCTGCCCACAGGTTTCGACGCCCTCGGCGACGACGGTGAGCTGCAAACTCTGGCCAACGCGCACTACGGTGGTCACGATCGCCCTGGCGCTCGGATCGCTCTCGACATTGCGCATGAAGCTGCGGTCGATCTTCAACTCGCGGATCGGCAAATGCGCCAACCGGCTAAGGCTCGAATAACCGGTTCCGAAATCGTCCAGTGAGAGCCCTACTCCGAGCTTGCGAAGCGCATTCATCGTCTCGATCGCGATCGAGCGCTCGTTCAGGATCACGCCTTCGGTAATCTCGAGCATCAACGCTTCCGGCGGAAGACCATGGTCTCTCAGTATCTCGGCGACGACGGCCGCAAGACCAGCGTTCTGGAAATTGATCGGAGACAGGTTGACCGACACGCAGGGAATATCGAGCCCGGCTCGATGCCACTCCGCCATCTGCCGGCAGGCCTCACGCATCGACCACAGGCCGATCTGCTCGATCAGCCCGCACTCCTCGGCCAGCGGGATGAATTTTGCCGGCGAAACCTCGCCGAGCACCGGATCATGCCAGCGCGCCAGCGCCTCGACGCCATGGATGGCGCCGTCGGTCGTCCGGATCTGCGGCTGATAGTGCAATGTCAGGCCATCATTTGCGATCGCGCTGCGCAGCGCCGCGCTGTGGACCAGCCGTTGCTCGGCAAGCCGGTTCATGTCGGCGCCGAAAAAGCGATAGGTCGAACGGCCTGCCTGCTTGGCCTTGTACATGGCCGCATCGGCCTGCTGGATCAGCGCATCGATGTCGGTGGTGTTGTCCGGATAGATGCTGATGCCGATGCTGGCGGACATCGGCACTTGCTTGGTTCCGATCCGGATCGGCGTGACCAGGACCTCGATGATCCGGGAGGCAACCACCGAGGCTTCGTCAGCGTCACGGTTCGGCAGCACGATCACGAATTCGTCGCCGCCGAGGCGCCCCAGCACATCGCCTGGCTGAATCTGCGCGCGCAGGCGCTGGGCAAACTCGACAAGCAATTCGTCGCCGGCCGAATGTCCGAGCGTATCGTTGACGTCCTTGAAATTGTCGACATCGAGGAATGCCAGCGCCACGTGGTTTCCAACGGGACAGGCTTGAATCGCTTCGGAGATCAGATGCCGCAAGCGCGCTCGGTTCGGCAGGCCGGTCAACATGTCGTAATAGGCAAGCCGCGCGATCTGGGCGCGCGCTTCCTTGCGCTCGATCGCGAGCGCTCCGAGATGGACGCAGGCGTCGACGATGCGCTGATGCCAGCGAGAAGGCGGACGGCATTCCCTGAAATAGAAGGCGAAGGTTCCGATCACACGCCCGTCCTTGGCCTTGATCGGCGAGGACCAGCAGGCGCGCAAACCAACCTCGAGCGGCCGGGTCTTGTACGGCTGCCAGCGCGGATCGGTATCGATATCGATCGCCAGGACCGCCTCGCCGTAGTAGGCCGCCGATCCGCAGGAGCCGACATCCGGACCGATCGCAACGCCATCCAGCGCCCGGGAATAGTCTTCCGGAAGACTGGGGCCGCCGAGCGGATGGACCAATCCACCGGCGTCGATGTGGAGCAGCGAGGAAACCACATCCGGCGCGATCTCCTCGACACGCCGGCATAGCTGGTCGGCGATGTCAGTAATCGGGATTTCATCGGCCAGCGCGTTCATGATCAACTGCTGCAGCGAGCGCAACTGCTTGGTCTCGGTGATATCGGTCAGAAGCGCGAACAGGTACTTGACCCGCCCGCGGCTGTTACGGAACGTCTGGACGTTGGCCGAGACCCAGATTTCATCGCCGTTCTTGTCATAGGAGAGGATTTCCTCCTCGCCGCCAGTTTCCTCGCCGATCCGGCGCCGCAACCTCGCCAGCGTCCTGCGGTCGGTATGGCGACCGACCAGCAGTTCGCCTGCCTGCCTCCCCTTCGCTTCCTCGGGCGAATACCCGAACATTCCCGCAAACGCGGCGTTGGTATAGACGATCTGGAGATTGTGATCGGTGACGACAACGGCGCGGCTGGTCCGGTCGGCGACCAAGGTCAGCAGCGCCAGCCGTTCGCGCATTTCGGCCTCGGCGGTGATGTCGGAAACGAATGCGACAGTACGGCTTTGACCGCCGACGACGACGCGCGATAGCGATAGCGCGGCACGAATACGGCTGCCGTCCTTCCGCCGGATCGTGATCTCGGAGCGCCTTGGGCCAGCGTCGTCGCCGTTCCCTTGATCCGGGGCCTGCGTCGCAAGCCGATGCTGCTCAAGGTCCTCAAGTCCGAGGCGGCTGACATCGCCGCCAAGCACTTCGGCGCGATCGAGTTGCCAGATGCGCTCGGCGGCCGCGTTGAAATGGCTCACGCAAAGATCGTGATCTACGATCACCACGGCCTCGGTCGCCCGCTCAAACGCTGCCAGCAGGAAATCCGAAGTTTCGACCACTGGGCAGTCGTGCGCGCGCATCGTCCAATCCTGATGCCTGAGACCATCGAGGTTTGATCCCGGTGGAGAGCATCATGTTGGCCGAAAGCCTATCGGTCCAACGGTGTTAAAAGGATTGTTCGTTCCGGCACCGCTTAGCGGAGGAAAAATATAAACCTTAAGAATTCGCTAACAGCTTCCAAACTCGTGCCGCGAGCTGCCGCGGCGCCGCCATCCTGCGCCGGCCGATGGCGAACACGGTCAAGCGCCCGAGCCGCTCTGTCCGGTCAGACCGTTTCCCGACCAAAAGCCAAACCCCTCACGGGAGGGGCTGGTCTACGTCACGCCTGGCTCTTGGGCGTGTATTTGCCCATCACGCATTTGTAACTTTGTAATTTCCACTCGTGATAAGGGCCGTTGGCGAGCCAGTCGGCAAGACCGATCTGCGCATTTACCGTGCACGCAGTCATGGTGATGCCCGACTGCTCGCTGGTGGTAACGACTTTCTCCAGACATAGCTGGCCGTTGCAGAGAATAGCGACAAGAGTAACGAGCATTGTGGCCTTCGTTGATGAGGAACACCCGGTCGAATCACTCTATGCAGAGTTCATGCCATCATGCATGGGTGCCGCGCTATCCGGGGAATTCCGGTGGATTTATTAACCGACAGTTAAATCACCACCGGTTTGTCGGGCAGCTCGTTGCGGGGAAGCGCCTCGGGCGGAAAATGCGCCGCGAGCTGCCGCGATACCGCCTCGATCCCCTTGATCACGCCGGCCTCGAACTGGCCGCTCCTGAAATCTGATTCCATGTCGCGGCAGATTTCTTCCCAGCCGGCGCGGCCTACTTTTTCGTCAATGCCGCGGTCGGCGACGATCTCGACCCTGCGATCGGCGAGCAACAGATAGATCAACACGCCGTTGTTGTGCGCGGTGTCCCAGATCCGTAAACGCGAGAAAATGTCGAGCGCGCGCTCGCGCGCG
>Ga0207700_10002713_pt1 | contig 10206 bp, 6 predicted proteins | sample LARL82metaG_FD_184348 | JGI IMG/M metagenome (GOLD analysis project Ga0207700, IMG submission 184348) | Corn, switchgrass and miscanthus rhizosphere microbial communities from Kellogg Biological Station, Michigan, USA - LAR L8-2 metaG... | ecosystem: Host-associated > Plants > Roots >...
CTGCTGCATGTTGTGGGTCACGATGACCACCGTATAGTCGACCCGAAGGGTCTGGATCAACTCCTCGATCTTGGCCGTCGCCAGCGGATCGAGGGCCGAGCACGGCTCGTCCATCAGGAGGATCTCGGGTTGAACGGCCAGCGAACGGGCGATGCAGAGGCGCTGCTGCTGCCCGCCCGAAAGGCTGATCCCCGGGCGCTTGAGATGATCCTTCACCTCGTCCCACAAGGCCGCCATGCGCAGCGATTCCTCGAGCCGACGCTGCAGGATCGCCTTGTCGCGAACTCCGTTAAGCCGCAGGCCGATGAGCACGTTTTCAGCGATCGAAAGCGTCGGGAACGGATTGGACTTCTGGAACACCATGCCGACGCGGCGGCGCACCACGACCGGTTCGACCCCGCGGCCGTAGAGATCCTCGCCGCGCAGGAGGATCGAGCCGGCAATCCGGGTGCCGGGCGTCAGCTCGTGCAGCCGGTTGAGCGCCCGCAAAAACGTCGATTTGCCGCAGCCGCTCGGCCCGATGATGGCCGTGACCTTTCGGGCCGGAATCCGGATCGTGACATCGTGCAGCGCCTGGCGCTCCCCGTACCAGAGGCAGAATTTCTGGATGTCAAAAGCCACCTCCTCCCGCTCGTCCGGAAGCCCGGCGGGCGCCGACTGAACCGGTGATGCCGACGCCGCAGGCTGTGCAGGAGACGCGGCCAGGCGCTGAGAGGCGGAAGACACCGGGAGGACAAGAGGCGGGGCGGGATCGGACAGAGTCATGAGGAAGAAAATTAACCTGATTTGCGTCCGCGGGAAAGGAAACGGACCGACATGTTGATGGCGAGAATCAAGCCCATCAGCACCAGGGCCCCCGCCCACGCCTGGCGGTGCCAATCGTCGTACGGCGAAATGGCATAGGCGAAGATTTGAAGCGGCAGGGCCGCGATCGGCTCCTTGAGGTTATGATTCCAGAAGTTGTTGCCCAATGCCGTGAACAGGAGCGGCGCGGTCTCGCCGGCCACACGCGCCAGCGCGAGGAGGATGCCCGTGATGATTCCCTTGAGCGCGGTCTTCGCCACGATCACGATGATGACCTTCCAGCGTGCGATGCCGAGCGCCAGCGCAGCCTCGCGGTAGCTTTGCGGGACGAGGATCAGCACCTCCTCCGTCGTCCGCATCACGAGCGGGATCATCATGAGGCCGAGGGTCACGCCACCGGCGTAGGCGGAGAACGTCTTGAACGGGACTACCAGCATGAGGTACACGACCATGCCCCATACGATGGACGGGACGCCGTTGAGCACGTCGGCGGCGAAGCGCAGCCACCCATTCACGCGTTCCGAGCCGTACTCGGCGAGGTAGATGCCGCCGAGCACCCCGATCGGCACGCCGAGCACCGTCGCCATCGCAAGCAACGTCATCGAACCGACAATCGCATTGGCCATCCCCCCCCCCGTCTCTCCCGTCGGCTTGGGAAGTTGGGTGAAGAAATGCCAGTCGAGAGAACTCGCGCCCTCCTTCACGAGAAAATAGATCACGAGAAAGAGCGGCGCCATGACCGCCAACGCGCATGCGCAGAGAAGCAGGGTCACGGCTCGGCTTTGGACACGGCGCCATGCTTCGCGAGCCGGGCTGGGCAGGTATGGGGAAGCGGAGATCACGGCGGCGGTTCAATTCACTTTGCCGGAACCGCCGCCCAGGACCGTCTTCAGCATCACCTGCGCGACCGCGTTGATCAGGATCGTCAGCACAAGCAGGACGACGCCGAGTTCGAAAAGCGAATTGAGATACAGGTCGCTCGTGGCCTCGGCAAATTCGTTGGCGATTACGCTGGCGAGGGTGTAGCCGGGTGCAAAGAGCGAAAGGCTGATCTCGGGCCGGTTGCCGATGACCATCGTCACCGCCATGGTCTCGCCCAGCGCCCGGCCCAACCCCAGGATCGCGGCTCCGAAAAGGCCGCGACGAGCGTAGCTAAGAACGGCGATCCGGATGACCTCCCAACGGGTGGCGCCGAGCCCGTACGCAGCCTCCCGCTGGAGGTTGGGCACCGAACGCAGGATCTCCCGGGAGACGGAGGTGATGATCGGCAGGATCATGACGGCGACGATGATCCCTCCCGCCAGCATGCTCACTCCGTAGACGGGCCCCTGGAAGAGGGGCAAAAATCCGAAACTGCGTTTCAACCAGACAAACAGGTGGTCGCGCAGCCACGGGACGAGGACGAAAATCCCCCACAGGCCGAAGATCACGCTCGGCACCGCGGCGAGCATCTCGATCACGGTCACGATGGGCTGGCGAATCCCGAACGGCGCCAGCTCCGTCAGGAACAGCGCCGCCGCAACGCCCAGGGGCACCGCGATCAGCAGCGCGATCGCGGACGACACGAAAGTGCCGAAGATGAAAGGAAGCGCCCCAAATTCGTCCGACACCGGATCCCATCGGGAATGAACCAGGAAGCCGGGGCCAAACTTGGCGATCGCCATCCGCGATCCCGCATAGAGCTCCCACCCCACCAGGACGATCAGCGCCACGATCGTGAGCGCTCCGGCCAACGCCAGCCATTTGAAGGCCCGGTCCGGCATGCGCGAAGCCCCTGCCGTCGACGAGAACACGGACTGCGGGGCAGAACTCATGTTAATAAAAAGAAAAGGGCGGAACGAATCCCGCCCTTCACGCCTTGATCATCAGGTCGAAATTCGGTTCCGAGAAGGACCTGATCAATATTTGATGCTGCTGACCTTGTCCAGCGCGCGTTGCCGAAGCGCTTCGGGCAGGGAGGCGTAGTCGAGGCCGGGGGCGAGCTTTTCACCCTCCGTGTAGGCCCATTTGAGGAACTCCACGAGCTTTCGGCCCTTCACGGCATCCTTCTGCTGCGCATAGACCAGGAGCCAAGTGGCACCGGCGATCGGATAGGCTTTCGCTCCGGGCGGATTGACCATGGAGAAGCGGAAATCTTCCGGAATCACAGCGGTCGCCAGCGCCTCCTGCACCGCCGCCACCGTCGGCGTGATGTAGTGGCCCGAGGAATTCTTCATATCCGCGTAGGCCAGCTTGTTCTGGTGGGCGTAGGCGAGTTCGACGTAGCCGATGGAACCCGGCGACTGTTTGACCTGTCCGGCGACGCCCGCATTGCCCTTGCCGCCGATCCCGGCCGGCCAGCTGACGGCCGTGCCCTTGCCCACCTTTGCCTTCCAGTCCGGGCTCACGCTGCTGAGGTAATCGGTGAAGATGTAGCTCGTGCCGCTGCCATCCGACCGGTGAACGACGACGATGTCCGTGTCCGGAAGCGTGGCGTCCGGATTCTGGCCGGCAATCGCCGCGTCGTTCCACTTTGTGATCGTTCCGAGAAAAATCCCGGCCAGGGTCGGACCGTCGAGCCTGAGCTTCAGATCGCCGGGAAGGTTATAGGTGACAACCACGGCTCCCGCGACCGTCGGGATGTGCCAGAGCGCGCGCGGCGCCTTGGCCAGGTTCTCGTCGGACATGGGGCCGTCTGAGGCACCGAAATCCACGGTCTCGGAAAGAATCTGCTTCTGTCCGCCGCCCGAACCGATCCCCTGATAGTTGAAACGAACATCGGGGTCGACCTTCGCATATTCGTCGAACCATTTGGTGTAGATCGGCTGCGGAAACGTGGCGCCGGCGCCGTTGATGAGCATCTGCGCGGAGGCGGAGAGGCCGAAGGCCGCGATAGCGGCGAGGGTGAGGAGAATTTTTTTCATGCTGGAGGTTGTTTAAGCTGTGGCTCAGGGCAGATCGTAGCGCAGGTCGAGATAACCCATGCCCATGTGGGCATTGGCCGGGCCGCCGGCCGGCACGTACCAGGGCGTCCGCTCGAGATAGGAGAGCTGGGCCAGCACCTTGAGGTCGCCGTAGGAGGCGTTCTTCCACAGGATTTGCGCCAGCCCGAGTGTGTACTCCTTGATCGACCTGTTGTTGCTGTTGGAGGAGCCGGGGTAGCCGTAGCCGACATACGACCCGTTGGCCAGTTGGTCGTATTTTTGGCCGAACTCCGTCAGGCCCCAATACCCGAAGACCTTGCTCGTCGGCACGACGTCCCATTCAAAGCCGCCCATGAACGCATAGGAGTCCACAAGCGAGAGCGAATAGGTGCCCGACGAGTCCACGGGATTGACGATGAAGTCGGGCCCGAGGCCGGTCGAAACATAGCGGCCGCCGCCGTTGCTGCTGAACGCGTTTTCGATGAGCAGGAAATGCGGAAGGATCTCGAGGCTCGAATTGAACGAACCGCCGACGCCTGTCTCCGTCGCGTTGGAATTGACCGAGGCCGTGTACGTGTTGATCTTGAAATAGCGGACGAGCCCGGCGGCGTCGGCGTGGAACGCCATGCCGCCCAGCTTGGTGTCGAAGGCCATCTTGGCCACCACGTCGGGAAACACGTTGGGCGTGGCCGTGCCGCCGGCGCCGGCATCGACCTGGGTCGCCGTGAAACCCGCCGGCAAGGTCACCGCGCCGCCGACATACTGGTCCGGATTCTCAAGCGAGAGGCCGAACGTCCACTCGTCGGTGGCGTGATAGGTTGCGCGCAGCTGCGGCGTGCGGCCCCAGACGAGTCCCACTTGGTAGTTCGTATCCACGTCCTGGGTGTAGAAGATGTCGCTCGGAAGGGGCGAAAGGCCCTTGCGGTTCGGCGTCATCAGGCTCCAGTCCTGGCCGGCGAGAAGCTCCAAGTCGCCCTTCCGGATATCGACGAAGTAGACGCGCATGCGCATCACGTCGGAATTGCTGGCCACGTTGATGTTGGTGGCCGCGTTGCCCAGGAAGTCCGACTCAATGTATCCCAGCACCGTCGTATCGCCCACCTTCGAATCAACCCTCAAACCGATGCGCGAGTTCTTCGCGCTGAACCGGGTCTCGGAAAGCTGCCCGTTGGCCGTATTGCCATACGGAATGGAGCCGAAGCTCGAGCCGATGTCGCCGCCGTTGAGCGTGCTGCGAACCACCGTCGTGAAATCCATGAATCCGAACGGCGTGAAATCGGCGACGCCGATCTTGAACGAAAGCGGAGACTTGCCCGGCGTGGCGGCCACCGTTCCGGAGACCGGAGCGGCGCCCGAGCCCGCGGAGGCCAGGGAGGGACTCGGAGTCTGGGCTGCGGTTTCCGCGGCCTCTTTTTGGATCTGGGTGGCCTCTTCCTGGGTCAGGATCCCCTTTTTAACCAAGATCGAGATCAAGGCCTGGCTGTTGTCGGCCTGCCCAAAGGCGAGGCTGGCAGCGGTCAGGACCCCACCTAATAGGAGAGACTGGACGATTCTTTGGGTTCGCATGGACTAGTTGGGTTGGATGGCTGTTCTGGTTGTGACGAGGCCCATCATGGGCCCCTTGTGTTACGATCCCGTGGCGTCGCCGTGACAAAAGGGCAACATGGCGGCGAAAATCGCGCCGTTCCATCGGGCCGATCCGGGCCCGAAAATTGTTCCGGCTAGCGCAAGCCGCCGGTCTGGTACTCCAAAACAGCCTGCTGGATGAGCGCGTCGTAACGGGCCTCGGCCCGGGTGATTGAGGCTGCGGTCGCGTTCAATTGCGCCTGGCTCAATTCGACGATGGAACTGCTGCCGAGCCCGTAGCGGGCTTTTGCCAGCCGAAACGCCTCGTCGGCGTGCCGCACCAATTGCTCGGCCGTGCGCAGGCGCCGGACCGCGGTGACGAGATCGAGCCGCGCCACTTGCACGTCCCGGATCACCGCGTCCTCGGCGTCGCGCAGATCCTCGTCGGCCATCCGGGCGCGCAAATCCGCCTGATGCTGCCGGGCCGAATACAGCCCTCCGGCAAACAGAGGCAGGGTCAGCTGGATCGCACCCGCCGCATAATGGTCCGGGAGATGCACGTCATGACTTGGAGAATCGCCGATCGTGCCCACGGCCGAAAGAGTGGGATAGTTCATGGCGTACTCGGCCCGTGCATAGCGCCGGGCCGCATCGCGCTGGTCGCGGAGCCTGAGGAGATTCGGGCGGGAGCGCAAAGCCTCCGCGATCAGGGCCGGCGCCTCCTCCGGCGAAGCGCCGGGCGCCGGAACGTCCGCCAAGTCAAAGCAATGCATCTCGTGCAGACCCAGCGCCGACGCCAGCACGGCCTGAGCCGCGCCGGCGTCGCCCTCGGCCTTCTGCAACACCAGGCGGGCCTGCTCCAGGCCGACCAATGCGAAGCTGACGTCCAGGCCCGATTTAAGCTGGTTGGAAGCAAGCGCCGTCACCTGGTCGGACAGCAGTTGCTCGGTCGTCAGGGTCTGCCTCGCAACTTCCAGGACCGCCCGCGTCCGCAACGAGGTAAAATAGGCGACGTCAAGATTGAGGAGAATCTGCTCGCGGGTCGCTTCGGCCTTTTCGGCATCGGCGCGGGCCTGGAGTTTCGAGCTGGCCGTCAGATTGCTGGTGTGTCCGAAATCCGTGATGAGCTGATTGATCGCCAGCCCTCCCGCCGTCCGGTCATAGATGCTCGGATTGTTGAGCGAGCCGGCCAGGATCCGGGTGTTCTCATTGCCCGCGTCGGCTGCCGTGATAAACGCCTGCAGCGTCGGGAAAAACCCCGCTTCGGTCGCCTTGACACCCTCCCGGGCTATGAGCGCCTCGATTTGGTCGGCGGCCAGCCGCGGATGATTGCGCAGCGCAAGCTCCTGGGCCTCGTTGAGCGTAAGGGCCTCGGGAGCCGGTTCGGTGTCGGCGCCTCGGAAAGTCGGGGCGGAAATCGGGGCGATCGCCAGCAACAGGGTGAGAAAACGCTTCATGAGATCGCGGTGGAAGAAGCCGGGGAAACACCGGCTGTTTCGATCGGCGGCTCCGGCGGCCCGTCCTCCCTGCCCCGATGGGCCAGGAAATAGGCAGCGGGGACGATGTACACGGTGAGGACGACCGAGACGGCCAGACCGCCGATGATCGCCCTGGCCAAAGGCGCATAGGCCTCGCTGCCCGCCCCAAGCGCCATAGCCATCGGAATCAAGCCGATCAGGGTCGCAAGCGAAGTCATGAGCACCGGACGCAAGCGCACCCGGCAGGCGAGCCCCACGGCCTGCCGCAACGGGGTGCCCTGTTCGCGCAGCCGCCGGATGAATTCGACGATCAGGATGCTGTTGGAAACAACGATCCCGACCATCATCACGATGCCCATGAGCGACATGACGTTGAGGGTCGTTCCCGTGAGCCAGAGGATGATCAGCACCCCGGTCAGCCCGGTCGGCACCGCAAGCAGGATGAGTAATGGGTCGATGAACGATTCGAATTGGGCGACGAGGATCAGATACACCAACAGCGTCGAAAGGATCAGACCGAAGCCAAAACTGCGAAAGCAGGACTGCATCGCCTGGACCGAACCGCGCACCGTGACTCGGATATCGGACGGAAGGGCCGTCGCGCCGATGATCTTCCGGACGCCGGCGGCGGCGGCGCCGAGATCCTCGCCCGAAGGCTCGACATAGACGTCGATCTCGCGCCTGAGTTGGTAATGATCCACCTCCGTGGGGGAGGCGATGTGCCGGACCCGGGCCACTGCATCCAGACGGACCGGCTGGACCGAATGAGGCCCGCGCAAGGGCACGGCCGTGAGATCGCCAAGGTTCTTGATGTAGCCCTCGGGATACTGGACCGTGAGCATGTAGTCGTTCCCGCTCTTGGGATCGACCCAGTAACTGGGTGCGATCATCTGGTCCGAGGCCAGGGCGGTGATCAGATTCCCGACCACTTCCTTTTCACTCAGGCCGAGCTCGCTCGCGCGAACACGGTCGATGTCGAGCCGCAGGGAGGGATAATCGATGTCCTGCGGCACGTACACGTCGCTGACCCCGGGCAGCGCGCGCGCCTTGCCGGCAATCGCCAGCGCAAGAGCATGGGCCTTGTCGAGGTCGGAGCCGGCCACCTGGATGTCGATGGGCGCCGGCAGGCCCAGATTAAGCACCGCATCGACCAGGCCGCCCGTTTGGAAATACGCGCTCAGCTGGGGCAATTCCTTCCGCACGCGCGCACGCACGCGATCCATATATTCAAAGCTGCTGACGCGATGCCGCGGTTGAAGCCCGACTTGGACAAAGGCCGTGTGCGGGCCGGAATTGGAGGTGTAAATCGAGGAAAACCCCGGCGTGACCCCGATATTGGAGACCACGATGCGAAGATCCTCCGCGGGCACGACCTCGCGGACGATCTGCTCGACCTTGGCCACCAGCTGATCGGTGTTCTCGATCCGGGTGCCGGTGGGGGCTTTGAGGTTGATCACGAACTGGCTCGGGTCGGTGCGAGGGAAATACGCCTTCCCCACCAAAGGATAAAGGGCGAGGCTGAAGATGAATAGGCCGGTGATTCCGAGCACCGTCGCGCGCGGGCGGATCAAGGCCGTCCGGAGGGATCCCTCGTACCGATCAAGCATCCCGTCAAACTTGGCGTTGAACCAGGAGTTGAAGCGGCGGCCGAAAGTCGGCGGAGCCGGCGCGGTTCCGGGCTGGCCGCCGGCCTCGGTGCCGGTCCCGTGCCCCTGATGATTCCGGATGAACTTCGCGCAAAACAAAGGGACCACGGTCATCGCCACGAAGTACGAGGCGAACAAGGACAAGACCACCGCCAGAGCCAGCGCGGTGAAAAGGAACTGGCTGACGCCATAGAGGAATACGACCGGAAAAAACACCACGGAGGTCGTGAGCGTGGCGGCAAGGACGGGCAGCGCCACCTCCTGCCCTCCTTTTTCGGCGGCCACCTCAGGCGGCTCGCCCATCTCGATATGGCGGAAGATATTCTCGAGGACGACGACCGAATTGTCGATCAGCCGGGAAAAAGCGAGCGCGAGGCCCCCGAGGATCATCGCATTGATGGTGTTGCCTCCCAGGGCCAGGACGATGAAGGCGGCGAGCGCGGACAGCGGGATCGAGAGGAAAACCGCCGCCGTCGCCCGCATGCTGCCCAGGAAGACGAGGATCATGACGCCGGTGAGCACCAGCCCGATGACCCCTTCGTGGATCAGGTTTTCGATGGCGTTGCGCACGAATACGGATTGGTCGAACACGACCTTGGTCACGAGCTGGGCGGGCACGTCCACCAAATGGGCGACGGCTTCCTTGATGCCGTCGACGACGGAAATCGTGTTGGCGTCGCCTCCCTGTTTCATGACCGGCAGATAGACGGACGGCTGGCCGTCGACGCGCACGACATTGCTCTGGATCTGGGAGGCATCGCGGGCTTCGCCTACGTCCCCAACGAGAACCGAAGCATCGCCCACCGTTTTTAAGGGCAGGCGATCGATATCCTTGATTTGGTCGATCTGGCTGTTCGTGTAGAGGTTGTAGTCGAAGGGCCCGATCTTCACGTCGCCCGCAGGCAGGATGAGATTGGCATCGTTCACCGTGCGCACCACGTCCATCACGCTCAGCTGGCTCGCCTCGAGCTTGAGCGGATCGACATAGACCATGATCTGGCGGTAGCGGCCGCCAAAAGGCTGCGGCACCGACGCACCGGGCACATTGGCCACCTGGTTGCGCACATTATACTGGCCCAGATCGCGCAGTTTCGCCTCGTCCATCTCGCTGCCTTTGAGCGTGATCAGGCAGACTGGGAGGCTGGAGGCGTCGAATTTCAGCACGACGGGCGGCAGCGTCCCCGGTGGCAGTTTCCGCAGGTCGGCCATGGCCAGGTTGGCGATGGTCGTCACCGCGGAGTCCGCATTGGTTCCGGGCTGGAAATAGATCTTGATGAGGCTTACGCCGGGCAGGGAACGCGACTCGATATGATCGATGCCGCTCCCAAGCGTGAAGAAACGCTCGAACCGGCCGGTGATGTCGTTCTCGATCTGTTCCGGCGGCATGCCCGAGTAGAATGTCGCGACCACGACCACCGGTATCTTGATCGGTGGGAACAGGTCGACCGGCATGCGCACGAGGCTGGTCACGCCAACGACGCAGACGATCAGGCAGATCACCAGAATCAGGTGAGGATAACGCAGGGCAAAGCGCGACATGGCGGCGGTCCCTCTCAGGCACGGTTCCGCGCGACCGCCGCCCGGAGCTTTTCCAAAGAGACATCGGGGGACCGGCATTGCTCGATCACCGCGCGCTCGCGCGCCGCGTTCTCCGCAGCCACCATGGGAATGCGGTCAACAAGGGAAGGCGGGACCGTCTGGACTCCATGCCGGTCGCCGTGCACGATGTCGCCGGAACGCACGGTAAGGCCGCCGATCGCGACCGGCACGCCGGTCTCGACGATGTGCACATACGAATGCGACACCGAC